>TARA_R100000654_G_scaffold70191_3_pt1 | contig 15995 bp, 16 predicted proteins | sample TARA_R100000654 | Tara Oceans TARA_R100000654 (sample SAMEA2622473) | marine metagenome | biome: marine biome (ENVO:00000447); feature: surface water layer (ENVO:00002042); material: "saline water (ENVO:00002010), including plankton (ENVO:xxxxxxxx)" | depth 5 m
ACAAACCAATATATTGTTTCGTTAGCGCCATCATCATAGGCTCCTATGCAACGAGCACTGTCGCTTAAATTAACATTTGTATTACTAACAGGGTCAAGATAAAACAAACGAGTCAACTGAGTATTACCTTTAGCTTTTTCGATTGAGCCTATCTCTGATTCCTCGGTTGAGCCAAGGCGTACATTTAAAGCATCTATATATTCTCCATTAGGAACAAGTCTCTCATCGAGAACTTTGTTCATTCGTCCCTTTACAAAATTTCGTTGAGTTCTAGCCATTTTACTTTATCCACTTATTTTCTCCTCTTAAATTCATTAACAATCTGCTTGGGTGTAAATTACTCATCCTAATTTTGGCGTTTCTAAGCAAAGCTGACTTATCTTTTCTAGCTCGGTTTACTATATATTCTTGCACCCCAAATTTGTTGTTTAATAATGCGTATTTAATATAAGCGTAAATATACTCTTCGAACATTTTGTTTACACTTACACTGTCATCATTACCGTTTTCCATACCATCTGAAATGTACTGAAGTATACATTGTTGATTAGCCATAGTCGAATCAAAATTAATTACACCAGCTTTTCTGTCAATCGTGAAAGTTGGGTTAAAATTAGCGGTCTCAGTATTTAAGCCATAACGAGCTCCAATACGAGAATTGTAAATATCACTATCAAAATTATTAAGTCCTGGATTAGCGTTTTCATCATTTAATTGGTTTAAGTATATACTCTCTAAAGACCCATTAGTTCTTGCTGTATCTAAGCTAGAAGTTTTTGTATTTACGTTGTCATCAGAATCATAGGTAAATGATGAACTTCCAGATTGTACAAAAGAAGTCGCTGATTGCACTTGTATGTTTTCAACTAAATCTCTAATTACATTATCTCTAAACAAAGAAAGTTTTACCCAATTAACAAAATCAGAAGGCAGAACAAATTTTAAATCATCGTAGACAGTTAACTCTAAAGATTTAATAATTTTAAAAGCATCGTAGTTTAATTCTTGTATACCCCTTTTGGCATGAAATAATATTTTATATCGGTTCACATTGTTAACTAAATGATGGTTTCCTTCATACATTAACAAGAAGTTGGTAATCACATCTTTTAAAGTTACATATTGATATGAACCCCAATTTGCATCGTTGGGTGTTGCTCCGTCATTTGTGTAATATTTTTTCTGATCTATGTATGCCATAATTATTGTTTTTGATCTTGCATTTGTTCTTCTAATTGTCCAAACTTAAACACATCTCCTTCTCTAATTTCTATACCAGCGTATTGTAATATTTTAGCAACCAAGTTATTGGCGTCATCTCTAGGTAATTCAAAATCTTGATAGTCTGCTTGACTTTGGTCAAATATAGGGTCGCCTGTACTTATAACACTAAATGTCCATTTTGGGTCTAAAGGATATCTGATGTATTGAGCTTCAATATCATTTGCTCCGTTAAATGTAGAAGGAAAAATAGTTATTAGGTTAGCTTGTTGAGTATAAGCTGGGAAATTTACCGATGGCGCTGTAAGCAAAGAGTTGTTAAGTAAAGTGATTTTACTTTGTGAAACGCGCTCTGCTTGACCTTTGAATGTTACGCCCAATGAACATAACACTTTATTTATTATATAATAATCCGAGGGTAAAGTATAAATATTTCCTGAGCTCTGTGTAAGCGTAGCGGTAACCGAAAAAGTATCTATTACTTCTTCGTAACTTTTTTTAATATCAGCATAACCTGTGCCTGACACTCTTGCGTTTTCTTCATTTATTTGCTGATTATAATTAGCAAAATATTCGTCAAACAAATCAAGTTGTGCTTGTTTAGCAAACAGATTAAAATCCGCAGGCGATATATATCCGTAATTGTTTTTATTAATAATCGCTAATACTGTATTTCTTACAGAGTTTATCATTACGTTTCAGTTTGTACAAAGATACGCAAAAAAAAAGAGGTCATTGATTTTGACCTCTTGTTAGATTATCGACTAAACGAGTTTTATGAAACCGTTGTTATCGCTTGACTTAAAGTTACGTCAATGGTTGCGTCAGTATAGCCTTGTCCCCAAACACTTACAAGAGCAGATTCTATAGCCGTTTTGTCTGCGGCGGTCATATTTCCTGAACCTGCTAAAGTCAATTGCTTGTCGAGGTAGTTCAAAACAATATTGTTTGTAACTAACCCAACGTATAATACATCACCGCCAAAAACATAATTTCCAATTACTAAAAATTTATTCATAATTTCTAAGATTTAAAAGGTGAATGTAAAAGCGTTTACCGTTTGACTCAATGCCGGTATACTATATAATACTTTTGTCCATTTCTGTTGTTGAGCACTTTTGATAACATCGAATACGATGTCTACGTCTGCTTGTACTAAAGCCGAGCCTGACGCAATTTTACTTTGAGAGCCATTACTGTAATCAATAACAATATCATCTGCGCTATCTAAATAGCAAGACGCTACATCTTTTACAGAGAACTGCTCTACTCCACCTCCAACGGTGATACTTGCATATTTGTTCATAATAAAAAAATTTATGTGTTAAAAAAACAAAGATACAACATTTTACTATGCGTTTTTAGCTAGTGATTTAAGGTGTTTGTATAATTCTATACCATCATCACTTTCAAAAAATGAAGCCGCCATATACAAAGGGTCTTCTCCGTAAGGAACATTTGTAAGTTTCTTTTTATTAGAAGCTGTATTAAACCATATTTCTTTTCCTTGATTTCTAAGACTTAAAAGCTTTTTATCAAAAAAAGATTGAATGGTGGCATTCATTTTTAAAGTAGGGTCTTTAAGCAAATTCAAAAAGTCTTCGGGTTGGTTTTTAGCCAATACTAATATTTCTCTTTTCAATTCCTCTAAAGAAGTTTTCCTTGGGTCTTTTTGAAAAAGCACACGAGTCATGTTTTCTATTTGCTCTACACTTAAGTTTCTAGCTTCAATTAGCGCATCTACTTGTAGGTCTAATTGTTTGTTTTTCTCAGCCGCATCTTTTTCTTTATTAATCTCAACAAAGACTTTACCATTAGCTGGGTGTATAGCTAAGAACTGTTGAAGCATTGTGTTTTCTTTTGGAACATTTAAAAAACCATCAGAAAACCAAATATGCTCTCTAACTATTTGTCCATCTTGCTCGTCTACAAAAATTGATTTTTGATTAGGTGAGTACCTAATAGGTCTGTTCACACCTTTTTTTTCATCCCAATAAAGCATTGGTCTTTTTCCTTGCCCTTGGTCAATTCGATATTGTAAAGGGGCTTTATCTCTCGTAAGTTTATACGATCTGTCTTTTACTTGTAATTTCATTTGATTCGATTTAAATTTTAAAAAATAAGAGAAGGGGATTTCTCCCCCTCTCTGTAATTAAATATTATTCTTGAAATAAGAAGAAGTTGTTCGCACCCATTGTACAAACAGCTCTCTCAGATAAGAAATTAACTTGCATATTATCTATGTCTGTAGTAGCAGCACCACCAGCAGATCCAGTAATCCAAGTTTTGTAACGCCTATCTTCAGTTTCAGAAGCTCTATAACGTACATGTAAGAATGGTCTTTTAGCATTTTTACCAAGAATTTGGTCATAAACACTAGTTGAACCAGCAGGAACCAATAGACCGTTGATACGACCTGATCCAGCTCCAGTTGGTAAACCACCTCTCATTGTAGGATCGTTTAGATATTTCCAATCTGTTTTATAGAAGTCATAACCTCTTCTAAATCCAGAGAATCCTAGATTTAAAGCCATTTCTTCGTCATTGTCAAATAGACCATAAGAAGTACCGCCAGACCCATAAGAGTTTTGTGCAGCTAACATATCATCGATATCAAACGTAAACTGTCTGTCAATAAACAATACGTTTTCCTCGATAGCTCCTTGCTTGTCTAATCTACTAATGATTGCGTCGAAATCTGATAATGTTGTAGGGTTACCTCCATCCCAAATGTTTCCTCTTTGAGAAACTGAATAGAAGATACCGTCAGAACCAGCACCTGGATTAGCAGCAGCACCTGAACTACCTAAAGCGGCAGCAGCACCAGAGTTAGTCTCTGCAGGTACAGCTTCAATCATTGCTGTTTCTAGATAATCATCAAATCTTAATCTTGTTTCATGCTCAGATTTTAGATACCACAGATATCCAGTCGCTCCATCTTCAGTAGTAATTTCTACCCATCCGATTTGCGCCATATCAGAACCAGACACTGTATAAGTATCTTTGATAATGATTGGTTTGTTTTCGAATATGAAGTCGTTAGACTCTAAAGAACCGACCATTCCAGCAGTTCCTTTTCTAAATTCTGATCCATAAATAAACACAGTAAGGTTAGTGTCTGTAGCGGCAGCTGTACCACCTGTGTTTCCAACATATCCACCTGCTTCATAAAAAGCAACTGTAAACTCACCTCTACCGCCACCCGCGTTATTTACTGCGGTTACAACAGCTTTGTTTAAACCTGAGCCATCGTTTTGTACAATAACTACAGTTTGACCAACTCTTACTACTTGTTCAGCAGCAGTAGGGTCTAAAGTGTCGTTTACTCTGAATGTTCCTGTATCAGCTGCATTAGCTGCCCCTGAACCAACAGATGTATATTTAGTGTGTAATCTACCTTGCTCTGCCCATTTAATAAGGTCAGAGTTAGTAGGCATCTCTGCTCCTACCATTCTTAGGAAGGATGAGATAGTTCTATTCCCATAACGCTCAAACTCCTTTTCATAAGTATCAGGAAGATACTGATTTAAAAAGTCGAAATTCGTTATGTAGTTTTCAGTTGACGGAGTTCTTTCTGAACTCGGTGTCAACGCAAAACTAGGTACGGATTTTACTTGTCCTGGCATAATTTTTATATTTTATATTTAACTTTTTTTAATACTTTTTATTCTTAATCCTCGGCTCGATGGCTGAGATAGTGCTTTAACCTGAAGTCCGCCTTTACTAACAGCTTGCGGTGCGCTTCTTTCTGTCATATCAATATTTTTAGTTTTACGCATCACAGTGTCTGTTGCTTGAGACTGACCTTGCTCATAAAAAAATCGAGCAAACTTTTCAGGATTCATAGCAATCGCTAATGACCTATGATAACCCTCAGCATCTACTAAAAGCCCTTGATCATCCAAAAATTTATTCACAAAATTCATTGGAGTTTCTTGCGCTTTTTTTAATTCTGATACGCTACCCGGAGTGTAAACTAGTTCTGTTTCGTCTATCTTGAATTTAAAACCTTTAAAATCAGGATTAAAAAGCTCATTGCTTTTTTGGACAAACCATTGACTTCGTTTTACAGACTCCTCTTGTTGAGTCTTAGCATCATTTAAATATTGCCTATAAGCTTGAAGCTCTTCTGAAGCAGTGCCAGAACTTTCCCTTGACTCAAGAGGCTGTTTGTACAGCTCCTGCTGTTGTCTAAAGAACTTTTTAGCTTTAGCAATTTCTTTTTTCTTTGCTAGTTTGAGTTTTTTTATTTGTGCTGGTTCATCAACCTCTTCATCAAATTTAAAATCATCCATCATCATCTCGATGTCTTCTGAATCTAAACCTTCTTCAGTAATAGCATAATACTCTCTTAGCAAAGAGTCAGGATTCATATCGGAATAGTCTCTTTGTAGTTTTACATAGTCGTTAATTCCTCTTCCTGTTTCTTTTTTATACTTAAAGTAAGCAGCGACATCTTTTGGTAACTCTTCGCTTTTTTCTCTTTCAGCTAAAAGTTCATCAAATGAAGTTATTTGCTTACCATATCTTTGTTCAATATATGAAAGAACCTGAGTGTCATCTAGCTCGGGTGGCTTCACCTCAGCTTGAATCTCCTCCTCTTTAATTTTTTCTTCTTCAGCAACTGGCTCACTCGCTGGTTGCTCAATGTTTTTTTTTGGCTTTTCTTCAGCCGCAGCTTCTTTAACCTCTACAGTTGAGTCAGCTTCAGACTCTTGTGTTTCTTGCTCGTGTTTATCAAGCAGTTCTTTTTCTATTTGTTGAGTTGACTTGCTTTCTAGCTCAGTCATCTCGCGTACTTTTAATTCCATTAGATTTAATTTTTACAAAGTTAAACAAAATTTAAACACACTTTTTCTACCTTGGCTCGAACTCCGCTAGGTCAAAACCATCTAAAGAATCCTCGTTTGATTCAAAGTTTTTTGGAGGAAGATTGTTTTTTCTTTGTGTTATAAGTTGTGATTGCTCGGTGTTTTGTTGGCTTATTCTTTCGCTTTTAGCTTTTTCTTTACTATCTTCTCTAGCAGATATTGCATTTTGTGTTATACCTTGAAGCTGTAGGTTGTATTGAAACTCTTGTTGCATTAATTGAGCTTTGAGTTGAGCTTCATTTTTATTTTTTTCTATTTCAAAAGCTATCTCGGCTTGTTTGTATTGCATTTTAGATTGAGCCTCAGCTTCTATTTTTTGCATTGCAGTTTGCGCAGCAAGCTGTTGTGCTTGTAGTTGCTGTTGAGCAACCATGGCTTGTTTTTGCATTTCTCTTTTTTCATCAGCCTCTTGTTTAGATTTTCTTTTTACTTTCAATAACTGATTAGCTAATTTTAGATTTTGTATTTCGCGTATATCGATAGCATCTTCAAGATTTATATCTCCTTTAGATAAAGCCATTTGAATATTTTGCTCTAACATAGCTTGTTGTTCCTCATCAGGAGAAAGCTCAATAAAAATACCAAAGTCATAAATATACAAATCACTTATCTCGTTTAGTATGCTGACATTGTATTTTCCAATTTTATTGATAAAATCTTCTTTGAAATCAGAATACTCTAATATGTCTGCAACCCTATATGTTAATGCTTCAGATAGTGTTCTGTATATATATAAACTTCCATCAAGTATATGTCTAGTGGCAGTGTTGGAATTTAAAGCCGCAAGTTTTTGAACACCTACTAAAGCATCGGGATTTGGTGTAGAACCATCTCTCGCTTCATTTAAGCCTGTTACAGCCCTCATCATGTCTAAGTAATGGTTATAGTTAGCTATGAGCATTTGTGTCTTAGAAGCGCCTGAATTTGATGTTAGCTGTTGTATTGGTACTCTTGCGTTATTAAACTCTCCCTCTTGCGTATAACTTCTACCGATAACACTACCTGTTTGAAAATAAAGACGAAGCGCATCCTCTGGATTATATCCTTGCCCAGTTCCTAAATCAACTTCATTTAGACCATCTGCGTCTATGTACACACCATCTGGAACAGTTCTAGCTATGACTTGTTGTAGTTTTAGGTGTGTAACTTGTATTAAATCTGCGAAAGGAATCATTCTTCTAACTAAAGACTCGATAACACCTTTATACATACGGGGAGCAACTGCAACATAATTAGGCATTGCGTGTTGTGAGCTTGATTTAGGACGAACCATGTTTTTCGAAAGCTCCCATTTTAGTAATATGTTAGTGCCCATAACCATTACACCATCATACCAAACATCTATAGTTTTTTCTATTTTTTCAAAGTTTCCTTCTTCTAGCATTTCATCTGGCGGATTAAACGTATCATCTTTCTGAATCATTTTAGTTCCGCCGTTGTCAAGCTTTTTCTTTTTATAGACCATCTTCTGTGTGGTCTTGTAGTTAAAATACATCAGCGTGCAAGTATCTCTATAAAAAATATCGTTTTCATAATACTGCGCTGTGTTAAAATAGTCATACCAGCTTTGGCTGTATTGTGCAATCTTTTCTAAATCCTCTCTTGTTAGCGTGGGGTCTATTTTAATAAGCTCTGCGGTTGGCACTGTTTTGATTTCGCCCCAATAGAAACAATCTTTAAAATGAGGGTCTTCTGTGTAGCTGTAAACAACATTAGCAGGGTCAACGTATTTGACAGTAACTCCTGCGCCTGGTAAGAACTCATGTTTAGCCACAGCCATGCCTGTAACCATCATATCATAATCTAATCGTTTTCTTATATCATCATAATGGTTTTCAGCAAAGATGGTATTGATTGCTTCTTCTTCTGCTATTTCTATCGCTGGTTTGTAATTTAAGTTCATATAAAGAGAAAGCTCTTCGTCGCTTGCTGGCAGTTCATCCGGATTCATAATAAAAGGATCAAAGCCTGTGTTTTCTTGAACAGTTTGCAAGACATCTTTAGCGGCCATTTGCCCTTCTATCATATCTTGATACTTGTTTCTTTTGGATTGCGATAAAGCGTCTTGAGCGTAGGCTTTTACTTTAAACAGCCTATCAGACATTCCGTTGACTACTATATCTACAAACTTGGCTATAATTGGAACGGGTGTCCAGTCTAAGTTAAGATAAGACAAATCACCGTCAACAGCTAGTTCGTTTTTATATTTATTGATAGGTTGTTCCCCTCTAGCATAAAGTCTTAGTCTGTTAAAGTCTCGCCATTGAGAATAATATCTACATCCTGTAGAGTCTTTTCTAAACCATTCGTATTGTATGGCTTGTCCAATTTGTAGTCCGTATTGTTCCGTTGCTTTCTCTGCGTCTGATACATATTGACTAGGAAAGCCCACAGATGAAATGTCTATTTTAACCTCTTTCATCTAATTAATTCACTTAAAATTCCATCATTAGTATATCTTGCAAAGTTAAGACTTATTTTGGATTGTTTTTTATTAGGTAAATAAATGCCTTTTTGATTAGCCATAATGGCAAGTCCTGAGCTAATACTTGCATCAAATCTCGTTCTATTACTAATATCAAACTTAGCCCAATCTTCTAACAGTCTATTAAAATATAAAGTGCCCATACTATTAGACTCTCTATAAGTAGACTCCATGTCTAATCCAACATGCTTTTCTATATATGACTCTATAGCTGCTGCATGAGATTGTTTTACATCCTCTGATGTGTTGGGGATACCACCTAACTCTCTTTCTGTTTTTGAAAGATTGTTATAATGTTTATCGGGTCTATTCATGCAATAACCTCTATATCCTCTATTTTTAAAATGATACAAAAGCCTTGGTTTGTTGTTCTCAATTAGAATAGGCATACTATAATATACACAAGCCATAAGAACTTCTTCAAAAAATATCTCTGCTGTTTGCGGTCTAGCTATGTATTCTAGAAAAAACTCATTGCTCGGCGCTTCATCCATGTTGTATTTGGTTAAACCGTGTAGGGCTCCGTTTGACCCTGTGCCACCAACTGTGCCTGATATATCGTAAGAATCACAACCAAGAGCACCAATATGTTCATTTACAGGATAAAAACAGTTGTTTTTAGTGATTTTATTATTAGTTAGATTTTTATTAGGAAACCAGCTAATTTTAAATCTACCTCTTGAATCAGGCGTCCAAACCACCTCACTGTCTTTTTTTCCATTTTTCCAATAAAACTTTCCTCTTGTTACATGATGCTCCATAATTAAAGAATCGTTGTAATCTATCTGCTGATATATCTTAGTTAAGTTAAACAAGCTCCCTTTGCTTTCATCTCTAAATGCATGAGATTCGGTACGAGGAAACTGTCTGTAAAATTCATTTAAAGCGTCGGGGTCTTTTTTTAATGACTCAACTTCTGCTTCCCAATAATCTATAGCCCCATTGTGTATCATTTCACCGTCAACACCTTTTATAGGCTTACTTGGTTTATAAAACACTGGCATCCCATATATATCTATAAACCCTTCCATGTTCCATTCCATTGGAATAAACAAAGAATATAAACCGCTTTTGGTTTGCCCGTTATTATTTCTTTGAGCTACATTAGAATCCTCGTAAAGCTTTTTAAAATTTTCACCTCCTTTATTAAGAGCATTTGAGGTAGAACCCATCATACATTTGCCTATAATCTTACTTCCTAACCTTAAACAAGTTTTAGTTACACGCCAATTATTTAATATATTGTTAGGTTTAATCCACTTACCACTTTCATCATGTACTAACAGTAATAGCTTTTCTCCGTCATAAGAGTTGTCATCGGTATTTTTCCAATCTATAGTCGTGTCTAGACCAAACAGCTCTTCATCCACTACATCATACATATTCTTTTTGGTAATTTTTGAAGCAGGGATTCGAAAAGCTAATTCAGTTTTAGGTTTATCCATACCATCTTGAATTGGTTTGAAAAAAAACGGAAGTCTGCTAGAGATGGGCACAACCTTATCGGTAAACATTTTTTTAGCATCAGAACCTGTTTTAGATAAAATACCAACCCTAGAATCTTTTGCTAAAGTTCCGGTGTTTACACATTCGGATGAGCCCATAAAAGAAAATCCTGATCTTCTTATTTTCAGATAATCTAATCCAAAACACCTATTGTCCGCTTTACAGGCTTCCCAATATAAAAAAAATACACGGTTTGCTTCTCTAAAATCGGGATACCCTACATCTATATTTATCCATTGTAAATACATATAATGAGAGCCAGTTATGTATGTAGGTTTTCCGTTATTATAAAACCAAAAACCTTGCTCTCTTTTGTCAAACTCTTTTTCTATGTAATCGACCCATTTGTTTTTAAACTGCATTGGCATTTCATTCCATTGAAATATAGATTGTATTTTGCTAAGTTGTTTTGACAGCTCTTCTCTTTCCCAATATTGATTTTTAGTTGTTTCTGATCTTTTGTATACTTGTTTGGGAAGAGCTGGCAACCCTATACAAAGCCCGTTTATGTTTACCACATCTCCTAAAGTTCCATCTTTGCTTATAATCACTAAATCATATTTGTGATTGTATCCATATAACCAAGTTCTCCCTGTGTTCTTTTTGGACTTCACATTTTTGGGCACATAGTCTTTTACTATGTGAAATAATTTATTTGGATCTTCTTTCTGCAAAACCTTGTTTAGTTAAGTTGTTATTTGAGTTTGGGTTTAAGTTTTCTTTCTCTTGGTCTATTTTTGACAAAATATCAAAAGCATCAAAGATGGCTAGTTTTTTAGTGGCTGCTGCATTTTTTAATCTATCAGCTGCTAATTCATCTTCAGGGTCAGGTTTTATAATGTCTTCCCTAGCTACTTTAATTAGTTGCTCCACAGCTTTTCTACCAGCTTCAATTATTTTAATTTTCAATTCCTCCGAGTTCATCTTTATAGTTTATTAATTTTAAATATTCTTTCAAATGTACTTCTTCCCAATGCTCTCTATATTCTCTGCCTTCCATAAAGGTTTTATCACATAAACTACATTTGATATTTTTTCTCAAAGCGCTACAGTTATTTGATGATCGTACATTCTATAAAGTTTTTCACCATCAACCTCAAACTCATATTCGCTTTCTGGTTTAAAAATAACTTTGTCATTCTTTTTCAAGCCCTTGCTTGATAAATAATTATTCAAATATTTAAGCGTTCCCACTAATGGCTCTTCTTTGTAATTTTTTGCTAAGTAAGATTCTTGTTTATCAATCGGTTTTATAAAACAGTAACGATCATGGCAAAACCATTTATCGTTTTGTTTGTACATAAAAAACTGATCATTTTCAATAAAAAACAAATTGTTTTGAAAATAGCTTTTGCTGCTTTTCTGCCGTCCTTTCATATCATTATAATATTTAAAAACATTATGGTGAACAAGAAGCGTGTCTCCTTTTTTTATTAAACCTTTGTAATCTAAAGGAGTAGAGACAACAGTCGCGTATCTGTTGGAGGCCATGTGATTCTCTTCAGATGTGCTAGTAATAAATTCAACATTACTTATATTTTTGGTATTATTATATCTTTTGTTTTTTGCAGGCGTGACAATAAAATAAAAAGGTGACCTCATTAAAAATTAATATTATATTCAATAGAAACAGGCATTGATGAATTAAACTCCTTCCATAACATAACCTCATTTTCTTTTTCAATCCATATTTTTATAGACTGAGTGCCTTGGTCTTGTTTGATTAAGTGTATAGAATATAAGCCGTTTAATATTTTTTGACCTACTAAATAATGCATGGCGCTCGATTTATAATCAGAGCCAATAGAAATTTTTCTAATGTCTACATTTACATCCATTACATTAAATTAAATTAAATGTAAAGATACAATAAAATTAGCGTCCTTGACCTTGGTAAAGTTTGCGGTAGTTTTTAGAGGACTTTAACGAAGAGGTTTTTGTTTTTGAATGTACGTTTGGTCTTTTAACCTTTTTCTTTGTTCTGTGAACAAAGCTTGCCATTTTAGCCATTCGGGTCTTTCATTAAATTAGTTTTTTGCTTACTACCCATAGAGCTACCAAAGTAATAACCTATTACCTGTGTAAAAGCGGCTACTACTGCGCCAAAACCCATATCAAATAATCTTTGAGATTCTTCAGGTATCTCCCATAAACCAATAGCTCCAGCTACAACGCCAATAAAACATAAAGTTATACCCCACCCAACTGTTTTGAATAGAACGTCATTTGATCCTGAAGCAAGAGCTGTCATTTCTCTTTGTCTTGCGCTTGCTCTATCAGCAACTTCAGCTTCATAAGCCTCAAGTATCATTTCTTGTGCTCTAATTTTATCTTCAAGCGGCGCGTTAGAATCTTTAATAGATGAAATCACTTGCTCGATAGACATGTTGCCTTGAATTAGGTTGCCCAAGGTTGGATTTATAAGACCTACGCTAGCTTTTAAAAGTCGACCTACGGTTGTTTGACCAAATTTTTTTTTAGGTTTACTCATATTTCAATATACGAAGTTTTTCCATCTTTACGAAATGCTTTTAAGCACCTAGCTCTATTTTCATTATAAGACCTATAGCTCACATGAACCCAAGCTGGGTTAGCATCATTTCCAAACTCCCAAATTAATTGATCAAAATCTAGATTATCTTTTATGTAATAAAACATTTGAGCGTTTGTTTTGTAACCAAATGTATCATCAATATCTAAAGCGCGCCCATTGCAGTGCTGTGACTTAGAGCTACCGCCTATAGCTTTATTTAAATCTTCAGAACGAAAAAATGAGTTTATCTTAATAGGGCCTCCTACCCATTTTCTCAAAGGTTCAAATATATTGTCTGCTATAACACCCATATTACTAAGCTGGTAGGGGTTAGGCTTGTTTTCTAAACCTAATCTTAAGCCTGTATTTGATTTAGTTGCTTCTAGATATGAGATATGTTTACTTATTCTTTCCACCTAACATATACCATTTGTGAATCGTATACCCTATTGAAACAGCCAGTAATATTATTTTTAAAACAACATCTATGTCTGTCATTGATATTCCTAATGCAGCTACATTTATACTATATATTTTCAAATCAGTTACGTCCATTTTTATAGGTTATAATATATTTAATTTTAATATCTCCAACTGTTGTTGTGGTTGTATAATTCATAGTTTTAATTTTTTAAGCAAAAGCCATATATACATAATCATAACCAGTATCGTTGAAATATGAACCTGTGCCTCCAATTAGTGTAAAATTATTTGAATTTAGTGTTAAGTAGCTAGAGGATGTATCGCTTTCGCCCCCAGAGCTATCTGCATAAATAATACCTGTATACTGATTACTAACCATTGCCCAAGGCGTGCCAGCATCCAAATTTTTAATCATGACAAAGGTTGGCTGAAAACCAGTAGAGACTACTACATTTGCTGCGCTTCCATTATATATGCCCATTTGGCTGTAACTGGCAACTGAGTGCCAGCAATACATTACATAATCTTTGTTTAAAGTGTTAAAATCAGCTGGTGTTCCCGACCAAGTTATTTTTGATGCATCCGCCCCAAAGCTAGTAACACTCGTTGCGATTGGATTTGTGTTTAATCCCTCTAACCTTTTATATGAACTCGATCCGGTGTCATAAATCCAAACAAACCAATTTACCGTATCAGTTAGGTTTTTAAAAATTACATAAGTAGGAGCCTGTGATAATCCATGAGCCACTGTTTGCCCAGAACCCCCGTTACCTCTGTATTGCACCACGCTAAATCCACCAGCTTGGTTTGCGCTTATAATAGCCGGTATGTCTCCTGTTACATTTAAAGATGCCTTACCCCCAGCTTTCCAATTCCAAGCAACTCTTGGAAAAGCGCTGCTAACCCCACCGGCTGTACCTATTTGAAACCCGTTGGGAGCAAAAGACAATAATGAATTAGCTTCAAGGGTTTCATCTAAAGTTAAATCAGGATATATTGCTAAATCTCTACCTCTAACTGAATCAAATGAGTAATGACTATTAGTTGTGCTTGTAACTTTTGTCCACACAAAATCAGGTTTAAAAGGGGTGTATATATTTTGAATAGCATTTGTCCCAGTGTAAGTTGTGTTTACAAAGCTGTTAGCAGCAGTAGGAACGGATGAGTCTTTATTAGCAGCTATTGCTAAGTATACATAAGTTCCTCCGTTTGCGTTCATGTTTGTTCCTGAGTTAGCCAATTCGAATCCGTTAGAATAAAAATTGTATCCTGAGTAATCATCTTCCGCAAAATTTTCATTAGGTCTTAACTCTCCATCTAAAGCATTACCAGGTGCCTCGCTTCCATATACTCTTTTATTGTCATAAATAAACCATCCCGCTATGTCGTCTGTTCTTTTTACTAATAAAAATGCAGGCTCAAATCCATCAGTGCCTGTTCCGTCACCGTTGCTATCGGTAAAAATATAATTACCCTTGTCGCTTCCTGTCCCTGTATAAGTTCCAATTTTTTGGTAACCCGAGACATTTGCAAAAATGTAGGCTATGTAAGTGCCTGTTGATACTGGATTAAAGGTTGTAGATGTTGGGGGTGTTGAACTTGTTGTGCCTCCAGTCCCAGTATCGTTTAACTCAAGGTAATTATAATTAGAATCAAGAACACCTGGAGGTAAGTACACATACCATGTGCCCCCACTAATGTTTCTTTGGATTAGTAGGCTAGGAGTTACACCTAAACCATGAGGCAGAGTTCCTGTGCCCCCATCGTATTTAACTATACTAAAACCAGCTTCAGTATTAACTGTTAGCCTTTTGGCTGCCATTGTACCTGCGGCGGCTGTTGTGGAATCAGCTCCATCTATCTTAAAACTACCTGCGGTAGGAACATTTCCAGCGCCTGCTACATTATCTGTTGTTGGTGCGCCTCCTGCTTTCCAGCACCAAGCTACAAAATTATATCCATCTCTATTTGTTCCTGTATAAGTGCCTAAACTAAATCCATTTGAATCAAAACTTGTTAGCGAGCCACTGTCATTATATTCTGTGTCGGTATCATTACTGTATAAAGTTTGTTCTACACCTCTAACTGAATCATATAACATGTGCGGTTCGGCTAAGCCCCTGTTTTTAGTCCACACAAAATCAGGTTGAAATCGTAATCCTGTATATCCAACGTCAGTTGTAAACCCACCATAAGTGCCGCTTAAATCTGAAGCGTCACCGTCTAATGGATATGCTGCGAAACATCCTGCACCTGAAGGGAAATCTAATGTGGCAGCTGTAGTTGTTGTTTCATTATCATAAAGGCTATCAATTTGTGTTGAAGTCAAGGCTGTGTTAAAAAATCTAGCTTGGTCTAAAGCTCCCTCTAATCGATTCCCTGACATATTTTCCCCACCATAACCAAGGCCAACATTTGTTGAAGTGTTCGACATAGTGCCTGACCAGCTTGAATTTGTTACCCCTGCTTTATCTACATAAACTGTTACCGAAGTGTTTGTGTCAATAACAAAAGCAACATTGTGCCAATTACCATCATTAACTGTAGCTGTTGATGTAGCTGTAGCTATGTGAGTTCCACTAGATGTATAAACACCAATAGCAACTGTTCCATTTGTGTTCATATAAAACTGCCATTCGTATGTAGCCGCTCCATCATCTTGTTTACTTGCAATATAACCAACACTTGTTGATGTTGTTTTTATCCAAACACTAAAACTTAAATCATTATTAGCAGGTGAAAAAACATCTGCATCAGCTATAAAAATTTGTGAACCACTAGAAGCGCCGTTGAGATTAGCAGCCTCATTAAATTTAGCGTCTAATGTTCGAGCTGTTACATTCCCATAGTATGTGCTTACATTAAAGTTTTGTTCTGGAAAATCATCAGCAGTTGGTAATTCCTCTGTGTCTATTTGATACCATGCTGTTGTGCCTGAGTCATAATACTCAACATA
>TARA_R100000654_G_scaffold16619_2_pt1 | contig 15992 bp, 20 predicted proteins | sample TARA_R100000654 | Tara Oceans TARA_R100000654 (sample SAMEA2622473) | marine metagenome | biome: marine biome (ENVO:00000447); feature: surface water layer (ENVO:00002042); material: "saline water (ENVO:00002010), including plankton (ENVO:xxxxxxxx)" | depth 5 m
TTATAACATCATGCGGAAATTTGAACCGTTCAGCAACTTAACACCAGAACTGAAAGCTAACATTGTTTTACAGTTACCAGACAGCAGCCCACAAAAGGCATTATTGTTGAATTTTAAAGAGATTACTGAAGATATTGTGGCCAATGAACCAGCCTTTTTATTGCTTGATTATAACCAGCAAAAAGAAATAATAAAAGATAAAGCACTTGCATTTGCTGAAATGGCAACGGCTCAAAATTCAGTACGTGAAATTAGGGGGTTTAATATTACAGATTTTGACGATACAGAAGAACCAGAAACAGAATAAGCCATGACACCTAATTTGTCAGATTTACGAAAGATAGCCCGCAAGCGTTCCAAGTATTTAAGGGATAGTGAAAAAGGGTTAATGTCAAGGGCGGCAAGTATGCAAAGAAAATTAAATGCTTATGTTTTGAATATGTTGGTACCTACCTTTCAAATGAGAAACAACCGCCTAACAAATACGGCTAATAATTTGAACAAGGTAAACAATGTTTCTGGATTGAAAAAGTTCATGAAAAATGTTGTTGATTTGGCGATGCTTGAATACTATGAAAACCAGTTCACTGGCATCAATAGACTATCAAACCAGTACTTTAATAAGTTTGAACCAACAGAAGCAACAAAAGAACGTATAATAAGCAGAGGCCAAACAATTACAGATGGTTTTGTTGATGAACTTTTTGATAATAACGAGATAATAAAAGACATACAAAATACAATTAGAAATTCTATTATAACAGAGCAAAGAACAACAGACTTAAAACAGCTATTAACAGACCAAATAAAGGGCAAGAATGACAAATTAGGTTCAGTACAAAGCTATCATTATAAAAATGGTTTCGACCAATTTCAAAGCTATTCAAGAAGCCTTGATGAACAGTACAGCAAAGCACTAAAATTGAACTATGCTTTTTATGCTGGTGGTAAGATTAAAAGTACCCGTGATTTTTGCCAACAAAGAAGCGGCAATTTATACAACCGTGAAACGATACTTGGCTGGAATAATACCCCAGCAACTTGGGCGGGTAGAAAGCCAAATAATAACATTTTGATTGATATGGGCGGTTATAATTGCCGCCATGATTTAGACTGGGTAAGCTGGGAACTTGCACAACAAATAGACCCAAACATTGAGCGTTCAAAATTTGATAAAGTAACATGAGTACGATATATAAATATTTTTTAAATGATGTAGAATACACCCCCACAAATACGGGTAATTTTACCTTAGATATAAACTTAGTACAAGAGGCTGGCAGCTATCAATATGTAAAGGAGTTGAACGGCTCAATAAATTTCAAAAATGCCGCTTATGATTTTATATTGCTGCATGATGAATGCCAGAAAATAGAACTTACTATTAAGGAGTTTTGCGGCGAGGGTGTTTTTGTTGTTTGGTATGGATATTTCACAATTCGTGATTGTTCTTTCAGCCCCGATGAAAAACGGGTTGAAATAAGCCCAAAACAAGACAGCTTGTACAAGTGCTTAACAGATAATTATGAAAGGGAATTTAACATATTAGAGGCCCGTCAAATTGTATCAAGTACGTACATTACAAACAGAACAAATTTTGAATATTTAGCAACTGGTAATGTTTCTGGTGCTGGTGTAACGTGTTTAGAAGTACCATTTTTTGAACTTGTTGGAGGTAATTTTATACCAGCTTTTTGTTATTATGCCAGAGAAACAAAATCAACATACTGTCAAGGTGGCGAGCCACAAGCCCCAGCGGGTACGGGATGGAAATTGCTTTTTAATAATTGTGAATCTGAAAATTTAGCGGTTTGGTATAGAAAGCCCCCTATATTTACACAGCCAGCACCAAACAATCCAAATTTTGCTATTACAATATGTAATACTAATAATTGTACACCACCGCCACCAACAGCGGTACCGCCTCAATACTGGGAATTTTTCGATATCATACCGCTACTGGGCGGGGCTTTTGGTATATGGGTTGATTTTAGTAGTGCAATAACACCCCAACCAATAGACAATGGGCGTTTGTTAAAAGATGTTATTGATTTAGGCCTTAATAAATTTTGTCCAGAACTAGACTTGCAATCACAATTTCTTACAAACATTTTAAACCCCGTAACGGGCAACAATCCAAGTTCAACAGAGGCCATACAATTTCATTCAATAAGCGATGTAAAAGACCCACCAGCAACAGAACCAGCAACGGTTGAAAATATTAGTTTAAAGGATATTTTAGATAGCTATATTAGTTCAAAATTGAATTGTTTTTGGAGGGTTGACGAGGGTACAAAGCGTTTGATTATTGAGCATTATAATGACCTTAACAACATTGGTTCTATAGACTTGTCAGCCATACAAAGCGGTAAATATACCAAGCTAAAAAACAAGTATGAGTATGATAATAGCGACATACCAAAAGCTGAAAATTTTCCTAGCTTAGATTCAAGTATTGATTTTACGGGCGTTGATATTGTGTACAACAATTCATGTTCTGAGGGTGTAAAAAGTTACAACACATCAAAGTTTTATAGTGAGGTTGAAAGCATAATAAATGACCCAGAGGCATACCCCAATGATGGCATTGTAGCTATTACCCCCAACAGCTTAGCACCACAAGCAGACCAGAACGGCACAAGGGCCGAAAATGGGGCAATTACTGGTGAATACTCCCCAAATGCCCCGCAAGGTATGGCAAACTTACATAATAAATTTTGGAAGTATTACAGACCTTTTGAAAGTGGTGAAATGAATTTTATAGATACCCCTTTTACAAAGAACAAACCAGTTAAAAAACTGGAACAATTACAGATACCTTTATGCTGTTTTTTCTTATTCAATCCTTATAGCAGCTTTATTGGTAACAACTTTAATAATGGACAGTTACAAAGTGCCAGCCTAAACTTAAAAACTGGCTTTTTGACATTAAATATAAATTACTATGAGTAGCATTAATATTTTGAATAGATGTACAGCTAGCCATCAAGGGGGCGGCTTACCTTTTTATGATAATAACAACTATATTTTCAGTAAAAACAACAACGGTTTCAATGCTCCTTTGGGCTTGTGGTCTGTACCTCCAAACAAGGTGCCCACCTTTCAAATATTTGTACCCGCTTTATATGATAATGTACTTGCTTTTGATTATCTTTTAACAAAGGGCGGCAATGTTTTCACGGGTACTTTTAGCCCTCCAATAGGTTCTGTAAATAGCAAGGCCGTTACAGTTAATGGGGTGCAAAAATTAGTGTATCAAACAAGCGATGCGGGCAGCTTAATTACACCAGCCCCAGAGGGTAGATATGTGATAAATTTAATTCTTAATGATTCAGCAACGGGCACCCAGAGTTTAGAACTTTGGAGCGAAGAATTTATGGTTGGCGATTGCTGCTAATTTTGTATTATGAGTTTTTTAGATTTTGCAATAAGGTTAAAAGTTTTAGTTGATGAAATGAATGCTAGCCGTGAGGATGAAAGCATACTTATTGCCAATGATGTGATGGCTCAAGTACGTAACAGAGTACAAGAAAGAAAAGTTGATGCAGATGGAACGGCCTTTGGCCAGTATTCACAAGCCTTAGTGCCCCAATGGTTCTTTTATGATAAATCAATAAGTTTAGGGGCTGATAAGAAGCTTAAAACGGGGCCTTATTTTGTTTCTTATGCTGATTTTAGAGAATATAATAATTTACCTAGTGATGATATAAATTTCACTTTTACGGGTGATTTATTTAGAACAACGGGCATTGTAAAAGTAGAAAATGAAAATGATATTACAACGGTCGTTCTTGGTGGTCAAAATGCTAGAAGCGAACAAATACTAGAATGGCAAGAACCCAGATACGGCAACATAATTGAGCCCAGTGAACAAGAACAAGAATTTGCATTTAATGCCCATAGAAAAAGAATTGAAAACTTAATTAATAGAGTATTCCAATGAAAATAAAATATTTAATTGATACCATATTAACACCCAAAATATCTGTACTTGATTTTGTTGATAGATATGCTGGTATAGTACGAACAATAAACATTGCAGAGGGTAACGGTACTGAAACGGGCATTGTAAAAAGATACCCAGTTGCTTGCAATGTTACGGGTGCCGATTGTGCCAATATTGGTATCTATCAAAACCTAGTGCCAGACGATTCAAAAAAATCAATTATTTACTGGGAGATGATACAACCAATGTCAAATGTAGGGTACACTAGCACCAGAAATTTTTTTGAAAAAAGATTTAGAGGTACAGCCCGTTTGGTGGTATGGTTGAACCTTGCAAAGCTAGGTATTGAAAACTGTACAGATGCTGTAAATATTATACCTATTCTTGAAAAAGAAATTACTATGAGGGGTAAGATTACGAGCGGCATTTTTGAGGGCGCACAACTAAGAATACAGCCCCTAAGAATGGTCAACCAAGAAATAAACACGGTCTTTGGCAAGTACGATTATAACAAGCTTAAAAACTTTTATTTGTACCCCTTTGATTTTTTTGCAATAGATGTTCAATTTACATTAGAACAATGCCTAGACAAGGGTGGTACATTTCCAATTTTACCCGCTGCTGATTGTGTCAATGAAATACCTTAGATTATGAAAAATGTAAAAAAATATAAAAACACTATTGGTCTTTTATTGGCTTGTTTGGCTTTTTTCTGGTATATGCTTAAAAGCTTTTTTGAACTGATATAAACGTAATGAAATGGAAGTTACTTTGATGATATTAAAAATTTGTTTTACCTCCGCTTGTTTTGGCTGGTTGTATGTTGAAAAATTTACGGCAAATTATGGCTTTTTAGACTGGTTACCTAGTTATTACCCTCGTTTACTAGAAAGGCTCTTAAATTGCTCTTTTTGTGTCGCTGGATGGGTATCTATTGGTGCAACCATATACAGCCACAAAACATTTGGCGATGATGCAATCTTTTATGTTTTTGTAGTACCTTTATATACCATGATACTTGTTGGAATAATTAACAAGCTTATAACAATACCGTATAAATAAATTAGCACTTTAAATAGGTAAATAATGAATGACCAAGTAAAAGACAATTTTGAAATCACCCTTAAAAAGATAGGGGCTATCAATCAACCTAAAAGCCTTATTCAAGATGGAAAGTTTTTGGATGAATTTACAGCCAATGGCACAAAGTATTTTGTGATGCCAGCGGATAAAGTTTTTAATATAGATAGACAAGTTGCATACCATAACATTGAAACAGCCTTTGCATTGAACCAAACGCCAACAGCCATCAAATCAAGGTTTGTAAAAACTTGGAATACTGTGATAAGGTTGATGCAAGCAACGGGCGAGGACTGGCAAAAAAATATGGATAATTTGCTACGTGATTGCATGAATAATTTAGATTCTTTTAAGGGCGAATTAACAAGCCGTTACCCAGCAGCTTATTACATTTGTAGTCTGTTTATAATTAAAGAGGGTGAGGACTTGAATACATGGAATTTTGATTTGGCGAATGCTAAGATTGATGACTGGTGCAAGGAGAATTTAAAAGCCGTTGATTTTTTCGGTTTAGCTCTGGCCGCCTCGCAAGAATCTCAAAAGATTTTGGAACAAAACTAGGTACATTTATTGGCCGTAAAAAGGTGCCAGAGCAACACAGATATATAAGAGTTAAAATGACCCGTAAGGGGTTAGCATATAAAGATAATTTGATATTAAATGAGCAATCAACATTCAACAGTTTTGATATAATTGTAAACAATACAAATTATCATCCAGAATATTTGAAAAAGATTTATGCCGTTGATTTTTACAGAATCTTAAAGCGGCTGGAAAAAAAATTAAAAGAACAAAATGGCCGATGAAAATATAGTTGTAAGAATAACCGCTGATGATTCAGAATTGGTTGCCAGCTTAAACAACATTTCTAATCAAGCTGAGGGGCTTGATAGTGTTATTGGTGACGTATCAAGTAATATTTCTGATTCATTAGATGGTAGCGTTGTTGATGGTTTTACAGATTCAACAGCACAAGCCACAAAAGGTGTCAAGGGCTTAGATGCTGAAACAAAAAAAGGCACTAGAAGTTTTGGCCGTTTCACAAGGGGTGCTGGACGTGGTGTTTCTGCGCTTGGTAGGTTTGGCGGTGCATCATTTAGAACGGCTGGCCGTCTGGGTAGTTTGGGTGCCATGTTAGCGGGTACGCCTTTTGGCCCTTTTGCCATTGCAGCGGGGGCGGCATCAATAGCAATTAATATGTTTGGTAAGGCTGCCAAAGACGAGGAAAAAAACATTAAAGATTTAAATAAAAACATTAAAGATTTAAATCAAGATATTAAAGAATCTGAATTAGAATTAAGAAAACAACAAATAGATTTAAGCGGACTTAGTGACCGAGAAAAAGCTTTAAAAAATATTGAAATATTAAAAGAAAAAGAACTTGAATTAGAGAATAAAATAAAAGAAACTAAAGACATTCAAAATGTATTTGATAACATTAATAATAATGAACAAATTAAAAAAGTTGGACAATTATTCAACATAAAAAAAACAGAAGAGGAAATTCTAAAAATTAACAAGCAATCAAAAGAATCAAAGGCAAGCGAATTATCAGATGAGGTAAAATTGAAAAATGTTCAATTACAAATAAAATCAGAAAGAGAAAAAATAAAAAAAATATTAGAAAATGAATCTGCTGAGGCTGCAAAGGCTTTAAAAATTGAACAAGATAAATTGTTGTTAATAGAAAAAGCCGCTGCTGAAGCCCAAAAATTAACAGATTCTTTAATACGTAATGAACTACAAAAACAATTAACAGATTTAGATAGGGCAGCTGAAAAAAGAGAAAAAAGATTTAAGATAGCCACCAAAATTGAGTTTGGAGAAAAGAAAATTGCAACTGAAAAAATAAATGCTTTTGTACTAGAATCACAAAAGGTGCTTGAAGAGGATAAAACAGCATTAAGAAAGCAATTTGCCGATGCTGAAAAGTTAGCAAGCGAGGCCATATTTTCTGAACGGGCACAAGAAAGGCTTGAAAGCGAATTAGAATTTTTAGAGTCAAAACAACGTTTGAAAACCGCTGAAATTGAATTGGAATTAGAAAACCAAAGACAGATATTTGCCCAGAAAAAACAAAGTGAGGAGGCTATTACAGAATTTGAAAAAGAACAAAATTTAGAACGTGAACAAAACGAATTAAATTTTCAAATTAAAAAGCTAGAAATCATTAAGAATTTTGACAAGCAAATATCAAAGGAAAGAAAAAATGCAATTGATGCTGAAATAAAACTGCTTAAAGAAAGGTTGGCTGGTCTGGGTGTTGTGGTTGTTCAGCAAGCTGAGGAAACATCAAAAGATGTTAAGAAAAAGGGCAAAGGTTTTGGCGGGCTTTTAGGGCTTAATGAAGAAGAATCTAAAAAGGCAAATGATGCACTTAAGCAAACAATAAACGAATCAGTATCATTGATTCAAAAAGGGGTGGCCGATAGAATAGCAGCACTAGAAAAAGAGGTTGATTTTAGGAATGAAAGGATAAGTGAAATACAAGCTGACTTGGCTAATGAAATTGAATTGAACAAACTTGGCAAAGCATCTAATATTCGTAACTTGCAAGAACGTTTGGAACTTGAAAAAACTGAACGTGACAAAGCAGAAAGCGAAAGGAAAAAAGCAGCACAAGCACAATTTGCAATTGATACAGCCTTGCAAGCATCTGCATTGGTTACAAGTATAGCAAACCTTTATCTATCATTAAGCAAATTACCTTTGGGTATTGGAGTTGGTTTGGCAACGGCTTTAAGTGGTGTTTTGTTGGCCTCATTTATTGGGGCAAAAGCACAAGCGGCGGCGGCTGTTGGTTTCGCTGATGGTGGTTATACTGGTGACGGTGCATATACTGGTGATGGTGGCAAGTATGAACCCGCTGGAATAGTACACAAGGGTGAATTTGTTGTTGATAAAGAAACCACACAAAGACTTGGATTGAGAAACAAATCAATGGCAGATTTTGACGGTGTTATGGGTGAACATTACAGCGACATACCAACAGCCCAGACAATAGGCCGCAAGAACAAAAAAATATCAAGCCGCATAAACAACCAAATAAGGCAACAAAAAGAACAAGTGTTGCTATCTTATGAACGAGGAATACAAAATGCTTTAAATGGGCAAAATTCAATATTAAAAGGTATATTGAAAGCTACCGAAAGCACACCAATTGTTTTTCCTCTGGGTGATGATAAATATTTGATTGAACGTGGCAAGTTCAAAAAGGAAATTAAGAAAATTAAAAAGTAAATTATTATTAAATCAAATTGTATAAATTATGCACAAAATTAGCAAGGACATTAAGAAATGGACATTAGACAAAAGCAAACTTTCTAAATCAGATTTAGAGGTTATTGAAATCACAAATTTCCCCCAACAGCTAGGGTATAGAGATTGTGCCCAAAAGCGAACAAGTAGAATGGCTGCGAATGGTGGTTTTATTGATAAACAGATTATTGATATCAATGATATTAAGTATGTTATTACTGCCAAAACGGTTGCTGAATATGATATTGCCAGACATACCGCCACCAGCCCAGAGGGTGCCGAGTTTTTAAAGGGTATCATGAAAGCCAAAGCCAAGAAGTTTGAGTACATTGATGGCAATTTTATTGAAAATGAATTAAGCTGGTTATTACAAAGATTTAGTGAGCCAGTACCAACCCCTAGCATGGCAGCACCAAAGCCAGTATCAAAACCTAAAAAGGTTGCTAAGAAAAAAGATTTAACAGCCAAGCAAAAGGAAATGGCAAAAGAATTGTTTTTGGCTGGTGACATGGATATTAAAGAACTGGCTAAACACTTGAAAGTTACTCAAACAATTTTAAAACCTTACCTTAAATCAATATCAAATGGCTAAGAAAAAAAAGCAATCAGAAAAAGAATTTTTGTATAGGCTCTTACCAGAATTTCAAAAGATATCGCAGCATCAAAAGTGGAATGAATGCACATTGGAGGCAAAAAATAAGATTGAAAAGATGTACCCTAATGCTTATGAGTTCAAGCTAAAAGCCCCACCAGAACCAACACCAAACATGGTGATTGAGGAAACAGAAAAAAAAGAAAACGATTAATAAGTAAACAAATATTAAAATTTTAGCGTATATTTATGGAAAATTCAGCAAACACAGAAAAAACTTTTTCTGTAAAGGAGGTTATTAATTTGACCGCATCATTAATTGGCACCCAGCCAGAGGACTTAATTAATAAAATTGAGGATAATGATTTAACAGAAGTTGAAAATTTATCAAGCTTTTTGAAGCCTTTTGCAGTCAAACACCTAAACAAGTTACGTGAGGAATCTTTAAACAAAGGATACCGCCAAGCTAGCAAAAAAACTGAACGCCTTTGGGCTGATGTATTTCAAGAAGATATTACTGGTAAGCGGCTTGAAGATTTATTTATGGAGCATAAAAACAACATGAATAATAAAGCCACAAAATCTGACAAATCAAAGATAACAATTCAACAAGCATTAAACTCAGAAGAGGTACGAAACTATATTGAGCAATTACAAAGCAAAGCTGACCAAGCAGAAACAATAAAGACTGAATTTAGCCGCTTTAAAACTTTGCAAGAAATAAAAGCCGATGCATTAAACGAACTAACCTCAAGGGGTGCCAAATTTAGCGAAAATCCAAAGATTAAAAAGCTACAATTACAAGCCCTAGAAAATGAGTTAAGCAACATAAAATTCAAAAGAAACCAAGATGGTTCATTGGTTATTTTAGACGATGATGGAGAAAGCCCATTGTATAATAAAGAAACTGCTAACCATTGGAATTTTGGAGATTATATTGCTAGTCTTTCGCCCGTTGATTTTGTTACTGAACAAGTAAAAAAAGAAAATAAAACAACGTTTGTTCCAAAGAACGAAAGCAACCAAGTATCAAACAATTTTGGGTATTCAAAAACTCAAATTTCAAAGTTTACTTATGATGATTTCAACCGAGCGAATAAAGCTGGCAATAAAGACGAGGCCAATTTTATTCAAGAACAAATGATTGCTAATTTTGAAAACTCTAACAAGTAAAATTTTAAACAATGGCAAATAATTTCACAGCCTCAGTAATTCCGATTTTAAGAACAAAACTAGATACGGTATTTGCTAGTAAGGCAACAGTTAACCCAGAATTAACAGCTGTACCAGTTGCAGCCCCAGCAGTATTGATGAAACAAACAGCAACAATTGAACCTTTGTTGGCTGGTGCTGGTGAATTGTGTACGGGTGTAAAAGTATGGTATAATGTAGCAGATGTAACAAGCTTACCAACCGTTTCAGCAACTCCAATTGCTGGAGAATGTGACCTAACAACTGGCGATGGCATGAGTACGGCTAGTCAAGATTATGACTTTAATATTTTTGAAAAACCGTCTATTGCTCTTAATGATAAAGATTGTGATAATTTCAGCAAATTTGCTGATAGAACAGCCTTTTTATTAGCACACAAAATGACCTTGATGGTACAAGCTTTTAATACAACTGTTATCAATAGCTTAGAAGCCAATAAATCTGTTGCTAGTGCTACAAATTTACCCGATGATGTTACTGTTGTAGCGGGTAATTACACTATAACTGGTGCTGCATTCTGGAAAGGTGAGGGCGCCGCTGATACGCTGTCAATCCTTGACCAATTAGCAAGGGTAAAAGGCCTACCTAACAACTATTATATTGTTTCTGGAAAAGCATTAAGAGTACCATTTTCAATTGCTCAAGACCATGCAGTAAATGACAATGAACGGTCTTACGCTTTGACATTTCAAAAAAGAGATATTTTCTTTGATGAAGATAATTTGGACGGTATTATTGGAGCGGATGTTATCTATTTAGTAGACCCTAACGCATTAGTATCATACTTTTATAGCCAATACCCAGAAGAAGGTGAGGAAGTAGGTGATAAAAACAATACTGTTCAATTTTCACTACCTCTTTCATACTACGATATGTACCAAGATGGTTCAAGCAATGTAAGTATTTTACAGTTTGCCAATAATGGTGTCATGCAAGATGTAATGATTGACGTAAGATACCAAAAAAGCTGTAATTCAACTGCAAGCAAATACGGTAAGCCAAGTCTTGACCATGTTTGGGAACTTGACCTTGTTGGTTTATTCGATTTAGTACCAGCGGTTGGTGACAATACTGGTATCATTAGAGTTGATAAAGCTTAATAAATGTCTTTAAATTGTTTAGACAATATCGTTGGCCTTTCGGCCTCAAGTTGTAACTGCTGGGATTCATCCAAGCCAACTGATTTCAATGCTTTAAATCAAAGCACAAGTGGTTTGTATGTATCCCAGCCAGATACAATTCCTATTCGTTGGACTAATAGTGCGGCGGACTGTGAAAATGGTGGTATTTGGGAATTAATCTTGCAAGCTAGAAATAAGGCTGTAAGGGATTTATTGACCGATTACCTAGCCGAAACAAAACGAGTAAAACAAGAACAATTTTTACCATTTACAAAAATTGGTGACAGCTACAATAAGCAAGCCGAAACCGTTCATGATGCGGTTGCTGGTGTCTGGTTAGAGCCTTATAATATAAGGGGTGCAAAGCTAAGATTTGATAGTATAGATATTGCTTTTTGGGATGGGATAGCAGCGCCTACAAGCGTTGATATATCAATATATTCAAGCTTAAATTTAAGTACGCCAATAGCAACAGCAACGGCCAATGTTACAGCAAATAAGCAGTATTTTACGGCTACATTTTCAAGCCCAGTAATTATTGAACTAGGTGATATAAGAGATGATTTAAACGAACGTTTATACATAGCTTATACAATACCCGTTGGGGCTAGGCCAGTAAAGAACAATATTGAAAAAGGTTGTCAATGTAACAGCCGTACAAAGTACCGTGAAAATCCATTTTTGCAGATTCTTTGTGCTGGTGGTGTGCAATCTGATACGGTTGAAAATTTGAATGCAAACCGATATGGAAGTGCAACAATGAACGGCCTTGTTTTGAACGCATCAATGGAATGTGATTATTACAGCTGGTTGTGTGATTTAGCACAAAAGCCAAATGATGCAACCTTAATTGGTGGCCAGCGGTTGTCGCTGGGGATGGCCCTAGCTGATGGAATACAAGCAAAAGCAATCTTTAATCTTGCTGCTAGTATTTTAATGTCTGGGCGAATCAATCATTATACAATGGTGCTTGACCCTAAACAGTTGTACAGCATACAAAACCATTTTATAAAAATATATAGAATGGCTATTAAAAATCTGGTTTATTATATGCCAGCGGATGTGACAGATTGTTTGGTATGTGGTAACGATAAAAGGATGGTAAAAGGACAAATTTTAGTATAAAAAAAAACTATAAAAAATGAGTGCAATAAATTTATTTTCGGTTGATTGTTCAGCCTTAGTGTGTCCAGATGGCGCACTAGGTGCTATGAATGCACAAAACCAGAATTGTAATAGTGTTACACAAAGTGAGGTAAATTCTATTATTTTTTGGCACCCTACATTGGGAGTACCCCCGTCAAACTGGGGGCCAAATATGGCTGCATCTGATTTTGATATTGATAATACAGATTCAACAGATTTAAAACTTAAACAAATTTTTGGTATTGGTGATGCACCAGCCCCAGAATTTCAAAGCGTAACGGTCAACAATTTTAATACTGTAGACATTGCAGCAACTTGGACTTTGAACTTTGATTTATTTGAGTTTGGAAGTGATACCTATGATTATCTTAGAAAGTTAGAATGTAGCAAGGTAAAACCTAAATTTATATTCAGTACTGTTGGCGGTTATTTGTACGGCAAAGATGGCGGCATCATACCTACACAAATGAGGTTGAGCCCCGTACTAGATAGAGGCGAGGAAAGTATTGAAAAATGGACTTTTGTAATTACTTGGAAAGGACAAACAGCACCAGATAAGGTGCCAAATCCTCTACCATAAAAAAGGCTAATTTACCTATTTATACAAAGGGCCCATTGAACACAAAAATGTACTTTGGGCCTTTATAATAAAAGTTGATGAGGGCAAAAATAACAGCATATAATTTTGATAGCCAGAACGAGGGCTGCACAGATTTTTCTTTAAATTGTTACTGGGGTAATAATTACAAGAATGTATTTTATCTGTGTGGTGATTTTGGGCGTTCGACTTTTGAGGATATTATAGAAACAGAAACCGATGTTACGGGGCAAAGTGAACGCACCCAGAACACCAGCATTGAACGATTCAATTTATCTTTATTAGCCACAACTCCTTTGCTACAATTTCTAAAGGCTATTGATAAGCATGATGTTAAAACAATTGAACTTATTGATACTGGGGCGGTATATAATATCAAGAATATTGATATTGATGATACTGGCGAAATATTGACACCTAACAACCTTGTATATATCAATTTTGAGGATGAACCAATTACAAAGGTAAGTTCAAATATTTACACGGTTTCTGACCAGAAAAAAGCCTTTTGGGATAATAACAATGATGGCACGGCTGACATCAATGGTGACATGATTTATGACCAGCCTAACAACAAATTTACAAGTCATCAGCTATACTTTGAAAATGATGGTACGACACCAGCAACAAGCGGAAATATAAAGATGTTTGTTTATGCTGAAAGTGTAGCGGGTACAGAAAATTTGCTAGGTATTTTTCAAGGGGCTTTCGGTGACTTGTTTACAGATTCAACTAAATGGCAAAGCACACAAAATTTGTATAATTATTTTAGTGTGGGCTCTAGTGTTGGGCATACAAATGTCATTGAATTTTTCAAACAAACTTTTGCAAATGATAACGGGTACCAAAGTGATGAAACCGAAAATAGAGCAGTAAAATTACATTTTGATTTAAGCATTGATAATGGTACTATTCAAAGAACAACACAAGAACTTGTATATACAATTTTTGGTGCATTCCATAGGGCTGAAATATTAAATGTCACAAGCGGTGCTTATGGTGCAACGGTATTATCTGACAATGTAAAAAACAGCCTAGATACCTTTCAAGATATACGAACAGAGGGAAGTACCACAACTTTAATTTCAAGCTATGTACAAACGGGTACAACGGCTTTTAGTAATGAATATACATTTGATACAGCCAATACAAATGAACTTGGTTTTGGTGGTGCAATTGTTACCGCTGGTGGCTATACTGGTAAAAACTTTAGGGCATCAATTTCTAGAGATAATTTTTGCTTTGGCCCGTCAAGTACAAATGCAATTGGAAACTTTTTCAATGTATTAAATTTTACCTCTGGAACGTCACCTTATTTGGTACGTATTTTATGGAATTTTGAAAGAATAAATTCAACTTATCCAAAACATGGGGAGGTTACCTCTGGAAGTGCAGCACAAATTTTATTGAATGGTAGTGTAGTGAATAATGGTTTATCAATAACACCAACAACAACACAAATAAGCGCATTTCAAGACATAACGTTGACAAACACAGATATTAATACAATAAAATTCACAGTACCAACAACAACGGGTTTTGATATATTTACAGAATTTCAAGTGCAACTAAAACCATATTTTTAATGTATATTCAATCTGGAAATATAAATAATATTGTACCGCCTCTGGGCTTTTGTTTTTTGACTACAAACGAGGAACAAAGCCAAATTGATGGAAGTATAATTATTGAAAAAGATAAACAATACCCAGCACAAGACATAAACCTCAAAAAGGCTTTAAATTTGGGCTTAATAAATGTTTTGGTATATAATGCTATAAAAAACAATAGAGGTGCTGAAAATGCCCTTTATTTAATTAATAGCGATATATCTATTAATAAAAAAGATTTGATTGATATTGTACAGAATAAATCTATACAAAATATTAATATTGACTTACCAGCGGCCCAGATGTTGAAACAAATTAATGATGCTGGTTTTGTTATTATAAAAAAAATTTAAACTTTGAAAAATGGCAATTTTAATTCAAAAATTAACAAACGTAATAAACATCATTGATGACACCCGACCAGCTGGTGAAACAATCATAAATTCACTATCTGTTAATTGTGTTGCAAAGGTACAGCATAAAACACCAAATGATGATACTTTACATATCATGGATGCCGACGGTAAACCAACAATGATAGTTGTAAATGATGGTACTTTAAAAACTCAAGATTTCGGAGGTTCACCAACAGTATTTTCGGGCACAACCGATGAACTGGCAAACAAGCTGAATGATGTATATTTTGATAATAAAGTTACTGGCTCTGGTGGTGGCGGTGGCGGTGGCGGTGATGCCTCCGCAGCAAACCAAACATTGCAAATTGCAGAACTCCAAAAACTAACAAACGCCAACAGCCCCAGCCATGAGCAATTGACAAATCCCTCTAGTGTATCAGTAAGCGGATGGAAAAAATTATCATTTGTTTGTACTGGTGCAATAACCGTGACCTTAGATGGTAATTCAATTGTTTACCCTTTCACTTTAGATGGTGCTAGCAAGTCTTTTGGGGCTGAATTTGAGGCCGACAATGTAAGCACAAATGCAGCAACATTCAATGGTACTGGTACCGTTTTATTAATCAAAAAACAAGCTTAAAATGAGTTTTAATATAACAACAAACAATGTTGAAAATTATGCTAATTTGGCAAGTTTTCCAGCAACGGGCCAAGACAATATAATATACATAGATACGGCCACAAATACGGCCTATTATTGGAACGGTGTCGATTATCAAAGTATAAGCGGCGGCGGTGGCGGTGGTGTAAATAAATATGTTATAGAATTGGACGGCAGTTTATCAAATGTAACTTTTTCAAGCGCTGGAGGCAAAACAATAATTGATGTTGTACATAATTTAAATAATGCGGATATTGTTCCGCAAATTTATAGTAACGACGGCGGTTTTGATGAAATATACTATACAACTATGTATATAATGACACCAAACACAATCAAAATAGAATCCGCACAAACTATAAGCAGCGGAGATTATAAACTATTAATTTTATATTAAAATGGAAATACTAGA
>TARA_R100000654_G_scaffold13897_1_pt1 | contig 15943 bp, 18 predicted proteins | sample TARA_R100000654 | Tara Oceans TARA_R100000654 (sample SAMEA2622473) | marine metagenome | biome: marine biome (ENVO:00000447); feature: surface water layer (ENVO:00002042); material: "saline water (ENVO:00002010), including plankton (ENVO:xxxxxxxx)" | depth 5 m
TTACAGAAAGAGTAAAAGAAGAATAAAAGAAGCTAAAGATATTTTAGTAAATAATAATCACTATGTTTTAAATCTTGAAGAGTTATCTGTTATCTATAAGAGGTATTGTGAATCAAAAACAAAGCCATTAACATTTAATAAATGGCAGAAGAAAGTTAATGAAACAATAACAACTTTAGATAACTATTTATGTAGATAACAAAAAAATGATTATATTGTAAAACTTAACAACAGAAAAAAATAAATATATGTCTTTTAAAATTAAAGGAACAATTACATCTATTGGTCGTAAAAAGGCTTTAGATAATGGTGCAATAGTATTGGATTATGTAGTTAATCATACCAGCGAAAATGGTTTTGTTACTCCTTACAGCTTTAACATTTATAAAGCAAGTGAATATACAGAGCATTTAGATAAGTTTTTAGAATTTAATAAAGTTGGAGATAACGTAGAAGTAGAGTTTAACATTAGAGGTAAACAGTATAATGGTCGAGTTTATAATTCTTTATCTCATTGGAGATGTGAAAAAGAGAAAGGTGCATCTATAGAATTAAACGAACCTGTAAAAGTAGAATCAGATGGTGGCTTACCATTTTAATAATACACCCTAGCATTAGTTTGTTAGGGTTTTTTTTATGCCTTATGTTAGATGGTCTTTTTTATGTAGTAGAATACAAGATGGCAAACGAATTGTTTGTAAAGAAGTTTGTATATGAAACAAAATGTTTAGATGCAACAGATGGAGTTATCTATACGAACACAATAAACGCATCAGAATTAATACTAAATAGAAAGTATTTAGAATATAGAATAGAACGTATAATGCGACAAAACGAGGTAATTGAATAAACAAATACAACAAAATAAAGTTATATAGTTATGAGATGGTTTGATATAGTTTCAAAAAGGCATAACGAATATTTAAGAATTGTACGTTCATTCCCTGAAAACATAGATAACAAATATATCGAAGATATAGTACAAGATGCATATATTGAATTATCAGAACTAGGTTCAAAGAAACATAAAGAGAACGATAAAAGAGTAAACGATAAATACAAAGATTTACCAATAAGCCAAAGAATACTAAATGAGGATAAAGAAGTAAATATGATTTATATGTGGATTACTCTAAAAAGAGTTTCTATGAATCATCTAAAATGTAGAAAAAGAAACGAATATATTATAAAGCTGGGAGAAGGTTTTGATATGTCAGATGTAGAAGGTAGCGAAAATGAAAAAGCATTTAAAATTATAATAGATAAAATAGAAGCTGAAACTAATAGGTGGCATTGGTACGATAGAATGTTATTTGATACTTATGTAAGCAATGAAAAAAGTATGCGTAAGTTAAGTGAAGAAACAAAGATTAGTTTAACGTCAGTATTTAATACTTTAAAGAATTGTAAAAAACGATTACAACAAAATATAGGAGAAGATTATTTAGACTATTTATATAAAGATTTTGAACTAATAAAGTAATGGCTAAAAGAGTAATTGTATCAAAACTATTTACACCTAAAAAAAAGAGAAAAGGTATTCATAGTAAAAGTAAATCAAGTAAATTAAAATCCTCTAAAAATTATAAAAAGAAATATAGAGGACAAGGTAAATAAATATAATATGGAAAAGAAAAAACCAGCTAAAAAAACAACAAAGAAAAAAACTACAAAAAAAGCACAAGCTAAAAAACCAAAGGTTGAAGGTTTAGGAGATGTAGTAGAAGTTATAACAGAAAAGACAGGAATCAAGAAAGCAGTAAAAGCTGTATTTGGAGATGACTGTGGATGTGAAGAACGTAAAGAGAAATTAAATAATCTTTTTAATTGGAAAGTAGAATGTATTGATAAATACGAATACGAAATACTTGATGAATTTTTTACAGGAAATCCTACAGTAATTAAACCTAGTGAATGGAGAAAACTAGCAGAGATAGCAAGAAGAATATTTAACAGAAGAATAGAGAACGATATGGGTTGTGGTGGATGTGTTAGAGAGATTGTAGCTAAACTAAAAAAGGTTTATGAAACGTATGAAGAAACGGATAAGAAATAAATTAATAGCAGATGTATCAGCAGTAATAATTGTATTGTTGACATTGCTAATTTTAAAATATATTATTGGATGAAAATCTAATAGTTAGATTGTATTAGATTATGGATGGAAGAAAAAATAATGGGAACAAAGGACATTCTACAAAGGCTAAAGGAAGCGATAAGAGAAAGAATGAATACAGAAAAGCATTAGAACTAGCATCAACACCTGAAGATGTCGTAGAGGTCATTAAAAAGCTAAAAGAGAAAGCTATAAATAAAAGTGATGTAAATGCAATAAAACTGTATTTAGAATATTATCTAGGAAAGCCAAAAGACAGTATAGAAATAGAAGGTAATCTTAATACAGGATATTCTTTTAACGAAGTAATAGCATTAATTAGAGGTAGTGATAAATCATAAGTATTTAACATTAAATAATCCAACTAGATATTTTATAGTTACAGGAGGAAGAGGTTCAGGTAAATCGTATTCTATAAATATGCTTTTATGTTTGTTAATGACATATGAAGCTGGGCATACAATTCTATTTACAAGATACACATTAAGGTCAGCATCAATATCTATTATTCCTGAATTTGTAGATAAGATACAGCACCTAAAAATGTTTAATGATTTTATTATAACAAAAGATGAAATCATACATAGAGAAACAAAAAGTAAGATTCTATTTAGAGGTATTAAAACATCATCAGGTAATCAGGTAGCAAATCTTAAATCATTACAAGGTGTTACTACTTGGGTACTTGATGAAGCTGAAGAATTAGTAGATGAGAATATCTTTGATACTATAGATTTATCTGTTCGTCAAAAAGACATTCAGAATAGAGTTATAATGATTCTAAATCCAGCAACAAAAGAACATTTTATTTACAGAAGGTTTTTTGAAGAAGCAGGAGTTCAAGCAGGAATGAATCACAGTAAAGGAGATGTAACATATATACATACAACATACCTAGACAATAAAGAGAATTTAAGTAAAAGTTATATTTCTCAAATAGAAAGAATCAAAGAAAACAATCCAAAGAAATACGACCATATAATAAAAGGCTCTTGGATAAATAGAGCAGAAGGTGTTGTATTTGATAATTGGTCTTATGGTAAATTTAATCCTGATAATTTACAAACATCTTGTGGAATGGATTTTGGTTTTAGTGTAGACCCTGATACGTTAATAGAAGTTGCTATTGATAAAACTAAAAACAAGATATATTTAAAAGAACATATTTATCAGACAGGAATTAAAACACATATACTAGGTGCAATGATAAAAGATAGAATAGGAGATAAATTAATTATTGCAGATTCAGCAGAGCCTAGATTGATAGAAGATTTAAAACACCAAAGGGTAAACATACAAGCAGTAAAAAAAGGAACAATAGAATCAGGTATTGTAAGGATGCAAGATTTTGAAATTATAATTGACCCTGACAGCACAAACATAGGTAAAGAGTTTAATAATTATTCTTATGCAGATAAAGGTAGTAAACTATATATTGACAATTGGAATCACGCAATAGATGCTGCTAGGTATAACATCATATACCATTTAGACAATCCTAATAGAGGTAAATATTTTATACAATAAAAAAAGCACCTGCCACTCTCCCAAACTACAGATGCTTTTTTATGACAAATAATAAAAATCAAATATAATTATTGCATATAACAAAAACAAAAAAAAATAGTTAATTAAATAGATATGAAAGTAACAATAGAATATCCTGATAATTTGAACGAAATATCTGTTGGACAATACCAGCGATATTTGACAGTAACAAAAGATATAAATGGAGAATTTTTATATCAGCGAACAATAGAAACATTATGTAATGTACCTTTTGAAAGAGTTATTTTGATGACGCATAAAGACGTTAGAGAAATAGCAGAACATTTATATAATTTATTAAATAGTGAAGTAGAATTTAAACATAGGTTTAAAATAAAAGGACAAGAGTTTGGTTTTATTACCAACCTTGAAGAAATAACGACAGGAGAATTTGCAGATTTAACATCTTATTTAGGTAAAACAGAAGAAATGCACAAAGCTATGGCTGTTTTATTTAGACCAATAGTAAAAAAGGAACGAGATAAATATGATATATGTGAGTATAAAGGAACAAAAGAATTTAGCGATTTAATGAAGTATATGCCTTTGGGTATAGCTTTAGGTAGCTTGGTTTTTTTTTGGAATTTAGCGAAAGACTTAAAAGACGTTACGGAACACTCTATCAGACAGGAGGCAATACAAATGATTTCAGCAGAATTTCCAACTTTGGAAAAAAGTGGGGATTTTACCAAAATTTCTACACCCTCGCTCAAGGCGATGTTAGAAGATTTGACGAAATCAGTAAGTTAAATATACATATAAGTTTAACATATTTAAGTTTTGAAAAAGAGAAAAACGAAGTAGAAGCAGAATTAATAAAAAAGAGTTATAAGAAATGATAACATATTACAATTTACTAGATACAATAAAAACACAATTACTAGAGGACCCACAATGTAATTCTGTTACTGAAGGCTCTATATATGAAATAGATTTGTCGAAACAAACTATAATGCCTTATGCACATATACAAGTTAATAGTGCATCAATTACAGAACGTACAAACATATTTAATGTTACTGTTTTTTGTATGGATATTGTAGATAAGTCTAAAGAAGAAACAACAGATGAATTTAAAGGTAACGACAATACACAAGATGTATTAAATACACAATTTGCAGTTGCTACAAGATTGTTAGAGTTAATGCGTAGAGGAGATTTAAGAAATGATAATTTTGCTTTAGCTGATGGCTCATCTCCAAGCCTTGAATCGTTTACAGAAAGGTTTGAAAACTTTTATGCTGGTTGGGCAGCAACATTTGATGTAGAAGTTCCTAACGAAATGACTATATGTGGAACAGTTGCACCATCAGCTTGTGAAGATGCTTCATATAGTATTACAGATTCAGCAGGAACAGTTTTATATAGTGGAACGATTGTATCAGGTGGCTCATTAACACAAGCAATATCTAATAGTGCAGTAAGTAATTCTGACGATAGTTTCACAGCAAGTATTTTAGCACAAGGAACATTGGCTCTAGGAGATATAGAAATATCAGTTAGAAATAGTGCAGGTACTGTGATTGGTACACATCAACTTCCAGCATCTGTAAATGGTACAGCTACAGCACTTGATGCTACAGCAGTAGTTCAATATGTAAATGGTACAGCAATAAGTACAACAAATATTCCTAGTGGTGTATCTCAAGTTATAACAGTTGCAAATCCTATTGTTTGTTCAGATGCTACAGTTTCAAATAGTGATGATTCATTTAGTACAACAGTTGCAAGTGGAGGTAATTTAGAGTTAGCAGATAGCACTATGAATTTTAACGGAGCAAGTGAAGGAACATTTGTTAGTGTTAAAACAACAGCAGTAACTTTAAAAGATGAAACAGGCGCAAATCTTACACCAACATCAAAAAGTTTAGCAAGTAATACATTAGCATTAGTTGTTCAAAATCCTTTGACAGTATTTATAAATATGTATACAGGAAAAGCAGTTTCTCACGGAGGAGTTGTTGAATCTATTTCTTGTATAGATACATCTGATGTATTTAGTGCTGCACCTTTAGGAAAAATACAGCCATCAGCTTATGGAACAGGAAAGTTAATTGCCATGAAGCCATTAGCAGGAGGTTTTGATTTAGACGTTGTAAGAAACACAACAGCATACAGGACAAATAGTAGTAACATTTTAGAATCTGTTGCAGCAAATGTTCCTAGATTAGATTATGATGGTGTTACTTGTCCATCTGTTTTAGTAGAAGCACAATCAACAAATTTATTACATTACTCACAAGAATTTGACAATACATATTGGAAAAAAAATACATCAACAGTTACAGCTAATGATGCAGTTGCACCTGATGGGACAACGACAGCAGAAAAGTTAGCTTTAGGTGGTGTTGCTAATGCTAGAGTATTTAGAAATAGTACAGTAACAACATCAAACACTCATGTGCTTTCTATATTCATGAAAGGTACAGCTGGAGAAAAAGTTACAATAGAAGCTGGTAGTGGTGCAAATTCTGTTACATTGACTGCTGATTGGGTTAGATATAATGTGGTAAATACTGGAGGTGAAACATCAACAAATGTTAGGGTAATAAATAGAGCTGCAAATGGAGATGACGCTAATGATGTTTTTATATGGGGAATACAATTAGAAGAAGCTAGTACACCTAGTTCTTATATTGTAACAACATCAGCAAGTGCTACAAGAAATGCAGATGTATTGTCTGTAACAGGTTTAACAGGAACATCAACAGTCACAGAAACATTTGAGGATGACTCAACTAATGTCATATCAAATCCTAGTACCTACACAATGTCAACAGGTAGAATTAAAAAAGTAACACGAACAGTATGATAGTATATAAATTAAAATACGAAGATTATAAAAATGCAATTTTAGATTTAATGAATAAAGGAGTTTTATTAAATTCTAAATTAGATTATGCTGCACATATTCAAGCTGTGGTTTTTATTGGTAAAATAGAAATAACAGAAGGAACTTATGATGAACAAGATAGAGTGTTAACAGAGCCAACTTATGAAGATGGTTATTTTGTTGATGTTATGAGTTCACAAGAAATAGAATTTGATAATATAGTAAAACCAAATAATCCTGTACATAAATTTGCAGGGCAATAAGATATGTTTAAAACAGAAGAAGTACAAAAAGAATTGTCAGCCTTTGGTAAGTATGTTGTAAAACAATCTAGGTCAATGCTAACTAAAGGAAGGCATAACGATTCTAAAAAGTTATACAATTCTATAGGCTTTGATTTAAAGGTTATGCGACAGTCATTTAGTATGTCTTTTTTTATGCAAGATTATGGAGCATATCAAGATGAAGGTGTAAGAGGTGCGTACTCAAATAAAAGAGCGCCTAATTCTCCATTTAGATTTAAACGTAATAAGCCAATAGGAGCAAGACCATTTCAACAATGGGCAAGAAAAAGAGGTATATCTCCATTTGCAGTTGCTAGGTCAGTTTGGACAAAAGGATTAAAACCAACAATGTTTTTTACTAAACCATTTGAAGATGCTTTTTTAAGATTGCCTGAAGATGTAATAGAAAAATTTGGTTTAGATGTAGATGAATTTTTAGAACAAGTAACACAAGGAACAGATTAAAATAATAGACAATGTCAAACGTATATACAAAAATAAATGTAAGAAGTCCGTATATAATATCTCAAGCTGCTTCAAATGCTGGAGATTTAATACAAGTAGAGTTATTCATACATCAATCAGGTGGAAGTGAGCCAGCAACAGCTACATTTAATTTATCAAAGCCTGCACCTAGTGCTAGTTTACTAACAGTTTTTTTTGATATATCTCCATATTTAAAATCATATATTAGTCACACATCACTTACTCCTGTAACAGCATTAACAGCAACATCAGCAGGAAATTACGTTTATTGTAAAGCATTAATAAAAAAAGCAGGAGTATTACAAGATACAAAATTCTTAATTGGTTATAATGGCTATGGTTATTTTGAGAATGGAAGCAATCCTGTATTAGATGCTCATATAATGTTAGATGAAGGAGAATACTATTTACTTAAAAACCAAAACAACGGAGCATTATTTTATAGTATTGATAGTGATGCTTCTCCTGCTGAAGATTGGGATGCTAAATACGTTTGTTTAGATGGTAGTACAGCAGATGTAGATATAAATTTAAACACACAAGATAACGCATACATTCCTTACATTACACCAACACATAAAAACAATGGTGGCTCTACACTAAAGATATTTAAAGATTCATCACTATATAAAACATTTACATTTACAGAGGTATGTGAGCCTAAATATACTCCTGTTGTTTGTGATTTTGTAAATAAATATGGAGTATGGCAAACAATAATTTTCTTTAAGGTATCAAAGTCTAATATTAACACAACAAGAAGTACGTTTAATATGATGCCTTCTACACCATCATATAATACATCTAAAAACATAACACAAAACTTTAATACAAATGGTACAGAAACAATTACTGTAAATACAGGATTTGTTAGAGAAGGTTATAGTGATGTTATGAAACAAATATTATTAAGTGAAACAATCAGGTTAGATGGAGAGCCTGTTGTTCCACAAACAAATAGTTTAGATATGCACAAGAGCATAAACGAAAGATTAATAAATTATACATTGACATTTAATTACGCACATCATATTATAAATACTATTCAATAATGAGAACAGTCCAATTATACATAAATGATAAAAAAGTTGATTTATACGGTGATGAGAAAATTGAAATTACATCTAGTATTCAAAATATTCAAGATATTTCTAAATGCTTTACAGACTTTAGTCAAGGATTTACTGTTCCTGCTAGTGATACTAACAACGATATATTTAGTTGGTTTTATAATAATGATATTGATGGTGGGTTTAATGCTAAAGAAAGGGCTACAGCAAGGATTGAAATAAATCATATTCCATTTCGTAGAGGTAAAGTACAGCTTGAAGGCTCGGAAATAAAAAACAATGTACCTGAATCATATAAGGTTACATTTTACGGAGATGTTGTTAGTTTAAAAGATTTATTTGGAGATGATAAATTAAGAGATTTAGATTACTCAAGTATTGCTTTAGCTTATAATCCTGCAAATGTTTCTAATGCTATCACGAATACAGGAGATTTAGATGTTAGGTTTCCTTTAATAAGTTCTAATAGAGTTTGGACATATGGAGATGGTGCTAATACAGATATATCAAATAATAGCTATCCATTAGTTTGGAATGAATTATTTCCAGCAATAAAAGATAAAGTAATATTTGACAAAATACAATCAAAATACAGTTTGACATTTAATGGTAATTTTTTAGATTCTAATTATTTTAAAAAATCATTTACATATTTTAAAAATGCTAAAACTCCTTTTGTATTTGGAGAATCTGAAGATGTAGTTTTTAACGATTCAACAGCAAATTCTACACTAACAAATAGTGAAATAAATGTTGCATATAATTCAGCATATTTAACGAATGGTTTAGGTCAAGGTTTTCATACTATAAAATTAGTAGATATTACATTGTCAGTTAATGCGAGTATTTACATAGACGTTTTTAAAAATGGTACTCTTTTAAGTTCTCTTCCTGTAACATATTCAGGTAGTGCAGTTGATGTTTCTTTAGCACCTGTACAAACTAATTTACCAAGTTTAAATAATGTGTATACTTTACAGGCAAGAATACAAAATACAGCTTGTAATATAACTGCAGCTAAAGTAAACCATAAATACCAATATACAATAAGTTCAGGTGGCACTACATCAATAACAGTTGTAGAATATGAAACAGCAATTACTGTTCCTTTAGTTTTAACTAATAATATAAACTTTCAAAATTTAGCACCAGATATTAAAATTGCTGATTGGTTTAGTGGTATGCTAAAACAATTTAATTTAGTTTGCTATCCTACATTTACAGCAACACATTTTCAAATAGAGCCATTAGAACAATGGTATAATTATGGAGGTGAAGTAGATATAACAGAATATACAGATACAGAAAGCATAAAAGTTGATAGGTTAAAACTATACAAATCTATATTGTTTGAATGGCAAAAATCAAAGGCTTTTTTAAATGAAGAATTTCTTGGAGAGTTTGGAAGAAGTTATGGTAATTTACAAGAATCTTTTCCGTATGATGGTAGTGATTTTAAAGTAAAACTACCTTTTGAAAATATGTTGTTTACAAAATTTACAGGACAAAATTTACAAGTAAGTTATGCTTTAGATAATGCAAGTGGAGGTAAAAGTTACATTCCAAAGCCTGTAAAATTATTTATGGATGAATCTAAATCTATAACATTAAAATTTAATGATGGTAGTTCAACAAGTACATTAAGTTCATATATGCCTATGGGACAAGATTTGTTTGACAATTTAGAAAATTATTCTCAAAACTTTGGCTATGATGTTTCTACATTAAAAGATACACCAATAGAGAATAGTTTATATATGACTTTTTATAGTAATTATTTAATTAATTTATTTAATAGTAAATCAAGAAAAGTTACTGTTAAATGTCATTTACCTATAAATGTTTTAACAACATTAACATTAGATGATGCTATATTATTAAGGGATAAAAAATACACTATAGATTCTATGAAAACAGATTTAACTACAGGAGAAGTTGAGTTTGTATTAATATCTAAATGGGAAATAAATAAAGGATTAATTTATACACCTAACGAAGCATTTTCATCTGATGCTGGAACATTAAGTTTACCTGTTAAAATGTTAAAACCTCCTAATCCAACTAAAATGTTTGATGGTGGTGGTGGTTATGTAACTTTAAGTGCAACAAGAGAAACACAATTTATAACTTTTTCTTTGCCTGTTACATATACAACAGAAAGAACAATAGATATAACAATACCAAGAAATACTACAGGGTCAGAAAGAATACAAACTATTCCTGTAACGTATTATAATGCAGCAGGAACAGCTTTTGCAACAACAAGTATAGTAATTAAACAAGCAGGATAAAATGTTAGGAGATATATTAGAATTATTAAGTAAAGATGATTATTTCGGTAGAACAGAAAATATTGAAATAGCAAAAGGAAAGTACAAACTAACTACGACAATAAAAGAAAAAAAACAACAGCTTAAAAGGGAGAAAGAATGGCAGTTAAAAAGCAAATAGAAATAGATATACAAGCTAGAGAAGCGATTAAACAAATGGATGAGTTAGGCTCATCATTTGAAGATGTATTTGGTGAAGTAAAACCATTAAATACCAAGATAGGTGAAATGGAGGATGCTCTGTACCAACTTGCAGCAGCAGGAGATACAAGTTCTAAAGAGTTTAAAGATTTATCTAGGCAAATTGGAGATTACAAAAAAGTCATTATAGATACAGACTTGCAAATTGATGCAATGGCTGGAACAACAGCACAAAATTTAGGTGGTGCTATTGAAGGAGTTTCAGGTGCATTTGCAATAGGGACAGGAGTTATGGGTACTTTTGGTGTAGAATCAGAAGCAGTTGAAGAAATGCTTTTAAGAGTACAATCTGCTATGGCTATTACGCAAGGTATTAGTTCTGTTCGTGAAGGTATTAAAGCATTTAAGGGATTAAAAGCTGCAATTATGGCTTCTACAGTAGTACAAAAAGTTTTAAATGTAGTAATGTCTTTAAATCCTGTTGGTTTAATTGTCGCTGGTATTACTGCATTAGTGGCTTTAGTTGCTGCGTTATTTAACCCTGTAAAAAACTTAATGAACGCTTGGTTTGGTACAGCAGAAGCTACAGAAACAGCAGCAGAAGCAAACGAAAGAATAGAAAAAACTTATAATAAAATATCTGAATCATTACAAAGGGTTCAAAAAGATGTCAAGAGAGAGGGTGACCAAGCAATAGAAATAGCAAAACTAAAAGGTGCTACAAATGAGGAGATTTTTGAGATGGAGCAAAAACTTTTAGGTGAACAAATGACTTTGAATCAAATAGCTATACAATCAAAAAAAGATGGTATTGCTGAGGGTAAGGAGGAATATCATAAAGCATTAGCAGAAGAAGATTTTGAAACAGCTAGAAGTATTAAAGAGAATATTAATAGAAGAAGAAAAGAACTTAAAGACTTAAAAGATATTGATGACAAATATTGGCACTCAAGACAAGTTAACATTCTAGAAGATGAAAAAAGACAAGAAGAAACTAGAAAAAGAAACTTTGAGAGATACAAAGCTATGGTCAAAAAGAGGCAAGATTTTGACAGGCAAACAGAGGATATGGAACAAGCTAATAAAGAACAGACAATGGCTGTTCAGCTTGAAACATTAGGAACACAATTTAATAGAGAAACTGCAAAGTTAGATGAAGCATTAAAGAAAAGAGAAATAACACAAGCACAACATGATGCAAGGATGTTAGCGTTAGAAGAACAATTTAGACTAAAAAGAAATGAAATTGTTGATTCTTTTAATATAGAATTACCTACTAGAGATTTACCTGAACCAACAATTGACAAAAGTCTTGCTGTAAAGAACAAAGAAATAGAAATTGAGCAATTGACAGATTTAGAAAGAAAGTTTCACAATGCAAGTATAAAAATGAAAGATTTTGCAGAATCTGAAAAATTCAAAATGTTTCAAAATGGCTTACAGCATACTATGACAGGGTTAAATGCTTTAGAAGGATTAAGTAATGCAATTACAGATAACGAATTAGCTAAAGCAGGAGATGATGAAGAAAAGAAAGAGAAGATAAGAAAAAAAGCATTTGAACGTAATAAAAAACTACAAATTGCTATGGCTATTGTACAAGGCATTCAAAGTGTTATGGCTGCATTTACAGCAGGTCTATCTATGGGTCCTGCTGGTGTTGTGATGGGTCCTCTTATGGCTGCTATGGCTGCTGCAACAGCTATAGCAAATGTAGCTAAAATTAAAAACACTAAATTTGAAAGTTCAACAACACCAAATCTTGAAACAGGAGATACAGAAAGTACTACATCTGTTCCACAATTTAATATTGCAGGGAATAGTCCATCAAATCAATTAGCACAAACATTAGGTACAGAAGAACAACAGCCTGTGAAAGCATTTGTAGTTGCTGGAGATGTTACAACAGCACAAAGTTTAGAAAGAGATAAAATACAACTATCAGGATTATAAAATAAAACATAAACAAAAAATATAAGTTATTTAATTATGGAAGAAATAGAATTATTTATCAGAAACGAAAAGGAGGATGGTGTGTTTGCTGTTAGCCTTGTAGAGAATCCAGCTATTGAAGAAAATTGGGTAGCATTAAGCCAACAAGAAATAGAGTTGAAAGTTGCTAATGAAGATAGAAGGGTTGTTGTTGGAATTGCGTTAGTTCCTGAAAAGAGAATTTATCGTAAAATGAAAGACAAAGAGTTTAACATTTATTTTAGTAAAGAAACTATTGCAAAGGCACAAGAGTTATATATGCGAAACTTAAACGCAAATAATGTAACTAGCGAACACGAGAAGCCTGTAAAAAATGCAACAGTTATAGAATCGTGGATTGTAGAAGATGCAAAAAATGATAAGTCTAATTTATATAAGTTAAATGCTCCTGTAGGTAGTTGGGTTATTATGATGAAGATAAATAATGACGAAGAATGGAAGTTAATTAAAAAAGGAGAATATAAAGGTTTTAGTATAGAAGGTATGTTTCAGGGATTTGAACAATTAGATGCAAGTACACAATTATCTGAAGATGAATTGATGGTTGCAAAGATTAAAGATATAATTACAGAGATAGATTTAAAGTCTGATAAAGTAGAATTGTCTTTAGTTGGTGATTTAAGTAAATCATTATCAGAATATAATAAAGCTAATAAAGCATTAGATAAAAACATAGAAAATTTTTATAATGCTATTTTTAAAGCAAGAGCATTAGGCGATAAAATTAATGAATCTGAATTTTTATCTAAAATAAAATCATCAGAAAAACTTTTAAAAGAAACAGAAACTTTAGCAAAAAACCTTGGAATAAGTGCTAGCTCAATAGAAGAATATGCATCTTTAAAAGCAAGAATAAATACTTCAGAAGATTTAAAAGAAGAAATTAAGATAGCTAAAGGACAGTTAAAAAAACTTACTATTTAAATTATACAAAAATTCTTAAAAACAAAACAAACTTTTTAAATAATAGTTATATAATTAAATAATCTAAAATTAAGATAAAATGAGCAAAGCAAGTGATACATTAAACGCAATTAAAACAGCTTTAGGAATGGAAGTTGAAGTTAAGTTAGCGACAATGAAACTAGAAGATGGTGTTACTGTTATTGAAGCAGAAACATTTGAAGCTGGTCAAGCAGTAGTTATAGTAACAGAAGATGAGCAAAAAATAGCTTTACCTGAAGGAGAATATGTATTAGAAGATGGTATGATTCTAAAGGTAGAAGAAGAAGGAATTATTGCTTCAATTTCTGAAAGAGAAGAAGAAGTAAAAGAAGAAGAAGTTGAAGAAGAAGTTGCTGCATCTAGCAAACCAACAGAAACTGCTACTCCTAAAAAAGTAGTTGAAGCAGTAACAAAAGAATCTTATTTCTCTAGCAAAGATATGGATGCTATCGGAAAATTAATTGATTCTAAACTTGCAGAATTTAAGTCTAATTTAACATTATCTACAGATGTACAAAACGAAGAAAAAGAAGAAAAAGAAGAAAGCAAAGAAGTAGAACTAAATGATGTTCCAGCTTCTAAACCAATTACTCACAATCCTGAAAACACATCAACAGGAATTAAAGTTAAGTATGCTCAAAACAGAGCAAAATCTACTTTAGATAGAGTAATGGAAAGATTAAGTAAATAATAATATTAATTTATAAATAAAACAAAATGCCAAATCCAGTTTTAACTACTCCTACTTATGCAGGAGAATTTGCAGGGAAGTATATCTCTGCTGCACTTTTAAGTGCATCTACATTAGACAAAGGTCTAATTACAATTATGCCTAACGTAAAATACAAATCAGTTTTACAAACTGCATCTTATAATGATATAGTTGCTGATTCAACTTGTGATTTTACTGCATCAGGTACATTAACATTAGCAGAAAAAATAATCGAACCTGAAGAATTCCAAGTAAACGTACAACTTTGTAAAAAAGATTTACACGCATCTTGGGAAGCTGAACAAATGGGATATTCTGCATTTGATAATTTAGCACCATCTTTTGAGGAGTATGTAATAGCATATACTGCTGCTAAAGTTGCTGCAAAAATTGAATCAAATATATGGTCAGGACAAACAGGAAATGCAGGAGAATTTGATGGTTTTTACTATTTAGCTGCTGCTGATGCAGGGGTTATTGATGTAACAGGAACAACAGTAGATGCTACAAACGTAATTGCAGAAATGGGTAAAGTTGCTGATGCAATTCCATCGCCTGTTTACGGACAAGAAGATACATTTATCTATGTTGCATCAAATGTAGCCCGCGCTTATATTCGGGCTCTCGGAGGTTTTGCTGCAAGTGGTTTAGGTGCTAATGGTGTAAATAATCAGGGTACAACTTGGTTTACAAATGGAGCATTATCATTTGATGGTATTCCTGTAGTAGTTGCTCAAGGTATGCCAAATCATTCAATGATAGCTGCACAAAAATCAAACTTATTCTTTGGAACAGGATTGTTAAACGATTCTAACGAAGTACAGGTTATTGATATGGCTCCTCTTGATGGTTCAAGAAATGTAAGAGTTGTAATGCGATTTACAGCAGCAGTTGCAATAGGTATTTCTACAGACGTGGTACTTTACGCATAAGATTAATTAACTAGATTTTAAAAAGGGTAGGTAAAAGTGCCTACCTTTTTTTATAACATTTAAAAATATATAAATATGTCGTGTGACTTAAGCCAAGGGAGGGCTATCGTATGCAAGGATACGGTTGGAGGAATAAAAAACCTATACTTTGTAAATTATGATAGCATAGATAGTTATACTTTTGATGGTGTTGATACTGATGTAATTGATGGATTCAATTCTACAGGGTCAATAGTAGGGTATAAATACGAATTAAAAGGTGGTAATAACCTTGAACAAACTATTACAAGTTCTCGTGAAAACGGAACAACATTTGTAGAGCAGACTTTAACAGCAGTTTTAACAAAACAAGATGTTGGTACTCATAAACAAGTAAAATTACTTTCTTTTGGAAGACCAAGAGTTGTAGTAGAAGATTACAATGGTAATTTCTTTTTAATGGGATTAGAACACGGAGCAGAAGTTACAACAGCAGCAATTTCAACAGGGACAGCAATGGGCGATTTAAATGGTTATACAATAACTATGGTTGCTCAAGAGAAGATTCCAGCAAA
>TARA_R100000654_G_scaffold41535_3_pt1 | contig 15878 bp, 13 predicted proteins | sample TARA_R100000654 | Tara Oceans TARA_R100000654 (sample SAMEA2622473) | marine metagenome | biome: marine biome (ENVO:00000447); feature: surface water layer (ENVO:00002042); material: "saline water (ENVO:00002010), including plankton (ENVO:xxxxxxxx)" | depth 5 m
AATATAAATACATCTACAGTAAAAAATGATTGTATTGGTTGGTGGAGAATGGGAGATAACACTTCTGTTCCTACTGTTCCTGACCAAGCTTTAGCAACAACTAGTCCTAACGATGGAACAATGGACGGAGGAATGTCAAGTGATAATTTAAGAGATTTTTATCCAACTCCTGAAACATCTACATATATCAATTATGAAAATGGCAATGTAGAGCTTACAATAGGTAGTAATTCCCAAAGAGCATACTGTGTCGTTAGAGATAGTTCTGCGTCTACGGGAGAGTGGAATGCTAGATATGTTTGGAACGGAAACACTAGTGAGTATATTTTAACAGCAGTAAGGTTAGATAGCGCATCAGAAGTATTAGACTTAATTGCAAATAATAATCAAATGGCAGGCCTTATGGAAGATTATGACCACACTCAAACTTATAATTCTGCAAAACTACAAATAGGAAGAGGGGTTAGATTGGGAGATTTAAGCGGAGGAGAAATACAAGAAATCATAATATATGATAGAGCCATTACAGATTTAGAAATAGAAAGAGTTAAAAGTTATTTAAACAATAAATATAAAATATATTAGTATGCCAACAATGAATCAAACAGCTATTTATTTTAGCTTAGCACCTAGGTCATATAGTACACAATCAATTAATTCAGGTAGGTATACTTATGATGTTTTTGGAGGACAGGTAGGACTATCTCTTTACTCTTGTAATCAAGACATGAATATTCAGGTGCTTTGGAAAAACGGCACAACATTACTACAAGACCATGAAGGGACAGGGAGTAATAACGAAAGAATAACAAATGATTTGGTAAATGTTTTGTTTGATATTTACGAATTGCCTTGTCATAAAACAGATACTCAAACTGTATCACTAGCCAATGGAAAAAAAATATGCACAATAAGAAAATCAAAAGATGTTCCTGCTGAATTTAATGGTTGGCAAGATGCAGCCGGAACAGTTGTGGGACATAGATTTACAGTAAACATCGCTCCTATTTTAAATAATTTATTGTCTTATAGTTTAGTTCCTCCGGGTATAGGAACTTGGGGTGGAGCTACTGATGGCTCAACAGGAATGCAAGACCAAGGTTCATCACAGCGTAATATTTATGGAGGTTTAAATGGTCAATGGACAATGAATAATATCGTGAGTACAACTAATTCAGAAATGCTTTATAATTTTGAGTTAAATGGAACTTGTAGGAGAATAGCAATAAGGGCTAGGTTTGAGCTATATGCTGCTGACGGAAGTTTAGTTTTATGTACAACTCCGTCTAGCAGAAGTGTTTCTGATTTTTGGATTTACAATGGCGCTAATCAAATAACAGACAGGAATGGTATTGGTGGGAACGGAGGAAGACTTATGTTTTCAGGCGCCGGTTCTTCTTATAAAACCTTCATGACTTACTGTCCTAATGGGCAACAAAGAATAGGTGGGAACACTACTGATAAGGATAAATTATATTTTAAAAAAATAAGAGCAACCGATAATGCAGAGTATTTACAATGGTTTCAATCAACTTTGACAGGAAGTCCAAATATTCCCACATCTAAAGCTCTTGCTGTAAAGATAGAGTCTAGTGCTTCAAAAACTTTTACATCTCTTACAACAGTATATTTAGTGGATTGTGTTAAAGGCCAAAGAGCGCAAAGGCAAGGAACTAGTTCTTCAAATTATAAATTTGCATATAATCAATATAGAACTTTTGTTCAGAATGTTTCTCCTGCTTATGTTAATTTACATAATAATGGGTCTCAACCCGTCCCTTGGACAACAGGAACTTATGTCCCTAGTGTAATATCTTCAGCTAAACCATATTATAGAGCTTCTGTAATACATAGAACAGGTGCAAGTGATATAAGGATTGGCGAGTATAGATATTTTGAATTAGACGAAAGCCCTGTTAATGAAGCTTTTTCCAATATTGATGGAATGGGAGAGGGTGTAAAATTTATGTGGCTAAATAGACTCGGAGGTATAGATTCATATACAGCTAAAAGAAATATAACTTCCGGTTTAGATGTAAGTCAAAACACTATTACCAAACAAACCCCTTATTCTAGATTTCAATATGATTTTGATACAGATGGTTATTCTCCTAGCAGTAGAGGTTTAGCAGATATGTACCCTCACTCAAGGGAAGTTTTAAATGTAAACGCCAATAAACAATATACAGTTTTTACAGACCCTTTAAATGCAGTAGAAGCTAAATGGATAGAAGAACTTTATACCTCTCCTAATGTATGGGTAGTTAAAGAAAACACAAGGCAAGAGTATGTTGGGACTACAAATGATATGAAATTACAAAAACCGGGATTTAAAAGCTATGTTCCTGTTTTAATAACAAATAGTAGCACAACAACAATAGATGAAAATGCAGGCTTAGTTCAAGCTCAAATTGAGTTTGTTGAGTCTAATGAAATAAATACTCAATCTAACTAATATGGCAAAAAATATTACTATTGATATTATAGATAAAGAATATGATGATACATATATTCCTTCTACAGCAATGTATGACAATAATAATGTTCCTAATCAAAGCTTTACTTCTGCTTTTTATGGTTCAAATATTGGATTAGCAGGTTGTAGTTTTAATAGCAATCCTGTAAGTTACAATATATCGGGCGCTAATGGCGTTCCTTCATCAACTACCTTAAAGCCTTTTGCTTATGATAGCACACAACCTCCCGGCGCAGGGTTTTGTAGTATTTTTTATAGAGATACACCGATGCCCACTACTTCTGCGAATCAAGCTAATTTCCCTGGAACTGCCGGGCCTAGCACGCAGGAATTTGTTGGAGATTATGATTTTTCTGAAGACCATTCTACTTATAATGGGTGGGCAAATCCACCTATGGTTTTAAATTCTTATTTAAATCCTGCGGGAACAATGATAAGTTCTTTTGGCTTAACAGGAACTCCTAATCCTAATAATCCCGGAAGGTCTTGGTACGGTTGGTATACTATTTGTAGTGGTTCAGGTTCGTTTGCATTTTTAAGACCAACTTCAAATGTCCCGCCTGAAATGAATTATCCCGGCAATAATCCAAGTTTTCATAATCTTCGTTTGGGGGGAGGAACAACTTCAACTTGTAGCAATGGTAGTGGTGGAACTTCTAAATGTGGAATATACCAACTTATACAAGGCCTTACACCGGGACAAGAATATACATTAAAAATAAGGTTAGCTCAAGCTGACACGGCGGGACATAGTTATTTGAGTTTAGGGTGGAGCGGAGGAGCAGGTATATCGTATGGAGGTCAAACATATAATGTTCTTGGAGGTGCAAGTGCAAATATTTATGGTACAGCTCCGGGCGCATTAAATGGAGGTAACAACACTAACTCCCCTTTAACTAATGGTCATTTTAAGCCTAATATAACTACAGAGCAATCTGCAACATTTATTGCGCAAGGTGGTAATGAAATTTTATGGATAGAATATTATAATAAAAATGGTACTACTTCCCCATCTCCAACAGGGCCAATAACTTTTGATTATATAAGCATTATGGAAACAGGAGCGGGTTCAATGAATTTTAATTGGAGTGGGTTTTACGCTAAAGTTGATTTATTTGATGCTAACTCTCTTGTCGTTCCGGGTATTGCTAAATTAAGAATAAATGTTGGCGCAATAGATACAAGTATTAATGGAGATTGTATTGTTGTGGGATTAAATTCCGTTCAAGGTGGTAATTTAACAGGCGCTGTTGGGTTAAACAATATTGTTCAATCAGAAATAAGAATTAGTAATAATCCTCTTTTACAGCCAACAAACCCCCTGTCTTTAGGAATGAATACGATTAGTTTTTTTACTAACACAGCTAATTCAACAGGTTCTTTTGCTGCTAACGACAGACTTCTTGATGTTAGTGTTATAAATAAAAGCGGAACTACAATTAAATTAAATTCTGTTGATGTAAGGTTTACAAGCTATACAACACCTGTAACCACTCAGCTTATTAATTATGACAAAAGCGTTATTGGAACTCTTGAGGTTTCAAATAGCGAAGATTTTCCATTAGATATTTCTTATACTGTGTCTGATGGAAAAAGCTTAGACAAAAGATTTGGAGATTATTCTAAAAGCTTTGATTTACCTGCTACAAAAAGAAACAATAAAATATTTAATCAAATATGGAAAGCCAATGTAGACCAAAGTGAAAAAACCACTTATGGAATTAAAGATTGTAGAATAAATGTTGATGGAACTCCTTTTTTTGATGGAAAAATACAAATTAAAAAATCTGCACACGCAGGAAAGGCGAAATCGTATACTTGCACTATATATGGGGGTAATTTTAGTTGGATGTCAGAATTGAAAGATAAAGGACTTTGTGAGGTTTATGACGAAGCCGATGAATTTATGTATGATTTCCCAACAATAGAAAGCACTTGGCTTAAAGACCAAAGCCAAACTGATATACAGTTTCCTTTAATTTCTTATAGAGATTTTAATAGAGGTGGATTGCAAAATTATATAAATACATTTGACACCGGTAGACCGCCTGATTTTCAGGCTGCTTTCTATGTTTATAATATGTTACAAAAAATATTTAAAAATATAGGATATAAAATAGATTCAAGTTTTATAAATTCAGACCACTTTAAAAGATTAATAACAACATTTCCGTTTTTAAAAAATGATGCAAAAGATAATAGAGTTCATTTTAGTTGTACACAGCAAAGACAAAGTGGCGATTGGCAAAGTGTTCATGATAATGTAGGATTAGGCACTCTAAATACTTGGCATACCTGTATTTTAAATCATAATGTAAATGACCCTTCAAGTTCATATGATAATGGCACAGGGGTTTGGACTTGTCAAATGGCGGGAACTTATGATGTTACTGCAGAAATGGGATATAGAATTATTTTAAGAAGTAGTGGTGGCGATTGTGCAAACAGCACAGGAACTTGCTATTGGGAGTTTTTGCCTGGAAACCCTGCTGATATGTGGACTTGGGCTTCAAGGGTTAAAGTTGTAGCAGGCGGACAAACTATTTATGGAAACACTACATCAAACGGTTTTCAACACCCAGTATTCGAAGGTTTAGATTGGGTGGAAAAGGGATGTTGGGACACCTCAATTGAAGACACGATTGTCCCTTCTTTTAGTGTTACTTTAGGTGTTGGAGATACTATAGAGCTTCAAGGTCAAGTTGTGGGGCAAAATTTAACAGGTTGCGAGCCTGATGTTGATGTAGACTTTGGATTTAATGGAGTAACAGCATCTTTGGGAAATAGACAGCCGAGAATGACTATAACTTATAATGATTCAGTACCACAACTTGGAGGTCTTGTTGAAAAAAACAACATACTTCCTTGCGGAATAAGTCAAGTGGACTTTATAAAAGCAATTTCTCATTTGTTTAATTTATATTTTACTACAGATGTTCAGTCTAAAACAGTTTATATAGAGCCATTTAATGATTTTTACAAAAACAAATCCGAAGGTATAGATTGGACAACAAAAGTAGATTTATCGCAAGATATTAAAGATGAATATAATATAGGATTAAAAAGTGAATTAAGAGTAGGATATAAAAAAGATAGTGGAGATAAATATGCTGAAAGCTTAAATTATAAAAGCAATATATATGGAGATACTAACCGTTTATATGATTATAATGAAGTTTTAGGAGAAGATTATGAGTCAGGAACATTAGAGTTAATTAATCCTTTATTTGCATCTTCTACACAGGTTTGGGATAATGATGCTCATGATGATTCTACGGTTACTAAAGCTCCTGTTTTAATTCCTAATGTATGGTCTGAAGATTGCTATAACGGAATTGGACTAGGGAATAATCAATATAGGCCTGTGGATTTAGTTGAGGGATATGTGCCTAGAATATTTTATTATTGTTGGGAAAACCCCGTAAACTATACAACCATACCAAATGGCTTAGTAGCGAACGCTGCAGGAACTCAAACTTATTGGTCGAGAATATTTTCTAATGGTAGTGCTTTTGCTAATCAAACGGTTTACCCTAGAGCCACATTTGTAGATTGGGAAGAAAGAATTCACACCGCAACATTAAGACCTTCTTTATCTTTTTCTGATGAAGCATTTGAAGCTCCCGGTCAATTTCAAACAAACCCTGTTCCGGGATTATATACAGTATATTACAAAAATATGATAGAACAGCTTAAACAAGCTCCTAGAATAAGAACTGTATATGTAAATCTAAAAATGAAAGATATATTAAATTTAGATATGAGAAAATTAATTTATCTTGATGAAGCTTGGTGGAGAATAAATAAAATAGATGGTTATAGCCCTGCTAAAAACCAACCTACTAAAGTAGAGTTAATACAATGGTTAGAAGTTGGTCATTGGCCTGTGTATGTAAATAATATTAAAATAGAGTATAGTTAATGGCTACAAGTGAAAAAGCAATAAAAATAATACCAAAAAGGTCGCATTCTAAACAAAATGCGCCTTTAGAATCTAACAATGGTAGAAGTAATGCCAATCCCATTACTGTAGATGATATATCTGTTACAGATAGAGGTATAGTAAGAGTAAAAAAGGGTAAGGTTTATATGGATTTGTATGCGGGAGATGAAACAAAAACCGCTCCCTTTTGGAGTCCTGTTATGATAAAAGATGAATTTGGAAATTTAGTAGAAATGGTAAGGCATTCAGATGAAGATGATATTGTAGAAAGTAACTATATAAATAATCAAGGAGATAATAATAGACCTATAGAAAGAAATTATTGGAAAGATGGAAAGCCTAGTAGATATAATTATCCTGATGGAACATAAATTTTTACATGACACAGTTTAGAGAAATAGCAAAAATATTAATTAGAGAAGGAGAGCAAATTGAGAGCATATTGCAGCAAGAACTTATTGCTCAAGACCATATTGCTTCAGGAAAACTATATGATTCTTTTGATGTAGATTTTGATGTAAAAGGAAATTCTCTTGTATTAAACATTACCAATAGTGCAGGATATGCAATAGCAGTAGATGAAGGTTCAAAACCGGGGACTAAGGTTGGTCTTATAAAATTAATAAGGTGGGTAAAACAAAAACAAAGAAGGGGAAAAATGCTTCCGTTTGACAATCAAAGCGCTTTAGTAATAGCAAATAGAGTTAGAAAATCAATAAGAAAAAAGGGAACGGTTAGTCCTAGGGGATTTATTGGTAATGCGCTTGAAACTGCTGAAAAAGTAGGAGTGTTTGACAGAATAAAAAAAGCAACAGGATTACAGGTAGATGCAATTTTAGGACAAACAGAGGTAGACGAAACAATTACAGTAATGATAACAGTTTAAAATTATGGCGGGAGCAAGAGAACAAAAAATAATAGATATAAAAATTAAGGGTGTTAATGATTTACTTAAATTAAAAAAAGAAATACAAGGCCTTAAAAAAGAGCAGCAACAAACTAAAAAAGTTAATAAACAAACTGCTAAAGATTGGATAGACAAAGAAAGGGCTATTCATAAAGCTACACAAAAATACAAGCAACACAGAAAAGAACTTACAAGACTAAATAACGAACAGAAAAAAGGAACAAAGGGTTCTGCAGGTTTTGTTAAAGGAATGGCTAAAATGGCCGTTGGCATTACTGCTGTTATAGCTACTGTTAGAACATTAAGCAGGGTTTTTGTAACAGCATTTAAAACCTTTACTGATTTTGAATTTTCTATGGCTAAAGTAAGGGCTATATCGGGAGCAACAAACGAGGAGTTTATGAAGCTTGAACAAAGTGCTAAAGAGTTAGGTAGAACAACATTCTTTACCGCTAAACAAGTTGCTGAATTACAGGTAAACTTTTCTAAGTTAGGATTTACAGCAGACCAAATATTAAACCTTCAAGCAGCAACACTAGATTTAGCAATGGCTACAGGAAGTGATTTGGCAAGAAGCGCGATGGTTGCGGGTTCTGCGGTAAGAGGGTTTGCATTAGATGCTTCAGAAGCAACAAGGGTGGTTGATGTAATGGCTGTTGCCTTTACTAGTTCGGCTTTAGATATTGAAAAATGGCAAACATCTATGACTAAAGTTTCGGCTATTGCTGCAAATATAGGTGTAGATATTGAAGGTACTGCGGCAGTAATGGGAGCGCTTTCTGACACAGGTATTGAAGCTTCTATTGCGGGTACATCTTTAAGGAATATATTCTTAAAAATGGCAAATCCTACTTCAGCATTAGCTAAAAGAATTGGTTTTACAGTTAGCAGTACAGAGGATATGATTAAAGCCTTGCATAAACTAAAAGACGCTCAAATAGGTCAGTTAGAGATGCAATCTCTTGTAGATGTAAGACAGGTTATAGCTATGCAGGCTATGATTAATAGTACAGAAAAAATTGAAAACTATGTAGGAGCTTTAAATAATGCAGCAGGAGCGGGTAGAGAAATGGCTGCTATTATGGAGGACTCTACAAAAGGTGCGTTTAAAAGGTTTACATCTGCTTTAGAAGGTTTGTTTTTAGTTTTATCCGAAAAAGTAGCTCCTGTGGTTAATTCGGTAAGTAAAGGAATAAGAGAGTGGATAGAGTATTTTACAGATGCTACAGACAAGAAAATATCAGATAGAATGAGGCTTCAGGTTAAAGAATTTGAAAATCTTTTTGATGTTGTTCAAAGAACTACTGCTACTGAAAAAACTAGACAAATGGCATTAGCAGAAATTAATAGAAAATATTCGGAGTTTTTAGGGTATCAGCTTACTGATATTAATGATACAAACAATTTAGCAAAAGCTGAAAAACTGCTTAATGACGAATTTGAAAAAAGAATAGAGCTACAAGTTGCGGAAGAAGGTTTGGCGAATTTTTATAAAGAACAAGAAAAAAGAGCATTTAGACTTTATAAGCTGCAAAAAGATATGAAAGGTTTATTAGCAAAGCAAGAATTTAACACTTTTGGGGATATTCAAGCACAAGGACAGCAAAGAGCTTTAGACATTTCGAAAAAATTATTTGATTTTATATCGGATTACGACCCTAAAAAAGACGGAGCAGATGTAAGCGGGTTTTTTCAAAATCTTGAGTTTTTGGCTATTGGGGCAGGAATGGAAATAGGTAAAATGATTACAACTCCTATGGAGCTTTTTAAAGATATGGATAATTTTGCAGAGTTAAAAGTGGCTTTAGATGAAATAGCTAGTTTGCAAGCGGAAGTAGCAGAAGAAGCAAAAGATGAAGCGTGGTTTAGGGAAAGAATACTAAAGCTAGGCGGAAAATTAAAAAAACTTATAGACAAAGGAGGGGTAGAACCTTGCCCTTCAGGGCAACATCGTGACCCTAATACAGGAGAATGTGTAGACGCTAAAGCTGTAAGAGATTTTGCAGAGGAGTTGGCTATATTTAAAAGACAGGTTAGTGATAGAGAAAGCGAGCATTTTATAAAAAATGAAGAACAAAGAAACTTAAAAATTTTAGAAAAAGAAAAAGATTTAGCTAAAGATGAATTAGCTATTTATAAAGAAGGAGATAAAAGAAGGGCAGCGATGCATCTTAAATATTTAAAAGCAGTAGAAAAAGCGGATAAGGCTTCTTTAAAAATTAGAGAGGACAGGTTAGACGAAGGGTTATTAAAAACAAAAAGAAGGCTTGCTCAAGAAGGCAGGGATAAAAAGCATTCTACTTTAGAACTGCAAAGAGAAGATTTAGAGGCTGAAAAAAAGATGCTAGAAAAAAAGCTAGAGTTGTATAAAAATTATAGTAGCAAAAGAAAGAAAATTATGAAGCAGTTGGAGGTAGTTGAAGAAAATATAAAAATAAATGACTACGAAACTGAAGTGGAGCTTAAGCAATTTAAAGTTGAATTGGCTCAAGAAATAGCTAATGCTACATTTTCTATTATGTCTAATAATCTTGCTAGGTCTAAAGAAGCTCAATTAAACAGCTTGCAAAATACTTATGATAATGAAATGCATTATTTTGACATACAATTAAGAGATAAGTTAATAAGTCAGGCTGATTATGACGGTAAAAAACAAATAAAAGACCATGAGCTTAAGTTAGAAGAAGAAAGGCTTAATAATGAGTTTGCTAGAAAAGAAAAAAATGCCGCAAGAGCGCAAGCAATTATAAACGGAGCTTTAGCTATTACCAAAGTACAAGGACAAACAGGTACACTGTCTCCATTTGTAATCCCTATGATAGTTGCAACCACTATGGCTCAATTAGCAGTTATTGAATCTCAGCAATTTGCTAAAGGAGGAATGATAGAAAAGTTTGCAAATGGAGGAATGGTTAGAGGAAAATCACACGCTCAAGGTGGAGAAAAATTTGCAGTTGGCGGTAGAGTTGTAGAACTAGAAGGAGGGGAAGCTGTTATAAATAAAAGAAGCACAGCAATGTTTAAACCTCAACTTTCAGCTATGAATGCCGCAGGAGGAGGTGTTAAGTTTGCTGATGGAGGTTTACTTAATCAAAGCTCATTTAGTGCTGCTAGATTTAATTCAGCAGGATTTGGTCAAATGGGAGGTGGTAAGGTGGTTGTGGTAGAGTCTGATATTACAACAACACAAAGAAAAGTTCAAGCAATAGAAAACAATGCTAGTTTTTAATAATTAAAAAATAAACATATGTTTGTTGATAAAAAAATAAAAGATGCTCGTATAAGTATATGTAAAAAATGCGATTTTTACAGAAACTTCTTAATGTTAAGAAAACCAATAATAACAACAGGTTCAAGATGTGGCAAGTGTTCTTGCTTTATAGACGCTAAAGCAAAACTTTCTACAGAATGGTTTGGGAAATGTCCAATAGGAAAATGGGAAGAAAAGGGCCTATAAAAAATCAAAATATGCAATTTATAGAAAGTGTTGCCACTCAAGTAAAAGAAGAAGATAAAAAAGAAATACAATTAATTTTAGGTTTTATTAGCACTATAAAAGATAAAGAACATTATCAAAGTGCAAAGATGAGAGATTTATTTGGTTATTGGCACAAATACATGCCTAGAAACAAACAGAGTATTGATTGTGGGGCTTGTAGACAGGCTGTTTTACAGTTTTGGCAAAAAGTAAACGAAAAATGGATAGATGGCTGATAGACAAAATAAAATAGAAATAGTTTATGAGTATTTAGATTTAATGGAACAAGAGGTTACATTAAGAATACCTGACTCTCCAACCATTAAAGACACAATATTACATTTATTAGAAAGAGGTTTAATACCACCAAAAAAAGTAAGAAATTATATGATAATTCACGATTTTGACAAGTTGTTAGTTGAAAACGAAGGCAACAGGACTCATACTTTTATGGACATTTCTATTAAATATGAAATAACTGAAAGGCAAGCTCAAACAATAGTTTACAAAGACAGAAGTAAACATATGCCTACCTATAATGTAAGTTATTAAAATTTATTCCTAAAACTTCGCAAATGTTTTTAATACTGTTTGTATTTTTGTTTTATGCGAAAAGAATGGTATAAAATTAAAAATAATGCATCTGAAGTTTCAGATGTTTATTTATTTAACGATATAGGTACTTTCGGGATAACAGCTCAAAGCTTTATTGACGAGATTAAAGAGTACGATAATCAAGAATTAAATATTCATATTAACAGTTTAGGTGGAGAAGTTTTTGAGGGTATGGCTATTTATTCTATTATTCAAAGAAGAAAAGCAAAAACAACAGTTTATATTGAAGGTATAGCAGCAAGTATTGCTTCTGTTATAGCGTTGGCAGCAGATAAAGTAATTATGAGTGAAAACTCTTTAATTATGATACATAACGCTTGGGGAGGAACTCAAGGAGATGCTAAAGATATGAGAAAGCAAGCTGATGTTCTTGATAAAATTACAAATGAAATTGCTGAAGTTTATGTTAAAAAAACAAAAATGCCTTATAATGAAATCATAGAAATGATGAATGAGGAAACTTGGCTTACAGCAGAAGAAGCAGTAGCTCTAGGTTTTGTAGACTCCATCTCAGAACCTATTAAAGTGGCTGCAAAATATGATGTTTCAAGATTCAAGAACATCACAAACAAAAAGGTGGAGAAAGTTTTAAGTTTAACAAATAAAAAATCAACAAAAATGACAGAAGAACTAAAATCTTGGTTTAACTCAAAAGTAGACGAGATTATTGCTAAAGTAAAAGATAGCAAAAAATCTATTGAAACTGCTGAGAATGTTGAGGTTGAAATAAAGCTTGCTGACAATGAGGAAGTGATGAATAAATTCTCTGAATTAGAAGCTACTATTACAACACTTAACAATTCTATCGCTGATTTAGAAGGAGAAAAAGAAACTCTTACTGAAGAAGTGAATAGAGTAAATGCTTTATTAAGCAAGTCAGAAGCGAAAGGAACTGATACCTCTACAGATTCAGACCCTATCGTAGTAGAAAACAAAGTAGAGGACGCAAATAGTAAGTTTTTTGACTCACTAGCTGCACGACTTAAGTAATTAATTATAAATTTAAAAAGAAAAAGAAATGATAGCAAATAATGATTTAGGAGGATTGTATAAAGGTACATATGCTTCTAATATTTTATTAGAGCCAATGTTTCGCTCTGACGACATTATGAAAAACTACACAGTTTATCCTAATGTAAAGTTTAAGCATAACATATTAATGGCAAACAAATTAACAGACATCACAGCTGTAAATTCAGGTTGTGCTGCAAACACTTGTACAGGTGCTAACTTAAATGACTTTGATATAGAACAAAAAGTCCTTGCGGTAGAAAATGTATCTGTAAAACAAGAGCAATGTTGGAGTGAGTTCAAAGCAGAAGTTTTAAGAGAATCATATGCAGCGGGTATCAATATGCCTGACTTAAATGGAACTCAATTAGCTGATGTAATTGGAAACAGAGTAAGAAAAGGAATCCAACACGATACAGTAAGAAATATGTGGGCAGGAGATAGCACTCTTAATGCAGCTGCTGCAAACTGTTCTTATGGTTCGATGGGAGATGGTCTATGGAAATCAATCTCAGGAGGTTCAGTGTTCTCAGGAACTGCTTTAACTGAGTATACTTCGTCTATTACAGGTACAGCTCCATTAACTACAGTTGGTGGTGTTATTCCTCCTGCAGATGCAGAACTTTTATTAAGAAGCGTATTTGATGCTGCTCCGGCAGAATTACAACAAACTCCTGCTTCTGAAAAGAAAATGTTTGTTACTCCAAATATCTACAACGCATACTATGGTGCTTTAACAGCTATTAGTCCTGCAGTAGGTTCAGTAGATTATGGACACTCAGAAGCTCAAACAGGTGTAAACTACCCAAGACTTCACTTTAGAGGTGTTGAAGTAGTTCCTATGTATGAATGGGACACTGCATTTACTGCATTAGCAGGTGCTACCCACCCTGCATTATTTACATCTGCAGGTGGTGCAGGAGATTTAACTCAAGGTTGTATTTATGCAGCTAAGTCTAACTTATTTATAGGAAGTGATGTTAATGCTCCTGAAAATGAGTTTAGAATGTTCTATGACCCAGCTGATGACAAAATGTTAATTAGAGCTTACTTTACTATGGGCTTCCAATACGGTTGGAATTCTTTAGTAACAGGAGGAATGTTAGCATAATAATTGAAATGGAAGTAGGGGAGTAAAATCCCCTACAACCTTTTTTTAACCTTTTAAAAATACAATAATATGGCAATAGATACGGGAATAGCTTTAGCTTGTGCAGATTTAGTAGAGGTTGGTGGAATACAAAATATATTTGTAACAGACTTAACCAACATAGCTACTAAAACTACATCAGGAACATCAGCTTATAGTAGTTTAGATGGAACTTCTGATTGGGCAATGTTTCAAGTAAAGCCTAATACGGCTACTTGGAATACTACTTCTAGTCATGAAAATGGCTTAACAAGATATGAAACAACTGTTCAGTGGTATATACCAAACATAGGTTCTGCTAAAGCTGCTTTAATAAAAACAATGGAAAACGCTTGTATAGTTGCGGTTGCTGAATTTAGAAGCGGTGTATTTAGAACTTGTGGTATAAGTGAGCCTTATACAGGTTTTGGATATGGAGATAATTGGAAATATAATGATACTTATGCTAGAATGACTTTTGAAGGAACTAGTGGTTCTGATTTTGTTGATGGTAATGGGGCAACTATTACTTTAACAGCTACTTCATTTGAAATCCCAAGAGTTTATACAGGTTCAGTAACTTATAATGCGGGTAATACTACAGCAACTTTAGCATAATGTTTAACAATTTAAAAATAAATAAAAAATGGCAATAGATACAGGTATAGCATTAGATTGCGCAGGGCTAGTAGAAGTTGGTGGTTTACATAATATTTACATTACAGATATAGCAACTCTTACTGCTGTTACAGTAGGTGCTGCAGGAACTCACGAATATACTAATCTTACTAAAACAGGTTGGGCAATGTTTCAGCTTAAACCAAGCACATCTAGTTGGAATACTACAGCTTCTAAAGAAAATGGAGTAACTAGATATGAAACTACTGTACAATTTTATATTCCAAATATAACATCAGCAAAACTTCATATTTTAGAAGATATGAAAAATGCTTGTATAGTGGCGGTAGGTCAATTTAGAGATGGAAAAAAAATGACTTGTGGTATTAGTGAGGAGTATAAAGGAACAGGTAATGGTTCTGATTATTGGAAGTATAGTAAAACATACGCTCATATGAGTCTTGAAGGGACTAGCGGAACAGATTTTGCAGACGGTAATGGTGCTACGGTTACTTTGACAGCAACTTCTTTTGAAACTCCAAGAGCATATACAGGAACTATAACTCCGGGAGCTTCTAATACTACAGCAAATTTAGCGTAATCGTTGAAACTGCTGAATAATTATAGATAAGGTAAGAGGGTAAAACCTCTTACTCAATCTTTTTTAAGATGTGTGGGTGTAATGAAAAAAATAATGTAGATTTACCAACTAAATCAAACATAAATATTAAATTATATTTAGATATGGCAAAATACGAAGTAAAAGAAAAGTGGCTAAAAAAAGGACTTTCTACTAATTTTAACAATGGAGAGGAGTCTTTAGTGATTAATTGGGATAGCGTTAGCCAAGAGGATTTGGCTAGAACTTATGAAGAATTTAACGGTGGAAACACATTTATAAATAAAATAAATAATTCAAGTGAGAAAAAAATCAGTAAAGCCAAAAAGCCAAGTAAAGACAAAGGCGACAAATAAAAATGTTTACGAATTTGGAGTTTTTAATTTAGCTGTACCTCAACATATAGCCGAACCTAAAAACTTAAAAAATGTTCAAACAAAATGGATTCCTTTTGGAGAGGATAATTTATTTCCTCAATATTTAGCAGAATTAAAAAGAAAGTCGTCTACTAATCGTTCTGTTTTAGCACAAAAAACAATATTTACAAGTGGTGCAAAATTTGTTTGCAATAATGAGGAGTTGCGAAAGTTTGTAGATGATGTAAACGCAAATCACGAATCTCTTAGAGATGTTTTTAAAAAATTAGCAGATGATTATTATACCTTTGGAAATGCTTATTTAGAAGGTGTAATTTATGATGGTGGGGTAAATTTATATCATTTAGACGCTACTACAGTTAGAATGTCTAAAACAAACAAAGAGGTTTATATAAACCCTGATTGGAAAAGATATTGGAATCAGGACAATAAAATATCAAGACTTCCTATATATCCTAATGTTGCTCATAATAAGTTTGTAATTCACTTTAAAGACTATGAGCCTACTTTTAATTTTTATGGGCTTCCTGATTATGTTGCTGCTTTAGAGCATATTGCAGTAGATTATGAAATAGGAAAATGGAATCATACTAAATTTAAAAACGGATTTCAACCTTCTGCTATTGTAGAGATTAGTGGGGACATGGGAGAAGAAGAAGCAAAAAAATTAGTGCGTGAAGCGCAAAAGAAATTTGTTGGAGATGG
>TARA_R100000654_G_scaffold21769_1_pt1 | contig 15833 bp, 26 predicted proteins | sample TARA_R100000654 | Tara Oceans TARA_R100000654 (sample SAMEA2622473) | marine metagenome | biome: marine biome (ENVO:00000447); feature: surface water layer (ENVO:00002042); material: "saline water (ENVO:00002010), including plankton (ENVO:xxxxxxxx)" | depth 5 m
GCCTGTTAATTTTCCAAAACCAATCAACTCCTCTAAAAACACGGCCCAAGACTGAGCAGGGTTAGGCCTTTCTAAAAGTTTACCAAGTGCTGTATGTTCTACAACTTCCAAAGTATGCTTTCTTAGTAATTTTGCTTTGAGCACAGAATCTTCATTTAAATTATTTGATGTAAGTGCTTTATATTCTTTCATTGCTCCCTCATCCACTTTTCTGTAAATAGAGTAAGGTACTGTAACTGCTGATTTAGATATAAGTTGTATTAACGAATATATTGTTGGATTGTATGCATATCCTTTTTCAATGTAATCATCATTATACTCATTATTTGAAATTGTGTTGTTACCTAAAAAATTATAAATGAATCTGTTGTATGATTCATTAGTCTGCTGTGAATTAAATGCTTTTAATCCATTCCTTAATCTTTGGAGAAAACTTGCCATATATAGAATTTATTCTCAAAAATACAAAATTTTATTAAACAATGATAAAATCTCTTGCTCGTGCCAAACCTGTAGTAACGCCATAACGTAAGGCATCCATCAAGTGGTCTTGACCATTTTGTTTTATCTTATTTATTCTCTCACCATCTCGATTTGATTCCCATACATAATACTGATATTCTGTAAATAAGTTTTTGCTTTCTTTTGATGCATATATGGTATATTCCTTAATTGTAGATATGCCATTTAAAACGCTATCTTTTCCTTTTTGTGATGGCTTAACATATAAATTTAATCTTTTCAGTTCTTCAATTGATTTGGGCTCAGCACTATCACAAATTATTAACTGCTCTGTAAGATTCAATTTTTTAATTTCTTGGTATAAATCTTGATTTGTTAAACCCTTTTTATAGAGTAACTCATGAATATATAATCTGTCGTTTTTTCTACGTATTTCAATTATTGTTGTAGGGTCATTACTAAAACCAAAATCAATACCATATACTAGCTCTGTGTGTTCTTTATCTAAAAAATCTTTATAATCAATCCAATTCCAATTATCATAAATTGCACCGCTTTTAAAATTAGCTCTTAAACCTAAACCAAAAACCCTCCATCTATCTTTATCGGTATCTTTCATTCTTAATATTTCTTTACGTATTTCAGTATCTAAAAAGGCGTTATCCTCAAAAGTTGTTACAAATAAATCTGCATCTGTTCTATTACCTATATCATAAAGCCAGTGTATTACATCCGATGGATTAAAGTCACATAATATTTTTTCACTTGTTCTAAGTGCTAACTGTTCAAAATCAGATAAATAAAATTCGTTGGCTTCATTGAGCCAACAAATATTTCTTTTTCTACCTCTGACTTTCATCTCGTTATCGAGTGATATAAATTCGACAAGGTGATTTTTATATTTAAATGTTAACTCTGCTTTATTTATTTCAGCAAGATAATATATACCAACCCTTTGTGCTATCTCTATAAAATCTCTGTACACAGAACCTTTTAAGGCAGGTAGTGTTTTTCTTGCAACCGTTATAACTAATTTATCTTTTCTTGTTGTTAGTAGGTAAATGATATATTGACAAAGGGCATATGTTTTTCCACTACGTGACGAACCCTGATGTAAGATAATTCTTTTGTTAGAGTTTATGGTTTGATAAAATTGAATGTTGCATTCTATTGTTTCTTTTTTTCTGCCGGTTTCCATTCAATTAATTTACTTTCTACAGAACCATTTAAACTCAATTCACTTCTCTCAACGTAACCTCTATCCTTTGCTTTTGTTTTTAGATAAAATATTGTTGATGTAGGATTGCCATCCTGTATCTGTTTAAATAATTGACTCTCTGCAAAATCTTTAGCCACATTACTTAAGTCATCTACTTTGGCAGCAAATACCTTATCATCTTTATAATATCTGTAAAATGTTGTTCTATCTATGCCTACTTGTTTACAGGCAGTTGTAACAACACCAAGTGATTTTTCTAAAGATTCTAATAATGCTTTTTTAGTATGTTGTATTTTGTTGCTTTTCATAATTTAAAAAAAGTGCTTTCATCTATAACATCAAAAATACTTAAATGTTTCTTGAAAAAATTCTACATTTAAAAAAGAATCAAGCACTTTTATATTTTTTGCCGTTTATTTTTACAGTAATATCAGAGTCAAAGTTAATCATTCTGTCAATAATAACTTGACAATATTTTGGGTCTAGCTCCATACCATAACAAATTCTATCAAGTTGATGTGCGGCCATCATAGTTGAGCCGCTACCTAAAAATAAATCTAAGATTATATTTTTTTTTTTGGAGCTGTTTTGAATTGCCTTTGATGATAGCTCCACGGGTTTTTGTGTTGGGTGTTTATATGCACCACGATTATCCCTATTAAAATCCCATATGTCTGTCTGCTTTCTGTCTGCATACCATTTGTGACCTTTATCTTTTTGAAAGCAATAAATAATAAATTCATATTGATACCTGTAATCTTGCCAACCCATACCTCCACTTCCTTTATTCCATACAATATTTGCTGAAATATTAATATCGGCATCTAATAACTTAAAATAAAATCTTGGGTATGAATCTTTCCAATTACAACAAAAATACATTGGTGCAGTATCTTTTACAGATAATATTGAAGTAGAAATAAAAGCATTTATAAAATCATCAAAATCATTATCCTGCATATTATCATTTTTAATACCTTTTCTCAAAGTTTCGTTTTTGCCTCTTGATTTATAATTTGCATTATATGGAGGGTCAGTAAAAATCATGTCCGCTTTCTTTTTATTCATTAGTATGGCAACCTGCTTTGAATCCGTACTATCCCCACATACAAGCCTGTGTTTACCTATTTCTATAATATCACCCAAAACAACATCAACCTTAATATCATCTGGCTCAATGTAATCATCCTCCTCAACCACAGTTTCTATTTTAAAATCAAAATCTAAACCCCATTCATTCAGCTTATCTATATCCCATTCGTTTGCAAGTATATCAAAATCCCAATCACCAAAGCCTACATTATCCTTGATAATAAATTCTTTTTTTTGTTCATCTGTCCATCCCTCGGCAATATCAACAATTACTTCTTTGATACCTGCCTTTTGTAAAGCTTTGAGTCGCATATTGCCACCAAGAACCATCATATCTTCATCTACAACTAATGGCCTTTTTTCTAGCATTTGTGGAAAATCAGTAATTGATTTTATTAGCTTTTTGTATTTTTCTTTTGATATATTTCTTGGATTTTCTTTATTAGGGATAATATCTTTAACCTGTACTTTTTTTCTCATATTAATAATATTTTGCTACAATACTTGAATATTTTACATTTTGTCCGTTTATTTTTTCTTTATAAAAAAAATATAAGTACCATAGTTCTTTTAAATATATTTCTACATTTGGCTCATTGCGTTTGTATTTTTTATCTACCGGAAACAATTCTGCAATAGCATAAATCATTTTAAAAGTTTCATAATCATCGTTGTAATCAAATAAACCTTGTTTTGCTTTGTGTTTATTTTCAATAATAAATTTTTCAAAAACATCAAATAATTTTTTTTTATTATTCCTCACATGCTAAAAGTAGGATAAAATCCTTTCTTTTAATAATGTTAGATTGATATTTATAAGTTTTTATGTTATTTGACTCTGCATATTGCAAAGAGTTTTCTTTATCAAAAATTAATTTTTTCTTATTATGTAAATCAAAAAAAACTTTTTTGTTTTTATTTTTATTAAACACAGTAAACAGATTTATCATTGTTCTGCAACAATCGTCTGTAGTGCCAAATATTTCGTTATCGTTATCTTTATAATAATAATTAATCCTTGACTTCCTTTGTTTCCGTTTCTGTTTCCTCATTGTTTTGCAAGTCACTTACTTTTGGTACTTCGACACCAAATTGCTCTAAGGCCTGTAGAACTAATGAAGATTCAGATAAAGTAAAAAGTCCGGATTTATTTCCTTTCTCGCAGACTTGCACGATTATTTGAATTGCCTGTTCTTTTGTCATAAATTATTTATTTATATCTACCTGTTTTTATATCGTATTGTATAAAACAGCTTCCTAAAGTCCCATTTAAACGTTGTGACTTCATTTTTACTGTTTCAAACTCAACAAATTTAATATGTTTTTCTTGATTTAAAAGTAAACCCTCAACTAAATCTCTGCCCTTTACTCTTTCCTCAACCTCATCATCGTTTATTCTGTGCATTACAACCATACAATCACACTTATTGAAATGCATAGTTCCCCCAGCTAGTGAGAATGCCGTGGCTTTTGGTATCAAACCACGTATAGGAGTTGGTGTTTTTGGATGCTCAACATAGGTCATTATACTGTCTGTTTTTTTTGCAAATTGTTTTAATATTGTTAATGTTAATTTTAAATATTGATACATATTACTTTCTCCTGCATTTGACTCAACAACCCAATTTAATGGGTCAATAATAAATTTGTTATAACCTTTCTTTGTATATTCTTCAAATTTATCTACAAGTGAATTGATTGTTGGCATATCATCGTTATTTTCTAAAAAAGCAAAATGATTGCCTACAAAATCTAGAGCCTTGTTCATTTCATCCTCACTGCATTTATCAGCATAGTTTGGGTTTACATTTTTACCAAGATATGCTTGGCATAAATTTAAAACAAGCTCCGCTGTATTTGTTTCCGGTGAGTACATCATCACCTTATCTTTGTAATGATATGCTCTTAAAATGCTTAAGTAATTTAATATTTCTGATTTTCCGCTTTGTGGATAACCACTAAAGCAATATAAAAATCCTTTACGCCATCTAAAATTTTCATCTAAACCTTTTATATGAGATGTTTCTCCCATAGGGTATCCCTCCTCATAATATGAAAATAATTTATCCTTTATATCGGAAACAAAAACTTCCTTACAGGCATTTTTATTGTAGTTTTTTTTTAATATATCATCAAAATCCTTAACCTTTATTCCCATTTTTTAATTTTATTAATTGTTTTTCAAAATCATCTACTATCTCCAAATATTTTTCCTGTTGTATTACAATGCTCTCAGTAACCTTATCAACGCTGCCATATATTGTATTCATAAAAAGTATTAAATCTAATAATTGATTTATAGTTGTTTTAGATAATTCAAAAAACTCCTTATCCAATTCCCTCTGAAACTTACCCCTATTCTCAACTGATTCTACCCATTTTTTAGTTATTGGATTGTTTTGATAATCATCAATAAATTCTTTTAATTTTTCTTTAGTTAATTCCATATTTTTTGTATTTTATAATTACATAGTAATTAATTACATTGTAATAATTATTTTTTATATATAAAAAATAATAGTAATTACATTGTAAGCATCATTTACTGTTTATAAAAATAAATTTAAAAAAAAATTATAATAATTAAAAATATTTTTATAGATTTGTTGTATGTTAACTAAAGAAATATTAGAGGGACGTCTCAAGGAGATGAAACTAGATAAGCAAAAATTAGCTAACAAGGTTGATGTTACATTAATGACTATGTATAACAAATTCAACAATCCTGATAGCTTTAAAATATCAGAATTAAAAAAACTTGCAAAGGTAGGATTTATTAAAAACTTAAGAATTGATTTATGATGGAGGATGTTCAAAAAAGTATTATAAGACAGAGTTCCATAAAAGCATCAATTGATTTTTGGAAGATAAAAGCCGAGCAAGGTAACAATGATATTACCGTTGACACAATAATTGACACAGCTAGTGAAATAGCTTATTACTGTGCAACAGGTAAGAAATACAATAACAATAATAAACTTTTAAAATAATGAGTAATAAATTATATTTAGGTAGTGGATGGACAAAGAGTGGTAAATATGGAGATTTTTCTAATGTGCAAATTGATTTGAATAAACTTGCAGAGAATCCTAACTGCATACAAAAGGTAGGTGACAGAAAGTTTTTAAATCTAACCATTGGAAAATTAAGAAATAAATTAAAAGCAGGACAAGATTTATACGTAGCTTGGAATGATTTTACACCGGCTAAAACGGTAGAAGATAAAGGTAGTGAAATGCCTTTTTAATTTCATATTTCATAATGGGTTAGTTTATAAAAGTGCCGGATAATAATAGGTTGTTTGGAAGCACCTTATTTGATGGCACTTTTTTTTATATTTAAAATATGATTGAATTTGGCAAACACTTGATTGGTATATGTGGTGAACATTGGCATCCTAACATCTGGACCTTTTTATATAGCTCACCGGCTTTACTTGCAACTTTTTATTATATCAGATATAAATACAAAAAATATTTAAAAAAAATTATATAAAAATTTTTTTATTATTAAAATTTTTTTTATATTTGAGTATAATTAAAAACAAAAACAATGAGAATATCAGACGAAAAACTTAGAAAGTATCAAGAGGCATATGACTCATCAGATTATTATAAAAGTAAATTTGATGAAATTTCTAACCATTACAAGGTGTTATTTGATTATCCACAAAAGGATATCAAGGTAACTTTTGACATGATTTATCCAAGTGAGAAAAGAATTGTAATTGCTCACTACAGGAAATTATTTGAATGTGTAACAGGTAAATAAAAATCATGAGATACTGTAAAGAAGCACTAAAAGACGCAGCACAAGGTAAATTATCTAAAAAAGTAATTATAGATGGTGAGCAATATACATTTAGAATTGAGGGTGGTGATGACCACAAATACATGGTACACTGTATAGAAACAGGTTACTGCATAGAAGATAATAATTACAGAGCAATTAAATATTTACAAAAAAACCCACAGCTATGGGAATGGTCTGGAAACGAATTTTTTAAATGAAAAAAATAAAAGACACAAATGATGAATACCATTTGCACAAATCCATTAGTGCAAGTGGTTTAAAAACTATATTTAAAAAGTCTGTTTATCATCATATCAACAGTTCTTTTAAAACTACAGATGCAATGAATTTTGGTAGTGCAGTACATTCTGCTATACTTGAAGGCGGAACAGATATTGCTGTTTTGCCGGAGCTCAACCTTAGAACTAAACAGGGCAAAAAGGTAAAAGATGATTTCATAAAAGACAATACCAGTAAAATTATTATTAAACCGGAAGAACAAGCTGCAATAGAAAGTATAAAATACAATTTCAATAATCATAATTTGGCTAGAAGTTTAGTGCAACGTTTAACAGAAACTGAAGTTTCATATTATGGAAAAATAGATAATATAGATGTTAGAGTTAGGCCGGATGGCATAAAAGAAAATGATTATATTATTGATATTAAAACCACAGCCGATGCAAGTCCAAGGTATTTTAAAAGTTCTATTTATAACTTTGCATATCATCTACAGGCCTGTTTTTACTGCGAGGCCTTAGGTTATGACCCTGCAAAATTTAGATTTTTATGCATCGAAAATAAATATCCGTACTCTGTAGAGGTGTTTGCCATGAGTAATGATATGATTGAATATGGAAAAGATGCATGGCGTATTGCCTTTAATAGTTGGAAAGAGTATTTAGAAACAAACGAGGCAAAAGGTTTTTGGTGGGAAAATTTTAATGAAGATGGAAGTTTGATATTATGAATAATAACAATGTAGCTGTAGTATTAAAAGATTTAATTTTTGTCGAAAAATTAAAAAAAGGTCATATAGGAGAGTGTATAGTAAAAGAAAAATTCTCTGAAATGTATCCATATTATGATATACTAGAACATAAAAAAAATAAAGCTCATTGGGTAGATTTTACTGCAATGAACAAAAAAAACAAGGATATATTATATTGTGAAGTTAAAACAAAAAAAAGATTCGAAAAGTATTTATCAACAGGATTCGACATAAAACATTATAAAGAATATATATCCCTACATTATGATACAAAAAAAGAAATATTAATTTATTTTGTAGATGATGAGCATGAAGATATCCGAGTTTTACCAATAACAAAAGCAATAAAACTTGAAGAACAAAACAAAAGCTTTAAGGATTATAAAAACAAGATAATCAGCTTTAAATTACAGGACATGAATTTTGTTGGCTATATACCTGATAATTACAAAAAAAAATTAACTGATGTTAATATAAAAATAAAAATATTAAGTACAATTTATGACAACATCCGAGGAACTAAGTAAACATGAAAAAAGGCAGTTGTTTGGTGCATATCAAACAAATAAATTGGTAAAGGCAAAAATAGATGCATTAATGCATAAATGCCAAGTTATCGAGTGCAATTTAGGTATTGATAGCACTGATAAAGAAAGAGAAATTGCAAAGGGAGAGCAGTTGGTATATTTGAGCAAAATAAAAGAACTTGACCCTTTAAAATATGATGTATTAAAAAAAGTAATATGACACAAAAAGAATTTGACAAATTAGTGAAACAATTGAATGATTACAGTTTTGATATTATGCAAAACAAAAGGCCGGAGTACACTAATGAAAATGAGGATGTATTAAATAATTTTAAATCTACAGCTGAAAGATTAGAAACTTCTGAGCTTAAGGTTTGGGCCACCTTTTTCGAAAAGCAGATACAAAGCATTTATGCACATTTAAAAAACGCTAATCTAAAAAAATCAGAGCCAATACATTCAAGGTTTTCTGATATAATAAATTATTGTTACCTAGGCTATGCCCTGTTTATGGAAAGAGATGATGAAAAAAAGAATAATTAAAATAGTTGCGATTGTCTTAGTAGGTATATTATCTTTATTGTATGTCCGGAATGAAATCAAGACGAAAGGGTCACGATTACGAGAGAGCCATACGAAAAGAATTTAGAAACTTTGGTTGGAAATATTGTGAGACTTCTCGATATGCATCTAAGATGATTGATAATGCTAAGATAGATTTAGTTGGCACAGACCCCTTTGCCATACAATGTAAATCAACAGTTAACAATCCAAGCTATCATAAAATACTTGACCAGATGAGGCCCAACAAACCTCAATACAAATTAATTTATCATAAAAGAAAAGGTGGCAGAGAGTACGTAATAATGGAAAAAAACGATTGGCTTGAGATTCTTGAAATGTTAGTTGATAACAAAATCATAAAAACTTATTAAAAAAAATTATTAAAATATTTTTTAATTATTAAAAATATTTATATATTTAAATATAATTAAAAATAAAAATTATGAAACAAATAAATGAAATTATGAAACATACAGATGCATATAAGCAACTGAAAAAAAGAGAAACAACTCTTAAACAAGATGTAAAAACAATCAAAGAGTTGGCTGATGATATATACGAACAAAACGCAACCGTATATAATGAACCCTTATGGTATGAAATACAAAAAGATGATAATCCAGAAATATGGGATTCTCATTTGCATTATTTAGATATAGATGCAGATGAAGAAGAGGATACCGTAATACTTAAAGTTGTAGCTTATGTTAAACATAAAAGCAATGTAAAATGGTAAAAGCAATCACAGAATTTTTATTTTTGGTAGTTTTGTTTGCATTAACTTGGTTAGCTTTAATTTTAATTTAACGACTAAATTATGGAAATCTACGAAATGCTAAAAAACAATTTTTTAGATAGTTGCTCTACAAATATGCATGATTTGACACATAGAAGAGATTTGATAAACATATACAAGGAGCAGTTAAGAAAAATAAATAAGTTTATAAAAACAGAAGATAAAAGTTTAAAAAAATTAGAAGATGACAGATTTGCGAAACAATCTGCAAAGAATAAGGCAATCAGTTAATTATACAGGTGTACAAAATAAAAATATACATCCATCAGATATTGATGCTGTTTTAGAATTTGACTCAAAATATTTATTACTTTTTGAGTTAAAAGTTAAAGGAAATAAAATACCGCTTGGTCAAAGATTGATGCTTGAAAGAATAATTGATGCTTGGGAGGACAGTGGTAAAATTGGTTCAATAGTTTATTGTGAACATACAACGCCACCAGACCAAGATATTATGTTTAAAGATTGCAAGGTTATAGGTGTATATAACAGAGGCGAATCTAAAGCATATAGAAGCGATTTAAGAGAGTTTTTGTTTAATTATGGTGAGAAGTATAACATCAATAAAATAATCGCTTAAATGCGTTATATTTGATTTATCATATTTTCATTTTGGGCTGTCAGAAATGGCAGCCTTTTTTTTAATCCTCTGGCTTCTGCTCATAAAATTCAGTAATACTGTTTGTATCACCTAGCAATGTAAGGTTAGATTGTGTTGGTATATGTGAAGTTATTTTATATCTATTCTTTGCAACCTCAAATTTTATATTATCAATAGCTTGATGATTATCCTCAGATAAAGTTGTAAATGCTATTTTTGGAAAAGTTAGCATATCAATGTTTTTAACAAAGCCATTGCTATCTTTAATTTTTCTAAATGTACCCTCATATCTAAAATTATTAGTTGCAAATTCTTGCAACCTTTGTCTGTTTATTAAAGCCTCTAATGTAGCACCCTGTGTATCATCAAACCCTTTATATGCAGTTATACTATTACCTGCACTATCTACTAAACTATTTGAGTATTTTGTATCATTGAGCATACCAAATCTATTTTCTACAGATTTTAAAACACCGCTGTTTTCTAAAAATTCTGTTTTTACAATTGAAGTATTAGTGTCAAAGAATGCAAGGTCAGATTGATTTCTCAATGTAACATCGTCATAATATATTCTAAAATCAGCACTTTCAAATCCCTGCTCTCTTGGAAGAAAAAATTCTATTTGAGCTGTACCTGTTTCCGGTGGTGGGCTGATATTTACCTCATTTAGTATCCATTGCTCTTGCACAGAGCCGGTAATTGTATTTATTCCTTGTGTTGCATTTGTAGTCCATTCCTGTGTGTCAACTTTCCAATAATATGTTGCAACACCTATGACTGCAAAACGGTATCTAATAGAATACAGTAAAAGCTGCCCTGTGTTATTTATATCTAGTGCATAGTGTGCAAAATTTAATTTTATTTCTTCAGATGTAGTTCCAACATTACCTGTATTGTTACTAGCTATTACCGTTGCTGAGGAACTGTTACCGATAGTTATGAGTGAAAAAAGACCTGCATACGGTGTAATTCCAAAAACAACACCAGATTGTTGTGCTGTTTCATTTACAGCAAAAGCCTTGCTTTTATCTGAAATAGTCCAATCAGTCACATCTCTGCCAAAAGATGGCGTAGCTCCTGTGGGTGCTGTGTTATTCTCATATCCTCCATTATTGAATCTTGATTTTAATGTGTCCTTTATTCTTACCTGTGTTCTTTGTCTGATTGCAGGTCTCCTAATAACTTTTAATAAATCATTGTTAAGTGGCTGCATCGTTCCAGAGCTTTGTGAGCTGTTAACACTGACCACAGGGTTAGTAATTGATTCAGTACCAATGGCAGAGCCATTTTTATCATACGTTTTAAACTCTTTAGAATATGCACCACCTCCATCACTAAATGATGTTAGGGCCAAGGAAGCATTGTCAATAATTGTCCATGAGCCCTCGTGTTGAAATATTCTACAATTGAACATTCTAAGTATTGATTCGAGTACATATTTACAATTCAAATAATTACCATTTTCATCTTGTAAACCATCAACACTTAAAATATAGGTATTGAGATAAGGGTTATCATTGCTGTTAAAACCAGAGCCTGTGCTTTGATTCAATCTACATAAAACTTTATAAGTAAAATCTAAACTTCTTCCAGATGTTCCGTCACCACTTTCTAAGTTTATTTTTTTTAAACAATTTTGTATTACGTCAAATGTTTTGGGCCTCTCCGTAGTTAAGTCAATATCGTAACCATTTATTGTACCTATCAAATCAGATGCAAAAATTTCAACAGCAAATGGATGAGGTGCAATCGGAAGATTGTAACTGTCCTGCATTATAAATCCTGTGTAAAAGTTTCTAAAAATTGTGTAGCTTTTACCTGTAGTCGTACTAGAACTAAATATATCCGAGTTTAATGATAAAGTTGTATTATCGGTGACAGCTGAGACTGTTGTTGTGGTATTATCTGTATTGTTAACAACTAAATCTCCAACTTTAATCTCAGAGCTAAACGATGCTGTAGAATCTTTTAAAATACTATTTGATGTAGTTGAAGTTGTTGTGCCGTTTGCATTTTCTCTGTTTACTTTTATTTTAAACTCTCTATCGTTTGTTGGTATAAGAAAATCATACTCACTTCTCTCCCAAACAAAATCAGCAAGATTCCAATTTGTTTCTTCAACTTGCCATTCTGCTCCACCTGTTGACTCTTCTACATAAATTCTTAATTTACATGTTGAACCAATAAAAGGCTGAAAGTAATCGTCATCTTGCCTATAGGTGACAGTAACACCGTTATCTGCTAAGGTTAAATTTGACGATGGTGTGCCGCTGTAATCCCATTGAAATATTTGCAATCTGAATTTATGATTATCGTCATCAAAAAAGTTAGTAAAATATTTCTCTCCGTATGCCATAACGCTAACCTGTTACTCTTGCTCTAAAATCACCTGCTCTCTCAAGTGCTAAAATTAAATCTTGTCCTCTCAGCGTAAATTCACCTTTTGTTTTTTGTGATGTGTTATTTAATATTTGAGGTAATCTGCTTAATGGTATTATAGCTTCTGCTCCCTGCTCACCAACCAGACCGGTGACTGGGCTCGTAACTATACCACCTTTAGCAAAAGGCATAACACCACTTAAAAGACCACCACCCCCTCTGCTTCTTCCTCCACCACCACCGAATCCAGATATCATACCAAAAACAGATTTAAATGAACCAAATCCTAAGGCTGAGGCAACCGCAGATATTGCAACCATTACTGCTAATTGTTTTAACAATTGTGCAATTATTCTTTGTATTCCTTTTATAAATGAATTGAAGCCCTCTGGATTACTTATAGCATCAAAAAATAGATTCATTCCAAAAGTTACTGCGTTTGCAATTCTAGCAAATTGCTCTTGTGTTCTTGATACCTCACCGACTACTGTTCTGTATTCTAATAATTCAAATTTATTTTCCGCTACACCTTCTCCTAATTCTTTAAATGTTGTTTTAAGTAGATTGGCTTTATCATTAGCCATAAATAACTCAAATTGCACTTCATTAGTTATTTCAGCTAATTCCTTAAATGATGTTCCAAATTTTTTGTTAAACTCTAGTAATGTATCGAAACCTTTTGTTTTTGTTGGTTCGACACCTTGATTTGCTAACATAGTTCTTGCTAACAAATCTAAATCTTGGTTTTCTGTTTCTACTCCTAAAAAACCTAAAACAGCACCTTGAGAAAACAAATCTTTCATCTCTTTAGTTGCTTCTTTTCCAGATATTTTAAATTCATCAATTGCAAGAGTAGTTTTCTTTAACTCTCTTCTGAACTCATCTTGTGGGCCACCAACCTGTCCCAATATTTCAAATGCTCTAATTGTTCCGTTCAGAAAGTTTGTAAATGCTAATAATGCTTTTTGCGATGGAGGTAAAGTTTTGTTTCTAAGTTTAGCAAATGCGGCATCAAGTTGAAAAGAAATAGATTCTGCATTTATTTCTGCAGCTGTATTTGTCGCATTAAGTGACCTTGTGAGTGAATCGAATATTTTAGCTGTTCCCTCTGCATTAGCACCCATTAAATCTAAAACACCAGATAATGCTCTTACATTACCAAAAACCTGTGCTGCAGCTTCATCGTTGCCTTCAAACTCATTTTTTAAAGTGTTAAGAGTAGATAATAAACCTTTTTCTTTTAATTGCATTCTAAGCTCGGCTGATGATAAACCCATTTCTGCAAGGGCTTCTTCTGCTTGTTGTGTTGGTTTTAGCAATGCTGATAATATGCCTCTTACCTGCGTGGCTGCTTCTGCTGCGTTTGTACCTGTTCTCGATAGAGCTGCAAATGCTGCACCAACCTCATGAAATTCAACTCCCATGGCTGATGCTAAAGGTAAAACTCGCCCCATAGATTGTGCAAGTTCATCTGCTTCTAATTTACCTTCTCTCACAGATGTAACAAGAACATCTGTTGCTCCCGTAGCAGATAAGTTTTCTGCTCCATAAGCGTTCAGAGCAGATGTAGCTAAATCAGCAACAATTTTTGTCTCCCCTAAACCAATAGCTGCTGCTTTTAGAGATGCCTCTAAAACTTCCATAGCCTCCTTACCTCTCAAACCTGCAGATGTTATAAAGAACAACGCTTCGGCCGCTTCGTTTGCACTTCGGCCTGTATTTGTTGCCATCTCAATGGCAGCTACACCCATTTTATCGACCTCATCTCCGGCAACACCTACCAAAGATTTTATTCTTGTCATTGATTGGTCAAATTGCTTTGCTGAGCGTATAGCTTGTGTACCTGCTATTGTTAATCCACCAACAAATAAAAGTTTTAAACTACTTGCTGCACCTTTAATTTGCTGTTGAAATCCATTAAGAGATTTTTGAGATTGATTTATTGCTCCTTTAAATCCTTTTGCATCTCCGGTGACTCGATAGTGTAATTGTTCTTGGTTCATAAGAAATATTTAAAAACAAATATAAATATTTTACAACTTACGTTTTTTTCCATTCTTTTATTTTATTCCATTTGTCTATTATTTTATCTAACTCATCTTTAGGTAAAGGTTTTGATTTGGTGATTTTCAACATTTTATCTTGTGGCAGTTCAAATAATTTATTTGGTTGTATTCTTTGAGAGCTTTTTGTAGCATTTAAATTAATCATCATGGCAGCTATATACCTCAATCTCTCCCATTCTAAATTTTGTTTTATTTGAAATGATTCTGATAATCTTATGTTTTCATTAAGTGTATTTTTCCAAAACACATCTGGTTTGATTCCACATTGACCAATGTAGAAATCTAACAACACCTCCCAAGCGTCCTCAGTTACTTTTTTTTTTGATTATCTTTGTTTCTCTCTAGACCCATGTTAAGGTCATTTCCTAATATTCGTGATTGTGACAGCGTGTTCATAACTTTGGTAAGTTGCTCTGAATCAAAATCTTCAAGCCAAGAGCCAACATTATAAACAGTATAATCAATATTATTTCCCTCTTCTTGGTCATAAGCTATTAATCCAGAATATATTAATGCTCTAATGGTAGATATGTTTACACTATCTGTGAAAAATTTATCTAAATCATTTAATCCAATATTTAAACTTTCTGTAAAGTGACACCAGAAATTCATAGAGAAGTGGAGGGTTCTTTTTTTCCCTCCAATCTCTACCTCTATGTAACCTCTTTTGCTGTTCATAAAGTAAATCTACAATTTAAAACTGTAAATAAAAAATTATGGATTTGTTCCAATAGTTACTGAACCTGTTGATGAAAAACTCCCAGAGTATGTTATTGGTGACTCACTGTCAGCTGTACTCTCTATTGAAGTTAAAAATCCATCAACTGAGTAAACCACATCACCTGTTAATGCAGTAGCAAATTTAATATTAACTTTTGTTCTATTGTTTATAAAAACAATCAGTTCTTCTAAATTTGTAGCATCATCATAAGTAACGAATCCATCAAAATTCATATCCAAACTTCTCACACCTGCAATTATTTCTCTGTAGCCACCACTATCTTTGCTCGTCGCTTCTGGCGTGTCTAAAGAGTAACTAATACTTGATGAAGTTGTATGACCAATAGGTGAATATGAACCACCATCTGTGTTTTTTATACTCATAACTACGGTTGTTCCATTCATTAATCCGGTTGAAGGCATAGTATTAAAATTTAAATGTTAAACATATAATACTACAAAAGTATAAAAAGAATATTAAAATTATTTTTATTCAGATACTGATAATGTTACAGATGTAGGATTTATCTTCTCTTCTATCTGTGCATCTAAGCTAGATTTCATCTCGTCAACTCTTTCTGCACCCATAGCTGATTCACACCATTCTGTGACTTTTGCGTTTGT
>TARA_R100000654_G_scaffold30450_1_pt1 | contig 15810 bp, 10 predicted proteins | sample TARA_R100000654 | Tara Oceans TARA_R100000654 (sample SAMEA2622473) | marine metagenome | biome: marine biome (ENVO:00000447); feature: surface water layer (ENVO:00002042); material: "saline water (ENVO:00002010), including plankton (ENVO:xxxxxxxx)" | depth 5 m
ACTGTCACGAAGGGATAACGACACGGGCACAGTGCGTTACTGGAGGGTTGAGTAAGTGGATCTTATAACCATAGATTTTGAGACGTACTACAGTAAGGACTTCTCACTGTCGAAACTGACAACAGAAGAATACATACGTGATCCTCGCTTTGAGATCATCGGTGTAGCTGTGAAGGTAAACAACGGGCCGACAGAGTGGGCCAGTGGTACACACGAAGAATTTAGAGAGTATTTCAATGACTTTGATTGGGCGAACAGTATGGTATTGGCTCACAACACCATGTTTGATGGGGCTATATTGTCTTGGCTATTTGATATTCGCCCTCGCGCTTGGGCTGATACTATGTGCATGGGGCGTGGCTTACATGGCGTGGAAGTTGGTGCAAGCCTCAGAGCGTTATCAGAACGATACGAAGTCGGCGAGAAGGGAACCGAAGTGCTCGACGCGCTCAGTAAACGACGCGAGGACTTTACAGCGTCAGAACTAGATAAGTATGGCGACTACTGCATCAACGATGTAGAACTGACTTATAAACTGTTCTCGATAATGAACCAATCGTTTCCCAAGAAAGAACTTAAAATAATAGATTGCACACTGCGCATGTTTATTGAGGCCCGTCTTGAACTAGATCTTGGCCTGTTGGAACAACATCTAATCAGCATACGTGATCGCAAGGACGAACTATTAGAAGCCGCAAACATAACTGACAAAAAGCAGTTGATGAGCAACGAAAAGTTTGCAGAACTTCTTATAGAGCAAAGTGTGGTGCCTCCCACTAAAAAAAGCCCAGCGACAGGCAAAAAGACCTATGCGTTTGCTAAAACAGACGAAGGGTTCAAAGCACTAGCGGAGCACGATAATGTGAACGTGCAAGCCTTAGTAGCTGCGCGTCTTGGTAACAAGAGCACGTTGGAAGAGACACGGACGCAGCGTTTCATAGACATTGCGAAGCGTGGAACTTTGCCGGTTCCAGTGAGGTACTACGCAGCGCATACGGGTAGATGGGGCGGGTCAGATAAGATCAACCTACAGAACCTACCAAGTCGTGGGCCTGACGGTAAGATGTTAAAGAAAAGCATCATGGCCCCCGAAGGTTACATGCTCATAGACTGTGACTCATCGCAGATTGAGGCGCGTGTACTAGCGTGGTTTGCTGGGCAAGACGATTTGACCGAAGCATTCCGCAACAAGGAAGATGTCTACATCAAGATGGCCGCACGGATATACGACGTGCGAGAAGAAGACATAACTCCACAGCAGCGGTTTGTCGGTAAGACCACAATACTTGGCGCTGGGTATGGTATGGGCGCTTTGCGCTTTCAAGCACAGCTTAAAAACTTTGGGGTTGAACTACCTTTAGAGCAGTGCCGTAGAGTTATTAGTATCTACCGTGATGTTAACTGGAAGATCAGCAAGTTATGGCGCGATGCTAATGTTATGCTGGAAGAGTTGTCTAAGAACACAGTGGTCAATATAGGCGAGAAGGCTGTTATAGAACCCATAGCTGCGTTACAAGGTGTGCGGCTGCCATCAGGTCTAGTAATGCGATATGAAGATCTTAAGGCTGAGCAAAACGAAAGAGGGCTAGAATTCACATACAAGACTAGACGAGGCCGCACCAAGATATACGGCGGCAAGTGTGTAGAGAACATATGTCAGGCAGTGGCACGTTGCATCATAGCCGATCAGATGCTACTAATAAGTAAGAGATACGCACCCGTACTAACGGTGCATGACTCTATAATAGCGTGCGTACCAGAGGAAGAAGTTAGTGAGGCACAGCAGTATATTGAAGAATGTATGCGGTTCGTGCCAGATTGGGCAGAAGGACTGCCGCTCGATTGCGAGAGTGGTGTGGCTAGAGCATATGGGGATTGTGGGTAGTTGAGTGCTGCGCCTTGGTCATTTAGTAGGATTAAGGCATTTCAGCAGTGTCCTAAACAGTTTTACTACGAGAAGGTGGTAAAGAAATACCCGTTTAAGATGAGCGATGCCATACGATATGGCGACGAATTTCATAAAGCAGCGGAGATATACATACGCGACGGCGGTGAGTTAGACCCAAGATTTAAGTATGCACAGGGTATGCTTGACGCACTCAACGCCAAGAAAGGCGAGAAGCTATGTGAAATAAAAATGGGGCTTACTGAAGACTTAGAACCATGCAGCTTCTACGATAGTGACGTTTGGTTTAGGGGTATAGCGGACTTACTTATCTTAAATAAAGAAGATAAGCTGGCTTGGGTCATTGACTATAAGACAGGCAAGTCGGCAAGATACGCAGACAAGGGGCAGTTGGAGCTTATGGCGTTATCAGCGTTTAAGCATTACCCCGAAGTAGAAACTGTCCGAGCGGGGCTTTTATTCGTTGTAAGTGAAGATCTCATAAAAGATCGTTATGCACTTGAAGATGAGACCGCGCTGTGGGATAAGTGGATGAATAATTACGACAACATGCAGTCTGCCTTCGACAATGATGTGTGGAACCCAAAGCCCAACGGACTGTGTAAGCAGTGGTGCCAAGTTCTAGAGTGCCCACATAACGGAAGGAACTGATGCGTAGGCGACAACGAAACTATAAGAAAGAGTATCGTCAGCAAGTAGCAAGGGGCGAGCACGGGGATCGTATGGAGCGACAACGCGCACGTCGAGCAATGGATAAGACAGGACGCGATGCCAATAAAAATGGCAAAGCAGACAAACGCGAAGGCAAAGATGTTAGCCATAATAAAATGTTAAGTAGAGGTGGTACTAACAAGGATGGCTACAAGGTGGAAAGCCGAAGCAAGAACCGTAGTAGAAACGGGCATAGTAAAAAAAGATAGCACACTCTTCTGATTCGCAGTATCGGGAGGGACACACCCACGCGCCGTCCGTGGGTGCTAAAGGCGGCATTTGGAGAGCAGCATGAAGGTTGTGGATAACAAAGCCTTGTTGCTTAGGTTGCGTGACCCTAAAAAAGTTACGAGTGTTATACCTAAGAGCAAAGAGCTTCAAGACAACAAAGTAATTGTGAACTGGGGGCTAGAAGAAGCCCACGTTCTAAAGAACTTAAATATAAATGTGCCTTCCCCGATACGTACACGATACGATTGGACGGGTAAGCACACACCGATGAAGCACCAGAAGACTACTTCTGAGTTCTTCACTTTGAATAAAAGAGCGTTCTGCTTTAACGAGCAAGGCACTGGCAAAACAGCAAGTGCTATATGGGCCGCTGACTACTTAATGAGTAAAGGGTATATCTCGCGTGTTCTCGTGATATGCCCACTATCAATCATGGAGTCAGCGTGGATGGATGATCTGTTCACCTTCGCCATGCACAGAAGTGCGGATATAGCCTACGGCGCTGCAGCTAAGCGTCGTAAAATAATAGAAAGCGGTGCCGAGTTCGTGATTATTAATTACGACGGTGTTGAGATAGTGGCTGATGCCATAGCCGCTGGGGGCTTTGATCTAATCATAGTGGACGAAGCTACACACTATAAGAACCCACAGACTAGACGTTGGAAGACGTTGAATGCGTTGTTAGCTCCGCACATGTGGTTGTGGATGATGACGGGCACGCCAGCAGCACAAAGTCCTGTAGATGCGTTTGGTCTAGCAAAGCTGGTCAACCCGAACGCAGTACCTAGATTTTTCAGTTCCTTCCGCGACATGGTGATGCAAAAAGTCACCAACTTTAAATGGGTGCCCAAGGAGAACGCTACAGACACGGTATTCAAAGCACTGCAGCCAGCGATTAGGTTTACAAAAGAAGAGTGTCTAGACCTACCAGATATGGTGTACGTCAAGCGCACGGTTGAGATGACTAGGCAGCAGAAGAAATACTACAAGCAACTTAAAGATACTATGGTCATGCAGGCCGCTGGAGAGCAGATAACAGCAGCCAACGCCGCCGTGAACATGAATAAGTTACTGCAGATCTCAAGCGGCGCAGTGTACACAGATGACGGTGACTCTCTAGAGTTTGACATCAAGCATCGCTATAAAGTTCTTCGTGAGGTGATAGACGAATCAACCAAGAAGGTATTGGTATTCGTACCGTTCAAGCACGTCATAGATATATTAGCGGACAAACTTATAAACGACGGTATACCCACTGAGATTATCAGGGGAGATGTAAGTGCTGCTAAGCGCACAGACATATTTAAACGATTTCAAACCAGCGCCTCGCCACAGGTGTTGGTTATACAACCCGCTGCAGCAGCCCACGGGGTGACACTAACTGCGGCGAATACAGTGGTATGGTGGGGGCCGACAAGTTCATTAGAGACTTACGCGCAGGCTAACGCTCGCGTGCATCGCTCTGGACAGGATCACAAGTGTACGGTGGTGCAGTTGCAAGGTTCCTTTGCAGAGAAACGTGTGTACTCATTACTAGACAATAGAATCAATGACCACACAAAAATAATAGATTTATATAAGGAAATACTTGATTAGATAGTTGCTTATAATTAAAGTGTACTGCTAGGTAATTGGAGAACCTAAATGCAAACAAACAGCGTGGATACAGATAAGCTGATAAAGGTTTATCTGAAGATCAGGGACAAGCGTGCTGAGCTTAAATCTGACTTTGATAAAGAAGACAGCAAACTAAGCGAACAGCAGGATCTCATCAAAGACGAAATGATGAAGCATCTTGACGCTACCAAAGCTAAGAACGTGTCAACCGACACGGGCACTTTCTATAAAACTACCAAGACCGTGTACCAGACTAATAACTGGGAAGAGATGCGTCAGTTCATTATAGAAGAGCAGGTGCCAGAGTTCTTACAGCAGCGGCTTCACCAGAAAGCCATCAAAGAATGGTTGGAGGAGAACCCTGAGAAACTACCCAAAGGTTTGAATGCTAATACTGAGTACACAATCAACGTAAGGAAAAAGAAGTGACAGAGCAAATAAACCTAGTGGACATTGACGAGGTAGCAAAGCAGCTAAAAGTGTCTGTGAGCACCGTGCGTTCATGGCTGCGAGCTAATCTCATACCTGAGAACACCTACATACACGTAGGCAAGACATACCGTTTTGACCTTAACCGTGTTGTATTTGCTCTTATGCACACGGACTTGAATGCGGCAGATATTCCTGCAGAAAACGAAGAGCCTACCGGAGAAGCCGAAGAGCACGTCGAAACAGTAGGGGATCTGGACGAAGATCTGTAGTATGGGTTTTAAGAAGATCAGCATACGGGACGGTAAGTTTCGTAAGGTAGTAGACGGTAAAGAGGTAGAGGTAGGCTCTGATATTCTAGATGTAGTGATCGTAAATGCAGCAGGCATGTCACGCATGTTTTACTCAGGAGTCTATAACCCAAACCGAGCAGCTACTCCTAGTTGTTGGTCATCTAACACACAGGCACCCGATCCAGATGTTCCAGCGGAAACTAGGCAGTCATCGCGCTGCATAGACTGCGAGCAAAATATACGGGGGTCAGGAGGAGGCGGTTCAAGAGCTTGTAAGTTCTTACAACGGATCGCTATTACTTTTGTAGAGGACAATCTATACGACGTGTTTCAGCTACAGCTACCAGCAACGAGTTTGTTTGGTGAGGCTGAACGCGGTTGGATGTCGATGCAAAACTATATAAAGCACTTAGTGAAGCACGATACGTCTGCTACAACCGTCGTGACTAGGATCTGTTTTGAGCAGACAAGTTACGCACCAAGGCTACGTTTTAGACCCATGCGGGTGTTAGACGAGGCTGAACTTAAGATTGCTATGGAGCTTGAGAGACACCCCGATACATTGAAAGCGATTACCTTCAGTGCCCCACCAGTGTGGAGTAGTGCAGTATCGCCGTTCGATGAGGTGGAGGGGTTTACTGTGAGTGAAATAGCATAAATACAAATGTTTAGGAGAACATAATGGCTGATACAGCAACACACTTGTTGAAAGGCGTCGAAGCGCTATATCCAAGGATCGACAAGACTTACCGATGGGACAACGCTAAGAACAAAAGCGTACCGTGCGAAGCTACAGAGAAAGGCGCGGAGTTCTCGCTTAGCTTTGTTATGAGCACCGATCAGGCTAAAGGTCTGTGGTCTGCTATGAAAGATGCGTATGAAACTAAACGCGCTGATGGCAACAGCAGTTGGCCTGATACGTTTGACCGCCCCTTCAAGAAGGATGAAAACGGTAACTGGACGCATAGATCCAGAACCGAGGGGGCTTTTAACGGTGAAGCTAGCAGACCGCCCTCACAGGTGGACGCGAAGAGAACGCCACTGCCTAATGGGTTTATGTTGACCAGCGGCAGCACAATAAACGTGCAGGTGTCTCTACATCCGTACTTTGTAGACGGTACAGCAGGGGTCAAACTACGACCAAGAGCCGTGCAGGTGCTTAAATATGTGCCTCTGCAGGCTAGAGATCCGTTTGAGGAAGAAGAAGGGTTCACCATTGAAGGAGGTGATGGCGGTGCATTCGCTGTCGAGTCAACACCAGAACCTGCGGCTGTTACTTCCACAGAAGACGAGTGGGAAGAGGATGTTCCAGTAAAAGAACCTAAGAAAATGGTGAAGAAGTCTGCAGCTCCAAAGGAAGAAAAAGCATCGGTCACCGCTGTTATTGATGAGTGGGACGACTAGAACTTCATAACTACCATCGTGGCTAGAGCAATCGAAGAGGGCGCACCGACGCCCCTGCCACGGTGTCTTTCGGTTATGAGTAATAGTCATGCACACCAAGCAATTTTTAAGCAGGGTGCTAAGTGACACAGGTAACTACTGTGTATTCGCTAACCACCTAGCAAACGACCAAAGAAAACAGATGTTCTTCACGTCGCTAGATGACGTGGTGGACACTGCTAGTGACCTTGATACACAGGGATACGACGTTTATTTTGCATTAGCTACGTTCTCTGAAGCTGGGTCGCGTCGTGTAGATAATACGTTGTCATTCAAGGCGTTCTTCTTAGATTTAGACTGTGGCCCTAGTAAAGATTTCACAACACAAGAAGAAGCAGTAGCTGAACTACGTAGGTTCTGCAAGATACTTAAACTACCTAAACCCCTGATGGTTAACTCAGGGCGTGGGATACACGTTTATTGGGCTTTACAAGAGTCTGTACCTACAGATGATTGGGTGCCTGTAGCAGAGCGGTTGAAGGCGCAGTGCGCAGAGCACAGCTTCTTAGCAGACCCCGCCGTTACTGCTGATGCAGCTAGAGTTTTGCGTGTAGTAAGCACGCACAACCACAAAACTAACCCGCCTAGCGAAGTGGTTATATATGGGGTGGAGCCTCCACCACTTGTAGATTTTGATGAGTTCTCAGAATTACTGGGTAATAACCCACTGCCTGTACCTCAACGCAGTCCGCGTAACGGCGTAAATGCTGTAACGCAAGCCCTGATGGGTAACAGCGAGAACAAGTTTGGGACGATAGTAAACAAAATAAAGATGGAATCTGGTTGTAAGCAACTAGAGATGATAATAAATGACCAAGAAAACTGCTCTGAGCCTATGTGGAGAGCGGGGCTATCTATAGCAAAGTTTTGCTCTGATTCAGAAAAAGCAGCGCACTTTATATCTAGGGGGCACGAAGGCTACACACCAGAAGACACAGCGTACAAAATGGACTTGATAAAAGGCCCGTACCAGTGCATTAAGTTTGATGAGTTCAACCCAAAAATATGTCGAAAGTGCCCGTACTGGGGCAAGATAAAGTCTCCCATAGTGTTAGGCCGACACATAATCGAAGCGACTGATAAAGATAACGTAGTAGAAACAGTATCTGCTTCGCTACCAAACGCACCTACTAAAACGTATGTGATACCTGAGTACCCAAGACCATACTTCCGTGGGGCGAATGGCGGTATATACGTAAGAGCGAACGGCCCAGATGGTGAGCCAGAAGATAAACTTATTTATCATAATGACATATATGTGGTTAAGCGCGTGCATGACCCCGAACTTGGTGAATCTGTCGTTATGTGCTTGCACTTACCAAAAGACGGTATGCGTGAATTTACGCTTCCTTTGACTGCTGTTACTTCACGGGAAGAGTTCCGTAAAAACATGAGCGCTCAAGGCGTAGCTATAAAGAGGATGGATGAACTCATGGATTACACGACTACGTGGGTAAACGAGCTACAGGCTAAGTCTGTGGCGGAAACCGCCCATCGTCAGTTTGGTTGGACAGATGATGATATGAAGTCGTTTATACTAGGTAACCAAGAGATATTTGGTGACCGCGTGGACTTCAACCCCCCTGCGTCAAATACTATTTCTATGTTCCCCGCATTTGAATCTAAAGGCACGTTAGAAGGCTGGAAAGAAACAATGGCCTTTCTAAACCAAGACGGGCAGGAGGCATATCAGTACGTCTTAGGTGCATCATTCGGCTCCATACTGATGAAACTCATGCCTGTGTCTTGCTCCATGCTTCATCTACATAGCGATGATTCTGGGCTTGGTAAAACTACCGCACAATTCGCAGGGCTGGGTGTATGGGGTAATCCAGAAGAACTTATCCTGAGCAAAGAGGACAAATACTTAGCCAAGATGAATAGGGCTGAGATTTATAACAACCTACCGTTCTTCATGGACGAAGTTACAAACATGAACTCTAGCGAGCTTAGTGATATGGCCTACCAGTTATATAGCGGTAAGCAGCGGCGTAGGCTAACTAGCAGTGCAAACATAGAGCGTTTCAATGGGTATGCATGGAGCTTTATGACCGTATCCAGCGCGAACACTAGCCTGATCGAAAAGATAATGATGGACAAGCAAGCGCCGAAAGCAGAAGCACAGCGCATACTTGAGTACAAAGTAAATAAGCATTACAAGAGTGCAAACACTAAAGAAGCTACCGATGCATTCGCTCTAGCCTTACAAAGCGATTACGGCCATGCAGGTGTGCCGTTTGTGCAGTACGTCATAAACAACCTAGATGACGTTAAAGAGTTACTAAAGGCCACGCAGTTGAAGGTGGACTCTAAGGCTGGCTTGGCTGCTGAGAACAGGTTTTGGTCTGCAGGTGCAGCGTGCACGCTTACTGCGCTGGTGATCTGCAAGAATATGGGCTTATTACCCTACAGCACAAAGAAGGTATATAGATGGATATTGAGCGTGCTAGAAGAAAACAAAAGGAGTGTTGCTGATATGAGTAGTTCTGCAGAACAAGTGCTTAATGATTATTTGAACGATCATTACGGTAACGTGCTTTGGATTAAGAGTACGGATGACTTACGAAAAGCCAATAACAACGGGCTAGATGAGCTTGTAATACCTGACTTGAACCCACGCGCTAGACTTGTGGCTAGGTATGAAACAGACGTGAAGCGTGCCTACCTTGTGCCGAAACCGCTGCGAGAGTGGTGTGGTAAGCACCAAGTAAACTACGCATCTTTCGTTCAAGACTTGAAGTCTAAGATGAGTGCTAAAAAGTCAAAGATGCGATTGAGTAAAGGTACGCATCTACGCCTGCCGCCCACCGACGTTATAGTCGTAGACTGTTCTGTACAATTACCACAAGGAGATGTGGATGAAGCGGTATGAGCTTGAGCTTTATCTAACGACAGTTAAGTATTTTGCAGTTGAAGCAGAGTCTTTAGAGGAAGCTAAAAGCAAAGCCACGGACGAAGCCCGTAAACACATGGGTGAGGATTGGCGGTCATTAGAAATAGTAGAGTCAAACAAAACGTCAGCGACGAAGTAATACTTGTTGATGATCTTTGCCCGGACGGAGTAAGGGTAGTGGTGTGCTGGAGTAAGATGTTAGTAGGGATGTCTATTTTCATCCCTTGTATTGATACGCAAACTGCATACCTACAAGCAAAACAAATTATGGAGTCTAAAGGGTGGACTTTTGAGCACCGAGTCCGAACTGAGGACAATAAATTAGGTGTGAGACTCTGGAGAACTACGTGATACCATACGACACGCAGCGGAACGCTGTGGTTCTCCAAAACCGGCCCACCCTCTTACCACCGAGGGGGTGGGTCACCCTAGAAAAAACCTTCAGCTTCTACAGTCGCTCGCGTGGCAGGAGATAACAACACACCGTTGTGCATTCTAGTGGTTGTACGTTCGTGAGCTTTCATAGACCGTTCAATAGTCTCTGGTGTTATAGCCAGTTTTGGATCTTGCTGCACCGCCCTAGAGTTACTAAATTCAGCCATTTCTAGTCGTATGTTGTCTGCCTCCATGAAATCGCCAAACCGCATTGCTACATAATATCTTTTTAACAATCTTCTTCGTTTGTTTGCAGCGGCGTCATTCATACGCTTGGCTTTAGAGGACTCTTCCATGTTGTTCATATACTCTGTAGGCGGGAACCCAAGCAACTGCGCGAACAACTGTCCGCCGGTTATATCGTCGTACATGGGGTCACCTCTACGAGTGAGGATGCCTTCGTCTCTGGGGTATCTACGCAGAGCACGGTAAGCGTTACGTATGGCTCCCGGTGCCATACCCTCAAACGCTCGCTCCATATCTTCTCCACGCCAAAGATCTTCAAAACTCTCCCAAGCCCTAGAGCCTACGCTCCACGCTGGGCCACCAAAGAAGTGCATAAACGACTCTTCGGGTGATGGATTAGAGTTAAATCTGTCTGCTTCAAATAACAAGTTAGTTAACGCCACACGTTTAGATACATCCAGCCCAGTTACTTCTGACAGAACTCCCTTGTATAGCATCTCGTTGTCTAAAGATCGGCGTACAAACGTCTCAAAGTCTTCTTCTGATTCATCACCTACCAGCATGTCGTATATCATTGTGGCTGCGCCGTACAGTGGTAATCCCTGCACCCCTGCTAGCAACAGTGCGGACATATGCACCCCTGCCAACTGCTTAAATGCCACTTTAGCTGCCTCTGTGTCCCCACCGTAAGCTGCTTTTGTGCCCTCCCATGCGGTCTTAAGCATCTTGTAGTACATGGTGATGCCGTAGTTCTTATACATAAGAGCCACACGACCAACGCCAGAGCGTGCAAATCTTGGCCCAGTTTCTAGGTTAGCCCCGCCGTTTATCTGTTGGGTCTCATACACTGCGTCTGCAGCGGCTTTCTGTTCTGCTTCTCTTAGTTGAGATTCTGTAAGATCTTTACCTTTTGTAGCCTTGTCCAAAGCAAGTTTGTACGCCGCTACCAATGTGGTTTGGCGGTTCATAACTTCTGCGGTATGAAACATCAAAGCAGACATATTAGTTATAAAATCGGCTCTACTTATGTCTCTTCCAGAAGTATCTACGCTAAGTGTCTCTGCTATGAAAGAAGAACCCAACTGCCCACGTCTAGCAGCTAAGCGAACTAGAGGCACCAAGTTTTCAAGCTCCGTCTTCATCTCTTGCGAAAGGTCTAGGTCTTCTCGCACCGCATATGTAAGTTGACCGTCAGACTCTGTAACTGTGTAGTAGTTCTCCAATGAAGGCTGCGCTTTATCCTGCGTAGCTTCCATAACATTTTTAAGTTTATCTCTACCCTTTAACGCTTCTCTTATTGATCTAGCATTACGAGTGCCGCCAAACAAAGTTTCTTGTGTTTGGTTTAGGGGTGTGCCTACAAACAACTTACCCGCATCTTTTATAGCCGCACTTGTGTTGGCATAACCATACTTACCAGCGAGCATTGGGTACGCAAAAAGTGGTATCTGAGATAAGTTGACCAAGGCAGAAGAGGCATTGAAACCGATAGTCCACAAGAACGCCATGCGGTTTAAGTTCTTTGCAAAGTTGTCTTTGGGCGGGTTCATCGCAAACTTCGCTCGTTCGCGTATTTCTCTAACTACTTCTGCATCTCCGCCCTTACTTTTTTCTAAAAACGACGTTAGTTTGGACTGAATTATAGCGCTGTTCTTTATGCGTGAGGCCTGTCTAGCTAGGTCGTAGCCTTTTGTTCTAGCAGCTTCTAATGCATCTTTGTCGTAGCCTTCTGTTTTCTTACGTTTCTGCAGCCCTTTCGCAAAAGAAGATTCTGGCAGTGATTGTATAAATAACTTAGTTATCTGCTCTCTTGCCGCTTCATAGCCTATTTTTTGGTTTGGTTCTAATGCGCCTACTTGAGCGTCTAGTGTCCGCAGGACGTTAGCGACAAACGCTGGGGGCACCGAGTCACCCGTATACATAGTTGAGTCATTAGGATCAAAGATCTCAACATCCATGCCCATCTCTGTAAACTCATCTATAGCCATGTTTCTGTCGCCATTGTTCTCAAACGAAAACACGGCAGAATTAGCCTGTGCCTTGGGGTCTTTAACAGCTAAGAAATATGTACCTTTACGAGTCAGAGGAAAGTATGGGTCTTCTTTTGCTTGTCGCAGTAGTTGACCAAGCAGTTCGTTCTTGAGATTAGTCTTAACTTCTTGGGGTGCTTCTAGCTCGTCTATCCTACCCTCTAGCGCTTTTAGCAGTTGGTTATATTGGTACTTGTAGAAGTCACGCAGGTTGGTATACGCCCTTCGTCCATCTGGGCCTAACTTATCAAACTCTCTTCTAAGCTCTTTATAGATGGTTAACTTTTTACCTGTATAAGCAGACAAATCTTTTGACGGGTCTACTCCTTCTATGGTGCTGATGTATACAACATCGTTAAATCTGTCTCTTATCTCTTTAGTGGCTTTGTTGCCCCACTGCAGTATAGGCAGCAGTTTTCTTCGTGTGACTTGCTCTGACCTACTAAGATCGCCACGTTGATTTTCTATAGCTTCAAGTACGTCTGTGGCACCGTCTAAACCTAGTGAGTCCGCCCAATCCCCAATACTACTGTTCGGTAAGAACCCACCTACTACCCTTTTGGCTGCTACAGAAGCAGGGTTTTGGGGGCCAGAAAATATACCCTTTATCCTGTTTGCTAAGACTTTCCTACTCGTTTTACTAAACGCGCCCGCAGTGCGGTTCTTCAAAGCCTCACCTATAGCAGCCACTTCTCTAGGCGAAGAACTATTAGATATTGTGCCTAGCCCTCTATACTGTGGAGCGGGCGCTAGTATTTGTTCTATAAGGGCATTAACTTCTTTGGATACGGGCTTAGTATCTTTCTTTATGGGGAGTCTAAATAGCCTGCGTATAGCGTTCTTGAATCGGTCAAAGGCACTTAGTTGCTCGCCTTTTATGTTTATCCTAGCGAGCCTCTGCTGAAACATGGGGTTACTAAACGCTTCTGCCACAAACTCTTCTAGGCTTTCTGAACCATACAGCCCCTGTAACTGCTCTTTTACACTATTGTATATGGTTCGTAACTGCGTCGTTACTGGGTTTGACGGTTGAGCCAATGTATTTATTGTAGCTGCGTGCGTCATCTCATGTAGCAATGTAACTACAGACATACCTTCTGCAGTGTCTTGATTTAGGACTATGGTGTTTTCTATCTCGTCAGCAAGCCTAGCCTGTATTCTAGCTTCCTCTATAGTCGCATCAGCAGACAGTTGGTTTAATACACTTTCTGCACCGGGGTAGTACTGTCCGAACACAGGGCTACCTTCTGTGATACGACTAACTTTTCTGGACAAGAATCTGTCTATTGCAGAAGCGTTTTCTGGTAAGTTTTCTTGTAGTCGCGCAAACCTTACCCTAGTGGTGCCCACTAAAGGTATTAACTTCCTAGCAATTTGCCGTATATCCTTGTTAGACGTACTTTTTGCAACAGTTTCTAGAGCACTTTTTATATCACCGGCCTGTAACGCCGTGACAGCATTGCTCGGTAGCGGTGCGTCCAGACCTTTTACGCCCCTGCCTAGTAGATATAGTTCGCCAACATCTAGGTTTAAGCCTTCTATACCAGCTAGCACTGCATCTGTGTATTCTTTAGCCTCTGCAGTGGACAGCCCCATAGCCCTAGCTTCCTGCATTAGTTCTTTACGGCTTAATACGGCTTCTCCGCCTGTATCCTCTTTAGATAGCGCTACTTCTCTTTTGGTTGATATGCCTTCGACTACATCTTCTGTAGGAGTTACGGTCTCTTCAGTTTCTACTGCGGGTAGTTCTGCTTGCCCTGCTATAGCTCTACCCGCTTGTGCTTCTAACCCAGCACCCGCTACTTTTGTTTGTAGCTTTCTTACCGCTTCGTTCTTAGAAAACGCTGTAATTTCTGGTGCGCCTTCTATATCTATGACACCTTCTTTTTGCTTACCTCTAAATACCGGCCCTGTGTCGCCAAACTTAAATTCAAGTTCGTTGTTAGGTAGTTCTGTTACTGTGGGTGCTTCTACACCAGCTACCTGTTGAGGCTTTGGCTCTTGTTTCTTTTTCTTACCCTTCCTGCCGTTAATCTTAAAGCCCATACCTTCAAGTGTTTCTACTTTACTTGCTGGGGTTAGTGCAGGGTCGCTTCTTCCAGTTCCAGTAGCAGGTCGTCCAGAGCTATCGTCAACATCTCCCACTGTTCCTCGTCCAGACTCAACAGTGCTGGCGGTATCGCCGTCTCCTTCTGGCTCTGGTGCGCCTTGTATATCACTCGGAACGCTGACTCCACTTGACTCTTCTGTAACTTCCGTAACTTGGGCTTGTCGTTCATTTTCAAGAGTCCTAGCTATGTTGTCTTGTATTGCCAAGCTGTTCTTTAACTTACCAACAGCAGCCTTAAAATCACTTCTTACTTCTGCGTTGTTTAAGTCTTGACCTACAAACTCCGCTGCCTTTGAACCTTTACGAATACCAAAATTTTTAAGATCTTCAGCAGTTATGGGTCTTTCTGGTGCGGGCTGCGCTTCTGTTTCTACTTCGGGGGCGGTCTCTACTGCCGCTTCTTCAACGCCGCCAGTTTCAGTAGCTTCGCGTGCCGCTTCTGTCTCGGTGGTAGCTGCTAGTGTTTCATCAGTTACAGCAGCCATTCTTTGACTAATTTCTTCTTCTGTAAGCTCTGCCCCTGCAGCCAATCTTGAGGTAATTTCTTCTCTTTCTTTTTGCGCAGCCTCCACTACTCTAGGGTCTGCGGCTACCTTTGCTTTAACTTCTTCCCGTGTGGCTGTGGGGTCTCTAGCTAATATCTCCTCTAAAGCTAGCTGTGTAGCAGTCCTGTCCGCGCCTTCAAGCTCTTGAGAACTTACAAACTCTGGGTCTAAGAAGCGACTAGCAATGCCGCCTGTGTCATCCGCAGCCTCTACACCTGCATCGGGGTCAGAGATGGGTGTAGGAGTTGGCGTTGTATCTGAAGTATCGTCTGTATCAATACCAATACCGGCAGCGCTTGTGGTTCCTCTAATGGCACCACCTAATAAGCCGCCTGCTATGCCTGCCTCTCTATATTCGGCGAGTGCTTCTTCATTATCTAAAGGTAAACCAGCTTGGGCACGCTCCAGTATCTGTTGACCTATCTCTGTGGGTGCCTCTACAACCGCACCTAAACCTGCGCCCTTTGTACTTCTAGTAAATATACCGCCGCCGGTAAGTGCTTTTTCTGTAACACCTAACTTAGAAACACCACCAACTAACAAGCGGTCAACAATACCGTCTAACAACGCTTGAGGCAGTGCAGTAAGAAAAGCAGCGCCTTCACTTATTTCGGTTCTAAACCCTTGTTCTATAGCTTCTTTCTGACGTTCACGGTTCATACCGTAGAAGAACGGTAGGTTTGCAAGAGTGGCACCAGCAATACCAGCAGCGACAGCACCTACACCTATAACGGGAGCGGCGGCAGCGGCAGCAATACCGCCAGCAATGCCAGCAGCCGTAGCAGGGGCGCTCTCGGCAGCTACACCACCAAGATAAGAGAAAAAGTCTCCAGCACCTTCAATATCGTCAAATTTGGTTTGGTAACGAGATTTACGTTGTATGTCAGCTTCGTTCTCTAGGGCTACCTCGGCACCATATTCCTCAAGTCCCTCCAACCCAAGTAGGCTACCTATACCCTCTAAACCAGAGCCAGTAGCTTG
>TARA_R100000654_G_scaffold8195_2_pt1 | contig 15711 bp, 13 predicted proteins | sample TARA_R100000654 | Tara Oceans TARA_R100000654 (sample SAMEA2622473) | marine metagenome | biome: marine biome (ENVO:00000447); feature: surface water layer (ENVO:00002042); material: "saline water (ENVO:00002010), including plankton (ENVO:xxxxxxxx)" | depth 5 m
ATATTCGGCCAACACTTTGTAGGTTGGGACCCTGCTATTGCTTCGGATGCAAACGCTGACTACACTGCTATGGCGGTAATCAGAATGTTACCTGACACAGATGAAAAACAATTGATACACATTGTCAATCAAAAAGGTCTGAACAGTATGGCTCAGAAAAGGCAAATTATTATGCTCAATAGTAGATTTCAACCTGACCTCATTGAACTTGAAGGTAATAATTTTCAACGTATGTTTGAAGCAGAATTGAAAGAAATGAAAGAAGATATACCAATCAAGACATTTATGACTACTCGACAAAAGAAGGAGTCTATGTTTATGAGTTTACTTTTAGCGTTTGAGCAAGGTCAAATCAAAACTCCTTGGGGAGATGAAAGGAGCAAAGAATTTACAAGAGCACTTGAAACTCAACTTAGTAGATTTGGTATGCAAAAGAATGGCAGGTTAGAATCAGTAGGCTCTCATGATGACTTGGCTATGGCTTTGGCTTTGGCTAATTGGGCGACTAAAGAGTTCAAAGGCAGCATAGTATTACTAGATGATTATCTCGACGGTTTTGATGATTGGTTTGGAGATGTTTCACAGAGGCACGTCGCTGGTGCAAGGTGGTTTACGATATAATTATATGACACCAAAAATTGGAGATTATTATGTGGTCAAGTTTGAGTGTTGGAAATTCGGGAACTCATATTGAAATGGGCCACGACATATTGAACATAATAGCATCAAGTTTAGTGAGCCATCCTTTAGTAGACGAAAACATCGCTAAGTCAATTGCTTCTCAAAGTGTTATTGTTACTAAAGAAAATACTCCTAAGATTCAATACATGCCTTTTGCCCCTACTGGCGAAGGTTGGTTTGAGGATAAAATAGGTAAAAGTGCTAATGATATAATCAGAGATTTAAGGAAAGCAAGAAGAATATTCAAAGAAGATAAAGAAGAAATAGATAATATCATATCAAATGTAAGAGCGTTAAAGAGTTCCGAAGTAGATGCCACCTTAGCACTGCTTTCTTGGGGAGATGATTACAAGGATTCTATGCGTAAGATGGGGTTATCTGACAAAGATTTGAGGTCGTTGAGATTATTCGGTGACGCTAGGAAATCTAGTTTGATTAGAGCGTGCAACCTTTGGAACAGCGCAGAGGATGCGTTGGTTAAGTTAGATGAATTTGAAGACGTTTGGGGCGAAGAAGAAAAGAACGCATGGGTTAACGCTATGCAGATGAAAAAAGACGCTAGGTCTATGTGGAGGAACGCCCTTCATCAATTTGACAATATATCAAAGGAGCAGCAGAAGTGGTTAAATCTTTCAAAAGAAGAACTTAAACAAAAAGGTGCTATGTCTGCAAGAACTATTGCTAGTAATTTGATTGAAAAAGGAGTTAAACGACTGAACTCTAATAGGCTGTCAGGTTTGCTAAATATGTATGGTGAAGAAATCAACATCATAAAAGGACACAGAAAAGGCGAATACGTGTATATGGGTCGTGATGGACTTATAATCAAAGACAATTGGGCTTATGCAGCAGGTTTCCTTGATGCTGATGGTTACATTACTATAACTGAAAGAGGTGAGCCGAGGGCGGGATTTTTAGCAACAGGGGACAGAGGCCGTATGCATTGCGAAGAACTGCATAAGAATATAGGTGCAGGGGTTTTGCAATTAGACCAAAAAGTATTTTCAAACAGTCAAAAAAGTCAGCATAGAGTTACTTTCTATTCTAAGGACGATTTGCATAAATTGTTGAATAACTTGACTCCTCATTTGAGGATGAAAAATATGCAGGCAAAGGCGGTTTTGGCATATATAGAAGAAAGTGACCCCATAAGAAAAACTCAATTAAAGCGTTTCGTTCAATTTTCTAATAGAGACGGAACTACCAAAGGTGAGGACTCTTTGCGTCAGTGGGGAGTAGACAAAGATACTGTGATAAGTTGGGCGGAGGGATTGTGATGGCAGAGAAAAAAGGAAGGGTAGGTAGACTGTTAGAGACTATTGCTAGTCCATTCCGTAGGCGGGCTACCCCTGAACCTCAAATGCCACTTTGGACCACTGGTATACAAGAGCCAGTGTTAGTTCAAGGAATTACTATACCAGCCCTATATGCAGTGGCTAATGAAAATTTAATTTTAAGAACAGTGCTCACTACCCTTCAACAAGAAATATTCAGAAGGGGATATTATTGGGAAAAGAAGTTTCATAAGAAATGTATAGATTGTGATAAAGAATATCAGCACGATGTTGAAACTTGCATCGAATGCGGTGGTGATGTGCGTGACCCTGACCCGGACCAACTTGTTTACGGCAGGTGGTTGTTGGAACAGCGTAACTCCATGGAGCAAACATTCATGGATGTCTTGCGTGAAATCGAGTATGATTTGAATATAACCGATGATGCTTTCTTAATTCTTATCAAAGAGTATTACATAGACCCCGAAACAAACGAAGTATCATTTTATCGTGTAAAAGAGATAGTGAGAGGCGACCCCATCTTTATGAGGATAATAGCAGACAAACGTGGGGTTAGAGGGGGCCGTTTCAGAGTTTGCCCTGTTCACCGTAATCAAGTGAAGTCTTACTCCGAGCAAGAAAAATATTGCGAAATATGCGGTGGTGAAATGGAAGATGTTCATCACGTAAACACAGCCGGTAGTGGAAAGACTCAATATTATTTGAAAGGAGAAGTAATACACGTTAGTAAATACCAGCCATCTAAATTGTATGGGCGCAGTCCTGTATCTACACTTTGGCGACAGGCCATGACATTAACCGCTATGGACAACTACATGTATACCGCTTACTCAAAGCGTAGAATACCTAGAGGTATATTGAGTGTGAGCACTGACAACCTTGAGTCGATGAAATCTTTCTTCAAGGCTACTGATGAAAAATTAGAGCGTGACCCGCACTACATTCCTAAGATTGGTGTCGAATCCAGCACTGGTCGTGGTGGCATTAACTGGGTTAAACTAATGGATAGCCTAGAGGAAATGCAGTATATACCTGCGAGAGATGAAATGAGGCAACGTATAGCAGCCTTCTACGGTGTATCTAATGTATTTATGATGGACACTGGTAAATCCGGTGGACTAAATAATGAAGGTATGCAGATACTCGTTACTAACAGGGCAGTTGAGTTTGGACATAAGGTATACAAAGACCACTTGTTCCCAAGATTATCTGAACAAATGGACATTACAGATTGGCAAATCACTCTATATCCGAACGAAGAAGAAGACGAGGTTACTCGTCTACGCCGTGACGAAATGGAGGTAAATATAGCACAGCGTATGATGATGATGGGCTACCAACCTAACTTAACAGAGGATGCTAATCGAGATATACGTTTCATTTACAAGCAGCCTGAGCCGGGCCAACAACCTCCTGCTGGTCCACAGCAAGGTAGAATGCCTCCGGGCGGAGTGCCTATGGGAGGTATGCAGATGGGAGGAGGCATGGGAACTCCCGGCGCTCTCCCTAGTCGAAATATTTCACCTCAAGGAGCCGCACAATTAGCAAGGCAAGCGCAAATGGGTATGGGTCAACCCGGAGGAGAGGGGATGGGATTGAGAAATAGAGGTCCTGCTAGCCCTCAAAATAGAACCAGTATGGGGGCAGGTGCGCCGTTTTCTAGCGTCCAACAAAGAGGTCCTCAACCCGGTGGTGTTCAGCAAGCGGCACAAAGCGTAGTTAATGCGAGAAATCCAAGGGGTGCTTGAGGAACATTAAAGTTATGAGGTGTGTTGGGATGACTATGGACCTGAAAAAATTAGACCCTATGGCTCGTAAATTAAGGACACACGTAGACGGGTTTTACAAGGCACTAGAATCAAATGACGGCATGTCTGCTCGCAACCATATTGCTGAAGTAATGAAGTATGCTGATTACCTAAGTAATGACATAGAAAGCGCTGTTGTCAAAGAGGACAAAGTTTTGGGAATCAATGACCGATTCGCTGGTGGAGTTCCTGTTATGAAAATGACAGAAGTTCAAAGCGTTCACAAAACCACAACAAATGTTCTACCGGGAACCATTCGCACTTCTAGGTTTGGTAATATCAACAGGCGACTATCTAATAGAACATTGTGAGGTGATTATGTGAGCGATGAGGGGGAGAATGTCGCAGAGCGCCTTATGGGTGCTTTGATTACTAAGATGGAAGTTATGGATGCAGGTATTCAAACGCTGAAGGCTGAGAATCAACAACTAAAAAAAATGATTCAGAATCCTGCGGCACTTTTGAAAAAAGCAGGTTTCGTATCTATAACTACTCAAATGCCGTCGGATGTAACAGTAGATGGCTTTAGGGGAGATGTAGACGACTTTATACTAAAAGGTGAAGGTGGAGAGGTAATAGACGTGCCTACCAGCAACGCAGACTTCCACAAAATGGACTGGGCTGATATTCACGCTTTGGCTGAAGAAGCCAAACAAAATGGTGCGATAGGGAATCAAATAGGAATAGAGTGATATTATGAGGCCAAGATTTGAATTAGCAAACGACCAAGCGTATGAATTGTTGAAAGCGGCTAAAGATTTAGAAGCAAGGATAGCAAAGAAAGAAGGTAGTATGCCTGACTATACTAGTCAAATAGAAGGCTCTGACGTAGGTCACTATCGATTTGAAACAGCAGTTGGTCAAGTTCCTAACGCATTTTACTATACAAACAATGCAGTTCCAAATGTAGAGGACATTGCCAACAAAGGAGCAATATCTGAAAACAGCGACGTTTTGACTAGAGAATCTCCTTACTATCCTACTGCGTTTAGCACGACAGGTGCTCTTGAAAACTTCAAGGGTGGCGACGGTCCGACCATGACCGATGTAAAGAAGTCACTAGACCGACTGTCCAGCCGTCTGAATTAAACGGCTGGTGATGTTAATGCGAGAAGGTCCACTTGATACCTTAGATAGGCATCGCTCAACCTTCGTAGATTCACTATTCGATGGTATAGGGAAAGCAGATGCTGGTGCTGATTTTTATTTGTCTGCAATAAGTGCAGAAAGAAAAGGGTATAAATTAAGCGTAGATGATGAAACTCTTATCAAAATGTTTGGCAGTATAATTGTTAAACAGGACGAGCAAGAAGTTACTAGTTCGCAAGTATACGACTTAGGTAACGAGATAGAAGATTCAACTCTTAGAGAAACTGGAGTTTCACAGTTTGATGTGGCTACTGATTTAGGTAGTAGAGGAGATGCTTTGTCAGATAATCCTTCTTACAAAACAGACCGAGTTATGCATGCTGAGCCGGGAAGTGCTGGTAATTTAGCAGGCCATAAGTGGACTATGGAAGATGGAGATTTGGTTGAGGACCCTCATGCTACAAGTAATTATATTGGAGATATGCAAGAAAGGTTTGTTGACCATTTAGGTGACTTTTTTCTTGCTGATAATCCGATAGATGAATCGCAGTCTCAAATAGACCATCAAAAAGAATCCTCTTGGGAGGACTGGACTAACAATAATGAGCATGACTTTTTACTAAATGAACATCATTTCGGTAGGTTAGGGACAGTGGGTAACGATTACCTTACCAATCACAGTCTTTATCAACATCATTACAATCAATGGGAAAGAGATAACGCAGACAGGATTAATGAGAGAAAACAAATACTATCTCAGCAAGGTATGGACGATAATGAAATCGAACACGAGATGCGAAAAATTCACATGGACCAAGCAAAAAAAGATTGGCAAGAAAATTTAGGATTCTTAGATTTCATGCTTGGATTAGAATGGCTTACTCCTGAAGAAAGAAAGTCCTTTTATGACCATATTGAGGAACACGGTGCATCTGATATTACTCAACCTTTCAAATTAAACAGGCACAATATGGCGGGAAATCCTGATTTCATACCGAGAGCGAAAAGAAACTTTGCTCAAAGGTTTTCAGGACTCTACGACTCTTGGACTAGGGGCGCAGCCTACCCCGGACAGGGTTTGAAAAAAGAACCAATTGAATTGCCCGATGATGTTCGGGTAGTAGAAAGAGCGCACAATACTCTTGCGTTAGATGAACATAGAAGTCCCGGTAAGACTGGCTCTGCTATGGAAAGGGCCATTGCCTACATGAATGAAATGATGAGAGATTATTACTTTGACCAAATGCCTAACCAAACGCCTCCTCAATATAGTGCTAGCGATATACCTACATTTACAGAATTAGAAGATGGAAGTTTCGATGTCGATACAGTTCCTAGATTTAAAGCAGATAAAAAAAGCAAATTTGGTGGCAGATACAATCATGTTTCTTATGATGCGTTAAAACTCATGCTTGGTATAGATGAAAATAATCAAATCTTTGAAGATAACTCTCATCCGGTATGGGGCTCATACTGGAAAAAGGATAACGCCCCTTTCTCTCAAGAAGAAGTGGACAAGATAATGGATAGTAGGGGCAAGGCTGCTAAGCAACTAGCGGCCTCCGGTAGAATGAGTAAAAACCACGGCTACATGCATTATGGTCATCACATAAATGGTGACAAATACGATTACTCAGATGATGATAATACGCTTGCTACTTATTGGCACAGTATGTATACTGGAGGAGGATTAGGTAAAATGCCTAATGATTTGTTTGATTTGATACATCATCATAGCGTATTGTTTGAGCCGGACTACGCTTCTGACGAAGGGGCACAGACTGAAGAAAAAACTGCTAGGCAACTGCAAGCAGAATTAGATGATGAGAAGGACTTTTTATCCGCTGCACAAATAGATGAGAGAGAGGAGCAGATACGAAGTAAAATTCGTGAAGAAATGTTGAGGGAGGAATACGGGGAAGAAGAAACTTCGACTGATGACATTCCTCTGAAAAGAAGAATGGATGGGGCACAAGAGCATAGTCTATTTTTCTCAAGAACTGGTAATAGCATAATGCCTAGGGTTAGATTAGATAGTCAGTTAGAAAGAGTGGACTCAGGGTTATCTTCTCTATTAGGTCCTTTTGGTCAACCTGAACTAGGTTTGTTCAATATGATTGCTGGGCAAGGTAAAATGGACCAAGTTAGTTTTAGAGGTGACATTCAAGATTCTTTGAAAAATATGGGACCTTTTAATGTTAATTTTAGCAGAAGTGAGAAGGGTTCATCAGGTGAAAATGCCGACGTTGCTAGACACAGCGGAACGGTTGACAGCGCTCATAAAAACAAAGTATTTGGTGAATATAACAGTGCTAGGCAGTCAGGTAATTACGATGATGAGGCTAGACGAGCAGCCCATGCTGAGATAATTGGTCGAGATTCAATAGGGCTGAGTATCCATAATCCCTTCGTTAGCGGTGCGGGTAGATTCGATGAAATGGGTCAGCGGAACAAAAATGCTCACCATCACAAACTTACATCTTATCTTTTGGGATTTGCTAGACCACCTATGTTTCCTTTGAAACAACCGCTAACTAGAGAAATGAGTAGGCGACCTGAGCACCTTGAACATCACCCCTTAGCGAACCCTGAAGATATGGAAAGTATCAAGAGAAGGCAACTGACTTCTTCTAAATTTGATATTGAGCAAGAGTTATCTAATTTAAAAGAAGAATACGAAACTAATTTGAGTCGCATAGATGACGAAGATAAACGTCAAGAACTCAAAGAAGAATATGAAAGAAGAAAAAATAGACTAGAATCCGATGGTCAATTCGTATCAGAAGACGCTGTGAGAGAAGGAATTGTGCAACAACCACCCGGATTACTTTACAGTAGACTGAGTGAGAGTGAACCTATTACAGAAGAAGAAGAACGATTTATCACTTTGTCAGATTTATCTGCTACTTTACAAAGTAGGTTATTTGAATTACAAGACCCTGAAGGCTTTGCTAGAGACAGCCAAAGTAGGGGTATCAAGCAAGTCGCTGACGAGTTAGGTCAAACTAGTTCTTTGCAACGACAAACTAGTGAGGAACGTGAAAAAGACTTCACAGAGTTAGGCAGCATGCTCGGCTTAGATATGAGTGACCCTGACGCAGTTCAAAATAAATTGAAAGAATTAACTGGACAACTAAGTGAATTGGAGCCAGCGCTGAATAGACTTGGTAGAGGCTTAGGTGCAACGGGTATGGGAAGTCTGCCAAAACACCAAGATGCCTATGTAAGTCGCTTTAGAGACAAATTACATGCTGACACTTTAGCGATAAGAGATGCAGCGATTCATTTGGTTGAAAATGAAATAGACCCCAATATATTATCTGAGATTCTTAACCCTAACTTACCAATTGAAACAGTAGCAGCCAACGTCAGAATGTTGGCTAGAATGGCTAACGAATATTTACACAAAGCACCTCATCAAGACCATGGCATACACACTTTAGGGCACGGTGAGCACAATGAAGAAGGAGATTCTGCACAACAAGCACTGGGTCAAATCAGAACAGATTTGAATAACCACGATAACAGTTTGACTCCCAGTGATAATTTAAGTTTAATACAGGCTAGTCAAAGTGACTCTCCACAAGAAAAACAAGCCTTGCTAAGTCAACTTGCTGATAAATTAGGTATAGACAAAGATGACCCAAGGCAAATTGATACTTTGGCTAGGTTAGCAGATGAACACATGCTCGATGCCATAAAGCAAAATGGCACTGGTTATTCTCCACCTATAATGACCGTAAGGCAATACTATCAACAACAGTATCCTGATTTCAATGTAGAAGAAGCCCTGACTTCTCTTGGTAGATTTCGCAGTCGTGAAAAGGGGTTAGAATTATTCAACAATTTGAAAAGACTAGAATCGAGTCTTAGCCAATCTCCTGAAAAATACGGAGTTAAATTGCACACTGCAAACAACTCAGACGATAGAGAAATTGGACCTGAAAAGACTTTGAGGAGGAAGGGTAAGATTGGAGATAACGAATACACTGTTAAACCAACCAAAGCAGGTGGAAAGTCATCTGTAAAAAATGAAAGTCAGGTATTCAGAGCCAAACAGATGTTAGATTCTATTTTGGTAGGTATGCCTGAAGTAGAAGAAATCGATACTAGTGTAACTAGAAGGGGTATGGGCAGAGTCCCTGTTGATAGATTCGGGCCTAATTCTCATTCCGTCCATAGTCTATATGATTCGGCAGGGTTTAGGCACGAGCAAGGTGATTTATTCCGTCCTAATTTCAATTTTAAAATAAACCCTAGGGGTAAAGTCAAGTTAGAATTAGTTGACCCTATGAACAATCCTCAAAAACTGTTGCAACCCTTAGAGTCTTTTTGGGAGGCAGTATCTCCTCCCGAATGGTTAGAAATGTTAAGAAACCCTGAACACGCTATCGCAAGGGAAAGCCTCAACAATCCTTTCAGATTTGCTGCTCAAAGAAAACCAAATAGTATAGATGCTACTAGGAACCAAGATGCTCACTCCACTACTAAGTCTGAAATAGGGTTAGCAGACTTAACTAATCCTGACATAATCCGTAAAGAACTTGGTAGTAAGGTTCCCTTGTTACAACCAATGCATCGCATTTTTGACATAAGTGATTTAGAGCATCTTCGTGGATTTACAGGCGACTGGATAGTTTCTCACATGCCTGAAGGCGAAAGAGGATTTGTAGAAAAGAAAGACGACGAAGTTTCATCCAAGAGTTTTGATTTATCTGATGATGATAAAGATAATTTCAAAGAAGTAACCGACGAAGATTTCAACGCTGATGTAATTAAATTAGAAGACGGATACTACATATTTGATGTCATTGAGTTTGCTGGTAAAGAAGTGCACGATGTTCCATTAGATGACCGTATCAAAATACTTAGAGGTGGCATGGAAGGAGTAGAGAACGTCCATCTCCCAAGCGCTAGTGACACGAGATTGTCAGACGATATAGGTTTGAAATCTGTGGTTAAAGATTTGCAAAAAGAGCATGAGAACATATTGCTTAGAGATGCAAAATCAGTTTACATGGCTGGCGAAATGCGTCACCCAAAGTGGGTCATGTTAAAGCCGGGTAGAGATGTGGTTCTCAGGGTATTGGAAAGAAGGGGAAGCGGACCTTACACTTACAGATTAGGAACAGGGCCTATTACACAAGATGACAAGATAGGGGATAGAGCAGTTCAATCCGATGGTGAAACTTACATGGACTTAGGCGCAGCCTTCAATAGTCCTGACAAGTATAACGTCGGTGACCACGTTAGAGTGAACGTCGCTAATGTGAGTAAAGTAGAATCTGCTGAAGATGATACGATATATACATTGACAGGCTCAGAAATAGAAGGGGAAGCAGAAGGTGAAGGTTTGGTTAGTCAAGAGACACTTGGTATGCTAGCCAAGTCAGATAACACCCAATGGTTGTGCGAAGTTCATAGAGCCAAAAGTGGAATCAGAGTGGTAATGCCACAAGGTGATGTAGTTTACAAAGCCACTGAATCTTTGGGAGCATGGACTGTCCATAGTCCATTAGCATCGAATAACTATCTCATTCGACTGTCTGAAAGTCAAAGAGTATACTGGAGTCCTATTGCTGGTGCTTTACTGAAAGCAGATTTAGAAGTAAAAGAAGAAGTTCATGAAAGCAAAGGAGATGGTAAGCCTCTCATACCTCCTAAGAAAATACAGGATGCACAGTGGTGGAGAAAGAAAAAAAAGCAAAAAATTCTAGTCAAAGGATTGACTTTGATTGATAAATTTATGAAAAGTGGAGTAGGTGCAGTTGGTCAATCAAGCACTGGCGCTATGGGGTTAGGTATAGGATACGCTACTCCGATAGAATCTCCTATGGGTCCAACTAATTTGCATGATGAAAAAACTATGCCTGATTATGATAATCGCAAAAGACCGGGTGAGGATTCTCCCATAGAGCCTGATACAGAAGAAAAGGACGAAGATAAACGCATGACTGTGCCCACAGAGGGTGGAGAGTTGGAAATAACAGAAGACAAGGCTATACTCCATACTTGATTAAATAGTATGAATAGTCTGTATTGAAACAATGGCGACAGTCGCAGCACTGAGAACTTCCCCCGTCAACCACGGTGGAACCATCAGTATTGTCAAGGCTGATAATGACTTAGTAATCGCCGGTTACGCATCTGTTGAGATGGTAGACAAGCAAGGTGACTTGATTACCCGTGGAGCACTCAAGAATGCTTTTGGTGACTTTATGAAAGCAGAGGGTTACCGGAATGTCCAACTTGCTCATTCTAACATACAAGTCGGTAGCGTAATACCACATTACACTGACTCTGATGGTCGTGTATGGAAATCAGGTGTAGATGATGCAGGGATGTTCGTAGTAATCAAACTACGAGACGACATCGAAAAAGCGAGAGAAGTCGCTAATCAAATTCGCAAAGGAGCCTTGAGAGGTTTCAGTATTGGAGGACAAGCATTCAAGCGAATGCGTAAAAGTGACCAAGAGCATGGTGACTATACAGAAATCTCCAAACTGGAATTGCACGAGGTTACTATTTGTGAAAAAGGTATTAACCCGGAGGCGACATTCCGTATATTGAAGGAGGACACATCTATGAACGACGATAATGTATTAGGCGAATTGTCTAGTGTATTGGACAGATTGAACGGTAGACTTGATGCTATGGAAAAAGAGGACAAGGATATGCCTGAAGGTCTTAAAGAGCACTTTAAGGACAAGAATGAAAATAAAAAAGACAAAGGTGATAAAATGGCTGACCAAGACGAAAAAGAAGCAATGTATGGTGGCGAACACAAAGGCATGCATGAGCAAAAGGCTATGCACGGTGACATGGCAAAAGGAGAATACTCCGATGTCATCACTAGTGAATACCTTAACTGGATGGAAAACACTCTGAAATCTCAGGGCGTGGACATTGGTGGCGCTCGTGCTCACTTTGACGACATTAGTAAGGCTAACCTTGGTAGCACACCTGAGCAGATTGGAGATGGAGCGGACTACTTTGGCGGTCAAGTAAAAGGTCGTGCACAAGAAGGCGGCTCACCATCTACTAACGCTATTGGTAAACTCAATAGCGGTGGAAGCGGCGAAGTTGCAAAAGGATACTTACATCCTGACGCAGTTAGTGCTTCTGACCTAGAGGCTGCTTACGAAGTTTACAAGGCTGCTGCACTGGAAGAACAATTCAAGGGTAACCTTGGAAGTGTATTCGCAGACAGACTATCAAAGGAATTAAGCGCAGAAGCAAATGCACGAGAGGCTGCTTCATTTGACGCACGCACACCACTTGCTAACATTGAGAAAGCACTTAGTGACCTAAGTAGTCGAATTGACAATATCAGCGCTTCTGCACCAGCAGAAGGAACTGACCTTAGAAAATCCGTTTCCACAGTGGAAATACCATCTACACAGGAACTAGGTAACATGTCTTGGGACGATGTTCACAGCCTAGCAGGGAGTGTTTGGAACAACTGAGTGGAGGAATTATTATGGCAAGAAATTACATGAGAACAGTTAACGACATGGAGCGCTACTATTACGGTGCAGGTAACTCAATGGGTTACTCTTACACTGGTAGTGAACTATTGAAAGCAGACGCTCCATTGTTGAGCACAACCGCTGGAACATACCAAGCAATCTACGGACGCAAGGTATGGTCACAGTTGAACCAAGAATTTAACGCATTTTCTATCCTTCCTAAGAAGCCTTGGGACCGAAGTGGATGGAGAGTTGTAACTGCAAGGCCTACGACAGCAGTCGGCGGCGGTATTGCAGAGAACGGCACACTGCCTGATACTACCAAGCCTACATTCCAAAATGTTGCTGCAAAGCCTAAGACAATCGCACACACATTCGATATGTCTGAGGTTGCAATCTTTTTGAATGACAAGGACGACGGACTTGGCGATATTCGCTCTGTCTTGAAAGAAGAAATGGGTAAGCACCACGCTGAGCACATTAACCAAATGTTAACTGAGGATGTAACCACAGTTGCAGGTAACGACTTTGAGTCATTAGACCGTGTAACTACTGGTGACAACAGCATGACATCCGGCACTCACTACGATGCTGGTGATGAGGACATTTACAGTATTGACCGAAGTGCTAACAGTTGGTCATTCGCTGAAGATGATGCTAACTCTAGTTCTACTAACAGAACATTATCACTAGACCAACTGGATAACATATTCAGACTTGTTTGGGAACGTGGTGGCAATCCAAAGGTTATGCTAACAGGATATGACACTCTAATGAGAATCCAGCAACTATTGCAGGCTCAACAGAGATTCATGGAAGAAAAGAGAGTAGTTCCTTCTTACAATGGAGTTAAAGGAGTGCCCGGAGTTGAAGCAGGTTTCATTGTTGCAACTTACAACGGTGTTCCAATCATTCCATCTAAAGATATAGCAAAGGACGGCATCAGCAGAATTTACATGCTAGATACTGACTACCTATACTTTAGCACTGCAAAACCAACTCAATACTTTGAGTCGGGAATCGAAACAGGCGACCCATTCGCAATTAACAGGTTAGGACAAGAAGGTCTATACCGCACAATGGGAGAAATTTGGACAACATTCTTTGGAGGTCAAGGTTCTATCCGTGACTTACAGTGAGGTTCTATTGGAGAAAATTATAGGAGATGAAAAAATATGGCAACTAAAACACACAGAGGAATTACATACACTACTAGTAGCAACGCAGGAATCGAGGTATTACTCGATATGCCACTACAAGGTGGAGTAGACCAAGACAAAACAGAGTGGTTGAACGGAAACACTGGTGGCTCTTATCCGGGCTCTTTGACTGGGTTCACAGCAAGTAACACTGATGGCTCTAAAATACACAACCCTAGACTATTGATTGTTCACGTTAGCACAATGATTGATAACGAAACACTGACTCTTTCAGGAGAGTGCACAGAAATTATGCACACTTCTTGTCAGTGGGCTGAACAAACTGCTGCACCGGGTCTATCCCAACACGCAGCCGTGGCTAGTCTACTTGCTAATGGAGCAGTCAACGACTCAACTGCTGCTATTGTAACCGATGGTGCAGATGCTACTGCAAGTTTTAGCGTAGGTGACTTGGTATTCAATGCTTCAGGGGCAGCACACGGTAAAATATCTAGTATTACTGGTAGCGGCTCTGCAAGAACCTTGAACTTAGAAGAAAACAACACAGTAGCAATAAGTGACAATGATGCATTGCACCAAAGAACACCACTTGTTTTAAAGAACACATCAGGAAGCACTGAGTCAGTTACTCTAATGATGCTAGTCCGTTGAGGTGATTCAACTTGCCTACTGTAACTTATATCGGTAAAGCGGTTTGGCGACGGCGACCTGATATTAAGGATTATTGGGAGCGCAGGAAACCTGTGGAAGTCAGCCAAGGTTGGCTAGACAGATACAGGGTTGCAATCTGCTCTAACCCTACGGCCTTCATAGTAGAAGGCGACGCAGCGGTTACGACAGATGAAGGCAATGACGGCATTCCCGATGCAGGCTGGACAAAGAAAGACATAAGCGCATGGCTCAAGGCCAAAGGTGCAAAGTTCGGTGGCTACGCTACAAAAGCCAAACTACTCGGACTTGTGGGGGAAACACTAAATCCTCCAGCACCTAAGCCTGAGCCAGTAGCAGTCGAAGAACCAGTAGCAGAGAAGGCAGTTGAAGAATTAATTATAGGAGATGAAGAATAATGGCAGTAACAGTAGACTCAAGACCGAGTTATTTCGGTGACAGATTGATAGTAACAGGAAGTTACACAGGTGGAAGCGCAAGTGAAACAATTGACCTAACAAGTTTGTTTTCAAGAATTGACGCATTTATACTTAACCCCGATTCCGAGGCTGCACAACCAGTGGATGCATCAAACGCTGATGGTGGTGCTGGTGATAATCAAAACATCAATTTACTTGACGTAGGTGTTTTAGATGCAGCAAGAACCACATTGACGGTTAGGCAAGCGTCTGACCAAGCCCCTGTGTCACCCGGAACTTTCCTTGCAATTGGTCGCCGCTCTTGAGGTGACTAAACATGGGAAGTGCAAGTCTAGGTGGCTTGAAATCCAAGGTGGTAGGTCCACTATCGCCTGCTGATTTTTCAGGTGCAACCGCAATACAAACTGCACTAGATGCAGGCTTTGATGCAGTGACTGACGCTAATACGGCAGATACTATTGTTGGTATTGAAATGCTTAATGTCTTAGGAAACGCTTATTTGATAATCATATACAAAGCGTAGACGGGATGAGTATGGATACCTTCGGCAGTCTCGGATTGGACGATATAGAACGGTTGCAGAAAAGAGGCATACGCTTACATGAGTCGTATAATGCACCTGTTGCAGAAGATGAAGAAAACCCTTTGAAAGGCGTTACGCTAAAGCAGCGTAATCGTAATAAGAATGCTGGTGATGTTCTCAACATAGGCTCAGGCACGAGGTGCAAGCATTGCGGAATGCTTTACTTTTGTTGGGTCGATAAATGTAGGACTTGTAACCAAAAGATGGATTTTAATCTAGGAAGCAAGGAATGAGGAGGATGAGTCATGCCAGCAGTATTTTCACCCGGCGAGGCTGAAACTAGACCTCTTGACCCGGAAGAAATAGTATACACGACAGGAGATAAAGTTGCAGAACTGTTGGGGATTGCTGCTGGTGAGCCTGTATTGGCCGCTGCTAATTCTTCAACCAGTGGCTTTTTCATTACTGGAACAGATTTGAGAGAGCACGGTTTTGAAAGCGGGGATTCTATATTCGTATTCAGTGACCTATATCCTCTTGGTGAAACCTTTACAATAGGCACTCCGGTAGTAGAAGATGTAAGTGGAACTAAGTATGT
>TARA_R100000654_G_scaffold65853_2_pt1 | contig 15709 bp, 25 predicted proteins | sample TARA_R100000654 | Tara Oceans TARA_R100000654 (sample SAMEA2622473) | marine metagenome | biome: marine biome (ENVO:00000447); feature: surface water layer (ENVO:00002042); material: "saline water (ENVO:00002010), including plankton (ENVO:xxxxxxxx)" | depth 5 m
TAAGACGGTAGACGTGCCGACCAGCCTGGAGGACCTGCTGACCCCGGACGCATTCACCTGGGTTGTTGGTGTGAATGCCTACTCAGCACTCGGCACAGCGGCCTACCTGCCCGCCACTGCGCTGGCTGGTGTCTTCAATCAGAACGCTGGCAGTAAGGGATTGATTGAAAACGTCCGCACCTTGGAGTTCAAATGAGTCACGCCCCCACAGAAGTGCAGCCCTGGGTTCTGGATGGTGGGGCTGTTGACATCCCCTGCGATGAGGTCTTGGCCTACTGGCGCGCAGATGATGAGACCTCTGACATCGAGCTGTCCGACGGCTCTGTGGTTATCTCTTCTCGAACTCCCCCCCCTGATGCGGAAGCAGTCAAAGCAGACATCCAGGACCGAGTTGCCAACGGTGAAAGCACCCCAGTCCTCGCTTCCCATCTGGATGCCATGGGCTACCGGGCTGCGCTGCTGGCCTGGGCCACAAGGGACTGACATGGATGATGGCACCCTACTCACCCTCGCCACCGGCCCCACTTCGAGCTTGATTCTGCTGCTCGGCATGGCGCTCGGGCTGTGGCGGTTCATGACTCAGACGGTCATACCTGCCGCTACTCGTTGGGTAGATAGCCACCTGGCGCAGGTGGACCGCCTGATTGACGAGCACGGGAAGGACAGAGAAGCGTGGCTGCAGTCAATGAAGGACTGCAGAGAGCAGTCTGACCGCATTGAGCGGAAGGTGGGCGGCCTCTATGGGCGCATCGATGCGCTCAAGGATGCAGGCTGATGCCAGCTCGTCGTATCAAGAAGGGCGAGACCGGCTTTGGCCGCAAGAAGTTCGTAGCCACAGGCACGTATCAGGGGAAAAAATACACCGTCCGGTTTGGAGACCCTGACATGGAAATCCAGCGGGACAACCCAAAGAAGCGGAAGGCCTTCCGAGACCGCCACAACTGCAGCGACCCTGGGCCGCCCAACAAGGCTCGATTTCACAGCTGCAAGATGTGGAGCTCCAAGCCGGTGAGCAAGATAGCCAAATGACTTGGGCTTTCTCATCGCGCAGCATGCAGCGCCTGAACACCTGCCACCCTGACCTGGTCCTGCTGATGACTGAGGCCCTGTCTGACCCTGCCTGCCCGTCTGATATCAGTGTGCTCGAAGGCTACCGAGGGGAGGAGCGGCAGAACCAGATGGTGGCAGAGGGCAAGAGCCAGCTCAAGTACCCCAGGAGCTTCCACAACAGACAGCCGAGCATGGCTGTGGATGTCGCGCCCTACGTCGGCGGGATTACTTGGGACTGGAAGTATTACCACCCGCTCGCAGCTCACATCAAGGCAGTTTGGGCTCGCTTGCAGTCCGATGGCCGCGTGAGTGCAGGCCTTAGACTGGAGTGGGGTGGGGACTGGACCTCATTTGCTGACGGACCACACTGGCAACTTGTGAGCGCATAGCCATGGCAGACGACGCATGCACCAAGGAAGTGAAAGCCCAATTTAAGGTCTGGCCATCGGCTCGGGCCTCGCAGGCTGTGGCAAAGTGTCGCAAGCGGAAAGGCCAGGTCAGAAAGGGAAAGAAGGGCGCAAGCCTGCGCAGGTGGGCGCGGGAGAAGTGGGTCGACAAGAAGACCGGCAAGCCTTGCGGCCACTCTGGAGACTCTAAGAGTCAATACTGCCGCCCCACCAAAGTGGTCAGCAAGAAGAAGACTCCCAACACGAGAGCGTCAAAAAAAGACGTACAAGACGCCCTGTTTGCCAAACGGTCAGGCAAGCGCGCCAAGTCCAAACGCACACCCAAGAGGTAGTCATGAAGCCGAAAAGAAGAGAGCAGCTGAGAAGACTGGGGCGCGCCCTGGTGGTCGGAAACCGTCAGACCATTGTGTCTGTCCTGGATGCAGTCATTGAGCCCAAGAGCCTGATGTGGGAACGTATCAGCGACCTGGCCATTGGCTACGTCGTGGACGCCCTGATTGAGGGGCGCGGTGATGTAGTCGAGGGGGTCCGTGAGGCCCTTGACCAACTGGAGGGATGATGCCGCTCAAGCCTGGGAAGTCCAAGACGACCGTCGCCAAGAACATCGCAAAGCTGCGCAAGGAGGGCAAGTCCAAGAGGCAATCGGTCGCGATTGCCCTAAACAAGGCGGGCAAGTCGCGACCGAAGAAGAAGACCCCGAGCTACTAGAACGGGTAGTCGTCTGCACTGTGTGAGGCTGCAGGCCGGTCCGGTGCTGCTTCTTTCGGACCGCAGAAAGCCCAGTCTGAGACCTTGACCTCCAGGGAGAAGCCGGTACTGCCGTCTCGCTTCTCGTAGGTGCGGAGGCTGGGTTCGCCGTTGACGGTCACCCACTTGCCCTTGTCCAGATGCTTGGCAGCAGCCTCGGCACGCTTGCCAAACAGAGTGCAGGTCCACCAGCTCGTCTGCTTATTGTCTCCCCAGCCCGTGTCATTGGGCAGGGTCAGGTTGCAGATGGTGGTCCCGCTGTGGGTTTCGCGCACTTCGGGGGGGCGCGCCAGGCGCGCTGTGATTGTGATGTATGCTGGCATGATGTCCTCTTTCAGGTCTTGGGGTGAGTGTAATAATCGGGCACCTCAATGATGCGCCGCTTCTGGTAGCCGGGCCAGTGGCCCATGGTCATACAACCGTCGTACAGGTCTGCGAGGTCTCGATACAGTGCAGCGGTCTCCATGATGGTGTTCGGGCCGAGCTCGCAGGCAACCACGTCATGGGGGGCAGCGGTCCGGGCGTACAGCGCGATGAGCTGCACCTGGTTGCGCCCCATCGGCGCGTACATGGACCAGGCTGCCTGCAGGTAGTGATAGAGCTGCAGGTGCACCCGGTACCGGCCAATGGTGTGGGTGATGCTGTGCTCGTCAAGTTCGCTGCTTGTGGTCTTGAGGTCCACGATGATGAGCCCATGCTCATCGGAGTAGTGCAGCAGGTCCAGCTTGGCTTTGCAGGGGCCGTAGAGGCCCTGCCAGACGATTGCGCGCTCCACCTGGGTACCAGGATGCCCGAGCAGCTTCTGCAGCAGGGGATGGCGCGTAGCGAACGCAGCGACCGCCAAGGCGCGGCCATGTTCTTCTGCAGTCAGAATGTCACGGTCTGCCTGCTCGGCTGCCCACTCCTTGAATGCCTTGGTTCGACGGTTGCCCGGTCCCTCCCAGACGGCATAGCGCTCGGTGAACTGCTCAGCCTCGAAGGTCAAGCAGTGGATGGCCGAGCCCAGGGTCATGGCTGCGGTCTGTTTGGGTGGGTTTGCCAAGTGGTAGCGGTACTGCATGGGGCTCTTGGCAAGCTCCTTGAGCGCTGTGGCGTTCATGGCAGGGAACGCGAAGTAGTCGGCATCAGTCCAGAGGGCTGTCTGCTCGTGGCTCGGGATGGTCATGCTGTCCTCTCTTGGTGGATGTGGTGAAGCACGGCAGCAAGGGCTTGCCATGCGTGGGTAGTGACGCCCCACAAAGGTCCTTCATGGGTGTGGTGGTGTTTGTCCGGGTCAATGCCGTGCAGCTCACAGACGCGGCGCCTGATGGCGCTGTCTGACTTGCCCAGCAGCTTCTTGACGTCCTTTCGGTGCGCTGCATGGACCTGCAGCTCGTGGATGCTGGCGTATTCCCAGATGCGGCCCAGCATGACTGTGGTGTGAATCACAGACCAGCTGGCCGGCCCTGGGTGGGTGTGCTCAAGCACTACGATGGGATGGTCATTGGCCAGCGCTGCGATTGTGTACCGGGCTCGGGTGGGGGAGGCTTTGCCGTCTGCCAGCGCAACCACTCCAACATCCTTTCCCCTCGGCACACAGTAGACCACCAGGCCGAGAGACTTGGGGCCAGGGTCAATGCCGATGTAGATGCTGGCGTCTTTGTAGGGGTCGGCCATCGCTACACCTGCTCGGTGATGGTTGCCTTGATGACCTTGAGGCCGTTGCTGTGCGCAAGCCAGTCATGGCACCGGCTGCGCTGCTCGGGCGTCATGCCCCCAAGCCGGGGGCGCTTGCTCTTGTCTGCCCATGCGTTGAAGTTCTCGACGGTCAGGCCTGCGCTCTGCAGCTCGTCTGCAATCAGTGCAGACCAGTCTTTGCCCGCCACGAATGACACCGAGGCGAAGGCCCGCTCTGCAGCGGTTGGGATGGATGTCTCGGGCACCTGGCGCCGCTGCTGCTGTGGGGCGCGTCGGCTGGCAGCGTTGCCATCGTCGTCTTCCACGGGCAGCCCCATGATAGACTGCAGGGCATAGCGGCGCAGGTAGGTGATGGCCGACCCTACAGCCTGCGCATCCTGCTTCTTGCCCATGGGCGCTGCCACAGTGCTGCTGAGCATCTGGCCCGAAGTGTGGCCCAGCACAGTGGTGAGCTCCACATGGGAGCCCTCAAGGTGGGGCAGCTGCAAGACGGTGATGCCCTGCGCATTGAGCACAGGGACCACAGCATCAAGCACAGCGGTCAGGCTGGCGTAGCTGCTGCGGTAATGCGGGTTCTTGCTGTCCTTGACCGCTGCCCCCATGGAGGCCTGTGCCTTGCACAGAGCGGCAAACAGCTGCTTGGTGTCGTCGGTGATGGTGTACTGCATGTCTTGTGTCCTCTGTGTCATTGAAAGTTCTGCTCGAAGTCGGAACGGGTCAGGCGCTTGATGGCAAGCATTCCAGTGTCCGCGCCTTCTGGCTCACCGGGCTTGTAGTAGTGCTTCGCACCGCCAGAGCGGTACCGAACGAAACCGACCGAGTGCAGGGCAGAAGCTAAGCTCAAGCCGAATCTCTGGGCGGACAGATTGTGGTCAATGGCTGCAGCGAACTCCCCCACCGTAAATCGGTTGCGCTTGCCCCCCCTGTTTGCATCGTAGGCCGTCTGCGCGCACTGAGTGAACCAGTCGAGGTACTGGAACTCACCATTGGCCTTCCGCTGCCAGGCGCTTTCTTGAGCGTCAAGCCACCACTCCTGCCCCTGCTGGAAGTAGTGATATGCCTCGGCAAGCATCTGGTCTCGGTACTTCCCGAGCCATGCGAGGTCTGCGCGCTCTCCTGCGCACTGGATGACCCAGTACCTACGGCTGCCCGTTCGGTCTCTGAGGACGTCCTGCTCGTTGCTGCTCATGGTGATGACCGTGTGGCGGCGGTAGGTGCGCATCTTCCGGCCAAACGGGGGACGGAAGCGGTCCACAGCCGAGGTGATGAAGGCCTTCCGGGTCTCCTGGTCGGCTGTGCTGCTGCCAGCCATCTCGGCATCCTCGTAGATGAGAGCGCCATAGAGCTGCAGATAGCAGTCCTTGTCCTTGATGTTAAAGCGGGTGTCTGAGTACAGCTCCTCCTGACCTGGCCAATTGGCCCACTCCCGCCACACGCTTGACTTCCCCCACCCCTGTGGCCCGATTAGCAAGGCGCAGGTGTGAAGCTGGCACCCAGGCGAGAAGAGGCGCGCCATCAGGCCGATGACCCACTTGGCGCTATACACCCGGTAGATGGGCAGGTCTTCGGTGTGACAGACCTCCATCAGCCAACGGTCAATCCGAGGGCAGCCGTCCCACTCCAGGCTCTTGACGTACTCCTGCACGGGGTTCCTGGCGTTTTGCTTGGCGACGAACTCCACCGAGGAGAAAAGGAGGTCTTTGCCAAGGCGCCACTGCCAGTCATAGGCCGCTTCCATGTGAGTCACCACCCGCACCCAGATGGTGTCTTCTACGGGTTCATGTCCGTCCATTTCTCGCTGTCGGAACTCGTCAAACCACAGGTTGAAGGCTCCGTCATGGGTGAGCATGGTGTGGAGGTTTGTCACTGTGTTGAGAATCTTGCCCGCTGTGCCGTCCCTCTTCGGGGGGGCTCGGTGCAGGTCAACCAGGCCCGGAGTCGAGCTCGGTCGGTAGCTATTCCAGTAGGTGGTTGCCTGTGGGGCGCTGTAGTACCTGGCGCGCCCGTCTGGTTCCCTGTGGAAGAAGCCCGACCCCACCGAGGTACCACCGAACGGGCAGATGACCTTGAGCCGTTCCCCCGGTGCGAGGGCATCGGCAAGCTGCTGCCATGCTCTGCCGTCTGCAAGGCGCTGAGACCGAAAGTCTACGTCTACACTCTTTGCCTGTCTCGGTCGCTTCCGGCTCGGCACGGGGCTGGGCTTGACCTTCGCCTTGTCGTTGGCTGTGAGCTGCCCCTGCCTTCTCCACTGCTCGCGCAGGCGCCCTACGGTGTCCGAGTCCAGCAGCGTATCGGAGGCGCCGACCACATCCACGGACTGCATGCGCCAGCTGCACTTGGTGTTCTGGCTACCCGGTGCGCGAGCAAGGCGCGCCCCTACATCGTGCGTCCGGTCGTATGCTTTGTGGTAGGTGGTCAGGGGTGGGTGGAAGCCCTGCGCCATCTCGGCTGCCTGGCGGTTGCACTCGTCCACAACTGCGGCATGCAGCTCGGTGAGAGCGCCCTTCTCGGTCCGCATGGGCTCCGAGACAGCATAGTGGAAGTGGAAGCCCCACCCGCTGCAGATGGTCAGGGTCGGCGGTGCGCCCATCACAGATTCGAGGATGCCACCCACATCCTGCAGAAGCAGGTCAAGGAAGGCCTGCCGCTGCTCCTCGGGCATCTGATACATGTGGGCTTTGCGGTCCTGCGCTCGGTCGGGCAGCGCCTGCCCCCGAGCCAGCCGTGCCGAGTCGACCAGGCCGAGAAGGTCAAGGTCAAAGAAGAGGGAGGTGACCCCCTTGCAGTTCTCGACGCTGCGACCCCTGCCCCGATTGTCTACGGCGCCTCGGTGGAAGTATCCGGTGCTGATGTAGTCCCCACCCTTGAGGGACTGCTCCACGTAGCAGCAGCCCTCTGGGGGCGTAGGCCATACGGAACGGACACGGGTGTCAGGGTGCTGCGCGTTCATTGTCATTGGTCCCCGTAGGGGAAGCGCACACAATGCTCCTCCCCATGCTCGGCTGCGAGCTTAGCAAGTCTCTGCATGCGCGCCTTGGCTACCGCGAGATTCAGCTGTGCCTGCTGCAGGTCCTCCTTGGCTCTTTCCAGCAGGCTGAGCGCTCGCTTGATGTCCTCGGAGGCGTGGTAGGCATCGGAGTCCGCGCGAGACAGGGCACCGCGCACACTTGTCCATCGGTCAACCATCGGTCACCTCAGTACCGGCTGCAGCCTGACAAGCCAGCTCTTCGCGCCACTCACGGAGGAGCATGCGCGCCTGAGCCATTCGCATTTCCTGCTTCTTGTTCAGGAACAGCTTGATGCGGGCAAAATGCACCTTATGCATGTAGCCCTCTTGGTCGGCTACAATCATGTATTCACCAACAGCATGCAGGATGATGCCGGGCTTAGCCTTCTCCTTTCCATCGCTTTGCTTCTCAAGGAACGAACAGCTTAGTGCCTCACCCATCGGTCACCCCTGCGAGGCGCTGCAGGTGCTTGCGCTCAATGCGCCGCTGCAGGTCAGTAGAGACGAACGGGGCAACCACATCCTCAAGGTACTCGGGGACGGTCATGCCTGCGAGGCCTGCAGCTACCCGGAGGTCTGCCGCCAAGCTCGGGCTGAGTCGGGGGCGGTAGGGCTCAGTGAGTTGCGACATCATCGGCCCCCATGCGAGACGCCACAGCAGCCTCGACGGCTTCTGCGACTGTTGCCCCCGTGCCGTGTCCGGTCTTGGTGCGGTTGCTTGCGTAGATGCGGCAGCTGTACTCTTGCTTCCGTCGCACCCAGGAGATGCGTACCTCTGGGCTGTCAAGGGAGGAGAGTGCCCCACGGATAAGTTGCTCGATACCAGTCATGACTTGTCCTCTGATAGTTGGGTGATGGCGTCCACGAGCTGCGGGACCAGGTGTGCAACCTGCAGCTCAAGAGTGTTGATGCGCTTGCACAACTGCGCATGGGTAAGGCCAAAGGCGCAACCAGCCAGCATGCCGAGGCGCTGCTCAAGGCGCTGCAGTTGCTGGATGATGTCGCTGTGGATGTCTGCGCTCGGTTCGTCGGTCATACTGCACCCTCTTTGCGGTACGGCTCAATCTTGTCATCTGCGACCTGCATCATCTTGGCGATGAGTGCTCGACCTGCGAACCCGAGGTCAGGCCACCATTGGCCCACCATCTCAAAGAGCACAACAGACGGCCACTGCTCTTTGAATGCTGACTGCTGAGCAACCGACTCGTGCCACTCGGCCACCTGCTTGAGGTTGGCCTCAAAGAATGGGTGCAGCTGGGCCTGAGCTTCTGCCAGTGTGGACTCGGGCCAGCTCAGCAGGTTGTACCGGTCTTTCAAGTCGTGGCAGTTGATGCACAATGCTTGCACATCCTGTCCGCCCCTCCTGCGGGGTACTGGGAAGTGGTCCCACTCTCCCCGAGCTCCGCAACTGCGGCCACAGAACGCGCAGCCCGTGTCCTTGCTTGGTCTCATGCGAACATCCACAGGGTCATGCAGATGAAGATGGAGACAACAGCGGCGAACTCTTCGAGGTTCTGACGGGTCATGGTGTCCTCTCTGGAAAGTGCCCCGGAGCACCTGCAAAGCGTGACAGGTTGAAAGGGTGGGGTGGTGCCCCGGGGTGGACGCTACATGTACCCAGTGGAGCCAATGGGCGCAAGGGGTCCAATGGACCCATCTATGTCATAGTTGTGTCACAGGCCCCCAAATTGCCCAAAGTCTTGACCCTCCAACCCGTCCCCATTCAAGAACCGCCTATAGTGGGGTTCGTAGCAAAAGGGACGGGTTAGGGCTTCCAGAGACTTTCCCAAATTTGCTTGGTTTTTCACTCCAGTAGAATCTCACCAAGACCCGTCCCTTTGTTGAGAAGCCCATGGATAGGGTACAATGGATAGGGACGGGTTGTATCGTCAAGACTTTGCTCTATAAGGGGTATTACGTATGCCAAAGACCAGCGGGACCATGACAGAGCAGCAGCTCCTTGAGGCTGTGGCGAAGCTCGCCCCAGAGGCCATCAGCTGCATTGAGCGCACCCTCCAGGGCAGCGTCAGGCCAAACAAGGCGCAGGCCGACTGCGCCTGGCGCGTACTGGACTGGAGCAAAGCAGCAGCAGCAGCACGGGCAGAGAGCGAGGAAACAAGCCCCGACGTCAAGGAGCTGGAGAACGTGCTCAGCCTCGTTGGGGAGTGGTGAGACTGTAGGACAAGTGTGGGACACTGTGGGACAGTGATAGATTGAGGGGCAGAGGACCCCATGAGCATCTACATCCCCCCGAGCATCCCCGAGCGTCTGCACCCCAAGGTCATCGGCCTGGTGGGTGACCCTTCCGAGTTCTGCAGGCTTCACCGCGTGCAGGACAAGGACAGCAAGCGAGAGATACCGTTCGCCCCGCTGCCGATGCAGACAAAGATATTCAACGCGGTCAAGCGAGGGCACAACCGCATCCTCTGCATCAAAGCCAGGCAGGTAGCAGCTACGACGGCCTGCAAGATGGTGCTGCATCAGCAGTGGATGTCGACCCCCTCGGCTGCCCTGTACGCCCTCGTGTCACTACGGGCCGAGTCTGCCACGGCCCTGCTCGATGACAACCGCCGATGGCTACACCACCCGCCTGCCATCCTGCAGCGCCAGCTTGACACGCGCGCTAAAGGCGAGCTGCGCCTGGCAGACACTGGGGCAAGCCTCAAGGCTTTCACGAGCAGAAGCTCTACAGGCCTGCGCAGCTTCTCCCCTGCCGCTGTGCTGCTGTCTGAGTTCGCCTTCGCGCTTGACCAGGAGGAGCTACTTGCGCAGGCGCTGTCTGCTGTGGGTGATGGGCTGCTCATGATTGAGTCGACAGCGAACAACCCAGGGGACCGGTTCAGCGAGCTCATCGCAGGCGCCCCAGAGAACGGCTGGCACCTTATCACCCACTGGTGGCACGAGGAGCCCCGCTACACAGACGCGGACCCGGAGCACTTCGAGCACACAGAGGGAGAGGCGCAGCTCGTCAAAGAGCACCGGGTGACAGATGGGCAGCTCGCATGGCGCAGGCGCTACCTGGCTACCCTCGGCCCCTACAAGTTTCGACGGGAATACCCGGCCTGCCTTGACGATTGCTTCCTCGGCCGAGAGGGTGGATATTACGGGGAGGAGGTCCTACAAGACATTCACGTCATAGACCACGAGCTGCACGGGAAGAAGCATGGCCGAGAGATTGAGGCGCCCCACCCGCATGACCGATACGTCATGGGTGTGGACATCGGCGGGGGTGTGGGCGGTGACTACTCAGCCCTCTGTGTCATATCGGTATCCACGATGCAGCCGGTCTACACCGAGCGCAGCAACCGAGTCACCCCAGCAGCCTGGGCGCACCGCTGCATACAGGTGGCAAGTCGGTACAACAAGGCGCTGATGCTCGCCGAGAGCAATAACCACGGGCATGCCTTCCTTCTGGAGGTCTCGCACTGTGGCTATCGGGAGCAGTGGCGAAACCCACAGGGCAAGCCCTGGGTAACCTCGCTGCAGTCCAAGCTTGACGCCTTCGATACCCTGCGCGAGTCCCTGCAGGTGGTCAAGGTCATGGACCGGGTGACATGGATGGAGCTGCGCAGCCTCACCATCCCCCCAGGGAAGGTCGCACCAGAGGCCCCGAAAGGCGGCCATGATGACAGCGCCATGGCCATGGCGTTAGGGTACCGCTGCATCCGCGATATTCCGTCCTCCTGGCGCACACATGCGCTACAATCGGGCAGAACTCGCATCGATGACCTTATCCAGGCAAGCCGAGCCAGGCGCATCCGGTCCCACAACCTGCCATTCTGAGAGTGCCCATGCTGACCCCTGAGCAGTGTCAAAGTATCTGCAACCAGCACGACCTCTACTGGGACGGCAGGCGCGACGAGCTGCGTATGCTGCGCAATCTCTACATGACTCGGTTCTTCAAGAACGACCAGCCGGTGATGGACGGCCTGATGCGTACCGAGGTCCCGAAGGCTTACGCCGTAGTGGAGAGCTACCTCGGCTCCCTCTACGCAAAGAACCCCAGCGTGGAAGTGCAGGCAGACATCCGGGGCAGAGGCAACCCGGAGGTAGCCGAGGCCACAGCCAATACCTACCTGCTCACCATCCGAGAGCAGCTCGAAGACGCTACCCGCCTGGCGCTCATCTACCCGGCAGGCTTCATCAAGCTGGCGCCTGTGATGTCTGCGGACCCCCTCAAGCGGGTGAGCTGTGCAGCGCTGCCCCCATGGGAAGTCATCGTAGACGCCACGTCCAGCAGCTGGGAGCAGCAGCGATACGTGGGGCACGTCTACCTCATGCCCCTGCTCGAAGCCTCGCAACGCTATGAAAAGTCCGTTGACGAGCTGCGCGCGCGCTCCTACTCCAAGTGGATTGAGAGCACAGGCATCGCAGGAAAGGACCAGATTCTGGGCCTCGGTGACCCCACACAGACCCCACCCGAGGAGCAGTGGGTCAGGGTGGTGGAGCTATACGACCTTCTGGATGATGCCTTGGTGGTGTGGTCGCCAGACTATGCAGACGGGCAGGAGCATCTTTTCACTGGGGTGAAAGTTCAAGTGGGTGCTCTTGACCCGGATGCCGCTGCAGACCAAGAGCGCCCAGATGCCGAGACCGAGCACGAGACGACCGGTATTCCCTACAAGACCGCCAACGGCAGGCCTGTGGTTCCCATCATCCCGCTGTATTTCTCGCGGGACCCGGACACCCCTCTGCGCGGCTACTCGCTGATTCGACGGTCACAGGACCAGTTCATCGAGCTGAACCAGTTGCGCAGCTACCAAGCCAACGGAGTGCGGCGCATGGCCCGGCAGTGGATGGTTCGGGCTGGGTTCCTGTCCGAGGATGCAGCCGCCAAGGTGGCGCAAGGCATGGACGGGGAGTTCATCGAAGTGGACCTGCAACCAGGCGCCCCCCTTGAGGGCAACATGCTGCCCGTACCTCAAGCGCCCATCCCTGCAGACATCACAATCTACGCGCAGACCGTGCAGTCAGACATTGACCAAGCCGGACTCCTGGCGCCCTTCACTCGTGGAGAGGTCACCAAGTCCACAGCCACAGAGCAGCAGCTCCTCGCGGCGTACACCAGCAGCGAAGTGGGCAGGATGGCGCGCACCCGTGATGGGGTCATTACGTCCATTGCTCGCACCTTCAACATCATGCTGTCTGTGGTCCTGGGTGAAGAGGCCGAGCCACTGAGCCTGCCCAACCCGGTAGGCCCCACCATCCTGTCAGCCGATGACCTCACCGGGGACTTTTCCTACTGGGCCATCGATGCAGGCACCACACCCATGAGCGACCTCACAAAGCAGCAGGCCCTTGAGCGCTTGACTCCGCTGCTCGTGCAGCTCGGCGCAGACCCTGCGCAGGTGCTCGGTGAGATTGTGCGCACCTACCAGCTGCCCGAGTCGTTTGCCCAGGTTGCAGAGCCTGAGCCACTGGCCGAGCAGCCTGCCCCCCTTCCGTTCCCATCAGCGGGGGGCATCCCCCCAGGAGACCTGTGACATGCCCCTCGTGATTGCAACAGAAGCCCCCCAGGGCATGCCCGGAGACCTCGCAGCCCTTGCAGAGGAGCAGGATGCCGTCATCGGTGATGAAATGGCTGCCCTCGTGCCTCGGCCCGAACGCCCCTACAGCGCCAAGGTGTACACAGCGCTTGCCAAGGCCATCGCCAAGGCAGCCAAGGTCATGGGGCTGGAACTGACCGCTGAAACGTACAGCGGGCCTGTGGAAGAAATGGACGCCGATATCGCGCGCTTCCTGGCCATGATGGCAGCAGCTGCCGAGGACTACGGTAAGCCCTTCCCGGTGGAGCTGTCTGAAATCAAGGGAGACAGCGAGCTCACCGCCATCACTGCTGCCCTGCTGGCCCTCGGCAAAGACAGGGCATTCGCTGAGTTCCTTGATGCCCCTGCAGAGCCCTCCGAGGTCATCGAAGAAGAGACCATGATGCCAGACGGTGAGATGGAAGAAGAAGAAGAAGAGGTCTTTGACTTCGGCAAGCGTATGCGGCGCCGCTGATGGCATTCTCCAGCATCAGGGCGCGCCTGGCGCAGCTTTTCGGGTTTGGCAAGCGCCCGAAGACAGTCATCCCCAAGTCAAGGGCGCAGGCCTACTACCGCTCCTATGAGGGTGGGGTCATGGGCAACCTGGTGCGAGCCATCGAAAGCAAGCAGCCAGTGACCTTCTTCTACAAGGACAAGTGGCAGCCGGAAGGCACACCCGGAGCACTCGGGCAGCGAGTGGGTAACCCACACGCCATCTGGCGCGGCACAAACGGGCGCACCTATCTGCACCTGTATGTAGACCCGCAGAGCGCCACAGCCACAGGCGGCCTGCCTGGGTGGCGTACCTTCCTCGTCAATCGAATCCAAGGGGTGAGCGTGTTGGAGCTTGGCTCATCCTTCTTTGGCCGGCCTGTGCGCTTTGTGACTGCGCCAGGTTGGAACCCCAGCTGGTATCGGCGAGTGGGTCAACCCATCAAGCTCTTGGAATAGAGGACACACATGAGTCATGAAAGCGTAGCCGAGCAGGTGCTTGCACAAGTGCAGGAAGCCCATCCCGAGACAGCAGAAGCCCCCCAGGCCGAGGCCCCAGAGGTCAGCCCCGAAGTGCAGGCGATGGCAGACGCCATGGCCGAGGACGGGCCAGAGGTGGAGATTGAGGAGCAGGCCGAGGGAGAGGCCCCGAAGAAGCGCGGGCTATCCTGGGAGCAGGCCGTCAAGTCTGTGCCCCCGGACATCGCCAAGCTGATGCGCAGCATGCAGGCCGACTACACTCGAAAGACGCAAGAACTCAGCGAGCAGCGAAAAGACTTCATTCGGGAACGTGAAGCCCTGATGAAGGGTAAAGCAGCCATCGAAGCGCCTGCCGAGCTGCCCGAGTACGACCCGTTCGATGAGGCCACCATCAACGCGCGCATTGAGGCAGAGGTTGCCAAGAGGCTGCAGCAGGTGCTTGAGCCCATGCAAGCCGAGTATGAGCAGATGGCAGCGCAGGATAGCTACAAAGCCTTTCTGCAGGAACATCCCGAGTTCGAGACCGACACGGGCCTGCGCTCCGAAGTGCAGAGCCTGCTTGAGGCCAATGAGTCACTGGACCTTGAGACCGCCTATTGGGCAGCTCGTGGAAAGAAGGCGAGGGCAGAAGCGGCGCAGGCCAAAGAGACACGGAGCGCCAGGCGCAAGGCTCGCCAGGAGGCAGCCCTCAAGGGCACCGGGACACCGAGGCGCGGAGGAGCGGGCAGGGTGCCAGGACGAAAGGACCTCAAGAGCATGTCAGCGGCAGACATCCTGGCAGTGGCTCAGGCTATGCACCGCAAGTAGGGCCGTGATATAGTCCCCCCATGTGAGGCCACCCCATTGTGGAGCCTTGCGCGTTTGGCACTGTGACGACCACAGCACGCCCCATCCCGCAAGCATCAATCCACAATGGAGGCCAACGTGGCTCCCCAGTCAGTTATCAGCACTACGCTGCAGCTGTTGCGCGATAAGCTCGTCGACAACAGCTTTCTCGCACATCCCCTCTTCCGCGCCATCGAGCAGGCCGGCAACCTCGTCAAGGTCTCCGGTGGCCTTCGAGTGGAGCAGCCTGTCATCTTCGGCGAGCACTCCAGCATCACCGAACTGAGTAACGGGTTTGAGCCAGTCTCGATGGCTGTCACTGACCCATTTCAGTCAGCGAAATTTGAATACGCAAATTTCACCCAGCCCATCATCCTTTCCGCCGTCGAGAAGGCAGCCAACAAGGGTGACCTCGCAGTCGTAAACATCCTCGAATCGAAGATGAAGAACGTCATGCTGGGCCTGAAGAAGGAAGTCTCCAAGCAGGTCATCGCAGGCAGCTCGACTACGCTGACCACCCTGCAGACCCTCAACGGCATGACGACTGCAGCCGGCACCGGCTGGCTCGAAGGTGTCGCTGCTGCGAGCCAGCAGAACACCGTGGGCGGACTCTCGAAGGCCACGTACCAGGCTCAGAACTGGTTCAACCAGTTCTTCAACTCTGGCGCCAACTTTGACCTGTCGCATCTCGACCAGCTCATGATTGATTGCCAGATTCGGAACCCCTCGGGCGAGTTCCCCGACATCATCCTCATGTCGCCCAAGTGCTTCGCCGCCTTCCAGGCCAAGCAGCAGAGCTTTGTCAACTACGTGAGCGCAGGCGACCGCGAGAGCCTTGACCGCGACATGGTCGCCATGTGGCGCGGCGCGCGCATCTACGTGGACCCGAACCTCGGTTTCACCGCGCAGAGCCCTGCCCTGCCCGTCTCGGCCTACGTCCTGAGCAGCAGCAACTTCCAGCTGTATGCGGACAATGACGGCTTCTTTGAAGTCGGCGACATGATGCCCGTTCCCGGTACCGCTACCGAAGCTGCGATGGTTTTCTGTCGCATGCAGTTGGTGACGGGCCATCTCGCCAGTCATGGCGTTCTTCTCAACGCGGAGGCCTGAGTCATGGCTACTTCCACTCTCGTTCAGTTCCTCGGTGACGGCATCACCACCCCGACCGGGGCAGGCGCCGACACTTCCAACCGCCGCCAGGTGGAGACCTTCATCAGCGGCGCCGCAATCACTGCGGGTGATGTGGTCATGCTCGACACGAGCAAGACCGGCGCAGACCGCGCGCTCTACATCAAGCAATGCGCCAACGTCGGAACCGGCAATCCGCTGGCCATTGGCGTGGCTCTCAATGCTGCAGCTGCAGCTGGTGAGCAGGTGCGTGTTGTGGTGTCCGGCTACGTTGAGGGCGTCGACTGCCAGAACGGTACCATCCTCATCGGCGCTGCTCTTTCCGCAGGGAAGACAGCGGCTGGGGAAGTCGACACAGCTGCAGCCAGTGA
>TARA_R100000654_G_scaffold18094_4_pt1 | contig 15698 bp, 18 predicted proteins | sample TARA_R100000654 | Tara Oceans TARA_R100000654 (sample SAMEA2622473) | marine metagenome | biome: marine biome (ENVO:00000447); feature: surface water layer (ENVO:00002042); material: "saline water (ENVO:00002010), including plankton (ENVO:xxxxxxxx)" | depth 5 m
GAATTGCCATCCCCATGCGACAACAGGTAAGAACTCAAGGTGTTGACTGTGTTCAAGCATCATGCGGTAGAACTGCATTTCAGCACGCATCTCCGACTGCTTCCACTTCTTCCACTTACCGGACTTCAATTCCATGAGCACGATGCCCGTGTGGTCGTCGTCCACAAACATACGGTCAATGAAACCCTTCATGTGGATGGGCACCTCAGTGCCGTCACTTGCCACAACAGTTCGTGTGGCGTGAACCTCAACCTCGTTCCCAACAGGGAACCAGTCTCGTATTTGCACTCGCTCCAAATTGCACAGCCGTTCAAATTGCCACTTGACATAGAGGCGCAGTTGCTCAGGCTCTCCGTAAATGTAAGGAGTGGGAGGTGTAGGTAGCGTATCAATGCACAGCGTGAGGGCCTTGTCTTTCTCGCCAGCCTCTATCAAATCGTACACTTCTTCCACCACATCAACCATGGCCTTCCACCAATACTCCACGGAGTCGTGGACATTTGAACCACGGATGTGGTAATCTTGGTCCTCGCCACGCAGGCCGAGAACACTGGAGAAGTAGTACTGTTGAGGGCAGGTATTGAAATTGCCAACGGACGATTTGCTCACTCGTAAGATTTTGTCCTCCATGGTTGGTTGCCACGCATAGGTGCTGTTGTCGTAAGACTTGAGCAACTCTTCGTGCTCGTAGCCATCACGCTCATTGTTGCCACCTTCGGGGTTTGGATTCCATCTCACAGCCCCCACTCTCCTTTCCACACAAGGATTGAAGAGACTTTGGGAGCGTCCAACATAGCGGCTACGGAAGTTGGGGTTATTCCCTGCTTCAGTAGCATTCTCACCTCTTCCTTCTCTTCTTGAGTCCAACGCTTACGGACAGAAGGTTCACCTTTTTTGTTGAGGGGCGTAGGGGGTATTGGGTCTTTACCCAAAGCCACACGAGCGTCCATCAACTGTACGCATTGATATACCCCAGTGATGGACATGTCCATCATTTCAGCCAACTTAGTGAAGTTCGCTTCGGGATATTGAACTCTCAAGTTCACCAACTCCCGCCATGAATCTTGAGTCCACATGTTCCTACCCGATTTCTTCCTACCACGATGAACGATTGACTCATTGACAGCAGAACTGATTAACACACTCGTTTCTTCAATCAAGCGTTGAGTGTAAACACATGCGTCCATCAGTTCTTCCTGTAAGTGCGTCAACCACTCCACAAGGGAAAGGTCGCCACGCTCCATGCTCACGCCGTACTTGGTTTTACCAACCTCAGCCCGTTGCTGAATCTTCTTGCACACTTCGTCTTCAATTCTGCTCATCCTTCTTCCCCCATTGTCGCCCACACTCAAGGCAAATCATGATGCCCGGTGTTGTTTCTTCATGGTCTCCGCCAGTGCAATTGCACTGTTTCTCGTTTTCAAAATCTCTACTCATTCAACCACCCTTATCTCACTGTGTCCGCACTTGATACATTCAACTGTTCTCTTACTCCACTGCCGCTTTATATAATCAAAGTATTTCTGCCGTCGGGTGTGTAGATTCTCGCTGCCACACTCCCTGCACTTCACTCCTCTTCCACCTCATACATCCGCTTCGCTCTTGAATAATAACCTTCAATCACTCTCTCTTCTTCTTGCGTTCTCAAGCGTCTAAATAATCTGTCCCAAAATCCCATCGTTCTCACCAGTATGTTTTCGGGACTACATCACCAGCGGCAGTCTTGATGTCCCAGTCAAGACTTTCGTAGAGTCTCTTCAACTTGGACTTTACCAATACATCCAGCACTTTGTCCCAGTCAATAACATAATTCTCAAGTTCCGATTCCTCACGGAATGCAACGAATGATGCAGGCTTCTTGTCGCCTTTGAATGAGAAGTAATCGGGCACGCCCTCCTTGAAGCCCTTCACATAGGTCCACGATACGCTGTCGCCTTTGACCCACGCTTCACCTCCGTTGTGCTCGTTATAGTACATCGCTGCCTTGGCACCGGGCGTAGGTGAATCGTAATCGTAAGGGCTCTTGGTGAGCCGAGTGGACATCACGACATCCTTCAATGGGATGGTGCCGTTCTTAACATCCAGTGAGAGTGAACGCAGTGCATCCGATACTGTCGTCTCATCAGCACCATGGCCGATAAGTTGCATCGCTAAGCCCTGCACTTGCTTTGTAATGGGCGCTGAACTGGAGGCTTTGATTTCATACCCGGAGACCTTCAAGTCTCCCTTCGCACCCTCGGGCCACACCTTGTAGCCAAAGTAGCGGTTCTTCACAGGTGCAGTGGTCCAGTAATCAAAGTAGGCTTCCAACTCCACATCCATGTGCGACAACTGCAACTTGGACTTTGCTGTCTCGGTCAAGTGCTTAGCCAGCGCATGCGCTTCATCAAAGGGCACTTGAATGAACGCTGAGTCAGTGTGTCCGAACAAGGACTTGTAGCCTTGCTCTTCGCTTTCGCTCAGCAAGTGGCGGATAGCCTCACGCCCACGGAAGGTGATTGAGGATGCGATGTCGTTATCAATCCACATCCCTTGTACAGCCTTCATCCCACACATGCCGTAGAGCGCGTTCACCGCAACCTTAGCCGCCATTTGCAGCATGTCATAACCAAGGCGCTCTTCATCGGTTGCTGCCTCTTTCATTTTGCGTTTGAACTCTTTGCGAAGTTCAAGCATCTCCTCAACGATAGACGGTAGCAGACCCTTCTTTGTTTGGTCCCAGTGTGTGCCGTTGCCCAGCGTCTTGATACCATCGCCCGGACCGCTACGCTTAGTTGTGTAGCACAGGTTATCGCTGAGAATGATGTTTGGATAGAGAGAAGCGTAGTCAACGATAGCGACGCCCTCGTGCCGTCCCGGTACAGGGTTGGGTATGAATGCCGCCTCCATGTGCTCACGGGTGATGTTGCGAGCGCTGAGCGCTTTCTTGTCGGTGCGCCGACCTACAAGCCCACGGAAGTAGCGTGTGACTTTGTGAGTGCTCCCCCACGACACACCACACAACTGTTGCATAGCAACGAAGAAGTCAATGGCATACAAGCGCTCAGCGACTGATGCAAGTAGTGTAGTGTCTCTCAAACAGTAGTCAATGAAAGAATCGTAATAATCGTACCAACCGTTGTGTACAGTCATGCCCTCAATTTCTTCGGTCAGTTTAGAACCAAACCCAAGCAGTTCAGCGATGGTATTCAACTTCCGGTTGGGTAGTTGTCCACGCCCGGATTTTTGCCACAGCGTTTCAAATCCACTGCCACTCTTCCACCCTGCTGCTGAGTCCCAACACAGGCGACCCTTGATGGGTTGCTGAGTGTCCTTGTAACCGTCGTTGGTCTTGAACGGACGAACAACTTGACCTACAGGTGAGAGCCTATCGGGCTTCTCTAACCTACGCATGAGATGTGGCAGGTCAGCCCACATGAGAGCGTGAGCCACGAGAATGTCGGGGTCGCACACTTCCAAGTAGCGAATGAATCCTTCGTGCATCGCAGCCTCGCTTCTGTATTCGTAGAGCATGTAACCACCTTCACGCTCAATCCATTGTCCTCCCAACTTGTGTACCGCTTCGGGTCGCCATGCGAAGACAACAGGGTGCTCATCATGAGAGTCAACTACAGCCATCACTGTCGTGAAGTCTTGCTTCGGGTCCCACTCAAGGTCAATGTACCACACACGAGGGTGAAAGTCGGGAACCTTGTCGGGATAGAGTGTGAGTAATACTTGGTCCAAGTAATTCAAGTCCGCTTCATAAGTAGCCACTTCGTCTTTAATCTCCCACAAATCATTGGGCTTGTCCACTTCTACTTTGACGAGTCTCTTGTCATCAATGCCCACCGCTTTCTCGTTGTTGATGATGCTCATGCTTGGGAAGCGATTCTTCAACCGACTGATTTTCCATTCAGCCTCACCCTCAGCAATCCAACAGAAGGGTCGGATGTAGTCTTCATCGTATGGACGGATGATGCGTTGCGTTAGTAGGCCCTCCTTGTTCCTCGTACGAAGGTAAATTGAGGGTTGGTCGTACTCACCGTCCTCATAGAAGAAGTCCACAATCATGCACTCACGCCCTTTGGTCAATGACCACCAGCAAGTCCTCGCCCTGTTCAATAACAAGAACAGTGTTAGCACCGAAGTGAATCTCCGCAGGTTGTGGTCGCATGAGAGCAAGCGCCTGCATCAACCACGCACCAAAGGTGGATTCAATAGCGGCACCCGGCCCTTTAGCGTCCACAAGTGTGGCTGTGGAGAACAGGCGAGCCTCATGCTTCTTACCAGCAGTAACGGTGAACTCTTTCTCCTCAGCGTTAGCAATCACACGGAAGACGGGGCTACTGTTGAGGATGCCTCGCATTTTGGTCACGCCTGCGAGCGCCGCCAAGTCCACTGTTCCGTGTACATCAAGGTCAGCGTTGTGGAACTTTGTCCACTCACTCTTTTGAGCACTACCAATGAGTTGTGCAAACAACGACACCTTGCTGAACGAAACAATCGTAGCGCTCGTAGGAAGTTGTAATTTGCTACCACCAGCAGTGATGTAGAGAGGCTTCGTAGTTCCGAGTTGTTTGATGGTCACTTCGTCAGTCTTGAGAGACTTCACGAACTTCTGCACCTTCGCTAACTCACTGATGTGAAGCGCACCCTTGGTCTTGACTTGACCTTTGATACCCTCCGTCTTACGAAGGAAGTGTGACATGAAAGCCACAGCACCAGTGATGGTATCATCACTCACAACCAAACGAAGGTCGCCTACATTTTTACCAAAGCCACTGAGAAGTGAAGCCAGTTGTTTTCTGTCAATCGTTAATTCTGTCATGTTATCACCACGAAAAAGAGGAGGGGGGAAGGGAGGGACGGAAATTGCGAAACGCCCCTAAGATGCCCAAACCATGAAACAAATGTTCTCCCTTATTACCCTCAAACCCCCATGAGTATCACAGCGTACCGTCGTAGAGTTCGGGCAAGCCGAACCACTGCGGGTCCTGTCCGCTTTCAGTGATGAGTGTCGTGCGCTTTTGACCCTGCAACTTGGCATTGGTCTTGCTCTTCTCAAAGGTCACCGTGTACTCGGAGCGAACAACCTCACCGGTTTCATCGTCCTTGGTGTCCTTGCGTTCACAGATGAGAATTTGATACACGAAGTTGTTGCTGGCCTTCTCCCAGTCGGGTCGCCATGTCGGGTTGGTGTCCTCGGCCTTGCCCCACGAGTAGTTCGTGAGGCGCAGGTGAGTCTCCCAAAACACACGCACACCAGCCTTGACAAGCGAGCGGCACAGCCCAGTGAGTTGATGGAAACGAGTCTTGCGAATCGCCCAGTCCCATTGGTGCCCCACCTTCTTGTTCCAGTCAGCGGCTTCTATGCCGTCCTTGGCGATGTTGAGGTCAACAATACGCATGCAGTTCACACACACGCTGTCCCACAAATCAACACCAGTGACGAGGAAGCCCCACAAGCGTGGGCCGTCGTAGTCGGGGTCTCGTTGCTTCTGCGCTATGTCGTTGGCGAACTGTGCAATTGACATCACACGAGCGTGAGTGGCTGGGTAGTTGTACGAAGTACGCTCACCCTGCATCATGACCCACGGTTCCCAACAGCGGATGCTTTGAATGTCGCTGTGGAAGGCTGATTTGTTAGCAGCACCGCCACCCTCAAAATCAAGCACCCACAACTCCGGTGGATTTTTCAGTTCTTCGTCAGTTCGCTCGGGCGCTGCAAGCCACACCTCAAGCCACCTTCGGTAAGCATCGGTCACGATGGCCGTTTTACCGGTGTTGTCGTGGCCTGCGATGCCCATGAACAAGTGAGACTGTGGCATGTTGTCCATCAATGCGTACTCTTTACGCAGTTCGCTGAACGGGTCAGCATCAGTCCGCTGGATAGCGGGCGTTGCTTCAATCTCCGCTTGTTGTTCTTCTTCCTTGTTTGCTTCTTTCGTTTTTCCAAAACCTGCCATGTAATCACCTCAGTTGAATTGTCCTCGTCCAGTGTCGCCACCGGTCTGTCGTCGGCGGATGCGTCGTGGGTCAGCGAAGACACCCATCACCTTGAGGTTGGGAATGTCCTTGCCGTCCTTTCGCTTCACAGCGATTCGGCCACACACAAGCACCGTTGACTTCTCAGCGTAGTCAATGAGTTCATCCTCACCGCCACGAGCAGTGAATGGTTGCGTCAAGTCGTTGCACGCACTACCAATCCAGCACATAACCTCGCTTGCATCACCACTGCCATGGATGCTTTGGAGTGCGCTGGAAGTAAGGGACAATGAGTAGGAGCGCTTGTCCTCGTCGTAATCGGTTTCACGAGCCTCACTGCTGAGGCGGTTGACCGTACCCTTGACGAACACAACAGGACCGCTTCGCCCTTGTTCACCGTTGATGGTGAAGGTGCGGCTACCTGCCTCAAACGCTTCAACGAGTTCTTCCAAACGGGTGTAATGCCCGTGCAACTCGGTGTCCGTCCAGTAGCGGAAGGGCTTGAGGTACGGTCGCATTTCAGCGTTAACGAACTCGTCGGTGTACTGGATGTTGTCTCGGATGCCGAGGCTCGTACTGAGCACATCCTTGAAGCCCTCGGGTGCGTTCTCGTTGGGCGGTCGTGCTTGAATGCGACACGGCTCACCGATGAGTACAGGTGCGTCAGCATCTTCGCCTTGCATGTCCAAGCGCCACAATTGAATGGCACCGTCGTTAGTGAACTCGTCTTCGGGAGCGCCGAGGAAGTAGTAGTTGCGACCCATCATGCTCATGGCCTTGGGCTTGCCAGCCTTGGTGAGCAAGCAGATGCGCTCACCATCAGCGATGAAGGAGTTGGGCGGCACTTCGTCCACGGAGATGTCGCTCTTGTCAGTACCACCTGCACGGTTGAGCACCCAAGTATCACCGCTCTTGGTGTAGTGTCCAGCGATGTTGTTATCCACGGCCTTGCCGGGGTCAAGCGTGAACTCACGCTTGGCACGCTTGACAAGGTTAGCACGACGGTCACGGCGTGCAGGGTCCACACCAACAAAGCAACCGACAAAAGCAACAGAACCAGCCATGCCGCCACCGCCACCAGTGTTGCGTAGTTCAACAACCATTTGCTCAGCCCAGTCTTCTAACAGGTCTGAGTCCTCGTTTTGCCAATCATCACAACCATGAATGTTGCGAATGTAATTGAGGAAAGCCGTGCGAATTTCATCCTTCGGCTTCTTCAATCGCTCAGCATGCTTAGCGATTCGCTCAAGCACACCAGCAGGTAGGTCAGTCATTTCTTCTTCCTCGTAGTATTCTTCTTCGTATTCTTCACTCATGCAGATACCTCCTTTCGTAGTCGTGCCACGAGGCAATCAACGAAGGAATAGGAGCCGATGGGCCACTCATACATGTGAGGTACCATCTCACCCAACACGGCCATGACCGTGAAGGTGGTGTCGGAGTCCATCTCAAAGAACTCAGTAAGGCTGTCGTGGAAGTTGCGCATCACGAAGTTGAGACTCGTCCCACGGTCAAGCATGCCGTACAGGACTTGTCGCATCTCCATGTACTCACCACTCACAGCAGCGAGCGCCGCTGATGAGGCGTTCCCTTCATCACGCAGGCGTGAAATCTCTTGAGGGTCGTGAGTGTGCCGCCAAATCTCAATGGCTTGTCGCATGTCGCCACTTGTGTGATTCATCAATCGGGCGGCGGCTTGACCCCACTCTTCGGTAGTAGCAGACGCTTTCAGTTGTGTGAGGCGCTTCGCCCCGTCTCCCACACTAATGGGCATGAACTCGTACACGAGGCACCGGCTCTTGATGGCCGGTCGGATTTTGCTTAGGTCGTTGGCTGTGAGCACGAAGAACGCATTGTCAGCACACTCCTCCATGATTTGTCGCATGGCGTCTTGTGCTTGGGGTGTGAGCCCGTCTGCTTCATCAAGACCAATACCTCTTCGCTCTACACCCACGCCTTTGACTTGGGCCTTACTCTTGAGGTCACGAACAAAGTCAATGCCCCGGTCGTCGCTGGCGTTGGTTATCATGTAGTTGACTTCATCGTAGAAGTCGCCCAGCAGGGCACGGAACAGGACACGCATGGCTGTGGTCTTGCCAGTGCCCGGTGGTCCGTGTAAGAGAACAGCGTTAGGGTACTCACCGCTCTCAACCCAGCGCTCAGCGTCCTTCACAAAGGATGCTTGCCCTGCCAGTTGTGACAGGGTGGTTGGTTCAAATTCTGCGGTTTTCATGATACTCCCTTCTATTGTTGCTTTATATAGGAATCAAGCCAATGCTGCTTCTTCATCGTCAAACGCCTTCGCCCATTCAATGAACTCTTCGTAGTCAGTGGGCGCAGGGTTATCCCACACCCACAAGAACATGTGAAGTCCCGGTTGGTCTGCAATCAACTCACGAACTTTGTACGCTTTGTTCAGTCCGTGCAACAGAACAATCCACTTCCTCACATCCTCTTGCTTCGTCCACTCGTCCTTGTACTCAAGGTTCGCCAAGTAGAGCAGTCTTTGAATGAGGGGATGCGTGGCTAAGGCAGGCTTGTTCGCCCACGATACGCTCATGCGTACCCGGTGCCCGTTGGGTCTCTCGTTGGCTTTCACCACACTCACATTGAATTTTATCGCACCAGCGATGTAGCCAGCCGCAAGCCATTGCTCTTTGTCGTCGTCAATTTTCTGCATGTACTCTCTTCCCGTTGTATTTTCGGTAGTCTTTACCGTTCCACTTGGCACCTTTCTTGCTGTTGTCAGATGCCCACAGTGGTTGCAGGTTGCTCAACGCCCAACACTTTTTGAACTCCTTACAGTCCTTCTCGCCTGTGAAATTGAAAGAAGCGAGCGGGCGTATGTGGTCAATGTGCCACTCACTCATGTTGTCCCATGACATACCATCGGTGAATAGAGACTCAATGTGAGCAAACAACTCTTCCTTTGTGAAATCAAAGTACTCAAAGGTTGGCTTGCTCTTTGGGTTCGCAAGTGTGTATCGTATCATGGAGCGGCACCTTTTCGCAATTTTCCTCATTGGGTCGCTGTCACGCTTCCGTTTCACAGCCCTCCCATGCTCACTCCTTCGGTATCTCTTCATTTGCTCTACACGATGAGGCCGCTTAGCAGCGAGGTATCGCTGCGTGTTGTACTTGTTGAACTTCTCCTCTTGACATGGTGTGGCTGAGCAGTAGCCCGCCCGTGGATGGCCTTCAAAGGATGCGCCACAGTGCTTGCATTCTCTTGTGAATGTCTTGCCATAGTGCGCTACGATTTTACTTGTGTCGCCATCCCAGTATTTGGGGGCTCCACTTTGAATCTTCTTCCCACGCTCGCGAGCGTTGGCTTTGCGACGGATGTTCTTCGCTTTCATCGCACAACTCTTGCTACATGTCCTTCTACGAGTTGAGCCTTTACCGGCGGCTACATAGGTCGTCCCACACACTTCACACTCTCTTGTCTCGGGGGGTTTGCGATTGCCAGCGCGATGAAAGGCGTCACGACAACGGCGAGAACAGAACCGTTTCTGCGGAGCACCCATACGAGGCATCTCAAAGGAAGCACCACAGTGCTCGCAGTCTCTCGCCTCACGCCCCATGAGCCATCCCTCTATCAATCAGTTCAGTTATTTGTGTCAAGTCGTTGATGCCCAAGTCTCGTCTCACTCTAATGGGTAAACACTGTGTGATATTGCCGTTAGCATCAGCACTGAGCACCGCCACTTCAACAACGATAACAACCTCTCCCAAGTCAGTGTCCTCCTTGACAACCGTTTCGTCGCACGAGGGCACATCAACCACAGGAACAAAATCGGACAAGCCATCAAGCGCCGACAACTGCCAGCGCAACTCTTTCTTTTCGGTGTACTGCTTCTCCAACTTGAGGTATGCTCGTGAGCGCTCAGCGTGGAGCGTGTAGCCCATGACGCCTCCCGGTTCGTACTGTGCGTCCTCGTGGATGAGTCGCACGCAGTACACATCCTCATGCTCAACTCGGTGATTTATCATCTCCCAAGCACCGTGCTTAGACAGGTCATGCCACTCAGCACGAATGTGCCTCATGCGTTCACTGAATGGAGCATGAGGTTGTGTTGAGATGATGTAGTCAAGTACGGTATTGTGAGTGAACTCTTTGAGAACCGTATAGTCTTCTCTTGAATTACCAACAGGTACACCCTCCCTGTTGTAACTCACACCTCCCCATGTGTACCACAGTCGTTGAGTGGGCTTGTCAGTGTTGTACATTTGTGGAACAACAACAGCATACCATCGTCCTTCGGGCGGTTGGAGTTTGCCCCACGCCTCCCAGCGTGAGGGTGTCGGAAAGTGAGTATCGTGGTCCCACCAATTCTTGAGGGACATGATGCTTGAAGGCTCGTTGTACATTTTCACCAAGGTGTCTTTAGACTGAGCGGCAATCACCACTTCAACTGGCAACTTCAACTGCCGTGCGAGCGCTGCAAAGAAGGTTCGCTTACTGAGCACTGCTCTTGCTTTCAAGAGCCAACGCCACACCAACCGAGCCTCCTTCTCATCATGTCGGTATGCTATGTCCGTAAACGATGCCGCTTCATAAGGGTAGGACAGAACTTGGTCGGCAGTGAAGTTGCGTGAGGATGTCTTGTTGCTCTCGGAGCCTAAGCCCATGTACAACTCTTCATCGGGCAACATCTCCTTCACCACATTGATGTAGAGCCCTACCTCTTGCCCTATCATTTTAGCAACGCCCGTGGATGAAAACCGAGCGTAGGACGGGAAGAAGAACTCGTAAGCAAAGAGCGCTTCATCAAGTGATTCAATGCGCTTCAATTCAGCGCCCGGCTTTGAGCCTAAGCGCAAGCGCTCATGAATGTCAGCCAACTTAGAGAAGTTCACAACAACTCCCCCAACACATCGCTGAACTCGTCTTGCCATTTGTTGGGTCGGGGCTGTGTGCCTACATTGAACATGCTCATCGTGATTGTTCGCATGCGCTGAGCGCTGACTTTGATACCAGCATTCTTCGCCACAAGGTAGATGCAATCCACCATGAGTCCGTGAGGGCTTCGCTGATTCATCCAGCGCTCATCCTTCGCCACTGTCAACTGAATGATTTTAGCAGTGGCATACTGAGCGTGGTTGAGTCCAATGCTCGTAGCCAACTCAAGCGCCCGGTCGTTGTCCTTGTGGGCAGCGACTGAGCGAGCGAGAGCGTCCGCTTCTTTGCTAAAACTGGGGGCGCTGAACACCCAGTCTTTTTGTATGGGTTCATCACTTTTCCAAGTACTTACTGCTTTTTCAGTCATGCTTCCTCATGCTCCCAAAATTCCCACATCGGCAGGCCCGTCTCTTCATCAAGAGGACCGATGATGTGTACGGGGTAACCTCGCACGCTCATCACACCTTGTCGCTTTCAGTCACCAAGTCGTAAAGGTCGTTGCCATTGGGAACAAAGTGCTCCAAAATGTCGCTGTCAGCAACCTCAGCATACGGTCGGTCGTACAACAAGTCTTCAACAACGCTCATCACATCATCCCTGTCAAGACCATACTTGAATTTCAACAACTGCCCGACTGAACAATTCTCCAACAACGCACGGCTCGGCGTCACCGTTTTGACAACCTTCTCAGTCGTCGCTTCCTTCTCCACGGTCGCTTCTCCATCACTGAATAAGCGGCAACCGTCCGCTGGATAGAACAACGGTGCGTTGCTCTTCAACTTCGGCCACATGCCTTTGTTCTTTATCACGCAGATGAGTTCGTACTTGCGTGCGGCGTCGCTCAAGTTCGCACTAAAGCGAGCCTTCGTCGTTTTGGTTCGCTTACAGCGCTTGTCAATGGCTGCGTACAACTCATCAACTGGCTGTGGTGCTTCACCTGCTGCGCCCGCTATGGCGTTGACCACTCGTGCGGCAAATGCAATTCGTCCTTCTCCTTCTTCTCTCTTCAATTTCATGCTTTCACTTCCTTTTCTTTCAACTCAGCCTTTACTGCATCCACATCCATGAACGCAGTGCTGAGTGGAATGGCCTCCATTTTGAGCAGGGTATCGCCCGCTCGTGTGGACATCGTGTGTCCAAGAATCTCTTCAATCGCTTTATCCAACGCAGCGTCATACTTGTCGTCGTCCTCCACTGTGTCGTCAGTCATGATGAGGGCGATGTCTTTCAGCGCCTTCTTGACAACAGGACTTGCGACATCAGCGTCAGCGTCCTTGGGAACAAAGTTGCGAATCGCCATGCGAAGCAGGCGGCGCATGATGCGCTTTGCTGGCAACTTGCGTGCTATGCGCTGTTCAACAGCGGAGCATCGTCGGTACCCGTTGCCGTGGGTCTTACCACCTTCGTGTGGCTCAGTCTGTAGTATCACGGTTGAGCCTGTGAGCATGTCAACCACCATGAGTTGTGGGTTAGCGTAGTAGTCCTCGTGCTTGTCGTGTAAGGTCTTCTCACGCTTGCTCAGTTGAGAGCCGAGGGCACTTAGCGCCTTCCCGCTCCCGTCTGTCCAAATCATCTCGGCGGCTTGTTTCATGGTACTCACTTTACTGCTGCTTTATATAGGAATCAATCGCTCCTCTCTCTTTCTTCTTCCACATTCTCAGCGTGCTCAATGGCTTCAATGAGGCGTGGTAGCATCTCCTTCGCTTGCTGAAGTGTGAGTCTCACGCCGTGGCGTGTGTGTTGATTCTTACCGTCCTTGGTGTTCATCACCCGTAGGTCAAGCCATGATTTACCGTAGTAGTCAATGTAAGCAAGGCGTACATCGCCCTTACCATCTTTCCATTTGTTCTCCATGCTGGCTGTACGCCACATCACAATCTCAGACATTCTTCTTTCCCTCCCACCATTCGGGTGGCTCTTCTTCGCTCACCCAGTCAAGGAGTCCATCGTAGATGTCTCGGCGCACGCGTAGGATGGAACCGTGGTCCTCCCACATATCACCGCAGTCTCGTCGCACAAGGAGCATGATGTGGCACTCGTCCTTCATCTCAGCGTCAAGTACCTCAGCCATCATTCATCACCTGCCCTTCGTCGTGCGAGCATCCATTCAATCTCGCCTCGGCATTCAGCACAGCACTTGTCCAAATCGTCAGCACTGTCAAGGTCTTGCCACAGTTCACACAGCAGACACTCAGTTCCATCAGTCATTTGTCCCATATTTATTCCTCCTTGTCCGGCCACATCTCAATCAGCGTGTCGCCATCGTAGCCTCGCTTCATGTGGATGGCGGCGGCAGGGAACCCGAAGGGGAAACCGCACTTGCTCGCTCCAATGACTCGCATTGATACAATGCCTCCGTACTCCATGACCGTATTTATTCGCTTGAGACTTGACACCAACTTCGCAACAGGGATGAGGAGGCAAACATTGGGAGAAATCTCAAAGCACTTTTCCAAGAATTGAGGGAAAATGCTGTACGGTGGGTTGGTGATAATCCAGTCAATTATCAAGTGCTTCGTTGGGTGCCTGTGAAAAAAGTCACGGCCCTCAGTAATTTCACACCAATCTCTTACGCAGTGGTCGGGGTATTGGTCGTAGAACGCACCAGTCCCACGGCACGGGTCAAGCACTCGCTCATGAGGCATGATAGGGTAGAAGTCAATCATCTGCTTAGCGATGTGCCGTGGAGTCATGACCAAATCGTTGGGCTTGAGGTCGGGGTTGGCATCAGCGTTGCCACTGCCGAAGTTCTCGTGTAGGCTCATGCTCCTCACCTCTCCTTGAGACAATCAAACTGCTCACAGCCCCAACATTCCCTGCTGTGCAAGAACCAAGGTACGCCTCTCCAAGCGGCGTAGCCACCATCAAGACGATAGCGTTTGTAGGTCTTCCCATTCCTACGGCATGTGTAACCACCGTGGATGATGCCGCCCTTGCTCACGCCGTCACCTCCACGCCTTGTTCGCATATTTTTCGGAAGCAGTGATTCACTTCCCCTTGAGAATGTTCGGCATGTCGTTTGCCGCAGTTCGGGCATACCCACTTCATTACTCTTCACCCACCCTCAGTTCATCATACACAGCGTTCAAGTCGTACGAGCGAGAGCAGTAGGTACCCCACATCCACGGAGGAACCTTCTCGCCCGTGTCAGGACACTCGCCCCCAACAAGCACACCCAATTCACGGGTCTTGCCAGCCTCGTACATCTGCTGACGAGTCATGGCACGAAGCCAGCCGAGGCTCGTCTTTGCACGCATGAACAGGTCGTCGCCTGCCAGTAAGTTGTAGTCGTCGGGATTCATCACGATGTCTTCTCCACCTTCGTAGGGAACAATCACAGCCCAGTCCTCAATCGTTTGAGTCTCACCATCGTCAAGGAGTACTTCACGCTCACCCATGTAGGTAGGCACGCCCTCTTCAAGTGGAAGGTCAGCAAGCCTTGTGCCATCGGGAGTGGTCCACGAACCAGCGATGGCTTGGCGCTCCTCCACCTCACGCATGAATGCCTCCTCAGCCGACAGTGCGGCTGGCGTGACCATGACATTATCGTCCACGGCCTTGAGGTTGACAGCGTTCAACAAACGCACGATGCGCTCATGGTGGTGTAGTGAGTCGGGGTGGTCAACCCTGTGCTCAAGAGCCAGTGTTTCATCATCCAACTTCCGATAGCGAAGACCCGTGCCTTCGGGTCGCCATATCGCCTTCGGGGCCATCTGCATGAAATGTTCCAGCATCCACACTTTCAGTTCGTCTCCAAATTCTTCATTCATGTCCATTGTACCACCTTCGGTTCTTCTTTCTTGTAGAGAAGCATTGTATCACAGCACTTCGCAACGATGTAAAACCAGTTCTCCATGATGATAGCCAGCGACTCGTGCTCGTGAGGCACCTTGTTACACTCGGGGCAACGATAAATGTAGCCTTCGGTTGAGAGTACAACCGCCATGACCTTCTCATCACCCCTGCCGTCGGGCAGGTGGAGTTCAACATGCCGTAGGTCAACTTTACCACCATCAACATGCCACATACCATCCTTGTCAATGTTCTCAGCACTGAGCATGTCACGCTTCTTGGAATCACTGCTCTCCATTCTTTTCACCCTGTTCAACATAGTAGTTGGGTGTTTCGTGAAACTTGTCTTCGTGCTCAGCGAGTACAGCAGGGGCACCCATGCGCCACATGGTGACCACTTCCATAGGACTCATGTAATCCTCGGGGTCAACAGACCCGTGCATGACTGGGCGTTGAGTCACTTTACCGATTGACCACTTGGTACCAAGTTCTTTCTTCTCCATCCCGATATGTTGACGAGAAGCGAAGAACCCATTGTGTTCAGCGTGAGCCTCCATGATAGATGCGATGAAAGCCTTAGCAGACTCAACACTACGGAAGCGTAGGTTGTCAAGGATGGTGTTTTCACTCCACCCTCCACGCTCCTTACGCTTGACAACATACTCCACTACAACTGCTTTAGGAAACCAACGGAAGTCGGCAATCTCGTGGCCGTAGGATGTACGGGAGTTCACCTTGGTGTACACCCATCCGTTGGCGACCTCGCCTTCCTTGCGCTTCTTGCTGTTCGTGTTCTTGACATAGGCGCTCATCTCAGCGAGCCAGCCCCAGTCGGACCACTTGTGGGTAGAGCCCTTGCCCTTGCCCTCCTTGGACACGATGTTGTCGTTGCGGTTGAGCATGCGACGCAGTGATTCTTTGATGTACTTCAGCACCACTTTCTCTTCAATGACATTCGCCATGCCACGCTTGACTTCATCCCACAGGACGATGCGGTTCGCTTGCAGTGAGTGGAAGGCGTTGCCGAACATGTCGT
>TARA_R100000654_G_scaffold75179_1_pt1 | contig 15686 bp, 11 predicted proteins | sample TARA_R100000654 | Tara Oceans TARA_R100000654 (sample SAMEA2622473) | marine metagenome | biome: marine biome (ENVO:00000447); feature: surface water layer (ENVO:00002042); material: "saline water (ENVO:00002010), including plankton (ENVO:xxxxxxxx)" | depth 5 m
TAATGGGTATCGCCCCTGAAAAAAAAAAGCCCGTTACACCTGGTACTGGAGAAGAGGAAGTTATGGCCTCAGATACAACGGTGGTGGAAGGACCTGGCTCATCGGAGCCTTCTCTTCAACCAAGTAGAGAAGAGGTTGATAGCACTTTAAATGTAGGTAATGAAGATGTTCAGCTTGAAGAAACTGAACAAGATACTATAAATATAGGTCAAGGTAATGAGGTTGATCCTAATAACCTTATGCAACCTGAAACTTTTTCTACTAAAGAAGAAGAGTTTGTTACTCCAAATGCAAACGCCACTGAAGATTTCTTTGAGCAGTCTTTACAACAAATTAATTCTGATCTTATTGATAAAGAGGAAGAAGCTGTAGTTCCTTTAATGAATTATCATTTTAATGATTACGGTTTTAAATTTGACCAAACAGGATTACGTGACGCAATGAAAGTAATAGCGGCTAATGGTAATACAGTTGTTATAGATTTAGATCCTGCTACTGGAAATTTATTAGGCTTTGAAAGTAAAGAAGCTAATAAGTTAAATCAATTTTTAAAAAATAATAGAGCAGAAAGCGAAGCTTTATACCAATTAGAAAACGGATATGTTTTAAAAAAACAAAAGATTCAAAGTAAAAAGAATGTAGAAGATATGGTTCAATCTTTTAATGACGAAACCAATCTTGTAAGGGATAATATAAAAAAATATTTAGAAGCAAAAAATTTTTATGACAGTAACAATTTAGCTGATAGAGATCCAAATGAAGTAATATATGTTGAAGGTCCTGAGGGAGAACAATTAGCTACCACCCCTAAAAGACTGTTAGAAGAACTTACTATAGCACAATCTACTATTGCCTCTTCTAAAAAAACATTAGCTCAAAAGGGTAAAGATTTAGATGCTGCTGTAGGAGCGTGGTATGAAATGCGTAGCAAACAAAGAAGTGTTTTAGGGTTTGGTTATAATGCATTGTTAGATGGATCGGCTCGTATCGCATCTGAAACAGCAAATAAAATGTTAGACCTTGGGACATGGATTGCCCCTAAAGAAGGAGGGTTGATGTCTAAAAGAGAATACAGAACTCGAGTTCTTACTAAGGCTCGAGAGAAAGGAGTATTAGGAGACACATATACAGATAAAAGAATACAACAAATTATTTCTGATGATGAAGAGTATAATTCAATGTTAGAAATATTAGATGAAGCTAAAGGAACTGAACGAGAAATACAAGTAGCAGGATCTATAAAAGACGGAATACCTGCAAGCACCCGAAAAGTATCTACTTCTGTATTGGATGATATCGAGTCTGAAATTTTAGACGAAGCTCGTAAGCAAATAAAGTATGATGTGAAGCCAGGTGAAGAGCAGTTTGCTAATCCGTTTTCTCAATTTGCTAATGATCCCATGTATGATGGAAAAATGGGTATGTTAGATGCGGTGCGTCAAGGACAAAGAGAAGTCTTCGGTATGGATGAAACCACAAGAGAAGCAACACAAGAAGCTAAAAAAACTTTTTGGGGAGGAGCGTTAATAGGCGTGACAGAATCTATACCTGCTATGATAGGGCCTACTCCTATTAGATTATATAGCATGATATCTCAGGTGCAAGATCATGTCAATGAAGAGATGCAAAACGATCCTGATTTTCAAGACATATCAGAAGGAGAAAAAATGATGTTTACTGTTCCTTTAGGTATAGTAGTGGGTGTGTTAGAAAATATAGGTTTTAGAAATGCTATTGCTCAAAAAGGTTTAGCCAGTAAGATTTTATTAAGAGTATTAAAGAAAAGAGGTAAGGATATTACAGGTCAAAACTTTAGACAAGTAGTAAAAAAAGAAGTGAACAGCATGATGGCCCAAGGACTTCTGTTGGTTACAGCTTCTGGACTGGCGGAGTTTGAAACAGGTTTAGCACAAGAGATTGCAGATATAGGTTTTAAAGAAGCTTATAATGCTATGAAAGAAAAAGAGATGTTTAGAACTCCTGAAAGTTTTGCTGACGGAGTGAAGCAAGTAATAAGAGCGGGAGCACAAGAAGCAGTAGGTGGATTTGTAATTGGTACACCATCGGCTGTAATACAAACTGCAACCGCTGGTGATTTTACTGCTTTGCCAGATGATGTTTTTAGAATGTATGAAGACATTCATAATGAACCTATTGTAAGGGACGCTTTTGTAGAAAAAGTTAAACAGCGTATTTTAAATAACGAGATAACTAAAAAAGAAGGAGAGCGTGAAATTCAGATGTATGATCAAATCAATGGAGTAATGAATCAAATTCCTACTGATTTACCTACAAAACAAAAGAAAGAGTTATTAGGAAACCTTTTGAGACAACAAGAATTACAAGATGATATAGATAAGTATAATCAACAGTTAACTAAAAGACAACAAAGAGAAAAGCAGGAATTAGAAAATGATGTAGAAAGAATTGTGAGGGAAGGTCAGGCTCAGATGCAAGAGGATGCTAAGGAAACTGAGTTAAATACACAAGCAATAAATGAATTAAAAGAGGAGGGAATAGAAAACCCTACTCCTGAACAAATTAAAACTAAAAAAGATGCCATTCAAAAGTCAAGCACAGAGAAAGTGGATGTACAAGAATCTACCGAGGGTAGCCAAGAAATGGGAGATGGAAACACCGCCAGGGAGGTTACCGAAGAGAGTGAGCTCGGAACGAAAAATGATCTTGACTCGCAGACGCAAAAGGAAGTAGATGATTTAACTTCTATGATTAACGAGCAAACGGGAGTTCAAGAAGAAACAGAAACAGAAACAGAAACTACTACAGACCAAATTAAAACTAAAGGAGTTGAAGTAGATAGTGAAAATAATAATGTAACTATAACCAAAAGTGATGGAACAACAGTAAATATTCCTGGTGTAAGTGTAAGTGAAAATGTAACTGTAACTGAAACTGCAGGCGATCCTAAAGCGGTAAGAATTATTCCATCTTTATTAAGACAAGCAAAGAATGCAGGTAAGGCTATTGCTAAGTTAATACCTGAAACTAATATTGTTATTCACGCTACTGAAGATGCTTATAATCAAGCAGTTAGTGAAGCAAACAAAGGAACAAGAGGAACATTTTCTACTACAACTAATACTATTCATGTCAATGCTCCTAAGGCTAATACAAGAACTGTAGCTCATGAGGTTATGCATGCTGTGTTATTAAAAAGACTTGGTATAAATGCAGACTTCAGTAAAGTTACAGGAAGAATGTTAAAGGCGGTAAGCAAAGGAATAAAAGATCCAGAGCTGAAAAAAACTATTGAAGCTTTTGCTGCCGACTATAATACTAAAGATCAGAATGAAGAACAAGTAGCTGAGTTGTTTGGATATTTATCTGCGGCTTATACTAAATTAGACGGACCAACTAAAAGCATAGTAAAGAGATGGTTACAGAAAGCAGCTAAGGCTGTTGGTTTACCTGTTAACATAACAGAGTTTACTAAAGAAGAGGCTGATATGATCGAGTTCTTTAATACAGTATCTAAAAAAGTAAGAGAAGGAACTGAGGTTACAGAGGGAGATATAGAAGTTATAGAGGATGGAACAGTTCCTATTGGAGATCCAACTACTATTAATGAACCTTCAACTAAAGAGAAAAAACAAATTGACTTCAAAGAAAGTTATAATATGTCTTTAGTTACTCCTGAAAACAAAATAGATTTATTAGGATTAATAGATAATATAGTTAAGAATGATGAGAAGGTTTGGTTTTGGGTGGCAGATCAATTAGGTAAAGGTGAATTCAATGGTATTGAAATGGATGCAGGTCCAAGCTACGCATTAGATCCTACAAACTTAGCAGCTAATATTATATGGGCAAGCGGGATGCAACCTTCACAAATGGCTAATAATGTAAAAAAAGCAGACTATATATTTATCATTAGTGGATCTCCTACCGCAAGCAAACTGTTTAATAAAAAAGTATATGATGCTTATGCAAATCAACTCGGAGATTATGCTCAGTTTAAAAAAGAAGCATTAGCTACTAACCCTGTCAAGGCCATAAGAGATGTGTTGAACAAATATGATTCGTGGCCTGCTCTTCGTAGAAATCAAGATAGAAAAGTTTTTTTAAGTGCTATTGTTCAACAAGAAGCTACTCCTAACACAAACTTTCATAAGTTAATTAAATCTAAAGATGGTTTTATAGATTTAAATAGTTTACGAGATGGTTTTTATCAAGAAAATAATTTTGAACAAAACGATGTAATGTTGGTGTTAAAACCAACAGCAGTTGGCGGAAAGTCTAATCACTCTACTTATGAAACTAATATTTTAGGAGAGGTGGTAGGCGTTCCAGATATTAAGTTAGATGCTTTTGAAATTATGCCTGCTGATATTAGAGCTAAATACGAAGGAAGAGGAAGACCAGTTAAGGCTCAGGTTGTAGCTCCTTATGGATCGGGAGTTAAGAAGATTTCTAAACCTGCCCCAAAAACCGAAAGCACTTCCGAAGAAAAAGCACAGAAAGCTGGATTAGATAAGCTGGTAAAAATGTATAACATGAATTCAAAAGGGTTTATAGGACCTAACATTCATTCATTAGGTGCGTTAAGAAACTGGGCTGCATCCTTAGGTTTGACTGTAGATGAAGCTCGTATAAGAGAAGGATATGGTAGAGGTCGTTTAACAGGTTATTACTTGCGTAAGAATGGTAAGTTTTTTAATCCAAGAAGTAATGAAAAAGCACAAAGAAGTGTAGATGAAAAAGCACAAAAGACTTTTAACAAGTTTGATTCTCCTCGAGAAATAATTAATAAAGCAAGAGAGTTAAACTTTACTGATGCTGCTATTACTGACTACCTAACCAGAGTAAGAAAATTTGGTAAAAGAGAAATAAAAGAATTAATGATACTTAATAAAGATTTATTAAGTATTATCCCTCCTGCTTTAGGTAATGTGAAAGGAGGAATGAAAGCAGGTATAAAACTGTTTAATAAAGTTTCTACTCATTATAATAAGTTGTTAGCAAAGAATGCTAAAGCTAAAGTTAAATTGTCTGAACAAGAAATAATGGATCAGGCTATGGATTTCTTTAGGTCTCAACCTGAGTATAAAGCATTAAAAGAAAAAGGATTAAAAGGGACATCTACTGATCAAATGGTTTTAGAATTGGATGTAGCTAAAGCTTTAGGAGGAAAACAAAGTAATGACCTAAATGCATCTATTCGTAATGCTCGTATCATATTAAAAGCTAAAACCAAAGGAGAAAAACAATTACGAAAAATACAAAGAGAGCTTAGAAACTTTATGCGTAAAACCTTACCTGCTGATATATATACAAAATCAGAAGCTCTTAAGTTGATGAGAAAAATTGAACAAGCAAGTAAAGATAACATTCAAGAAATAATGAATGAGGTGTTAGAGTTTGCAGCTGTTAAAAATAATATAAAATTAGAGAAGTCTATTGCAGACTTATTAGATCCAGCAAATACTTTAAAGAAAATAAGTAATGTTCTTAAAGGTGTAAAGATAGATGAAGGTACAAGAAAAAGGTTGGCTAATATTAAAAAGAGAATAGAGGATGCTAAGACAGTTATTAATACTAAGACTGGTAAAAAAGAAAAAGCTACAGCTGATAGTGTAATTGAATATTTAAATGATTTAGAAACAGAGTTTAATGAATTACTTAAAAACCCTGTAAAGAGTGAGTCTGATTATACAGCAATGGCTGATTTACAAATCATTATGAATATGGTTAAGGCTAATGAACTAATGTCTAATGATGATCTTACTAAAGTTAATGTGTTAGCGGGAGTAGATACAGAGCTAAAACAAATTGTTACAGCTGGTAGAACTTTATTAAAAGAACAATTACAAAAAGCTCATTTAGAATATCGTAGACAATTTGAGCAAGTATTCTTAGATGTTACAGGTAGAACTGAAAGCTTTAAAAAGCAAGCTGTTCAGGAGTTAAAAGATGAAGGAATTGAAAACCCTACAGACGCTGAAATTAATGACAAGGTAACGGATATTATTGAAAAACTTAGAGCTACTATAGATTCCAGAAGCAGAGATGAATCAGGAACTTCTAAAAAGAAAATAACTGTTAAGGAAAGATTTAAAAATTTAGCCAATGGTATTGTACAGTCACTTGGAAATGTTATGGCTAAAAACTCTGATCTGTTTTTATTAATGGATAAGATATCTTTATTACCTGCAGAATTGTTTGAAGGTAACACTCAAGAAGAAGTTACTAAAAAAATTGACGCTGCTAATCGTGAGATGAAAGGAAGAATGTTAATGAACGATGCGTTAATAATCAGTAAGCTACAAGAATTGTTTGGAAAAAAATACAAATCTGTGGTGACATCTTTTGGTAGAAAAACTGAGGCAATTGATTTACCAGACGGAACTGAAATAGTTTTATCTCCTAATCAAATGTATTATTTATATAATCAATACAAAGATGATGCTAATCACCCAGGTTTACAAAAAACATTTAGTACAGACCAAGCAGGGTTAACTAATGTAATGAATGAAATAACTTCACGATTAGAGTCTGATCAATATAAAGAATTAAAAGAGTTTGCAGATTGGCAGGTAGATGTATTGTATCCACTGCTTTATAGTCATTACAATAAAGCGTATGAAGATATATATAGAACTCAAATGCCTTACAATGTAAACTATGCTGGTATGGTTTATAGAGACGGGCAAGAAGCAGAAGGTGTTAATCTTATCCCAGGGAAAGATGGTGGAAAGATTCAGTATCACAATGTAGTGGCAGCCAACTCTACTAAAATGAGAGAACAAAACTCTAAAAAAATTAAAGCTATGGATGGGACTAATGTTCTTTATACTTATATGAGGGACATGGAATACTTCTCTGCTTATGCACGACCTATTAATGATATCAATAAATTATTTACTAATGATATTATAAAGTCAGAGATTGAAAGACTGCATGGTAAAACTACTATGGTAGCTATAGATGCTGCTATTCAAAAGATAGCTAACAAAGGATCTTTTAAAACAGACACTCAAATGGATGAAGCTGTAGACATTATGCAGGATATGTTTATACTATCCCGTTTAGGTATTAACCCTGTAGTAACTTTAAAACAGTTAACATCCTTCTTAACTTTTGCTTCAGATATAGGTTATGGAAATTGGATGAAGAACGCTGCGTTGAGTAGGTTTGCTAAAGGTCAAGGAGTTAAAGAAATTTGGAAAGAGATATCCGAAAACTCTACATATCTTAAAGATAGAGATGCTAAAAGCATGACTAAAGCTATTGAAATGTATTCAGATAAAGGCATGGAGAATGTATTCCCTGATATAAAAATTAGGGGGCAACGAATTATGAGTGGTGCTAATAAAGAAACTCTTGTAGATATTTTAATGTATACTACAAAAATAGGTGATAGGGGTGCAATATTTTTAGGTGGTGTTCCTAACTATGTTCATTATAAAAATGAATTTAAAAAGAAAAACCCTAACGCTTCTGAACAAGAAGCTATTGACTATGCTATAGTTAAATTTGAAAGAGATACTAAAAGATCTCAGCAGTCTACTGACTTGCAAGATAGAGATTATTATCAAACACGAGGACCAATCTTTAGAGCCCTTAACATGTTCTTAACCACACCTAAACAATATTTAAGAAAAGAAGCGTATGCTATACGAAATGCATACAGGCTTATGTCTTCAGGAGGTAAGTCAGGTAAAGGTAATAAGACAGATGCTGGTCGTATATTTTTAACTTATCATGTAATTATGCCTGTATTCTTTCAGTGGGTAGCCAATGGAATGCCAGGGTTTTTAGCTGATTGGGAGGATGAAGACTCAAAAGATTTAGCAACAGCTGCAATACTTGGAAACATAAATGCATTATTCTTGTATGGAGACTTTGCTGTGATGCTTAAGAATTTATTATCTGATAAACCTGAAACATTTTTAAATGCTGATTCACTTCCTATATTAACACAGGGTTCTGAAATATTTAAGAAGTTTAGCCGATACAGAAAGCTTAAAGATCCTCAGAAAAAACAAGAAGCTTTATACGCTGCGTTAGCTGAAGCGTCTCAAATAACAGGGCTTCCTGTTAATAATCTTCGTAAGATATTTAAAAACATGGAGGAGCTCATTGATGGTGGTGAAGATCCAGAAAAAGTAATCATGCGTTTATTTAATTATAGTGAGTATCAAATACAAAATGAAGCAGAGAGAAAGCGTAATAACAAAAGAAAAAGAAAAGCAACTAAGAAAGTAAAAAAAGAAGTAGAAGATAATACTATATTCCAAGAGGGTAGAAAAAATGAAGATGCAATATTTAATACAGGAACAAAAAATGATAATGCTATTTTTAAAAAGGGAAAGAAGAATGAAGACGCTATATTTAAATAATAATTAATTTAAAATCTTATGAGAAATTTTAATGAAGACATGTGTATGAGACACACTTATAACTTACTCTTAGGTAAGAAAACATTAGATGAATTAATAGAAGAAACTGCTGAGCTTACTCTGATGTTTAATCCTAAAAGAAAATATGTAAAGATGGAGGATGATTTGTATGATACTCTTATCGAATATTTTACTTATACAGAAGAGTATGAAAAGTGTGCCGAATTACTTAAGGCTAAAAAAAATATTTAGATTTCGCTTTCAAATCTTATGTGGTCTTTATGTTCTCTATTTCTGTTATACTGATCTACTAAAAAATTTTTGTTATAGTTTTTTCTTTCTGCCTCTAACTTGTAATACAAGAATGCTTGAAATCCATTTACATGAGAGTCAGTAGGAAAGAAATACTTCCAACCTTTAGACGCTCCTCTGTTTATATAATAACAAAAAGCAACACCTATCTTTCCGCTACTCTTTCTAAAATTAATAACTGCTGTATGATCTGATGTAGGTATAACCTCATCCACAATAAAACTTTCTTTGTTTTGATTTCCCTCTCTATCATTATAAGAAAACCTTTTAGCTATAACCTTACTAAACTGATTTAATTCTTTTGCTATTTGTTTATTCATTCTTTTTAAATTTTAATTGATAAGGAATAACAAATCGAGTATTAGGATCTAATGTAGGGAACACCGCTTTTTTAACATACTCATGATGGTCTTCCAAAGACTTTTGATAAGGAACTTGATTCATTACTCTTTCTAAATTCTTTTTTCTTATTAATTCAAAACCTTCTTCTTCAGCTATTCGTAAGAGATACGAAAGCTTATAAGGGTTGTAATAAAATATATCCTCTAATGCATTTTTATTTTGAAGAGTTTGTCCGTTATCGTCTTCTACTCCGCACCATTCTTTTATAAACAATATACCTCCTGGTTGTAAATTGTTATAAGCTCTCTTAAAAGTTTTTTCAGGATTACTATAATTAAAACTTTCTAATGCCAGAACATGAGACTTTAACTCACACTCATAAGTTTCCATATCAGCTAAAGTAAATTTATTATCAGGGTATAATGACTCACAAACTTTCAAGTTACCAGGGCTATTTGTAATTCCTTCAGCCTCACAAAATTCACTTAACTCATTTACTAAATAACCTGATCCACAACCCATATCTAAAACGGAAGATAAAGGGGTGAGCTCCGCTTCTTGTATAATATAATTAATAAATTCTTCTTCAGTCTCACCAATAAAAGCTCGATGATAAAATTTATTTTTATTAAATATATTTAATGATTGTAAATTGTAGTATTCTATATTTGATTTGTAAGGTTTTTTCATTTTATTAGCCAGTATATATCGTTATTATTATCAGAGGTATGAAAAGCACTTATCACTTCATCCTTTATTTTATGGTCTAAGTATTTTTCAGACACTTCTTTTAGCGTGTCATTGGCATGACAAACTTCTGCAAATCTACTATAACTTTTTGAAATCTTAGAGTTTTTAGATTGAATACAAAAAATTTTATCCATTCCAAATTCATACTTAGCTACAAGATTATTATATTGATCGTATCTATATTCTGTTGCAACTTCTATATCTCCAAAATATTCTTTATTAATTAAAGGAGCTTTTATATATATAGAATCAAACTCTAAATTGTTATTTAAATTGTTAAACCTAACAATACTTTTGCGGTCCGCTTTACTTTCAATATAAAAATAGATAGCAAACACTTTATCATTTAATGTTCTTATACATCCTGGAGTAGGAGTAATTAATTTTAAATTATAAAAGTCTTTAATTATAAAAGGAATAGATTCCCATCCTTCTTGAACAGTAGAATTATTAAAATATATTTCATTATTTATTGATTCAATTTTCATTTGTTCTTCTTTGATGAGTAATTATTCTATGACAATTAGAACACCTTACCTCACACTTGTCTATTTCTTTCATTATAGCCTCTCTACTATACGAGGTTCGAGCCATGTCAGAAATATTCATAATTTTTTCTCCTTCAACATGATCAAAATCTAATACTAAAGGATTTGTTTCTCCGCAATCCACACAACAACTTCTGTTTTTTACCCACTTTACAAAGTTTTTGTTTTTCTTTTTTTGACTTTTGTTTCTGGCTCGAGTTCGAGCTTTTATTTTTTCTTTATTAGCTTCGTAATGACGCTTACTTGCTTTAGCTTGATCTTTTTTATTCTTATAAGCCACTACACTTCATCTGATAAAGATTGAATTAATCCTTGTAATTCTTTAACTAAATGCTCTGCTTTATTCCTTACTTCTTCGTGCTCCCTGTCCATTAAATTTTCATAAATTTCATCAGCAAAGTCGTGAATACTATCACATAAAAAAGTAATGTGAGCGATTTGCTGACTATCTTCTGGAGCTATCCTCGGCATTAGTTACAGTCCGTTTATCAAATGATTAATTTTAGTTTCGACTTCTTTTAATCTTTGTTCAGGAACTCTTTTATCTATCAAATCTACTACTGATTTATATTTTTTAGTGTGTTTTGATAGTTCTTCACACCGTTCTTGAACATCAATTAGTGACAAATTTAACATTTTATTTTGTTCTTGCAAGAGATTAAGCTGTTTTTTTAATTCAGTTGGTTTTAACTCCACATAATCTGTAGCCTCTTCCAACCATAATGCACGAATGTTATGATAGTCTCTATCCATCTGCTTATCTGATTTAAACATCCATTCTATTTCCTTTAATGCATGTATAATAGTAGCATGGTTTCTGCGGAAAGACATACCTATAAAACTATATGTCATATTACAATCTTCTTTCAAGATCTTATAACAAATAGCTCTTGCTTTTACTAATCTGTCTGTTTTTATTTTGGAATTTACTTGTATATTATAATAAGTATTAACTATGTTTTTTATTGCGTCTACTTTTAATCGGTCCATTTGATTTTGTATTTAAATTTAATAAGTCTAAGTAGTCATCCATTGAAATAGGTTGAAGATCTGATAAAATAATTTGTGAAGAATAACCTTTTATTATTTCTACCGCAAAGGTAACAGGTTCATTGTCATCATTAATAACAACTCCTCCTAAAATAGTAGAAACATTTAGGTCTGGCTCTATGTCATCAATATTTGCTTGAATAAATTTAGCAATTTTTATAGCAGTACGAATATCAAATTGTTGAATGGTTTCGACAAACCCTTCGTCAATATCAAACCCCGCCTCCTTTATATACCTCTGTTCTACATCCATGATTTTTTAATTCTTTTATTCTATACTCTTGTAGTTTTGATAATTTTCCATTAGGTTTTTTTACTTCTGAAAATAAAACCTGGCATCCAGGAGGAATAGCAAGGAGGTCGGGTATACCATTCTTATTGGTCTTGATTAGCTTAAGAACATAGTATCCTTCCGCCTCTAATTGCTTAATCCTCTTGCTTTGTATTTGTTGTTCGGTCATATTTATAGTCCAAATAAAATCCTACACCCACTATTATGTTCATCCCAATTGATGAAATAATTTCTACCACATCGTGAAAATCATGGATAGATAAATGAATATGTCCTACCACCCAGAAGGGTATTGCTAAATTTTGACTTACCCATATGAGTGTAAATATAACAAACCTTTTCATATTTACAAATTTACAAAATCCCTTTTGAAATGTGTAAGCGTATAATCTTTCTTCTTTACAACCGCTTTATAGATGTCTTTTTCAATACCTCCTTTACTAAATATCCAATATATATTATTCTTTAACCGATCTTTAGTTGTCATTCTGTCTCGGCTTTGCCAGTATGATGTAGCACTGAAATCAATATTATAATATACCAAACAATCTGCTTGTCTTAAAGATATGCCCTCTCTACCACTAACTATTTGAAGAGCAATGTTTTTATTAGTGGTATTAAAGCATTCTAAGTCCTGACAAATATCATCTCCAAATACTTCTTTCAAAGCATTGAGTTCTTCTTTGAACTTGTAAAATATACCTATCTTTTTGCCTTTAAACTTTTGTTTAATAAACTCTGCCTTGCTTAAATCTAACACCATAGAGTTTCCACTTTCAAATTTTATAGTTCCACTACATAACTGATGAACTTTAGTCATAAGTTTAACCGAAGTGTCAGCAAGTATCACCTCACTTTCACCCTCAACTACTAAATCTTTTTTTAATTTTTTAATTAGATCTTGAGTAGATTTTTTTATTTCCACCTCTAAAACTTTTTCTTTAGTATCTACTATAAAACCTGCATCTTTTTGACTAAAGTTTATAGTGTAAGGAGACATATGTTCTATAATTTTAACACTACCTTTCGAGTAATCATTTATATACATTCCTCCTATTTTTTTTCTAACTACTGCAACATAGTCTCTTGCAAACTGATAAAAGTTTTTGTATTTAGCAAAAGGATTGCGAGGTATAAAATGAACTTGATGATACATTTGAGAGTAAGCTTCTGGAGTAGGTGTTCCGCTTAGTAATATTACATAAGGATTACATCTAAATATTAGCCTTCCTACTTTTTTAGATCTTCCACTTGGTTTAGGGAATGCTCCCATACCATGAGCCTCATCACATATAACTACATCCCAACCAGCCTGAGGAATTTTGTGTAGTGATTCATAGTTTATAACCACTAATTCAAAGTCAGGTTTAAGTAATTCATAATCATTTTGAATACTTGAGATGGCTTTCTTTTTTGTTATAAATAAAACTTTTTTAATGTGTAGATTTTCACATATACCTAAACTTGTTAAAGTTTTACCTGTCCTAACCTCCATTGCTAAATATAAAAAGCGATGAGGTTTTAAGATACCTATACCTCTTGATATAATATCTTTCTGATAATCTCTAAACTCTATCATATCTCAAGTGCAGACTGTGGATCTTTAGATATGAATTCAATCCACTTACCTATATTATCTCGACCTTCAATAGGATCGCATCCATATTTATAATTAGAGTAAGACACTAACCATTTACCAAATCTAACTCTACTTACCGCCATTCTTGACTTAGGAGCATAGTCAGGATATTCATTAGTAAAATCAATATATAAATCATTTATTTTTATTCTACTATTTTTTACTAACTTACTATTGGATGCACCACCAATAACTCCACACCATTCAATAAATTCGTGAGAAGTTTCTGCAGAGAACTTTCTTGTTTTAAGATTTACAAAATCACTCTTAAGCAATCCTTTATTTAAATATAATTGTAGGCAAGATATCATATAGTTATCAAACTGACACCAGTCATTATCATCCCATTCTCCAAACATAAGTTTACCAAACTCTACAAGAGGAGTAAACTCTTTAGTATAAAATTGACTCAGCTCTAATTCCCATTTTCTTCTCTCAAAAGATGATCCTTTACCTTTAATAGCGTAGTTAGTAGTGATTGCTACCTTTGGAGATTTACTAAATGGTATTTTAATTGCATCTTTATTTTTCTTCTCAAGAGTCAGTCCTTCAGTTACCACACTAAACAATCTCTCAAAGTCAAAATGTTTCTTAACATCATCAAAACAAAGTATCTGCGTATCTGCAGAAACCAGTTGGTAAGCAAAAGATTTTTCAAAGTTAAATGACTTACCATCTATCACTACTAATTTTTTCATATGAGATATACCATTCATAAACAAACCCTTACCAGTTCCTCCTTCAGGATTGTCTGATATAACTTCATCATTCAATATTGTAGCAGGACAATAAGATAAATTTTTCCATCCGTGTAATAGATAACCAATAGTAGATTCCATAGATGTAGTTCTTTTTTCTGTTCCTCCACTAATATTATTGATAAAAGTTTTATAATCACAATCAGTAATCTCACACAAATCAAAAACTCTATCAATAACATGATCTTTCCAAACATATCCTCCTAAATCTAAATAATCAATAGGAGTTATTTCATCTTTAGTTATTTTAACTGCACAATTTTTGTAATATAAATACGCAGTATCTTTATCATCTGCAATAAAGTATACATTTATTGATGAAAGTAATGTCAAGAACTCCTCTCTAAAATATCTTGTACACTCTGCAAAATAATTATAAATAGATATATCATCTATTTCTAATAAATAATTTAAAACAAAATCTTTTATTTCTTTTTCAGAAGTATGATCTATTAAGTTGTTGGTTACCTTAACGAAAACATAGTTTTTACTTCCTTCAGGATTAAATTTATAAAACCCATTATCTTCTAAAAATTTTTTAAAAGATATATGAACTATTTTAACTACTCCCTTTTCAGATTTACTCCAAAACTTTGATTTATCTTGTTCCTCTTCTAACCTTCTAATTACATTATCTAAAACACTTTCCTCCACATCTGACTCCTCCTCTATTTGAGATTTTATTTCTCCTTTAGATATACCTTTACGCAATTTAGATTTTACTTGATTAACCCTTTCCTCATCCTCGTAGTATTTAGTACCAAAATTTTGTACTTGTTTATATGCAGAATGAATAGTTCTTTTTATTTCACTTTGAGGAAAATCTTTACTTACAAAATTACTCATTACATACTCTGCTAAAGTTTTATTAACCCCAAAGTCATTGAAAGCAGAGGCCAGTATATATACATTATTATTTCTCTCTCCATTACTTAGTCCATACTTTCTTTCCCACCATTTCATAAGTATATCTACAATCTTATTTTCATCTGTGATAGGTATAGTTTGTATGTCTTTATGTTTTACTACCTCTTGGTATTCTTGTTCTACAATTTGATTAAATATACTGGATTGTTCGTTAATATAAATCAAAGGATCATAAGACTCATAGCATACTCTTGAAACATTTTTACAAGTAATATCAAAGTATGGAGAGTCGAAATGATGTTGTAGAGAATTAAAAAATTGTTTGTGAGTTTCAACTTCCGCAGGTATCTTTACTAATACCTTTAACCCCAAGCCACTTGGAGAAATAAATACAGAAAAAACATATCTGTCCTTTGTTAATTTTTCTTTTTCTTCTAATAATAATTTATCATTTTCATAACCATCAAAATCTAAACATATTAAACCACTATGTTTGCTTAAAGATGCGTCATTTCTTTTTGTAAATTTACCACTAAAACAAATTGCAGGTAATGATTGCTTTAATTCGTTTCTTATTTCTTTGTCTTTCTCTGCCCTTATTGATCTTACTACTTCTTGGGATGATCCTTCTCGAATTCTTTCTAATATCTTTGATACATCTCTATAAAAAGGTTGAGCGGTATCTTTAATATCTTTAAATATTGTTATTTCCATTTGATTTGTGTTGTTTAGTGACAACTTTGTGTTGTCTTTTTTTATTATTTTTTT
>TARA_R100000654_G_scaffold53098_1_pt1 | contig 15658 bp, 7 predicted proteins | sample TARA_R100000654 | Tara Oceans TARA_R100000654 (sample SAMEA2622473) | marine metagenome | biome: marine biome (ENVO:00000447); feature: surface water layer (ENVO:00002042); material: "saline water (ENVO:00002010), including plankton (ENVO:xxxxxxxx)" | depth 5 m
AGCCTCCCAGCCTTTACCAAATAATTGATCAGCAAGTTTTTCTAAATTATTACTACCAACAAAATCATTAGTGCTATAGTAACGACCTTCTTCAATTTTAAACTTACTCATTACTACCCCCCTTCCTGTAAAAATCTAAATACATCTTCTGTATTTTATTAGGCAGGCGAGTCATACTAACCCACTTCCAATTACACAGAGTATCGTCAACATCAATCAACACTTCTCCTTCTTTTTTAAGTGTTTTCATTTTGTTTTCTATTTCCTCTTCAGTATATGTACCTTGAGTAAATTCATCATAGACTGACTCTTCAGCAAGACAAATATCTAAACCATCTACAGGATTATAATCTTTGTCTACCAAAACGTAGTCAGTTTCATATAATTTAATTTCTCTAGGAGAGACGAACATGTTCTTCATGTCTAGCATCTCTTCTATTGTTTCAAATTGTTTGTTCATTTTATTAAGTTAAAAAAATCTGCAAAATTGCATTGAAGGTAGGAGGGGTAACGATCCCCTCCAAGTTCCATACTACCTTTTTATTTGACAAAGTATGAGTTAGCACACCATCTGCCACAATCCCATATATCTCTATGTTCACCATTGATAACAGCAGTTAAATGATTTCTTGTTAAGAATATATAAGACTTGTTGTGATCCACATCAACATATTGCAGTCTTTTCTTTCTTTTAACTTCTCTCAGTAAAGGCATATCATTATGATCATGAATTAATATTCCATTTTCATCCTCAGCCTCATCATGTTGTATATGATATTGAGGTTTTTGTTTTACAAATCCTAGCTCCTTTAAATAAGGTTCATATACCCTTTCTTCATTTGGGAAATCACCTTGATCTAAAGCTCTCTCAAAAAGGTCTTTCATAACCTTCTTGTAGTCTAGACCACTAGCGATACTTATCGCTCTAATAACACAATCACCTACTTTGTGTTTCTTTGTTGTCAGAGGAAAATATCTGTATCTACCTCCGTCATCTTTGATAAATTGTTTTATGTTACCCATTGATAGCCTCCTCTCTAATCATAAACCTTAAAGCCTCATCACCAACAGCATCTTTATCATATATACTATTCTCTAATAACTCACCATCTAATGGTATAATTGACTTGTTTTTAGTATTAATTATTTTCACGCCAACTTGAACTAAATTATCACGAGCATCTTTGTCGTGCCACATAACTTCATAAAGGTAGCCTTGACGTTTGTCAATTATTTTAGTACCAACTTCTACGTTTTCACCTAAAACTCTTTTAAGTTTAAACTTCTTTTCCTCTCTAACATAAGGATGTATCTCTACGACATATCCTTCTTTCAACATTTCAGAGATTACGTAATCTCTATCTTTAGATTTACACCAATTATGCAAATCCCATTTACCGTCCCTGTGTACGCTATATTCAAGGCGATTATTTTTACTCTTATTTCTATGTGGAGTAAAGACACATTTTTTATTATTATTCATAGTTATAAATTAAGTTGTGCAAAATTGCGAAGCTAGGGGAGGAAACGATCCTCCCTTGCAACCATTCTAGCTTAATAGTAGACGTAAAAGTTTTTGTCTGATTTGTTATAGGCTATATCTATTATCATTTTTCTCTTAACCTCATCCCCTTTACTATATGCCTTAACAACATCTCTAAACTCACACGCATCTTTCTCATTATCAAAAATTCTATTAGTAGTCCATGAAGGATCAACATTAACCATAGGATATCTCATGCTCAACATATCTTCTTTCTGTTCGTCTTTGGTTTTCCAAGTCTTAACAACAAGTCCATACATATAATCTAAAAAAGTTTTTCTGTTAAACTCATCAAGATTTAAATACCAAGGTATAAACACATCTCCTGCGTTGTCTACTTTTTCCATTGACATTATACTCCTAAGTTTCTTAATTAAATACTTAGCAGTACCCTCATCAAATTTAAATGCTTGCTTTATTTCAGTTTCGCTAAATCTATGTACAGAATAAGCGATAATATCAGCCATACCATCTGTGTAGGCTTTGTGATCTAATTTATTAGTTGAATTGTTCATTGTAAAATTGTTAAGTTAAAAATTAATTAAATGTAATTTATACATAAATACTCAATTATGCAAATCGGTACAAAGATTTACAAAGAATAAAGTAGAGATTTATGAAAATTTATTGCTTAATTATTCATTAAATAAGGTTTTTTATAATTAAAAAAAATATATATTTGTAATGATCTAGGAGAAACCTAGATTATGACAAAAAACTATCAAAAAATAGTTAAAAGTTAATAAGTGGTTTGGAAGCTATAGGGCTATGTCTTATAGCTTTTTTTTTGTAAAAAAATTCAGATGGGATTAAAGCGTAGACAAAAAAAATTAAATGAATTAAGTGCTACAATACAGCAGGACATGTTAAACACAGCACGAGGAACACAGAGTCAGTTTTTATCAGCAGTAGGTCAACCATTATCAGAATTAGAAACGCTAGGTCAATTATTTAGACAGCAGGCAATGACACCTTTTTCTCAAACAGTACAGGGTCAAGGATTAGTAGATATTATAGAAGGTCAATCAGAGCAAGCTCAAGAAAGATTAGCAGAACAATCAGATTTATTAGGTCTTTCAGATGAGGCTTACTTGAGTGGTACTCAACAAATAGCAGACTCAGAACAAAAAAGACTACAATCACTCTTTAGTTTAGGTGAATCATCAAGACAAAACGCATTGAGAGGCTACGGAAACATACTTAATAACTTGATTGGAGTACAAGAATCTGGATTTAGATTAGGACTAGGAATGGCACAACAGACGGCAAATCAAGCTCGTTTAGCTTTAGCAGATCAAGACAGAGCTAGATCAGAACTTATTGGAGAAGGTGTAGATGCAGTAGTAGATATTACTCAATTAGCACTTAGCCAAGGTGGTGGTGGAACGACTACTACATTCCCTGGTTATTCTGACATTAGATTAAAGAAAAATATATCAAGAGTAGGAAAATCTGCTCAAGGACATAACATATATACTTTTGAATATATTGATAAAGATAAATTTGGACATGGTTTATATAGAGGGGTAATGGCTCAAGAATTAGAGTCACATAGTGTTAGAAGAGATAGTAATGGGTATTATAAAGTAAATTATGACACAATAGATGTAAACTTTGAAAGAATCAAGTAAATGGCATTATTTGGGAATATAGAAAACGCAAAAGATCAGCAGTTAGCAAAAATACTTTCTGGTACAGCTCAAAATAAAACTTTAGAGGAAATACAGAATGATATTAGTATACAGCAAGAACAATCTGATCCACCTATGGGATCACCTTTAGGAGATGCTACTGTTCCTGTAACGAATCAAGTAAATCAAGCTACACCACAGCCTGTTTCATTAGCAACACAACCAAAGATACCACCATCACCGATATCTATGGAACAGCAACAAATGAACAATCAAGCTACAATGTTCGGTCAGTTAGCTCAGATGCAACAAACAGACCCATTTGATGCAGTATTAGGTGATAAGCCTACTATAGATCAAGAAAGACTTAAAAGAGCTAAGACTCAAGATTTAATCAATGCATTTGGTGATATAGCTAAGGTTGGAGCTGGGTCAATTATGTTAGCTACAGGAGGCATGCCTACTTCAGCATTAACCAATCCAAAAGATAGAGGTATTTCTGCGATCAAAGGTGTGTATGATGACTACTACAAAGAGCTTGCAGACTATAGAGATAAAGAAAGTAGAGTAGCCTTAGCTAAGATACAAGACGAATCCAGAAAGGCATCAGATAAAGCTAAAATGGATTTTGACAGAGAAAAGTTTGAAGCTACACAAAGAGCTAATCAAGAAAGACTAGACGAACAACAAAGACAATTTAATATAACAACTCAAATAAATCAAAAGGATAGAGATAGAAGGTTTGCATTAGAACAAGAAAACTTAAATCTAAAAAGACAATCAAACAAAAATTTAGCTGACAGATTAGGGCTAGAGTTAGAAAAATTTAAAGAACAGCAACTACAGAATGATAGAAAATATAATGAATTCTATATTAATTTAGATGAAGAAAGAAAAGCTAGTGCAGATGCTTTACTTTTGAAACAAATAGAGATTGAACAGATTATAAAAAGAAACAACACATCAGAACTTAAAACTGGTTTTGATGCTGTTAAAGAAGGTAGAGATGCATTAGTAGACACATATAGTGGATTAACGTATGGAAATGCTATAACAGAATTTAGAAATAACCCAGATACACAGGAAGGTAGAGATGCAAAAAGGTATATAGATTCATACAATGAGTTGGCTGAATTAGAACAAATATTGTTTACAAGGCTAAGAGGAGATAATCAAGTAACTAATCAAGTAACAACTAGTGAATCTGTAGAACAAACAAATCCATCAGATTCATTGCAAAAATCTGTAAGTGATGAATTAAATAATATATATGGCAAATTAGATGCTGATTTTACAGAAAGTCTATTTGGAAAAGGAATGGGAGCTGGTGGAACTCTTAATGTTACAAATCTTCAGAATGCTATAACGTATTTAGAAAACCCACAAAATTTGTTTAAGATACAAGAAAAGTTTGGATTTAGTGATGATGAATTAGAGACGAAGAGACAGGAATTGCTTTTTAATCTTAATAAAAACATAAGACAGATACAATCATTAAATCAGTAACTAAATGGCTAATGGTAAAAAAAATAAATTCTCTATTGATCTAGGATTTAATGTTACAGATCAGCCTTCTTTATCAGAACAAACATCTGATCTACCAGATACAACTAATTTAAATTTTGATTTTTCAAGACCTATAGATAGGGTAGATATGAATTTGCCTAGTTATAAATCTGGTGAGTCTACATGGTATCCAACTAAATATTTTTTAGAAGGAGTAGAGCAGGGTTATAAAGGTATAGAAGGAGGATGGAATTACCTTCAAACTCTAGATGGTGATTTAAGTTCATTTGATAAATTAGAACTATTAAAAGAGTTTGAAAAATCCTTACAAGATGCTCCACCACCAGCAGAAGATTTTTTATCAGTAAAAGGTTTAGGACAGTTTCTTGGACAATTAGTACCTTCTGCTTTAACATCATTAGCAGGAGTAGGAACGGCATTTGTTACTAAAAATCCATACATAGGAGGTGCAGTAGCTAGTCTAGGTTTTGGAGGATTAGCAGTTTCTTCATTTGGTCAAGGAATGAAAGAATATGATACATATAAATTATCTAAAGGTGAAGACCCATTTAATACAAAAGCTGATATAAATTTAAGATACGGTCAATCATCTGTCAATGAAAGAAAAATTATTGGAGCTACATATGGTGCTTTTGAATTTATTGGTGAGACAATTCCTTTTGTTAAGTTTGTACCTAAAACATTTAGAAATCTAGCAGTACGAGGTGCTGGAGATAAGATAATGAAAAGATCGTTTCATCCAGAATTATCTGATGAATTTATAGAAAGTGCAAATAAATCATTTATAAACTTTGCTAAAAAAAATAATGCTAATAAAAAATTAGCTACTAAACTTTTAGGTCTTGGATCATTAGAAGGAGCTGGAGAAGTTGTTACTGAAGTAGGTCAATCATTTGGTGATTATTTAATTACTGAAGACAAGACTGCATTTGACAACATAGCACAAGAATCTGGTAAAGCATTTTTAGGAGGATTACTTATGGGTACAGGCTTAGGGCGTGTATCATATGGAGCTCAAAATAACATGAATAAGCAAAGAAGAGAGAATCAACAAAACTTATTTTTTACTGAGCATGATGATAAATTTCAAGAAATAGTAAATATTAAAGAAAAAGACGATGGGTCTAAAGAATTTACTTTGATGGATGCTTATGGAGACGTTACACCAAAAGTCAAAGATACAGAGATAAAAGGTCAGATAGTAAATCTATCTAACGATCAGTTTAATGCTATATTGAAAAGTAAACAAGATGATATAAACCTACAAGATGAAGCCTTTATCTACAATAACAACTTTGAGTTAGAACAGCAAAAAGAAAAACTTATAGACTTAGGAAAATTTGTAAACTCGCAACAGAAAAAAGGTGAAGAAACAAATCCTGTAATAAACATAGCAAACATAAATGGGGATGATATAGTAATAACAGGAAGAGGAGATGCAGATAGTAACATATTGTTTGGTTTTAAGCTAAGTGAATATTCTGAAGGAGGAACTGCTAATGTAGAAGTATTTAGAACAGATCAGATAGAGAACAATGAAATAAAATCCGTGAATGTTGATGAAGCTACAAGTCTAATAGAACAACAAAAGAAAAAAAATATAGAGATAGTAGAATCTTCTTCAAGACCCGTTATAGGACAAAAGTTTAATATAGATAATAAAGAATGGAAGGTAGTAGGTTCATCTGCTAATGAGGTAAGAATACAAGACAAAGATGGTGATGTAGAGACGTTAGATATAGCTCAGTATACAGAATTGAATACTGATACGGATGGATCAATGCAAGAAAACACAGAAACCACTGGTGCAACTATTTCTTTAGATCAAATTCAATTTAATGAGGATGGAAACATTATTCCAGAAATTAAACCAAAAGATGCTGTAGCTGAAAAATTTGAAGTAGGTAAGAAAACATTCAAAGTTAAATCACTAAATAAAGACACAGGATCAAGAGAATTATCAGAGGTATACAAAACACAAAAGACAGCTCAAAAGTATGCTGATTTACTTAATGAAGAGTATGGTAATCAAACCTTTGAAATTGAGGACAGAACTGATAAGAATGATCCTCTGGCTAAAAACAATTTTATCATTGTTGCTAAGCCTAAGATTAATGATAATCAGATAAAGAAAATAAAAGCTAAAGCAAAAGAGATACAGGCAAAAGAAAAAGTCTTTAGTCCAGCCGCAGATGATGTTCTGAAAGCTATAGAAACTAATCAAGGCAAGGAGCAGGCAGATATATTTAAGGCTGAGTATGATAGGCTAGTAGAAAAGACCATACAAGCAAGACAAAAGAAAGAAAAAGCTCCTAAAGTCAAAGGAGAAAAGGTTTATCATGGATCACCTACTAAGATTACAGGAAATACAATAAAAAGAGGTAGTGAAGAAGCAATTTTTGTTACGCCACAAAAAGAATATGCTAGTATTTATATGGGTACATCGGATGATGGTACAATAACAGAATTAACATTGACTAAAAACAAAATATCAAAACTTTTTGATTTAAGAAACCCAAAACACGTAGAAAAATTAAAAGAAGGGTTTATAAAAAACAATGAACAACTAGAGGTTGAATATGATTCTAAAGAATCTGCTTTAAGAGACTATGATAATGCTATAAAAAGCATGAGAGAATCTAGTAGAGAAGGATTGAATGATTGGGCAACTGGTGGTAATTACATGGCACAAATGGAAAATGCAGGATTTGAAGGAGCAATTTTTTCTGAAAGACCTAATGTTATAAGTTATGCTTTATTTGACAAAGAAATTACAGTTAGTAAGCCACGTGAGACAGTTAAAACTAAAAAAGTAACAAAGAAAGAAACTAAAAAGACCACAAGTGAGACAAAAACTAAGAAAAAAGTGTCTCAAAAACCTAAAGTTGTAATTAAAAAGGTTGATCCTCAAATAAAAATTAAATTTTCAAGAGAATTTTTCCAACAATTACCACAAGTAGACGAAAAAAGAGACAAAGGTATGTACTTTACAAGGGTAGTTTCACCTTTAAACAAGAATCAAGTAAAAAAAGTAGAGACAATAATCAATAGGATCAAAGGATCATGGAAAAACTCACCTAATACCATCGTATATCAGTCATTAGACGATTACAGATTAGATAATGGACAGGCTAACGTAGACAAATTCACAAATGCTTTCTACGACCATGATAATGATCAGATCGTGTTCTTCGCTGACATGTTTACTGACGCAGGAAAGGTACAAAAAAAATTCTATCACGAGACAATAGGACATCAAGGACTCAAAGGTATTTTTTCTGACAAAGAATTGAATCAAAATTTAGATAGTGTATTTGCAAAACTTGATCCAAAAAACATTACACTCCAACAAATAGTATTTAGTTATCATCATCATTCTTTGGACAACTCATTAATTTTTGATCCTAAAAAGAATTATCTCAATGAGGTTAAACCAAATGGATTTTCTTTGACTCTTCAAGACAAAAGAGATATAGCTGAAGAATACATAGCAAATGAGGCAGAAAAAGTTGAAGTTAGGGCTACTACAAATCGTTTAGTAAAACTTTTTAACACCTCAATACAAAAACTTACAGGAAAAAAACCAAACTTGCTAGATAAGGAGGTTAAGGAGATCATACAGGCATCAAAACAATATTTAAAGGTAGGGGATCAGTACGTTAATAAAAATGCCGTAAAACAAGCTACAGCCAATAATTATAATGTAGCTGGAGGTAAGGATACAAAAAAGGCATCTTCATCTAGAGTATTACAAAAAATTAAACAAAATAGAGATTTTAGAAGAAGTCAGCTAGCTAGTCAAGTAGAGATTATAAATGATTCTATAGATATACTTGAAAAAGATTACAAGAAAGGCAAAACAGTAAACACCTCAAAAGGTAAAGATGTGGTTTCTATGAAATTAATAGAAAACTTACTTGGCAAAAACAATAAAGCAGATGAACAATATTTAAAACTTGCGAATATAATTAAGGACTACAATCAAGTCAAAGGATCGTATTCTGAAAACATTACAGATATTAATGAAGCTAAACAAGTATTTGATGAAATCAAATTAGATATAAAGTCAAATCTTTTATTTATATACAATAGTATTGATCCAGATATAAGAAACATTTCCAAACTATGGTATGATTCTTCACATTCTACTATAGCTAAAAAATTCTCTGATGAATATGGTATTACAAGAGATCAAGCGTCTGGTATTATTGCGGTTATGTCACCACAAAAAGATTGGTTTAGAAATATAGGTTTAGCAGAAAGAGTTTTAAAAATAGCAATAGGTAACAAAGGATATGCTTTTGATCAAAACATGGCTAATTACATTTTAAATTCTGTAGATGCAAAAGGCAATAAAATATTTTTAAAAAATTTAAAAACTACAGAAAGAAAAAAGAAAGTAAACAGTTTAGTAGGAAAAAAGATACAACAACTTGATGGTACAGATGTAGGACTTTTTATCAGAGCTTTTGATTGGGAGTATTTAGGCGATAGAAGTTATTATAATTATTCGCCTACAGGAGATGTAATTGGTAAAGTAAAAACAAAATTAGGATTAGATTCTAAAATAGCTTGGGGATCAACAGGAGAAATAGCTAAAGCTGTAAGTATTATACAAAACGGATCAAAAGAAAATATATCTGATCAGCTAGGTGATCAACATAAAGTTAGAAGTTTTTATAATAACATATCTGACCCTAAAGATGTAAATTCAGTTACCATAGACACACATGCTATTGCATCTGCATATCTATTACCACTTAGTGGAAGTAGTCCAATTACTTTACTTGGTTTAGGAGGCTCACCATCATCTTTAGTCACTGGTGTTAAGGGTAGCTATGGGTTAATAGCTGATGCATATAGAGAGGTAGCTACTGACCTAAAAATATTACCAAGAGAATTACAAAGTATAGTCTGGGAAGGTATACGAGGTTTTTATAGCGACACATTTAAAAGAAATAAAAACAGTGTACTGCAAGTTACTAGAATATGGGAGGACTATAAACTAGGTAACATCAAAGACAAAAAAGAAGTATTTAAAAAACTCAAAGAAATAGGTGGAGACTTCAATAATCCTGTATGGCTAGAGAATGTACTTAACGGAGACAATACTCAAGTAGAACAAAAGGCTATAGATCAAGACCTAGCTAATTTAGATGTAGATGTATTAGAAGGGCAAGAAAATGCAGAAGCTGAAAAGGTATTTAAACAATCTAGAGACTACGTAAACTCAGAACAATTTAAAAAATTCTTTGAGGGATCAACTGTAATCAATAGCGATGGATCACCTAAAGTAATGTTCCATGGATCACCAGCTACAGATAATATTAACCAGATATGGTTCAATAGTAAGTATATAGGTCAAGGAAATGATCAGTTAGGTGCTGGATTTTACTTTAGTTCAGAGCCTATGGAGGCAGGTGCATATGCAGAAACTTATAAATTAGATGGTGCTTTGACAGATAGAATAAAAAGAAGAATTGCAGGGACTAAGTTTTCACCAGGGATTGTTCCTGTATATATATCTATCAAAAATCCTATGCCTAATATTTTTGCAACCACAAAAGAACAAGTAAAAAAATTAATATTAGCCTCACCTTTAGCTCAATCTAAAGATGAATATGTAAATCCTTTTGTGGATTGGTTTCCAGAATTTGGTGAACTAATAAAACAAAAAGATGGTTTAGATTACATGGCTGATCAAGTAGCAGATTCATATTCGGATTTCTCAGACAATGGTGCTAATATGATACAAACAAGACGCACTCAAGATCTTATTATGAATGACTTTTACGAAGGTGGACAGTTAGCTCCAGTTATGTTAAAAGCAATTAAAGATATTTATAAATACGATGGTTACATACTTGATGAAAATATAGGTGATAGAAGAAAATTTACTGTAGTAGCATTTTTTCCAGAGCAGATACAATCAGCACTTCAAACAGACATACCAATCAACAATACACCTATAAAAAAATCTATACATATGGATTATCCATATAATGAAAACAAAAGAGATAATCTTATCAACAAAATGTTAAATAGTTTATATCTCTTACCAGAGAATAAAAAAATAGGATATGGAGAGTTGGTAAGACATTTTGTGCAGTATACAGGATATGACATACCGATAGGTAAATGGTTAGGTATTAACGATAAAATTAAAAACAAAAAATTGTTGCCATCTCAAATTTGGGATATTATATCTGAACAACAGATTGACGTATTAGATTTAACACCAAACTCAAATAGCAAATTGTTGGTATTATCCAAAAAATACAATAAACAACGTAACGAAGAAAATGAATCGTTTATTGATAGTAGTCTTGATTTTTATATAAGAGGAGACATAGTTGAAAGAACTTTAATACTTCTCGCAGGAAAGGATGTATCTAAAAATATTGACGTTGTGACAGCTCATAAAAAGCTGATAAAGTATGCTACATTAAACAACATGGATAATATAATATCTACAGATATTAAATCTTTAAATCAAATTAAAACCACTCATGATTTTAAAGCTCCTATATCTAAAAAAAGATTTGAAACACCAACAGGATTTGAAACTTATTACAATCTAGAGTTAACTCCTGTACTCAAAAGATTATCACTTAAAGAAAGCAATATAAGTCAATCACTTGATTTAGAGCTGACAACAGGAGTGAAAAAAAGTTATGATGAAAAAAGATGGCTACTTCAAGATGATTTATTATTTCTAAAAAGACTACAAAATGAAATAGAAGAAAGAACAGGAAAAAAGATCAAAGATTATAATAATGCGTATGTTCTTGAAAATTTAAGCAAAGGTAAAATACTTAATTCTTTTGAAAAGTTTGAATTTGAATACGAAACACCTTTAAAAAACGCAATAAGTAATATTGTGAATGATAATCAAAATATCTTTTTTCAAGACATAAACGATTACGTATATGCAAAACACGCCTTAGAGAGAAATAAAATAAAACCTTCTGGTATGTCTAATGAAAAGGCTATTGAAATAGTCACCGAGTTTGAAAAAACAGTATCTAAAAAACAAGTAAATAGTCTGATAGATGTTATAAAAGACATAAACAGATTTTACGTACAGTTAGCATATGATAGTGGACTAATTACTAATGAGAGATATAATGTTATGTTTCCAACGAAAAAAGGAGGTAAAAAACAAATGTTTGATTTTTATGTTCCACTGAGAGGTTTTGAAGAATCAGAAACAGATAATTCAATATTTGTAGATTTAAATAAAAAAATGAAAGGTAGGGTTTCTAAAGCAGATAGTCCTCTCGCATATTTATTAGCATCAGCTCAAACTGTAATTACACAGGCAGAAAAAAATAAATATAAATTAGCTTTATACAATTTACTTTTAGAGAACCCAGATTCTAAATCTTATGAGATTAAAAACTTGTATTACAAAGAAGTAGATGGAAAAATTATAGAGGATGATGTCAAAGGAGATAAAGGTAAATTAACAATATCTGAAAAAGATTATAAGCTAGGAAAACAAATACAAAGGTTTCAAATGTCTGGTGATCCTAGACTTACTACTATTAGTGTGAAAGTTAATGGTCAGAGAAAAGTTATTGAATTTTTTGGAGATGATAATATAAAAATAGCTCAAGGAATTAATAAATACATAGACCCAGAAAGCAAAGCAGGTAAGTTTCAAAAATTAGCAAGTAGTGTTGGTGATTTCGGTGGACCATTTTCTTTGTCTAGAATTAATGGTGTTATGAGAAGTTTCTTTACGCAATACTCTCCAGAATTTATACCTATTAACTTCTTTAGAGATATTACTGCTGGATTAATAAATATTACTGTAGATTTTGACAGCTCTACAAGAAACGCTGTTTTAAAAGAAACTTTTAAATCTATGGGAGCTTTAAAAGGATTTTTTGCAGGAAACAAAAGAAAATTTCCAAAAGGCGAAGAAGGAGATATGTTAAAATTATTTATAGAAAACGGAACTAGGACTGGATATTCACAACCTAGAACTGTTGATGAACTTAAAAAAAGTTTAAATGATTTTGATAAAATATTAGAGCCTACTGACAAAGGAATAAAGTTTCAGACGGTAAAAAAATTACAAGATGGTAGTTATACTTTTGGTAAGTCTATTCTTGATCTTTTAGATCAAACTAATTTAATATTAGAAAATACTGTAAGATATTCTGCTTTTAAAGTTTTAGTTAATAAAGGTGAGTCAGTAGATACAGCGAGTAAATATGCTAAAGACCTAACAGTAAACTTTAATAAAAAAGGTATGTTAACAAATGACATAGCTAAAAATTATTTGTTCTTTAATGCAGGAGTGCAAGGTGTTGAAAGAATTACTAGACCATTTTTCACTGGTAAAGCAGGTAGAGCAGCAAGTGTTTTTGCTACCATTGCAGCAGCAGGATTTTTTAATCAAATGGCAGTGAGATTGATCGCAGGAGAAGATGAGGATGGTAAATATTTTTATGATAAATTGCCAGAATATGTAAGAAATAAAAATATAATAATTGTAAATCCTTTGTGGCTATTGGGTCTTAGTGATGTTAAATTTAAAACTTTTCCTTTACCTTATGGTTTTAATGCTATATATAGTGTTTCTGATCCTATAGTAAGATATGGATTAGGATACCAAAGTTTTGCATCTTCAGCAGCAAGCATGGCAGATAATGTTGCAGAGTCTTTTTCACCTCTAGGTTCTGTTAATTCAGAAAACAGAACATTTGGAGAATCTGTTTTATCTTATATTGCTCCAACAGCTTTACAGCCAGTTATAGAATTAAGTCAAAATAAAAATTTTATGGGATCAAGAATTTACCCAGAAGATAATCCATTCTCAAAAGATGAAAAACCTGGCTTTAGAAGTGCATACTCTAATAGTGCAGATTACGCTGTATTCATATCTAAAGCCTTCAATAAACTTAGTGGTGGAGATAAATTTGAAAAAGGTTTTTTTAGTCCGAAGCCTCAACAAATAGAATACTTAGTAAATCAATATTTAGGTGGTGTTGGAGCTACAGTAAATAGATCTGTAAAAATCATAAACAACACAATATCTGGTAGACCTATAATAGAGGATGTAAATGATATACCTATTGTTAGAAGATTTGCTACACAATCAGAAAAATATGATGAATATGGTGTTTATTATGATATGTTAAACTTTATGAAACAAGCTCAAGATAGAGAAAGAAGTTTTAGAAAAGACATCAAAGAAAGAGAAATGTCTAGAAAAGAGTATAATGAAAAAATGAATGAGAAAAAACCAGATGCTTTTAATTATACTTTAAAAGAATTAATAAGACTTGAAAAAAGAACTAGTGGTATAGTTGAAAGAGTTAAAAAATTAAGAGACGATAGAAATAAGGCTATAGATAATGATAATTATGAATTAGCACAGAAAAAAGAGGCTGATATCTTAAAACAAATGAAAAAATTCAATAAATTTGTTACTAAGGGAAAATATCAATCTTTACCGTCTGGAGAAATTTTACAAAACCTCTTAGGTGAAGAGTAAATTCTTAATAAAAATATTTTATATAACAAGCCTATGGCATAGATAGTCATAGGCTTATTTTTTTATGGCTGAAGAAAAAAACGATTATACGGAAATAAATCTTGAAACCCTCAAAATGTTTGAGGATGCAGGGATGATGAATGTCTTAGATGATACAGAAGTAACTGAAGACATGAAAGTTATATTGGAAGATGCTGAAACGTATTGGTCCAACTTACAAGATTTTAGAAATAGGAGAGAAAGAAATAGAGAATACTACAGAGGTAGACAATATTCAGACTTAGTAGATGATCCAGATAATGAAGGATCTTCTGTATCAGAAGAAGAGTTAATATTAAGATCTGGTAGACAGCCACTTGTCAACAATCAGATTAGACAACTAGTAAAGAATTTGATAGGTCAATATCGTATGAACGATTATAAACCTATGGTCAGAGCAAGAAAGAGAGAGGATGCTAAGAAGACAGAGATGATGACTAATGCACTCCAGTATTGCTATGATACAAACGAACTGACAGAGTTAGACGCTAGAGCTTTTGAGGAATTCCTAATTAGCGGATCTGTCGTGTGGAAGACTGGATTTGATTACTTCATAGAGAAGGATATGGAGGATGTAAGTGTGGAGTTAGTCAACCCATCTAGGCTTTTTTTTAATACTGATGTAAGCGATGTCAGATTGAGAGATGTGCGGTTTATAGGAGAAATAATAGACACCACGTTGGAGCAAGTAATCAAGGCATTTGCTAAGAACCCTGGGGATGAGGAGAAGATAAAGATGATCTATGCCAACGATGACTATAACAGAGCCGATTATACAGGCGATTTTGATAGCGATAATGTTGATAATACATCATTCTATGTTTCAGAGACGTTGGATCAGGTGAGGCTGTTTGAAGTGTGGAGAACGGAGATGGAAGATAGAGTTATGTGTCATGACTTACTTTCTGGTGAATACTACCAACACCCTATTGATATTGTGGATGTCGCTATATCAGTTATTGAAGAAGAAAATGTAAAAAGAATAGAACTTGCACAATCTCAAGGTGTAGCTCTAGAATTAGTTCCTCTTATAGAATATGAGGTAAGAAAAGAAGAAGTTTGGAAATATTATTTTATATCACCATATGGCGATTTATTAGCTAGTGGTAACACACCATTTGAACATCAGCAGTTCCCATATACACTAGGTTTATATCCAATGGTTGACAGTGAAGTTTTTGGATTTGTTGAAGATATTATTGATCAGCAAAGACATATAAACAGAGTTATATCGTTGATGGACTTTATGTTGGGAGCGTCTGCTAAAGGTGTGCTTATGATTCCAGAAGAAAGTATACCAGATGGATTAACACCACAAGACTTTGCGGACCAGTGGGTTAAGGCTAATGGGATTATTGTGTATAAAGGCAAAAGTGGTGTTATGCCCCAACAAGTAGTAGCTAATTCATC
>TARA_R100000654_G_scaffold33860_1_pt1 | contig 15553 bp, 28 predicted proteins | sample TARA_R100000654 | Tara Oceans TARA_R100000654 (sample SAMEA2622473) | marine metagenome | biome: marine biome (ENVO:00000447); feature: surface water layer (ENVO:00002042); material: "saline water (ENVO:00002010), including plankton (ENVO:xxxxxxxx)" | depth 5 m
GGATCTCCCATAAAAATGGAATTCGTTTCGTTACTAGCGATGGTCATCTGTTGTTGACCTTGGCCCTGATATGCAGAACCCATCATTAGCACTGGACGAAATCCAAAGTTGCCTTGTTGATTTGCCATAATATTACTCCTTTGTAATACGTTGTTAGTATTGGTCGTTCAACAAACCGTGCCGATTACGACTTGTTTCCTTTACCAAATGTTACATTGGTTCGCCTTTGGGGTTTACTGATCGGCATCCGAGGATCCTCGATTTTCAGTAGATCGCTGTCGACAGCCTCTTTTTGGCTCTCGGTTAGGTTTTGATAATAAGCATTACGCTCTTCAACGGTCTCTACTGGCATACGAGCTAACAGTAACCCACCTACCCCTATAACACCTGCGTGTTTACCATCTTCAATGGTTGGAAGTTGCCAGTCAGGATACTCGTCAGATCGGACTAATTCCCATCCTTCTCGTAATTTTCCCATGATATTTTTAGTATCATCATAACCTCTAACTGATTCCCTAATCCATCGGTGCTTAAATCCGTCTGGTGCTGGGGGTGCGTCTAACGATGAAGGTCGAGTCCAGCCTGTTTTACGAGCTGTCTTTTCCCTAGTCTCGCTAGATCTTAGCATTTTATTTACCATATTGTCTCCAATCTATACATATTTTGCGTATTGTTCAAGAGTAAGACCTAGTTTTTTTGCTATCGCTACTTGGCTAGGTGTAAGCTTTACTTTTTTAGAACCGCTTGTTTTTTGTGAACGAGAAGCAGAAGCCACTACAACTGGTGCTTTTTCTTTTGCTTCTTCCGTTTTTGTTTCTTCAAATTTGTGAGGAAACTGTTTTCTCATGTAAGAATTTATTTCTGAATAATATTCATCACTTTTGGGATTATATCCTTCTTTTAATAAATTTTTATGATGAGCTAGAGCAGTGAAGGTCATGGCTTCGTCTTTTCCAAACCAAGAGTTTTCTTCAGCCCACTCCTCAGCTCTTGGGTCAGGCTGTGCAGGAGCAGGTTGCTGTTGTTTAGGTTTTTCGGCCATTAAACCTTCTGATTGTTTTTGTAAGGCTTCTCTCTGTTGTTTTGAAGCTAGAGCTCTTTCTTCTTCAATAGCTAATCTAGTCAAAGCTCTTTGTGCTTCTACTTGAGCGGGAACATCATTATTCACCAGAGCATCTTGATAGACTTTTTTAGTTTGCTCTATTTGAGATTTAACTCTGTTTTCATATTCAGCGATATAATTCTCATCTAGAGATTTTATTTTAGTCTCATATTCTTCGTATTTTTTCTTAGCAGTTTCTGCAAAACGAAGAGCTTCTTGTTCACGTTGTTCAGTTTTCTCTACTCTGTCCAAAAGTTTTTTAATTCTTCTTTGAACATTTTTAGAATACTTGTCTAATCCATCATCTTTAGAGTCTTCTTCTTCATTTACCTCTTCTTTAGATGGTTCTTCAGATGAAACTTCTACTTTTTCTTCTTCGACTTTTTTCTCTTTAGTAGATTCTTCTTCTTGAAGTTCAACCTCTTGACCCTCGCCAGTAGTGTCAAGGTCTACCATTTTTTCTTCAGTCATCTTTTTCTCCTTAATAAAGGGTTAATACATCTTTAGGATCTTTTAACTTTGCCAATACTTCATCATCGTTAAGAATTCTAACTTCTCCGCCTTCAATCTTAACTCTGGAGCCTGCATACTTAGCAAACACAACCCAATCTCCTTTTGTACACCAAGGTCCATTTGGAAATTTATTTTTATCAGCATAAGCATCTGATCCCATACTTAAAATTAAACCAACGTTGGTTGTTAACTGTTGTTCTTCTATTGCTTTATCTGTCAACAATAAACCTCCCTTGGTTTTTTCTGCTCCTCTATAAGGAAGCACCACAATTCTCCAGCCAGTTGCTTGAGGAACTCTTTCCATAGCAGGGCCTTTATTCTCTTCTTTCTTTTCTTCTTTTGCTTTTGTTTTAAAGCCTTTAGGAAGTATTATTTTATTCATCTTTCATTACCTCATTATGTAAGTCTTGGTAGTCCAATAAAAACTGTTCTAAAGCATGTAGCTTACCTAGTTGATACTGGTATTCATCAAACGAATTTAAAGACCTTGATAAAAGATCTTCTCTTCTTTCTTCTATCTTTTGTTGAATTAGTTTTTTTACTTTATAATCGAAACGATCCACTATTGTGTAATTTTCTTATTTTTTTCGAAGCTGCGGAGCCCGGCCATTCCGAGCAAAGCCGTGACGAGCGGGAATAAAGTCGACATGTCAAGCTCTGGTAGAGGGTTATGTTGAATACTAAAAGCTGCCAATATAAAAACTAAAAATTGTTTTATTACAAATTCCCACGCTATGGCTAACGCACAGGACATCCCGATGAGGGGCCTCCACGACCGCTGCATGATACCGCCTATGCCTGTAGCTTTTGACTTAGCATCAGCTAAGTTAATGTCCATTTGTTTGGAGTTAATCTCGTTTTCTAGTTGTTGAAGTTTTATTTTAATCTGACCTTTTTCTTCTTCTGAAGTGTGGACACTGTCGATTACTTTTCCGACAGTGTCAACTAAAGATCCGCCTAATAATTTTGATAACATTGATTAGATAGCTTGAGCTACAGCCCAACCGATTACTACACCAATTACGAGCCATTTTTTCTTTGGGTGTTTTTCCCAAAGGTCCTTAATCCATTTTTGCATTAGAATACTCCTTCGAATTTGAGTCCTTTAGAGGCTATTCCATATCCCTTTTTTCTTTTCTTATCTTCTGGTACAGAACCTACTGGCACTATTTTTCCATAAGGAATATCCATGCCTTGTGACTTAGGTCCCTTTTTAGGGGGAATAGTTTTTGTCAATCGTTTAGTCATTAGTGTAATGTTAAACTATTTTCATTAATTTTCAACTTACTAATTTGATTAGCAATATAGGTATCTGCAACAAATTCACCGTAAGCATCTACCATTGTTTCACGACTCATGCTTAACATAACTTGAGCTAATTCAACTAGATCTACGCCTTTTTCTGCTTGGCTTTGCATAAATACTCTTGCATCATCAATAATACTTTGAATTCTTTTTTCTGTTTTTTTATCAACCATATCTTTAACATAGTATGGACTAGACATTTTTACCACTCTTCTTTTCGACTTTCTTTATTGTGCCTTTATTCTTAGAAGCGTAAAATACTTTTTCTCCTTCTTTCTTTCCATATGTCTTTTTCATTGATTTCATAATCTTTTTGCCTTTTTTATTTAGAGGCATTTTTATTTTTCATATTTAAACTTTGAGTTGTCATTTTATCGTACTGAACTTCTGCTCTTTTATCAGCTATATCATAATCTTTTTGTATTCTAGCTTGGTCTATTGCTGTTTTTTGTTTTAATCTTTCAGCATCTAATTGAATTCTAGCTTGATCTCTTTGAGAGTCCATTTGATCTTTTTGTGCGTCTTGTTGTAGTTCTTGTTGTTTTAATTGTATAGCTGGATCAGGTTGTCCTCCTCCAGAAAGTTGTTGAGATGCTTGTTTTAGTTCTCCCATAAACTGAGCCTCTAATCTAGCAATGGCTTGATCCATGTCCTCTTCGGGAAGCTGTCCTTGACTGACTAAGAAAGCAGTTTGTTCTTTTGCTTTTAAAGATATATGTTCCAAAATATGTTTTTGAAGTTTCATAGCCATAGGAGGATTAGCCAATATCATTTGATTGGTTCCAAAGATTAAATGATTTTGAATATGTGCATCATGATCTTGACCTTCATAAACTTGCAATAAGTTACCGTCCAGTAAATCTGCATGTTCTGTAGCAGGATCTTTAGGAGCGACAGGAGAGTCTTTTCTTAAAATTTCGTCCACATCTTTAATACCTAAAGCTTCATACATTCTTCTATAAGCTTCTTTCATGTTATGTAAATCAGGTGCACTTTGAGCTAATTGTAATTCTGTTTGAGCTAATGTTACTCTTTGTGTGGTAGAAAAAATATTAGGATCAGCAACAGGTAGTACATCTAAACTACCGTCAAAATCTTCTGCTTTAATTGTTCTATCTGCTCCTTCAACCGAGTAAGGATAAGTTTCAGGTAAATAATCAGCAAACACATTGTACAGTAATTTAAATTCTTTTCTTTGAGAATAATAGCAACGCTTATGTATAGCTGACATAATTTTAGAACCACGTTCTAATAAAGCAATTGTAGTTCCAACAGGAGCATTTTGATTTCCATCTCCCACTTGCATGTCTGCAATGCTAGCAAATCTTTGACCCGCTTGAACGACAAAACCTAAAAGACTGTAAAGAGTTTGTGAAGGTTCTTTGTAAGGAAGAGGTATTAATGAGTTTCTTAAATCACCATTAGGTGCGTCTATGTCTCTAAACTCACCTGGTTGAATAGGATCTGCATCATCTCTAATTCTTATTCCTCTAGATTTAAATCCTGCTGGTAGATTAGATAAAGTTCCTGCATCAATTAATTGTCTTAAAAGATCCGTAGCAGTTCTTGATAATCCACCAATCATGTGAATTAAACCAAAACCATAAAACCCTAGGCCAGGTAGAAACTTATATTGAACAAAATATTGTTTCTTCATTTTTTTAGGATCATCTTTTTCGTAGTTTCTTCTAATACCTACTACTTTTGTTGAACCTTCTTCAATCGTAACTATGTAAGGAATTTTTATTCCTGTCATCTCTCCTGAGTCATCTTTATCTTCGAAATCTTGTAAATCTAATGAAGTGTGAAACTCATATAATTTTATAACCTTATCTGCATAGCTAGGTTTCTGCCCATCCAATTCATTATATTTTTCTTTGACTCTGTCTGCTTCTGCCTCTTGAGGTAAAATATCTACATCTTTATAAAAACCAGAAACTTGTTTTTTTCTAAAATCATTATAGCTCATGTTAATCACATGACACATTCTCTCGCAGCTATCTAAATCTGTTGCCAAATAGTTAACAACTAAATCTTCTGCTGGAACAAACTTAGAAACAGGTCTATCCATTAACTCATCGTAGTAAACTTTTTTAAATGTCGATCCTGCTAAAGGTAAATAAAATAACATCTGATCATACTCAGGAGTATAATCTTCCATTTTATTCATTAACTGAAAATTCATAAACTCTTGAACACGTCCAGCTCTTGCATACTTTTCAGGACTTTCGTCTCCCATAATAATTGTTCTTACTGGGCCACCAGATGGTAACAATTCTTTAAATGCAGTTGCTTGAAATTGTGTAGCACTTTCTGCTAACAAAGGGTGGGTAGCTCCACTGGCTCCTCTAAATGGATTAGACCTTTCTTCATACTTCAGTCCTAGTAATCCTAAACCCTTAACATAAGCGTCTTCCCAATCTTTACGTGAAGACTTATCGCTTTCAAAGTCTCCCATAAGTTCGTCAGACAAAGTTTCTAAATCTCTATCATCAATAACTTCTGCTAAATTAGAATAAAATTCTATTTCAGGTAAAGCTTCTTTTGGATCAAAGTCTAAAGTTGCTCCACCGTCATCGTCCATTTGAATTTCTAATCCTTCGGGAGCCGGAACTCGTTGTCCATCAACCACAACTTCCGTTTCTTTTTTTAAAATTTCAAGTTCAGGTTTACCGCCTAGGTTTAAAGCTTTGTCTATATTATCTACCATTTTTTATTTATAGCACCTAACATGTCTTTTACAACATGTCTATTTTAGGTAAAGGCATTACGTATCCGCCTTTTCTTTTTTTATCTACGCTTTTTCCTTTTGCTTTTTCGATTTGCGATCCGAAGAAGTCCGTAAGTTTTTCGAGGTAATCACCGATATCGGACCAGCTTTTAAGCGGACTAATTGTTCCGGCTTCGTCGCTAAAGTACCTTTTATAACTCTCACCATTTTTATCTACCTTCCAGTCGTTTCTTAATTTCTCTAATTCTATCTCTGATATAGTATATTGTACAGAAAAATCAAGATCATTAGTAAGATCAGGAAAAGTGTTTTCCAAGAAATCTTGTATGTAAGGAATTACATCTGCTTTTTTTAAAGGAGAGTTTTTAATCGCCTCTTTATCCACAATAATTCTGATACCATCATTTCCATCCATTGTTTCAATTGGCTGATATCCTCTAAATATTCCATTGGGATCATTTGTTACAAAAAATTCAAAAAACTTTTTTAAAGTATCACTATCTCTTAGATTACTTGTGCCCTCTTCAACTAAATCTATACCAATATTTTTAGGGTTTTTTGTTAATTCTTTTGCTGAATTAACCCATACTTCTGTTTGGTTTAATAAATATCCCAACATCGCTCCAGCTTTTCTTGCATTTTCTTTTGATGAGAAAGTTTGTTCTACTGTGGACGGATTTTGATAAAGCTCCCATCCTCCCGTGCCATGAACGACACCAGAAAGATTTGTTCCAAAAACTTCATTAACCATTTTAATCGCTTCAGCAGTAACATCGTTATTTATTTTTTCTTGTTTAGTGACAGGTAACTCTGAGTAGTCTTCACTAAACTCTAACTGCCAAGGTGACCCATCTCCCGGAGCCACTTCCATAGAAATTCTTCTCAAGTTTCTTGTCATGGCCATTGATACATCTCCACTGGTTCCTAACTCACCTGTAAAGTCTGTTAGGTTCATCCATCCTATGGCCTGAATCTCAGCAGGTTTCCAGTCGGATTTACCTTGCCACTCAATGCTGTTTAAATAATCTGTTAACTCTCTTCCAAACATAGCTCTATTTTCATATTTGGTTCCTGTAATACCTCCCTCACTTATGTCAATTTTAATTCCTTCTGGTATTTCATATCCTAATTTTTTTAATTTATTTAAATAAGTTTTATCAACTAATCCCATATCTCTAGCGGTGTGTATATCTACCACAAAAGGAGCTCCTCCAGCTTCATCATTTCCCATTATGGATCTGACGTCTTTGTCATACCCAGCGTCTATAAAATCAGAAATTTTTTGTCCGACACCTTTTGTTACTTTTTTTTCAAAAAGAATATCTTTGATAACTTGGTTAGCCATGGGTAATCCTTTTCCTTTTATTTCGGTGTAAGGCACTCCTTGCTGCATTTGCTCGTAAATAAACAAAGTATTAGTTAAAGCACTGGTAGGTGTTTCGTTCTGTTGCCCTGATAACCAAGCAGTGGCTAACTTATCTCTTTCCGCTTTGTCACCAGCTCCAATAGAATCGAACTCATCAAAAATTTTCTTATACCAATTAGCAGCGTTAAGTATTTGCTCTTTATTCATTGTTGAATCAATTCTGTTTTTCCAATCATCAAATTCAATATTACCAATTGCTATATCAGGTAAATTAGTTCCAGGGGCTTTCAAGACTATTCTTTCGTTTTGTGGTCCTCCAGGGTAAGAGTCTACTTTTCCTTCTTTTATTTTTTTAATTCTATCTGTATGTAGTCTTAAATTGTTTTCTGTTTTATCATCAGGAAAGTTTATGCCTCCGATAAAATCAGTAAGCCCTTCTACGGTTACATCAGTGTAAATAGAATCAGATAAGGTTTGTTTTGATTCTGTGAAACCTACATCTTCTACTTTAGTTTTTTGTTCAGGAACATCCGGAGTAATTAAAGGCTCAGATTTTGTAGTTGTTTCTGGAGTGCTGATAATTTGTTCAATGGGAACTTCTGGAGGAAGAAAAATTTTTTTATTTAATTCCTCATTAAATTTATTTTCTGCTTCTATTTGATCTGCATCAGGAGCATATAAAGGTCCAGCGGGTGTTTCTTGTATTCGACTAACAATCGATTGAATAGGAGTACCTGATAAAATATTTAGAATATCATCAAAAATTATTTGATTGGAATTATAGGCATTCATGATTTTCTCTGCGTTTTGTGCTCCGACAGCACTAATCAACAAAGGGCCTACAATATTAGGATTAGTCGCTATTCTCTTTGTAATCTCTTTTCCAGCTAGTCCTGTTAAAAAAGGGTATACCATTAATCACCTTCCACGGTCCGCGTTTCGCTAGTCAATGACCTCTTGTCATCATCTACGATCAAACCTCTATCATGAGTTATACCTTGTTGATCGTATTTTTCCAGTATTTCTACTAACTCTTCTTTTGACATGGTATCCATAGATTCATCTGCTTTATTCTTCAAATCATAAAATCCTGCTACTCTTCCCCTTGCGACTTCCGCGTTGATAGCTGCTGAGTAGTGCTTGTCATCTCGGGCTTCGTCCCGCATTTCTTTGAGCGCCGTAAGATGGGAAGCCATCGACACTCCTGATGTCTCATATAAGTCTTGTTTCATTTCACTAATGGCTTCCACGATGAAGGGATTCTTTTTCGCATTCAAAAGATCATGGGCTGTTTGTCTTGCTCGATTCATTGAATATCCTGCCTTGCGAGCCGCTTCGCTTGCCGAAATTTTACCGGTCAGCGTTCCTTGGACATAGTTCGTCACGAATAACATTTGTTTAGGCGTCAGCTTCTGCTTTAACCTTCTGTCCTCTGGGTTTATATTTTTAATAATAGACATATTTTCTTTTACTCCTTGGTATTTCAAGTTCCTTTTCATCATCTTGTAACTGAACCAAGTTTCCTTGACGGTATCTTAACAAAGCTAAAGTTGTTGCGTCAACTAAATCATCGTGTTCTCCAAAAGGAAACGAAGCGCACTCTTCCATTAATTCAATTGCAAATTCATTATCGGTTCGCCACACTTGTCCCGACTCAAATATGGGAGCGACTGTATTTACCCGGACATGCTTGTCCTGTCCGCGGTTCGGGGAAAATGCTGTAGCGTATATTCCATGTCGTCTCAACTCGTGTATCAAAGGTGTCCCGGTTGCTTTGGCTTCAATAATAACTAATTCAGGGTTCCAGTACCTAACGTTATCTAATGCAACTTTTTTTAATTCAGGAAAGTCCCACCTGCCTTTTTCAACGTCTAATAAAATTATGTGAGTCTCATTTCCTTCGTTTGGATAGAATATTCCCCAAGTTGTAATAGCTGAATAGTCCGCGGACTCTTTTTTGGAGAAAGCTGTGTCATAGCTTTGAATAATAAATTGACATTCAGGCGTGTTTGGTTTGTCCCACACGTTCCACCATTCGCGTTTAATGATACTCGTTCCGTCGTACGTGGGATTTTGTTGCCACTGGGCGTTCCACTTGGATGGGGTCAAAGATGCTTTGACTTTGTCTAGCTCATCTATCTTCCAATACTGTGGCCAAATGGGTTTTCTCTTATCTTCTTCGTCATCATCCAATATAGCAGGAAACTCTACAACATCCCATTTGTCTGCTTTAATATCTCCCATCTTTTTTACAAGTTGTGCAGTTAAATCCTTTTGTGACCAGCGAGTCATGACAATAGCAATGGATCCTCCAGGTTGTAAACGTTGTCTAGGTCCTGAAGTGTACCACTCATAAGCATTATCCATGGCAGTATCTGATAATGCATCTTGTTCTGAATGTGGATCATCAATAATTAATAAATCTGCACCACGACCGGTGATTGCACCGCCTACACCTGCAGCAAAATACTCGCCTCCAAGGTTAGTTTCCCATCTACCAGCAGCTTGGTTGTCAGTTCTTAACGTTACACCAGGGAATATTCGTTTATATTCTTTTGAATTCATTAAATTACGAATTTTTCTACCAAACCTAACAGCTAGTTCACCTGTATGTGTTGCTTGAATAATTTTTAACCTAGGATTAATACCCATCATCCATGCTGGGAACAAATAACTCGCAAATTCTGATTTTGTGTGTCTAGGCGGCATGTTAATTATCAATCGACAACCTTTGTCAGTAGAAAATTTTTGAAATTTTTCTGATGTTCTTAAATGATGTGGTCCTTCTACAAACTCAGGCCACACCGCTTTAACAAATCTCATAAAATTAGTGCGTGCACCTTCTTGTTCAATTTTTTGACGAAGCAAAACCATTGCTTTTAATTGATTTGCGTCCAGGTTTTTATATTCCATATACAAATTCCTCTCTATGACTGTGAAAATGCTGCTTACCCTTGCTACTGTCTGCAAGCGCACGGGCCATTTTTCGTGGGTGGGGGTAAAATTTTGTTCGTATTTTGTTCATTTTTCTCTAAGTACCTAACGTTTCACAATGTGAAACGAATATTTGTTGCATAATAGTCATTATAGGAACCAAAAACAACGTAAAAACCCTTATTTTTCAACGTTTTTAAAAAATCAATCATTTATTATCGGAACACCCCCCACATCTAGTGGGTCAGAATTTAGCTGTGCGCTGAGCGCACGCCAATTTTCACGATCCGGAGCCCGCGCGCAAGGTTCCGCGACCCTTTTTGGGTCTAAAAAATCAAAATCTTTGGATCTATACAGAAATACTTCTCTTGAAGAGAGGGCCCTCTGCAAGATAAAAAGGCCGTCAAAAATTTTAGAATATTTATGGTGAAAAGCTTTCTGATGTGGTCTCAAATTTTGTACCAGTTTATCACGCTCACAAACCTTACATTCGACAAACAAAACTTCTTTATTTTTATTAAATAAAATAAGATCCGGAAATCCATTTATTGTAGTAGTTTCAATACGAATAGGATTAAATTCTGAAAGCTTATCCTTAACCATTTTATATAAATTCTTTTCAGGGCCCGCCATAAATACAACGTTACATTATTTCATAATCTGAAACAAATCAACTATACCTAAACGTTACAAGAAGATTTTCCAAAATTATATTTTAAAATAAAATTTATCTAAAAAACAGCCTAACTACCTAGAGAGTATGGAACACTGTCCACACTACCAAAAATAGAACTGTGGACAGGTTTTGTTATATTTTTCAATAATTCTAGAAGAATGGAACACTGCCACACTTCTTTTTTACAAAAACTTTTTTTTATTTTAAATTTTTCAAAAAAACTCTTGTACTGTTCCACTGTTCCACGATCCGCCGGCCACGATCCAGGATTTAAGAACAAACTACGAACAAACCCAAAATCGCTTTTAACCCACATTTTTTAATCGTAGAGAGGTATCATAAAATATCATACTTAATCATACAAGACGATACCAAAGACCTATCTCTACGGCTCTTAAAACAGTTTTTATTTTTAGCCTCTTTTCTAAACTATGTTATACAGTACCATATTTTATCATATAAGAGCCCTACAGAGCATTCTAACATACAAAATGAAAGCTAACTTAAAATAAAAAACTTGACACCTCTACGGCTCTTAAAACCGGTCGGCGCTCCGCGGTTCATTAATAATTAATAAAGCTCTATTTTTAACTAACCTGTGGATAACTTTATTAAGGTGCGACAATAGTGACCAATTTTATCCAATTTAATTGTTGAAGGTACTGTACCACATGGTATGATAACTTATCTTTTAAAGATAGACCGAATGGGTGACCGGCGAACAAATAGACACCAAGTCTAAAAGGCGAACTCGGTAGATAACAGAGACACTACTCAAGAGGGTATCACAGAAGATGCCACACCACTGGTAAGAGGATCAAACTCCAAAGCTATACTGATGAGGCCTTAATGGCCGAAACACTGACAGCGGGTTATCCCGCTGTGTCTATGGCATGGGAGGCCATCTATAATGAATAAAAAAATTAGATTTTCATTAACTCAAGATGAGGTTGAATACCTAGCGGATCTACTAAGATATGAAATGGCAGATCCGGAACCAAGAATGGAAATGCATCTTGAACCGGAACAAGTATCTGATCTACAGAAGAGATTAAGAAAAAAATCTATCGATAACGCAGATCAGATTGAAAGATTATTCCAAAGCGCTTAACAGCGCTTTGGGAGTGTTTATAGCACGGGAGGCTATATATTATGAAACTACCAAATAATATTAATATTAAACTACCTAACATTAACGCGGTTGGTTCTTTAAACGCTTTCATGAAAGCAAGAACTTACTACCCTAGCAATATGTTAGAGGTGGGAACACCGGCCACAATTCATATGTGGTCTGATACCCATGCCGCTACGGTTCAAGAGGTCGTACAGACTAAAGCGGGCCGTACTTACCTTAAGGTCACAGAAGACCATAAGGAAGTGATTGCTAAAGCTAAAAGCTATGGCGATCAGCCTAAATATAACTTTACTCCTAACCCTAACGGTAGGGAGTGTTGGGGCGAGGTTGTCTTCTTTAAAGACGACAACGACGAGCTAGTCTTCTTAATTAAGAGGGCCGCTTTTAACTATAAAACCAAGCGTTTTACTAAAAACGGTTGGGCTATAGTTAGCCTCGGTGAGCGTCGCGAATATCGTGACCCTCACTTCTAAATTTCTCGGGGGCCTTTTTGGCCCCCAGTGTCTATGGCAATTAAGGAGGCCATCAACAATGTTAAACTTTATTATCAAAAAAATAAAAAACGTTATTGAGAGAAAAGAATGGAAAGCTAATAACGATCTCTATTTAAGAAGAATTAAATTAAATGGATAAAACATTAGGGGCCGCAAGGCCCCAGTGTCTATAGCATGGGAGGCTATATATTATGAAAATAGAAAAAGAAAAATTATACACTATCAACATACTTCATCATGAAGCAGTGGTAGCTGCTAAAAAAGCAGTCACTGATTTTATAGAGAAACACGGCGAACCATTTTATTGTGGTTTTGCCGGTGTTGTTGTTAAAGGTGTAAGAGGCAATTCAAGAGTAGGTAAGAGACTCAAAGAATTGGGTTTTAATGATAACTACGGCGGCGGTCTATATTTTAGTAATCCCGCGGGTTTTAATTTAACTTACCAGTCAATGGATTTAAAAGAAATTGGCGCAGAGAAGTATGCAGAAATGTTTAGAGAGTTTGGATTTGATGCTCATATGAGTTCAAATCCGGATTAATTTATAGGGAGGGAAATTTAATTTTCCCTCCCAGTGTCTATAGCATTAAGGAGGCTATATATTATGAACAACGATTACTTAACAGCACAATATAGAAGTGAAACAGATAATAATGATAATTATTATTTTCAAATATTTAGACTAGAAGAAGATGGTTTTAAAATCAAAAATTTTTTAGATGGTGTTAAATTTAAAAATCCGGAAGAGGCAAACAAATGGATTTATAAAAATTACCCATATGAAGACGATCATCTTTTCATGGAGATAATGCAAGTTCCAAACAAACTTCCGGAACACTGGCATCATCCTTTTACTGCTGCTCTAAGCACTGAAGCTTTTTATCAGCATAATAGAGACAACGGTATCAACACTGCAATCAACTGGACTAAAGGAAAAAAGAGAGATCAATACATAAAAGAACAGGGCGCATAAGCGCCTTGTCTCTTAGTGTCTATGGCAATTAAGGAGGCCATTAATTATGGATATGTTAAAAATGTATGGTGAAGACATCAAATCTAGACAGTCAACACCAAAAGACTCCGCACAAGCTTTTGTGATGGAGGAGATTAAAGGCTATGTTAAAGAATTTACTTCACAGCATCCTAATGTTAATGAAAAAAAATTCATTTTAGCACTAGCAAGATTACATAATAATATTGGTAAAAAATTCAGCGGTGACTGGATGCCAATAGAAATCGAATAAATATCTCGGGGCCCTAAGGGCCCCAGTGTCTGTAGAAGGGAGGTGATATTATGATGTCAAAAGAAATGGCAGATATGTATGAAGCTAATGTCGGATGGGGCAAACTATTCGCTCCAAATGATGCCGGCATCAAAGCTTTCATTAAGTTTTACATGTCATATATCAACCACAAAAATTAAATTACATATGTTTACTCCCGCGAGGCGCGGTTCACCCACCGCGTCTCAATCAGTGTCTGTAGCAAGGTAAACCATCAAGGGGTAGGTTTTTAAATTTTACCCGCTTAACTACTATCCGGACGTGATCACCGGCCAGTGCTAAATGTTTTATCAACAAGCCTTGTTATTCCGCGTCTCCAGTGTCTGTAGCAATTAAGGAGGCTACCAATAATGAAAAAAATAAAACTTAGAGACGTAAAAATTTGCGACTGGATGAGTGAGGAAACCACTTGTTTTAAAGCAACAGTTACAGTCGATGGTGAGGATATTTGTACTGCCAAGAACGATGGTAAGGGCGGATGTACAGATTTTTATCCTGTAAAAATTAATGATGGTTATGAAAAAATTAATCAATTAAATAATTGGTGCAAGGATAATTTACCTAAATGGAAGTCACACTATTTCCCAAAGAAAAAGTTCGACAGAGATTTAGAGTTTGTTGTGGGAGAATTGTTAGATGAACAAATATAGTGTGACTTTGTCTGTGGATGAAGATTGGATTAAAGAATTTGATTTAATTGTGGAAGCAATTGATGAGAGTGAGGCTGAAGCATTAGCAATGATGAGTGTTAGAGAGAATTTATCTGACTACATTATTGCCAGTGCGGAAAAATTTAAAAGGAGAGAGAAGACAAATGATTAAGAGTATTTTTGAAGCTGTTGATATTTGTGAAGGTGAGACTGAACCGGAAAATGAAGAGCAGTATATTGAAGCTTGGCAGTTCTTAATTGACACTGGCTATGCTTGGTCACTTCAAGGATGGTTTGGCCGTAGAGCGGCAGACCTTATTGAAGCGGGATATTGCACAAAATAAAATACAATAATGCATACGCGTATATATGCGCGTATGCAGTGTCTGTAGCATTAAGGAGGCTACCAAAAATGAACGATCAATTAAAAACAGTCGGCATGGTATCAGCATTGTTTGGTATTATGTCCGGAGACGATAGAGAAGGTAAGGTAAAATATCAAAAAAGATTTTTTGAAACAGTCAAGGGAATGAATTTTCCGGATGATTGGGATAGTTTACCTTTAGAAGAGAAAGAGCGCAGACTAGAAGGTGTTCAAAAACTTGCGTTAAACAAGGAGGAAGACAAATGACAAGAAAAAATAATGAGATAAGAGCCGTTCTGAGATGGTCTGATCCATATGAAAAATTGGATTATATCGAAAACAATATCAATGACATCATTCCTGTAATTGAAAAAACTGATATTGAATACAGAGACATCATTATTCAAAAACTACAAAGAATCCAAGGTATCTTAGACAGACATCATGGATTACTTTTGTATGCGAGAAAAAATCATGGTCTTGATTTAGATAAAATTTTAGATCAATGGTATTTAGACCGAGAATACAAACAATCAGAAATAATGAAATCTTATGGAAAGGATAAAAATGACTAAAAAAGAAGTAAAACAATATCTAATCCAAATCTTGGATGTCTATGATGAAATGGAACAAGAGTCTTTAGCCGGAGACGAGGCTAAAGAAGAATACTCTAAAGTTGAGACTGTTTTGTTTGACGCTATCGACAATTATTTTGACGATCCGATGGCGGAAGAGAGATCAGAAGGGAGGATTTAGTGGATCCAACAGATCAGTTAAGACAATACTTAGAGGATCTAGGTCTTGATGATTTTGAAATTGAACAAGAAATAGAAAACTTTGAGAATGAATGTCAAACTCAAGCAGAAATGAATAAAGACTAAAAACAATTATAAGGGGCTCGATAACTCGAGCCCTTTTAATAAAAATTGCATATATGTGTATATACGCACGTGCGAGGTTGAAAAAAAATAAAAATTACACATAACTATATTATGAAAAAAA
>TARA_R100000654_G_scaffold8858_2_pt1 | contig 15512 bp, 15 predicted proteins | sample TARA_R100000654 | Tara Oceans TARA_R100000654 (sample SAMEA2622473) | marine metagenome | biome: marine biome (ENVO:00000447); feature: surface water layer (ENVO:00002042); material: "saline water (ENVO:00002010), including plankton (ENVO:xxxxxxxx)" | depth 5 m
ACAACTAGCAGCAGCCCCTACGAATGTTTGGGAATATGCGTATCAACTGCCTTCACAGATGCTTACTGGTGTTCCTCGAAGAGTTTTTGCTTCTGATAGCGTAGGTGCAAATGTAATCAAAGATTATGAAATACAAGGTAATCAACTACTGACGGATTTTACAAAAATCTTTGTAGACTTTCAGCAAACGGTAGATGAGCAATCAATGCCAGATTACTTTGTTAAGTTGTTGACCTATCAAATGGCTTGGCATTTAGCGATACCGATTACCGATCAGGCAACAATGCTTGATACTTATAGAACAATAGCCTTGGGAACGATGGCTGAAAGTGGTCGTGGTGGATACTTCCGTACGGCTACAAATATAGATAGTGCTGGTCAAAGCACCACAGTTATTGGAGATTATTTACTGACAGAGGTACGCTAATGAGTAGAGTTACCGTCTATCAATCAAACTTCAGTTCTGGAGAAATTGATCCTTTATTTTTAGGCCGTATTGATTTGGAGCAATACCGAAAAGGTTTAGAAGAAGCCAAGAATGTAATCGTATTACCTCAAGGTGGTTTTGAAAGACGACCAGGCACACGGTTTATGCTTGATCTTACATCCCATCTAGGTAGTGGCATTACAGCAACACAAGGTATTAGGCTTATTCCTTTTGAGTTTTCTACCACTCAATCTTTCATGCTTGTCTTTGTGAAGAACTCTACATCATCCAGCAACAATGTTCGTATGTTTGTGTTTGCTTCCAAAGTACAGATTACAGGGATCAATGGCGGTTCTGATCCTTACCTAGAAGTTTCTATGGGTGATATTGATTTATCCAAACTAAACTTTACCCAATCAGCAGATACACTTGTTTTAGTTCATGAAGATATGTCACCGATCAGTATTGTTCGTGGTGGAAACAATCAAACATGGACAGCAGCTACGATTGCTTTGACAATACCTAAACACGCTTTCACACTTGGTAAGGCTGAAATATCAGGTAATGTTACACCCTCTGCTACTTCTGGTTCAATCACCCTAACCTCAGCTGGAAGTAGCTTCACTACTGCTCATGTTGATCAATTCTTTACCAGAGATGATGGTTTTGGTCGTGTTCGGATTGTAGAGTTTGTTTCTTCTTCTGAAGTTATAGGCGTGGTTGAAGTACCTTTTTTAAACACAACTGCGATTGCAGATACAGCTCACCATATAGAAACAGGTTATGAAGATGCGTTTTCTACATCCAGAGGGTTTCCAAGATCAGCTACCTTTCACGAAGGTCGTTTGTTTTTTGGTGGTTCTAAATCATTACCCAACACTTTGTTTGGCAGTAAGGTCAATGACTTCTTTAACTTCAAACAATCTCAAGCCTTGGATGACGATGCTTTAAAAGCGAACCTAAGTAGTGATCGTGTCAATGCGATTACAAATGTCTTTGCTGCTCGTGACTTACAAATCTTTACAACAGGCGGTGAGTTCTTTGTTCAGCAAACAGAGATTACACCGATTACGCCTACCAATCTCACAGTTAAATCAGCAACTAAGAACGGTTCTAAAGAAGGTATACGACCTGTTCAAACATCTGATGCAACTTTGTTTATTGATCGTAATGGCGGTGGCTTGAGAGAGTTTCTCTATAACGATGCACAGTTAAACTATAATGCAAATAACGTATCTTTCTTGGCTAGTCACTTAATCAAGACCCCATTGAAGATGGCTATGCGTCAATCCACTGATACAGACGAAGGTGATCTATTACTGATTACCAATGGAGAAGATGGCACGATGGCTTGCTTTTCTATTCTTAGACCTGTCAATGTCGTTGCTGGTTCGGAGTTTGTAACAGATGGTAGCTTCATTGATGTAGGTGTAGATGTGACAGATATCTATACGGTCGTAACGAGAACCGTGAACTCTGCAACAAAGCATTATCTTGAGTTATTTGATAGCCAAAGAACAACCGATTGTAATCTACAGTATTTCTCTGGGGCAAGTTCCCCTGACCAATCCTTACCTGGTTCTACATCCGTATCGAGTTTATCTCATTTAGAAGCTAAAACTGTCAAAGTATTACGAGATGGTTTCGTGCTGCTAGATAAAACTGTGTCGTCAGGTGCAATCACCATAGATGTTACTCCATCGTCTTTTGTAGAGGTTGGGCTTGACTACACGGTGGAAGTAAAGACATTACCAAGTGAACCTAATCTATCTACTGGACCTGTACAATCTAGGAAACGTAGGATTATGGAAGTCACGCCTATTTTAAAATCAACACAGAATGTCAATATCAATGGCTTTGATGTTCACTTCAGGACGTTATCCGATACTTTGGGAACAACGATTAGTTCTTTCTCAGGACGTAAACGGATCGGTCCATTACTAGGGTTTTCTGAAACAGCACAGATTACCTTTTCTCAATCTCAACCACTATTCATGACGGTTTTATCCGTAGAATATAAACTAAGTACGGCAGCGAACTAATGGGTGTATTATTACAAGTAGCAGGTCTAGCAACGAATATGGCAGCAGCACAACAGCAAAGAAGAGCTGGTGCATTAACGCAAGAAAGGTACAATGTTCAGGCAGAGAATGAACGTCTGAAGTATCGCTTTGAAGCCAATAGAAGTAGACAGCAAACAGCACAAATACTTAGAAGAGCCAATGAAACACTTGCAGCAGCCAATGCTGGTTCGTATCGAAGAGGTGTTGACCCCTCTGCTTTTCAACTAGCAATCAATACGAGAATACTAACCCCAGCTATTAACGAACTTATTCAATCTGATGTTAATACACAACTTGCCGAACTATCAGGCGAAGCACAATATGCTGATCTTATTAAGGCAGGTGAGATAGCCAAGGCTGGTGGTGTAACAGCAGGTACTATGACAATGGCAAGTGGTTTTCTTAATGCAGCGAGGATTGGCTAATGGTAGCTCCTTATAAGCGTACTGGTTTGATGACCTCAAGCTTTCAAGGGTCAAGAGGTGCAGCTTTAACTGAAGGTATTCGATCAGCAGATGCTTTGACTAGTCAGCTTAGTCAGATGTCTAATTTCTTTTTTAACCAAGCAGCAGAACAAAGACGCATTGAGGGTGAAGAATTTGGTGCTGCCAATGCTCCAACCTATGAAGAACTTGTAAAGGCAGAGAAGGAAGGAAAAAATCTTCTTGACTTTGCACCTACTGTATATGGTCGTTCAGCAAAAGCAGCAGCGTTAGCCACAGTAGAGAATGAAATAATACTTGATAGTGCAGAACGATTTGACAACTTAGTGTTTCAAGCCACTAAAAATATGGTAAGTCCAAATGTTTTAAAAAATGATTTAAATGCTGCTATTCTTGGATATGGTAATATTTTAGAAGCAACAAACCCTGTCTTAGCAAGAAAGATGAACCTCAAACTTTCTTTAAATGCTAACACTTTGTTTGACGCTTATCGAAAGAAATATCTTACTTCCATATTAGCTAGTAATAGTAAAAGCAATGCAACAGGTGTTGACGTTCAATTAAACAGCGATGTTAGAAATTTTGATAATTGGCTACAAAACAATGTTTTAACTCGTGAAACGGTTTTTAATGAAATATCACTTAAAAATAATCAGTACAGAGCTTTACTTGTTGCAAGTGGCTATAAAAAAACTAATTTACAAAACAAACTTGAAGAACATCTTAAAAGTTTAAATGATGCAGCTCAAGCTTTTGTTGTTCAAACTGTGTTAGATAATGGTGCTGGAAGTAAAGCTGAAATTTCAGAGGGAATTAGAAATGGTTTTATACCTACAGGTGGTAACTTGCGGTTAGAAAAAATTAATCAAATGCTTGACTATTTTACTAGAGAAGATCGATTAGCTATTTCTAAAGCAGTTACTGATACTGCTAATTCACAAATAAATATTGAAAACAATGAATTAAATGCTGCACAAGAGGAAAGCAAAAGAGTAGTTACTGTACTTGAAAAAGAAGCTGCTGAATTATTAAATACTGATAATCGTCAAATTGATGTAGCAAAGATAGAAAGCATTATTAATCAGATTGAAGCAACTGGTGCTGATACTGCTTTAGATGTAGCAAATAATTTAAGAAAAACATTAGCAGATACAGGTGGAGAAACAGCATCTGAAACTGGTTTAGTTGAAAAAATACAAAGCCGACAAGCAAGTTTAAATTTTGAATATAGTGATTTGGTTAAAGAAAGAAAAAATTTAAACATTACAGAGTATACAAAATTATTAAATGAACAGAAAAAAATTGAAAAAGAAGAATATAAAGAAGCCTTACGATCTATAGCAGCATCATTAAATATTACATCTGATGACTTTGGTAGAATTGATCCAGGTAGCACAGCATCAGAAGCAAACAGAGAATTATTTATGGAAGCTAAAAAACTGTTAGATCAGGAATTTCGTAAAGCTGTGCAAAGTACAGCATCTGGTGATCCAGCAGATGTAATTGATTTCAATGGTCAAGATATTGCTGATCGATATGTCTACGAAGATCGAGAACAACACAAAAAAATACAATATAATAATTCACGAAGCACACTTCTTAGAGTTTTAAAAGACATAAAATTTATTAGAACTCTTGGATATGATTTTGATCGTTTGGCAGACAAAGCAAAAGAGGAAGGTGGAACAGCTTTACCTGAAGGTTATAGAGACAAACCAAATATTATAAACGCTATAGATGGAATTAAAAATGGAGATATGACAACTGATCTAACGCCATTAATAGAGCTTATTGAGCTTCTTGACCAAGGTAGTATTAAAAATAAAGAAATTGAAGAAATGATGTTTAGAATAAAATTAAATTTAAAAAAAATGAAAGACGCTTCAGGTTAAAATATGGATGGTATAGATCAGATATTAAAAAGTAGATCACGCAGAGAAAATGAAGTTGAGATGAATTTAACTTACATGGATGGTAAAGCTATTTACACAATTACAGAAGAAAAAGCTAATGAATATGGTCTTAGAAGAAGTAATGGTTTTGTTGATGAAACTGGCTATGAGGGTGATAAAATTACAGATGCAAATCTTAAAAACCCTGATTTAGATGTTGGTCGTACTTGGATAGAATTAAGTAAAAAACTTTATGAATTATCTAGCAAAAATCAAACGCCTGAAATTAAAACAAAACCTTTTAACCCAAATTTACCTTCTGGACCAGATAATGTTTATTCACCCTTAGAAGGTACAAAACCTATTAAAATTGATGAAAACTCATTAGTTGCTCAGAAATTAAAACCACCTGAAACAGATAAAGAATTTGCTGAATGGGGTCTAAATCATATTGGTCATTTAGAGTATAATTTAACATCTTTAGGTATGAAAGCCTTAGAAGCTGGTATGTCAGATGATGCTGATTTAGCTTTATCTTTGTACCAAATGTTTTCTATGTATGATGAATTACCTATGTTTACTAAAGAAGGAACGGCTCGTGCGGTTGCAGGTTTGTCTACTGATCCTTTTGCCTATATTGGTATTGCTACATTTGGTGCATCATCTGTGGGTAAAAAAATATTAGCTGAACTTACTAAAAAAGGATTAAAAAAATCATTAGCTAATACTATTAAGAAAAACTATGGCAATGACATCTTATTGGCTGTAGAAGGTGGATTATATGCTGGTTCTTATGATGCGTTTCGTCAAACATTTGGTTTAAAATCAGGTGAACAAGAACAGTATAATGTAGGTTCAACGGCAACAATGGCAGGTACAGGAGCAGTTCTTGCACCTGTTATTGGTCGTGGTTTAAACCTTGCTGGTCGTGGTATTGCAGCAGGTTCTGGTAGAGCAAGACAAATGATTTCCAACAAAAATTCTAAAAATAAAGAAATTAAATCTGCTTCACAAGGTGAGAATGATGGTAACTAAATTAACTCAAAAATTAGCTCAAGGTGTAAGCAAAGTAGCAAGTAAAATTGAAAGTGTTGGAGAAAAAACATCTGCTAGAGTTTGGGAAGGTACTGCTCCAGATGATACTATTACAACGATGCCAGATGGAGAAATACTTGTTAAATCTTTAAGTGAAGAAGAAGTCCAAGCTTTAAATAGTGCAATAAAAGACAGCGGATATAATGGTCCTAAAATAAACTTTGGCATAGAAAACAAGAGGATAGGCGAACTTCTTAATATGCTTGGCGGTGATGTTGATAAAGATGTAGCATCTCTTTTAAATACGATTAAAAAGAAAAACAGAAAGCTATTTCAACATTTTAAAAGAGAACAAAAATCAGTAGAACAATTAGCTAAAATAGCAGAAGCAATGGGTGTTGATGCTTCTATACATAGATTTTTAAAAAGAAAACCAGGTCAAATGTTACCACCTGAAGATGTGTTAGCAGGTATTATTGGTGTAATAAGGTTAGCTTCCGAGCTTGAAGTAGCTGCCAAGATTATAGATACATCTGCCGATGAGGAATTTGTAGGTACGGCATATAAACAAATGGCACAACTAGCAGCTATAACTAGTAATTTATCAGCTTCTGTAAGTGGCGTTGTTAGTGAGTATGGTCGAGGTATGGCAGTTGTAAGAAATATAGCTAAACTTAATGATTTTAATCTAACTAATTATACTGAACAATTAAGTAATTATCTTGCTAGATTTGAAGAAAATACTATTGATTTTAATACTATGTCAACTTCTGACATGAAGTTAAGAGCAAGACAATATTTAGAATTACCAAGAGCAGGTAAAGCATCTTATCAGACTAAAGGATTTATCGCCAAAGGTTACGATATGGCAATGGAAGTTTATGTAAACAGTTTGTTAGCAGGGTTTCAAACACATTGGGTCAACATGGTTGGTAATGGTATGTTCCAATTACAAACATTAGCAGAAACAGGAATTGCTTCTAGGATTGGTGGTTTTCGGCAAGGTGTTCAAAGAATGTTGGGTCAAGAAGTTGATGAAGCAGATCGTGTTATGGCTGGTGAAGCTATGGAAGAAGCTTGGGGTATGTGGTCATCTTTGGGTGATGCAACAACATTATTCGCAAGAACAATGATCCAAGGTGAAAGCGGTGATTTTGCAAGTAAAATAGACTTAAAAAATCTTAGATCAATTACAGCAACAGGTACAGATAACATTGGTACGATTATGGAGAATTTATCTAAAGGTGAATTTTATCATAGTGCAATCGATAGTTTAGGCGTGTTGGCAAGATTACCTGGTCGCTTTTTAGCATCAGAAGATGAATTTTTTAAAGTCATAACAAGAAGAAGAATACTTCATAAAGAAGCATTTAGAAGAGCAAGTGTAGCTAGAAACAATTACATTAAAACAAAAGGCTTTGGAAATACAACACAAGGAGAAAGTTTTGCTCCTGATGAATATTTTCAAGAAGTATATGGTTCTATTGTAAACAACCCTAGTCAAGAAATATTGGACCTTATGGATTTAGGTGCAAAAGAAATGACCTTTCAATCTGACTTGCAAGGATGGCAATTACAAATGCAAAAAATGGCTTCTGTACCTTTTCTAAAGCCGACCTTTGTTTTTGTTAAAACGCCAACTAATATTATTAATAATGTGTTTGACCGAACCTTTAATGTTTTTCCAGTAGCAAGAGCTATTAGACTTGGCATGAACAAAGATGTTGCTATGCGTAAAGGAGCTGGTAGAGAGTTCGATCAAGCAATGGCTAAACTTGCGACAGGCTGGGGAATATTCGGTATGGTATTTGCTGCTGCTTCAGGGATGTATGGCGATAAATATGCTAGAATAAATGGCGGTGGACCACCTACATTTAAAGGTAAAATGAGAGAGCAAGAAATGGGGGTACAACCCTACTCTATTCAAATAAGAAAACCTGACGGTAATTTTGAAACAATTAGTTTATCAAGAGTTGACCCTTTGTCTGGTATTATAGCTATGGCAGCAGATATGGCACAAGTTATGGTAAATGCTCCAGATGATCCAGAAACATTAGTGTTTATACAAGATATGTTTAACGCAGGTGTTTTAACCGTTGCAGAATATGCTGGTAATCTACCCTTTCTACAAGGGGCAAGTGATCTAATGTCTGCGTTTATGAACCCTCAAGGCGATACAGCAAGTTTATTAGAAAGAATACAGAAATTTGGTGGAGGACAAGCTGCAAATATTGCTGGTAACATTGGAGGTGCGATAGAGGGTCGTATGAGTTTTGGAGCTATAGGTGGTATGAACAGCTACCTTAGAGAACATTATGATATACCCTTTATGGGTGCTACTTCTTTTGATGCTATGTGGGAAAGATTGTACGACCCTAACCGATCAAATACGATGTATGATGCAGAAGCCAATGGTCAAGAATATGAGAATATGCCAGCTTTGATGCTTGGTTGGGCAGAAGCGATAAATAAAATGCAAGCTAGAAAATTACAGTTTTCACGAGAAATGCCAAATCAATTAGGATATTGGGGTCAAGAATTGACACAAGGTACAGGTAGTATGTGGGAACTTGTAAACCCTTTTTCTTTAAAAGAAGTAGATTATGGAAAAGTAAACAACGAATTAAGAAGATTATCCTATTCCACAGGCAAAGCGTTAAGTTTTCACAGAAAAGATGTTATGATAAATGGAGAGAAAGTACGGTTGATGCCTGAAGAATTTAACCAATACATACGATATTTTAATGCTGTCGATGAAAATGGAACGCTACCAGAAGAAGATGGTTTTAACGGTATTACGGTTAAAGAAAAAATGATGAATTTAATGTTTGGTGATTATCCTGTTCAAGTAAACAAAAGAAGGGGTGGGAGAACAATTACTCAAAATCTTTATTATGATGAACTTGATGATGAAGATAAGTTTAAGTTTTTGCAATCTATAACATCTGACTATGGTTCGTATGCAAAAGATATCATTATAGAGGATACAAATTTATCATCACCAAGACTAGAGGAGTTGTTTTTAAATGAAGAATAGTGTATGTTCACAAACTAGAAGTGGGGAATAAATTATGACCGATATAGTAGATGTAGCTCGTAGAGTTCAATATACAGGGAATGGCACGGCAGGTCCGTTTTCCTTCTCGTTTCAGGTCAATGCACAAACTGAAATAAAGGTCTTTGTCGGAACTACCCAAAAAACTCTGACTACGCATTATACGGTTAGCCTTACATCTTCAGGTGCAGGTTCAGTGACGTTTACATCTGGCAACTTTCCAACAAGTTCAGAAACTATCACCATCGTTTCTGCGGTTGGACTAGCGCGATCATCCGTGTATACGACAGGTGGACCTCTCACAGCTACGGCTCTTGAAGCTGACTTTGATACCAACATTATGATCTTACAGCAATCCTCACAGAAAGTGGATAGAGCTTTAGCTGCCCCTGAGTTTGATAGCACAAGTATTGATATGACCTTACCTGCTGTTGATAGTCGAAAAGGTAAGATACTTGGCTTTAATGCAACGACAGGTAATCCAGAAGTTGTAGGTGAAACTGCTACGGTCACAACGATATTCAATGCGATTGGTGATAATACACTAACACTTACTGGAGTTATTACTGGTGGAACTTTAACAACTACTGGTACAGTAAACTTTGGTTCATTGGCTGATGGCACAATAACAATTACGGCTTTTGTTGATGAAGATGATATGTCAAGCAATAGTGCTACCCTTATTCCTACACAACAATCTGTGAAAGCTTATGTTGATAGCCAAGTAACAGCACAAGACTTAGATGCTACTACAGATAGCGGTACGATAGCCATTGATCTTGATAGTGAAACATTAACCATTGCTGGTGGTGAGGGTATTGATACTTCTGCTACTGGTAATACGATTACAATCGCTGGTGAAGATGCAAGTACAAGTAACAAGGGTGTGGCTTCTTTTGCTTCTGCTGATTTTAGTGTTAGCTCTGGTGCTGTTAGTATCAAGTCAGGTGGTGTATCAAACGATCAATTAGCTGGCTCTATTGCTGATAGTAAACTATCTACAATTACAACGGCAGATAAAGTATCTGGTGCTGCTATACAGATTGATGGTGCTACGGATGGTACAAGTATAACTGTTGCCGATAGTGACAAACTGTTGATTGATGATGGTGGTACAACCAAATACATCAATGCTTCACAATTAAACTCTTATATTTCTGCTGAAGCTTTAGCTATGGCTGCTGATAATTTATCGGCTGGTGATGCAGCAGTAACACTTACAACCACCTCTGGTAACATTACAATAGATGCTCAAGCTAATAATTCTGATATTATTTTTAAAGGTACAGATGCAACTGCTGATACTACTTTCTTAACTATTTCTGGAGCAGATGCTGGTGCAGCTACTTTTAACAGTGATGTTAAATCAGCAAGTGGTAACTTTATTACAACAGGTTCTGACATTGCTCTTAAACATTCTAGTGGAGAAAACTTTTTTACAGCTACTAAAGATGGTGGCTCTGCAATGTATCATGATTCATTACCTGTGTTTAATACGGTTTCAACAACTGGAGGTGCAATAGGTACAACAAATGCAAATACATTTACTTTAGATAGTTCAAATACATTCTTTGAAGTTGGTGCAACTAACGCTGGTACAATAGTTCTTTCTGCACAAACAAACAATAATGCTACAAATGTAGGTGATATACGTTTCGCCAATGCTAACAATGGTGATGATGATGGCGTAGATGCTGATGGTAAAATGATTGCTAGGATTATTTCTCAAACTGTTACCTCTGACAGTAATGCTAGTGACGATAGTGGTGGTACGATTGTGTTTAGTACAAAACCTGAAGCTGGCAGTATTGCTACTGCTTTGACACTTGGATCAGATCAATCAGCTACATTTGCTGGAACAACTACATTATCTGATGATGTAACTTTTACAGGTGCAAGCTACAATGTTGTTTGGGATAAGTCTGCCAACCTTTTACAATTTGCAGATAATGCAGTTCTAAGAATAGGTACTGGTAATGATCTTGATATATTTCATAGTTCTAATGTTAATTTTATAAAAACACAAACAGATCTACCAATAAATGTTGTAGAAGCAGATGGTAATTCTATGGTTACTCTTACACCTAATGGTGAAACTGTTTTTAATGATAGCAGTCAAGATCGTGACTTCCGTGTTGAGAGTAATAACTCAGAAAAAATGTTAGTAGTTGATGCAGGAAGTGATTTTGTTTCTATATCTGGTGCTAATGGTTTATCAGAAGTTTTAAATGGTGGAACAGCTTCTATTAATTCGGTGTCAGCTAATTCTATGCTTGAAATTAATACAAGATCAGCAACAGATGGTCATAGTGGCATTATTAATTTTATCAAAGCTCCTAACACTAGTGGCACACCTACAGCAACTGCTGATGGAGAATATTTAGGCAGAGTAAGTTTTATTGGTGCTGACACAGGAAATACTCTTAGAGTCGGAGCGCAGATATTAGCATTACAATCAGGAACTGACTCAGATTCAGTGCCAACAAGATTAATATTCAATACCTCAAGTGGAGCATCTGATCCTGCAAGTAGGTTTGAAATAGCTACTACTGAAACAATAGTTAATGAAATTGGGAATAGTGTAGACTTTCGTGTTGAAACTATTAACAATTCTCATTCAATCTTTGTAGATTCAAGCACTAATGAAGTTATACTAAATGGATCATCTAATGGTGCAGCAGGTTCAACTACATTTGCATCTAGCACAGGTAATTTTAGAAATGTTACACCAAATGCTACAGCAGCAGATCATCTTATTGGAGCAATATCTGGTGTAAGTAATGGCTTTCAAATTACTAATGACACATCTAACAACCAAGATTATAAATTTTTCAATGGAGGTGGGAATAGCTTTCAAGTGGGTTCTGGTGAAACTATTGTAAATGACAGTGGTAATAATAGAGATTTTAAGATTGAGGGTGAAAACTTTGCGAATGTTTTTGTAGTAGATGCAAGTATAGACGATATTGGAATTAGAACATCTACACCCTCTTCTAATGCAGCTGTTTCTATTCTTGGTGAGAGTAGTGCTAATTATAATGGTATAAGTATTAGAAACACAGATAGTGATAATACTAATAAAGGTGGTGTAGCTATACTTGGTTCTCAAAAAGCAGATGCAAATGATCTTTGGACAGGAATTGGCCTTTGGGATGATGGCACAAATAGATTAATTACCTATGGTGGTGGTGGTTGGGGTAATCAAGAAGCTACTAAACATTCATTTTATGTAGGTACTTACGATCAAGGAAGTGGTAATGCTGATGAAATTTTTACTGTTCAAGGTTTTTCTGGTGGTGGTAATATTGTTGTTGTAAATGAAAATAGTCAAGAAACAGATTTTCGTGTTGAGAGTGATGACAATTCTTTTATGTTTTTTGTAGATGCAAGTACCAATACAGTTAATATTGGCACAACAGGTAACTCAGCAGGGTATTCTGCTTATAACTTAATGATACGAGCAGCTTCTCCAATGATTAAACTTGAATCAACAAGTTCAGACAATTGTTGGGACCTTTATAATAATGGTGGAACTACTTTTGTTTTTGGATATAACGCTGCTGATAAGGCAAGTATTAATCAATCAACAGGTGCTTATACAGCATTATCTGATGCAAACAAAAAGAAAGATTTTGAAGAATCAAACATTGGTTTGGAAGCAGTTATGCAACTACAACCAAAACTTTTTAGGATGCTTGATGAAACAAGTGATACACCAAAACATTTAGGATTTATTGCTCAAGAAGTTGAACCAATCATTCCTCAAGCGTATGTAGAAGAAACTAATGATAATGATACATTTATTGGATTACAGGACAGACCAATAATTGCTGTTCTTACAAAAGCAATACAAGAAATGTCGGACAAAATAAAAACACTTGAAGCAAAAATAGCTAAATTAGAAGGAGCTTAAAATGGCAGCAACAATAACTTGGAAGATAAACCAGATGCAGAGAACAACTGCTGATGGTGGTGTAACTGAAGTCAGATGGGAATGCACTGGCACTGAAAAAAATAGTGATGATGATGTTATTGCAAGAGCAGTAGAAGGTGGTAAGTATACTTGCACCTATGATGCTTCTGGCAGTGGCTTCATTAAATATGATGATCTGAAAGAAAGTGATGTTATAGGTTGGGTCAAATCAGCTTGTAATGCACAAGAAGATGAATTTATGAAAGTGGACACTATTGAAAAAAGGCTGACAGATAAGTGCGCAGCTCAAATAGAAAAAGCTAATACTAAATCAACTGGAATACCGTGGTAATAAAGGAGGACTAATATGCCAGGAATGGGATACGGCACTAAAAAAGGAACTAAAAAAGGTGGTACTAAAAAGAAGTAATGTTTGCTGAAGTACTTACAGGCATAGCATTAGTTCGTAGTAGTGTATCATTCATCAAAGAAAACATAGCCACTTGTAAAGACATTACAGAGATAATTCAATCCGTAGATAGTCTGCTTGATGGCGAAGATCAAATAAACAAGGACCGTTCTAAGAAGGACGGAGTTTCTATCAAGGATCAGTTTGGGATCAAGGGTGTTGCTCATGAAGTTATTGATGCTAAGTTAGCTGCGGAACTACGCTGGGAAATGCGTGTTCTCATAGATAATAGATTTGGTGCAGGTACGTTCCAAGAGATTGTAAACCTCAGAGCAAAGCGGATACAGGAAGCTAAAGAAGAAGCTAAAAAACAAGCCAAGATAAAAAAAGAAAAGCAAGATGAATTATTTGAAAAGATAGCCATAGTCTTTGCTGTGTTGATTGTTGGTGGTCTTTTACTAACTGTCTTTGCTACCTGGCTCAAGGCAGAACCAGAAGTGTCTAAAATGTAGACGTATCTTTTTAGATATGTTAAGATTGCTTTTAATTATTTTGTTAGTCTTAGGTTGCTACTTGGAAGCACATTATACAGAGCCTTGGTGGTTGCAAATTAAATGAAAAAGACTTTGGAAAAAGATAGTGCATGGTCAAAAGCCGATACCAATGGAGATAATGTTGTTTCGGATGCCGAGCTAGATGCAGCTTTGGCAAGAGAAGAAAAACGTATCCGTATGGATAACAATGATAAGAAAGAAGATCAGATAAGATTACTGATTTGGTTTCAATCTGTTTGCACCGTAGCGTTTGTGATTGTCTTGGTTATTCCAGAAGTTATACCTGAGAGCAGACTTAACATTTTAGCAGGCATATCAAGCACATTCATTATTAGTAACTTAGGTATCATTGGTAGCTATATTGGTGCTTCAGCGTGGACGAAAGCTAAAGAAAATGGCAAGTGATCCAAGACTTAAAAGAGTTGGCGTATCAGGATACAACAAACCAAAGCGTACCCCTAATCATCCTACGAAATCCCATGTGGTTGTTGCTAAGAAAGGCAATCAAATCAAGACCATACGATATGGTCAGCAAGGTGTATCAGGTGACAAAGGCGATACAGCTCGTTCTCGTAGTTTTAAAAAGCGTCATGCAAAAAACATAAAGAAAGGTCTTATGTCGGCTGCCTATTGGGCGAACAGGACTAAATGGAGTTAACGATATGAGTTTATTGAGTAGTTTAATTCAGCCTGTTTCTAAGTTGTTGGACAAAGCCATACCAGATACGGACCTCAAAAGAAAGCTTAGTCATGAGATAGCTACAATGGCAGAGAAACAAGCTCATGAATTAGCTATGGCTCAAGTCAATGTAAACAAAGAAGAAGCAAAAGGTAACTGGTTTCAATCGTCTTGGCGACCCTTGATTGGTTGGATTTGTGGTATTTCATTAGCCATAAACTACATGGTTTCTCCAATCTGTGCAGGTTTTGGAATAGCTATACCACAGGCAGATATGACCGTAATGATGCCCCTACTCCTTGGAATGCTTGGATTGGCTGGAATGAGATCAGTAGATAAATTTAACAAGACAGATACGAAAGGAACAAAGTAATGGCTGAACTTACCAAAAGACAAAAGACGGCTCTTACAAGACACGCCAAACATCATACGCAAAAGCACATGACTTCTATGAGAAAAGACATGAGAGCAGGTAAAACTTTCACACAAGCACATAAAAACGCAATGAAGAAAGTGGGGAAATAATGCCATTTAAAAAGTATTCACCAAAGCAAAAGAAACTCGCAAGGGTAGCAGCACCTAGAAATAAAATTACAGGGGCAGATTTTAAAAAGTTAAGGAATAAAAATGGTACAAAAAAGAAAGTTTCCTAAAGTTGCCAAGACAAAAGGTGGCGTACCTAAGAAGTATGTAGCTGGTGCAAAGAACCCAAAAGCTAGGGAAAGAGAAATCAAAAGAACAGCAGCCCTGTATAAGAAAGGTAAGCTTACCCCAGCTATGATGGATAGAATTAGCAAACAAAGGAGTAAAGGCTGATGGCAAGATCATATTCTAGTATCCCAGGTGCAAGTCGTTTTTCTAAATCAACCTTGGACAAAGTTTATAAACGAGGATTGGGTGCATACTATTCTAGTGGATCAAGACCCAAAACATCAGCTCACGCCTGGGCGATGGGCCGCGTACGCAGTTTTATAACAGGCAAAGGTGGAGCAAGAAAAGCAGATAAAGACTTAATGAGAAAGGGATAACATGACTTTTAAAT
>TARA_R100000654_G_scaffold27119_2_pt1 | contig 15508 bp, 21 predicted proteins | sample TARA_R100000654 | Tara Oceans TARA_R100000654 (sample SAMEA2622473) | marine metagenome | biome: marine biome (ENVO:00000447); feature: surface water layer (ENVO:00002042); material: "saline water (ENVO:00002010), including plankton (ENVO:xxxxxxxx)" | depth 5 m
AGCAGCAGAAGACAGCGTTACACTTATCAATGATGTGAACACTAACGGCAAAAAATCAATTTATGTCGATGGTTCAGCAGAAGCTGATACAACTTGGACTCAAGCTGAGATAAATGCAAGAGTACAACAAAATGTTGATCATTTAGAAACTATACTAGAGTACGAACCTGTTGATTCAGATGATGACACACCTAACGTAAAAGGTTCATCTAGTAGTAAGAAAACAGACTGTACTAATGCTATTAATACAGGTAAAGCATATATTGCAGCGAATTAATAAAAGGAGAGCCTTATGTTAGATACAATATTAACAATAATACAATTAGTGCCTTGGGTAATATCAGGAGCATCTTTAATTTGTGCTTTGACACCAACACCAAGAGACGATCAAATAATTGGTAAAGTTTATAAACTAATAGATTGGTGTGCAATAAACGTTGGAAGGGCGAAAGAAAAATGAGTTTAATAAAAAGGTTCTGGCAAAAACTTAGAGGTGTAGAGGAAAAAGTTGTAAGAGCAAGAGATGAAGATGGCAAATTTGTAGCTGATGACAAATCTACACCTGACGTAAACGAAGCATACACGACAGTAGAGGTCAAAAAAGATAAATGAACGATAGACCATCCTCAGGTAACTTTAGTGGGGACATGGACAGAAATGAGGTAGAAATCGACCTTAGTAAGTTTATGGATTTACTGCAAGAGCAGTCGAGACTAAAGGATAGGATAAGAGAACTTGAGGATGAGGGTAACAGAAACCCACATCAAAAATGGATATATTTAGCACAAGCAGTAGACAGTTGGAGAATCTTTCCTAGAGTATTTTTAAGTGTTTACATATTTTTACTATATTATTCAACTATGTGGTTCATGGCATTACCTGAACCAAGTTTTGAGCAATCAGGACTAATTTCTATAATAGTTGGTGCAGGTGCTGCGTGGTTCGGATTGTACGCTGGTACGTCAGGAGCGTCTAAGAGTTTCAAAGGCGAAGATAAGTAGTGGAGGTGTTTGACCTTATCGCTGAGTTAGGTCTGCCGATAGCTGGTGCTTTGATTATGGCATACTTTATCTTTTTAGTTATGAAACAACTTATGGATGGTTTAGTAGACGAGATAAAAACTGTACAGGGTATATCTAAAATGTTAATTACAAGAGCATCTATTATGAATAACGACATGATTCGTATAGATGTTAGTGTTTCTAGTGCGTTAGGCATTCCACCCGACTTGAATAGAATAGCTAGAGCTGAAAACTTTGTAGAAGATGGAAAAATCGATGCAAGGAGAGACTAGTGGATATAACTCAACTTATAGCAGACTTTGGTTTTCCTGTAGTCATGGTTGTAGGTTTAGGTTATTTTGTTTATTTTGTCTGGCAAACGATAACCAACAAGATCGATCCTGCAGTAGAGGAGATGAAATCAACAACAATAAGACTAACAGATCAATTACGTTTATTAGACCAAGATATGATTCGATTACAACAAAAAGTTAATACTGTTTTAGAGTTAAAAGAAAAAGAAAAAGATGAACAAACAAAAAATTAAACAAATAGAAAGAGATCAACTTGTTTCAATAGACAATGTTATATTTGAACCTATACCTAGAGACAAGTATTTTTATGAATGTACAAACACTCAATTCGAAAAAGACTATATACATCTAGATAAAATAATTAAAAGGTCATGCACAGCTTTAATAATTTTAAGTGTAACAGGAATGGTGTTCGCAACTTATTTAAGTGCTGATGAGATGGTGCATAAATTTAAATCGCCATCGTTTAGTGGACAAGGAACTTCTAGTCACTACCTTACTATAGAAAATCAAGAAACTAATCGTAAACAAGCTATAAAAGACGAAATACAAGCGTTAAAAGACGAAATCGATCGTGAAAAAGACAATACTGTAGAGGCTAGGTTTATGAGGAACTTAACATCTAGGATTTATGCAAACTTAGCTAGACAGATAGAAGACAACTTGTTCGGTGAGACTAAGTCTAACTTTGGTTCGATGGAACTAGAAGGAAATGTGATAGAATATGAGATTACCGATGAAACAGTAAGAGTTACTATAACAGATGAAGAAGGAACAGTTACAGAAATCGTTGTGCCTGTTGGCAGTTTTACTTTCTAGTTGTACATTAATGATTGACCCTCTAGAAAACAACTTTCCACCAACAGAAAGAACTGTGTCACCAGTGGTCGACACATTGTACACAGATTTGCGTTATGTAAAAGAACCTATAAGGAAGCCAGTTATAGCAGTGTATGCGGACGCTTTCAAAGACGAAACAGGACAACGTAGGTCGAACTCTACGTATGCGACATTCAGTAGTGCTGTTACACAAGCACCACATGCTTATTTAATTAGAGCATTGAAACAAGCAGGTTCTGAGCATAATGGATTCTTCGAAGTAGTTGAACGTGTGTCGTTAGACGCAGTTACAAAAGAGCGACAGTTGATTAGATCAACCAGAGAAAGTTTTGATGAGGATAAAAAACTTATACCTTTAAAATTTGCTGACATGATAATGACGGGAGGAGTGCTTTCTTATCAAGCTAATACTTCTAGTGGTGGTGCAGGAGCCAGATATTTAGGAATCGGTTTGTCAAAACAGTATAGATCAGATACACTTACTGTTGGATTAAGGACTGTTTCAGTAAGCACAGGAAAAGTTCTTATGGAAGTTTTAGTAACTAAAACTATTCTTTCTGCTTCTTTAGACAATGACGTCTTTAGGTTTATTACGGAAGGAACTGAGTTAGTTGAACTAGAAGGTGGTTCAGTTAAAAATGAGCCTATTAGTATTGCTTTGCAAATGGCAATCGAAACAGCAGTTCTTGAAACTATAAGAGAGGGTGTAGAGAACGGATATTGGAGGATGAAAGAATGAAAAAACTTTTATTAATATTATTTCTATCTGCTCCATTGTATGCAGCAGACAATGAAATATTTATAGATCAAAGTTCAGGTGCTAGTAACTCAAATTTTGATTTAGAACAGTTAGGTTCAGGCAACATTATAGGTGGTTCTGATGCTACTGCAGGTTCTATGACAGCATTAGATTTAGATGGTACAGTCATGAATTTAGACATAAACCAAATAGGAAACACAAATAAATTTTTAGGAGATATTTGGGCAGATAACTACACAGGTTTTTTTGAGTTCGATGGTGACACTAACACTTTTAACATGCAAACTGATCCTAGTAACACGTATGGTGCAGATGGCTCAAACGTAAACGTAGACGTAACAGGTAACACTAACACATTTACTCTAAACCATGCAACAACAGCTTTAGCAGGAACACTAGATCTAGACTGGATTGTTAGTGGTGACAGCAACACCATTACAGCTGGAGTCAACGTAGACGGTGCAACTAACTACATGAATCTAGATGGTAATGATAATGCTGTGACTTATGCAGGCACTGGTTATGCAGGTGGCTATTTTTGGTTAGATCATGATGGTTCTAATCGTACTTTTAACATTACACAGGCATCTACACAAGACAATGACTGGCTTAAAGTTACAAGTGTTGGTACTACTACTAGCACTGTTTGCATCATTCAAAACGACCAAGGTACTAGCACAAGCTGTTGATATAGGTAGTATTAGCGAACTTAACGGTATCGCTCAGGTTGTCAGAGACAAACCTTATGGTGCTGAGCTACAGTTCCCTATACAACAGCTAGACAACATAAAAACACAAGGTGGTAAACTTGCAGTAACATTTGTTGATGAAACTATAGTTCGAGTTATGCCACACAGTAAATTGGTTATAGACTCGTATATATACGATGCTAATCCTACTAAATCTGAAATGGCACTACGTTTTGCAAGTGGCACTGCTCGTTTCGTTACAGGTAAATTTAATAATAAAAAAGCTATACACATAAAAACACAAAGTGCTGATGTGTTTGTGAGAGGAACAGATTTTACCATAACCACTACACCAGAAACAGGATCTTCTTTAGTCATCTTGTTGCCTGACGAGTATGGTAACCCATCAGGTGAGATTTTAGTCAAAACAGCTATGGGTGAAGTTTTACTAAATCAAGCATTTCAAGCAACAACAACGCTTACCTATAATCAACCACCTTCTAAACCAGTTATACTAGACATAAGTTTAGAGTTTATAGACAACATGCTGATAGTAAACCCACCTAGAGAAACACAACAGGTTTTACAAGAAACACAGTCACAAAACACAATTGATTATCTAGACTTTAACGACCTTGATGTAGATTTTTTAGCTGAAGATGTTTTAGATAACGAAGCACAGTTAGAGTTTACAGAACTTGACATAAACTATCTTGATGTTAATTTTTTAGAAGATTTATTAAGTATTATCGATGCTTTAGATGTATCTGAGGAAGAAGACACGTTGAGTCAAGTAGCTACGAGCATACGTATAGCAGGAACGGAGATCGGTCAGGATAAAACAACACAGATAACAACTATAGTTACAGGACAGATGATTAGTTTGCGTAGAAACGTAGGACAATCAGTCAGACTAGATTTAGATGGTTCTAACGCATATACAGTAATATTGTTTCAAGATGGTGTAGAGAATGTGGTCAAGGTAAATGGTGGTTCAATCAACACAATAACTATTAAACAAGGAAGCTAGTGAAAAAATTAATTTTTATGTTTTTGTTGTTTGTTTTCGTAGTTCCTCTATTGAATCAAATCAACATTTTAGAAACACTAAAACTTAAAACTTTCGACGCATTTGTTCCTACACAAGAACCTTCAGGATATTTCACAATACTCAACATAACTGAAGAAGATATCGCTAATGAGGGTGGTTATCCTTTATCTAGACAAACATTAGCACAAATACAAATAAATTTATTAAGGAAAGGTGCTATAGGTGTAGGATGGGTATTAGCTTTTCCACAGCCAGATAGATTCGGTGGCGACTTTGAGTTTTCAGAAGCATTAAGTTTTGCACCAAGTGTATTAGCCATGTATGAAAACAACACTAACGAATACCCTGAAACTACAGGAACTGTTATTTTAGGTGAAGACACAGGTGGCATATTAGCACAAGGTGTGGTACAAAACATAGATGTATTAAAAACTAATGCTAATCAAGGTGTAGCAGTTGCAAGAACTGATGTTGATAGTTTAGTTCGTAGACTACCATTATTATTACGGACACCAGAAGGTTGGGTTCCTGCGTATGGCACAGAAGTGTTAAAAGTATTGGCTAATGCTGATACATATGTTTTAAAAACTAATTCTAACGGACTAGAAGAAATAAGAGTAAAAGGTTTACCAGCTGTTTCTGTAGATTCATTAGGTCGTAAATGGGTAAGTTGGGTAGATACACCACAGACTGATTTACGAGAGATGGATGTAGAAAACAAGTTTGTTTTTGTTGGTTTTACTGCAAAAGGTATTATGCCACAGATAGCCACACCTGCAGGGTTGTTAGAACCACACAAAATACAAACAGCATTAGCAGAGTCTATTTTAATAGAAAATAGTCCATACATACCAGACTATGCTTTAGCTGTAGAATTATTGATTTTAGTTTTAACTGTTTCTGTAGTTTGGTTGTTACTTTCTTACTTAGGTATAACATTTGGTGTATTAACAGCAACAAGTGTAATATTATGTACTATGGTATATGGATACTGGACTATACAACAAAACATTTTAATAGATGTAACTTGGTCGTTGATTTCTCAGTTTGTCACAACAACAGTAGCGTTTTATTTACGATTTAGAGAGCAATACAAGTTAAGACAACAAATTAAAAAACAGTTTGAACATTACTTAGACCCACGTCAAGTCGAAAGATTACAGAAAGATCCTGCTTCCTTAAAACTTGGTGGGGAGAAAAAATACTGTACTTTTTTGTTTACAGATGTTCGTGGTTTTACTGCTATGAGTGAAAGTATGGATCCAGAAAGTGTAACTACCATTATGAATGCAGCTTTGACTATACAATCTGAAACAGTTAAAAAATATGGTGGTATGGTCGACAAATACATAGGCGATGCCATGATGGCTATATTTAATGCACCTTTGGATTTAGAAAACCATGAGAATCAAGCCATACTTGCAGCCATTGACATACAGAAACAGTTTAAAGAGTCTTCGTTAGGTGTAGAGATAGGGGTAGGAATCAACACAGGAGAAGCTGTAGTGGGCAACATGGGTAGTGCTACAAGATTCGATTATACTGCTATAGGTGATGCAGTCAATGTTGCAGCAAGACTAGAAAGTTCAACGAAAGAAGTTGGTAAAGATATAGTGATCGGGCACAACACTGCTGTAAAAAGTGAGCAAAACTTAATAAAACTAGAACCTTTACAAGTAAAAGGTAAAAGTACAAAATTGGAGGTATACACAACGCATGGCAACTAAAAAAGCAACAGCACAAGACGTAGCTAATGATTTAGCTAAACATGAAATACAGTGTACTGAACGCTGGAAAACAGCATTCAACAGATTCGACACAATAGATAATAACATACTCAACGTCACATTAAACTTAGAGCAACAAGCTAAAGAAACTAAAAATTTACTGATCGGCACTTTAGCTTTTCTTGCGACTTCTTTTGTTTCAATAGGTATTACATTAATCAGTAGTTGGTTATGAGCAAAGTGTTGTTTGGTGTGATAGGTGTCTTGTTGATAGCAGGATATTTTTTATGGAACGAAAATGCCAGATTAGCTGCACTTAACTCAGCATTTGAGTTAAGAGATCAAGAACAAAAAGCTGCGATAGAGTCATTACAAAATGACTTTAAACTGCAAACAGAAGGGTTGTTAACGATACAGTCTAGAAATCAAGAAATAGAAGCTGAGATGAACAGATACTTAGACATATTTAAAAGACACGATTTAACAAAACTTGCAGCAGCAAAACCTGGATTATTAGAACCAAGAGTAAACAAAGGAACTAGAAATGTATTCGATAGCATTGAAGAAGACAGTCGCAGTATTGATGATCTCGATGATGGTCTCCAGTTGCAGTCTACTACCGAGTAGGCAACAAGTAGACATCATAACTAAACCTATAGAAAGACAGATCGTACAACCGATCATGCCTAGAGAAATCGATTTAAAAGAACCATATTGGTACGTTGTTTCTGATAAAAATGTTGATGAGTTTATAGCTAGAGTCGAAAAAGAACATGGGCAGTTAGTGTTTGTAGCCATGTCAATACCAGATTACGAAATAATGGCGTACAATATGCAAGAACTAAAACGCTATATAAATGAATTAAAAGAAGTAGTAGTATATTACAGAAAAGTCACAGTTCCTACTAAAGAGGAGGAAAAATGAAAATTTCGCAAGAAGGCATAGCATTAATTAAAAAATTTGAAGGTTGTAAGTTAGAAGCGTATCAAGACAGTGTTGGTGTTTGGACAATAGGTTATGGACACACAAAAGATGTCAAAGAGGGTGATAAAATAAACCAAGACGAAGCTGAAAATTTATTAACAGAAGAAATGCCAGAATATGAAGGTTACATAGAAGATTTAGTGAAAGTGTCATTGAGCCAATGTGAGTTTGACGCTCTCTGTTCATGGGTGTACAATCTTGGACCTACAAATCTAAAAGAATCTACACTTTTGCAAGTTCTTAACGAAGGTAAATATAACGAAGTCCCTACACAAATAAAAAGGTGGAACAAAGCAGGAGGACAAGTGTTAGAAGGGTTAGTTAGAAGAAGGGAAGCTGAAGCATTGCTTTTTCAAGCTAAAGAGTGGGAGAATGTGTAAATGCCATTAGCTAAGTTTATTTTTAGACCTGGAATAGACAGAGAAGGAACATCTTACGATAGTGAAGGAGGTTGGTTCGACAGTAATTTAGTTCGCTTTAATAGAGGTAGACCACAAAAAATAGGTGGTTGGCGTAAAGACAACAGCGAAACATTTAACGGTGTTTGTAGAGCATTGCATGGTTGGGTAGCATTAGATGGTTCAAGATATTTAGGTTTAGGAACCACAAGTAAATATTACATAGAAGAAGGTTCATTCAATGACATAACACCTATCCGTAAAACTTCAACTAACAGTATAACTTTTTCTGCTACAAACGGATCTTCTGTGATAACAGCAACAGATTCTAGCCACGGAGCAGTTCAAGGTGATTTTGTAACATTTAGTGATGCAGTTTCATTAGGAGGCAACGTAACTGCTGCAGTGTTAAACCAAGAATATAAAATAGCAACAGTTCCTAGTGCAAATACATATACGTTTATTGCTAAAAACACAGCAGGAGCAACAGTAACAGCAAACGCTAGTGACAGTGGTAATGGTGGTTCTGGTGTAGATGGTGCATATCAAATTAACATAGGTCTAGATGATTATGTACAAGGTACAGGTTACGGAGCAGGATTGTGGGGAGCAGGAACATGGGGTTCTAGTTCTGCGTTGTCTGCAAATAATCAGCTTAGATTGTGGACACACGATCACTTCGGTGAGGATTTAATAATCAATGTAAGGGCAGGTGGTTTATACTATTGGGATAAAACTAGTGGACTCGGCACTCGTGCAGTTGAACTTAGTTCACTTAGTGGTGCTAACTTAGTTCCTACAGTTGGTTTACAGGTTTTGATATCCGAAAAGGATAGACATGTAGTAGTATTAGGTGCAGATGCAATAGAAGGAGAAGCGAGGTCAGGTACAATCGACCCTATGCTCATAGCATTTAGTGACCAAGAAAACGCAGTAGAATGGGAACCTTTGACTACTAACACAGCAGGAAGCTTGCGTCTGTCAGAAGGGAGTCAAATCATAGGTGGTTTAAAATCTAGACAAGAGATTTTAGTGTGGACAGACACCTCACTGTACAGTATGCAGTTTATTGGACCACCTTTTACTTTTGGTTTAAATCTTCTTAATAAAGGTACTGGTTTAATTTCACCGAACGCAGCAGTTAATGCTGCACCTGGAGTTTTTTGGATGGACACTAATAATTTTTATGTGTACAACGGTAATGTACAAAAACTTCCTTGTAGTGTACACACGTATGTGTTTCAAGATATAAATTTAGGACAAGCACATAAAATTGTTTCTTTTAGTAATGCAGAGTTCGATGAGGTTGGTTGGTTTTACCCTTCTTCCTCTAGTTCTGAGATAGATCGTTATGTCTGTTACGATTACGAAGATAACGTGTGGACATATGGTAATCTAAGCAGAACAGCATGGTTAGACCAAGGCATAGTAGATTATCCTAGAGCAACTGCTAACAATTATTTGTATGAACATGAGTTTGGCTATAACGACGATGGTAGTCCTATGACTAATGTTTTTATAGAAAGTGCAGATTTAGACATAGGTGAGGGAGATCAATTCGCTTTTATAAGTAGATTAATTCCTGATGTTAGGTTTTTAAACAACAGTTCAGGAGGTCAAGTAAATTTTGTGTTAAAAACTAGAGATTATCCAGGTGATTCGTTGACAACTAAAAGCACTGATGCACTCACAAGTTCTACAGATAAAAAAGACATGAGGGCAAGAGCAAGGCAAGCAGTTATTCGTTTTGAGTCTGACGATGATGATACAACTGCAAACGATGATGTCGGTTGGCGTATAGGTGCTACTAGACTAGAAATAAGAGGTGATGGAAGACGATGAGTAAACTTCTTTCGTCACGTTTGCCAGTTGCGATAGGTTCTGAACTCACTGCTGACACATACAACAGGTTAGTGCGTGTTTTAGAAATAAATCTAGGAGAGTTCGATCCTGACAATACTCGACAAATAGACACATCATTGCGTGATACTTTGTTTTTTAATCCAGGCACAGTTATTTGGAACACATCTGTTGGTGTGCTACAAGTATACACTGGTTCATTTTGGCTAGATATATCTACACCTACAAACCCAAAAGGATATCAAGCAAATGCTGAGGTGGGTGCAGTATCTGTAAAAACTAACGGGAATATAACTATTACTTTATAACTATGGAACCATTTTATTACAACTGTACATTAGTCCGAGTCATAGATGGAGACACCATCGATGTAGACATAGATTTAGGATTCAATGTAATACTTTCTAAACAACGTGTGCGTTTAGCAGGTATAGATACACCAGAGTCTAGAACAAGAAACTTGGCAGAAAAAGCACTAGGTTTGAAAGCAAAAGAAAGATTGAAAGAATTATGTGGTGTGAAACTACAAGTCAAATCTTTAGGCAAAGGTAAGTATGGTAGAATTTTAGGCATACCCCACACGATTGACGGAGAGGATATTTGTGCTATGCTTATAGACGAAGGGCATGCCGTAAAATATTGGGGTGGGACTAAAACTAAGGTCTGGGCATAAAAAACGGAGTCCATAAATCGCTTCCACGGACTTTTCTTATACTGACTAAGGGTAAACTACCCCTCTAACAGGAGTTTTTTGCTATAAGTCTACCTGTTTTAATCAGGTATTTTATATCCCCAACAGTTAAGTCTTGTACGTTCTCTATTAGATACTTAGCTTTTACAGAACTAAAACAACCTAACTCTGTATGTCCTTTTATATCCTGTACCACATCTTGTATTTCACGTAAAATCCATTCGACTCTAGTAGTCTTGTTTTTTGTGTAATATGTACTAGATTTGCCTATGGGTATACGCACCGAAGTGTTTTCTAAAAAATCGTAGTCTTTAGGTTTTTTAACATTACTAAGGTTAATAGATAGACGTTTACATTGTTTTTCCCACTTGTTGCCATGTAGTGACGAGAACTCTATGTTACGTTCTCGCAACGATGCACTTAGTTCTTGAAACGTAGGTTTATCTGGGTGAAAGTTTTTTAGTAATACACAAAACGTTGATACAAACCTAGCACCGTGTTGATATCCAGGTTCTAACAGATGGGCATATTCGTGAAGTACAACAGCCCAAGTACATGCCCATGATCTTGGTAAGGTAATAATTTTACCAAAATTTTGAGCAGTTGCTTTTTGGTTTTTCCTGTTAGTAAACCTAACAGTAGTTTTAAGTCTACATTTTAACTTAGTGTCTAGTTGTTCAACTATATGTAAAACTTGAGCATCGTCGAGTAGTTCATCTTTTCTACGCCAACTAGCTTGATGCTCCCACGTATACACTTTGTTTCTTTGTTTATCTCTCATAATATTATCCTTTCTTGTTTCTTATACGCATATCATATAACATTGTACAATAAAGTAAAGGACTTTTTTTAAATAAATATTTTTTATTTATTATTCTAGAGAATTTAAGTATGATAAGAGTACAGTTTACTACTGCAGCTTTCAGGTACAGCAATAACCTGCCTTAAAACAACTACATATAATTGGAGAATAATATGCCTGGAATGAGAAGTAAGAGAGAAACAATTAGAGCAGGAAAAGACTGGTCTAAAGGTCAATACGTAGAAGAAAAAACTAATAAAAAATCTAAGAAAAAATAATGCAGACAACTGTCCCAAGACAAGGGATAGCAGGTGCTGCTGAGTATCTTGCTGCACAAGGTCGTAATGGTGACACAATGCTGTCACACACAACTGTTGGTGAAACAGTTATTCCCAAAGAGATTTTAGATAAAAATCCAGGTTTACGCAAAGATTTACAAAACGCTTTCGATTATGAAGACATCCCTATGGATCAATATGTTGTTGGTTCAGGTGTTATGTCAGTCAACCCAGCTACAGGATTACCAGAGTTTGGTTGGTTAAGCAAGTCTTGGAAAAGTGTAAGAAAAACAGTTAAAAAAGCTGGTCCAGTAATAGGTGCTATTATAGGAAGCATAGTGGGTGGTCCAATAGGTGCTTCTATAGGTGCAGGAATAGGAACTAAAACTTCCGCTATGCCTAAAGAAGACATACTTAGAAACATGGCTATCGCTTATGGTGGTGCTAATGTATTACAAGGAGCAGGTGTCGGAAATGCAGCAAGTGCTGCAAAAACTGCTGCAACTTCTGCTGGTGGTTGGAGTAATCCATTTGCTGCAGCATGGGATGGTATAGGTGCATTCTTCAAGGGCACTAATTGGACTCCTATGGGTGTTGGCGAAACATCTGGTATTGGTGGTTTTTTCCAAGATATCGGTGGTGGTTTTAGTCGAAGCATGGGATTTGGTGGCACAGGAACATTAATGGATGCAGGTTTAACAAGTGCAGAAGCAGCAAAAGTGTCAACATTAATGCAAGGTGGTATGGATGCAGCAACAGCAGCTGCACAAATAGGTATTACTGACCCAACAATTTTATCGTCATTAGGAAGTGGTACTTTTGGTCCAGGATTGTTTACTGCTGGTGGTTCTGCTTATGCTAGTTTAAATCCTTTAGAACAATGGGCTGTAAATACAGGTTTTGATGTAGCAACAGGTATAGCACAAGAACAAGGTGGCATGGGTGGACCAATGGGAGCAGGAGCTGCAGGTTACATGAATCGAGGATTAACATCTGGTGGTCCAATACCAATGGCATCTGTACAAGGAACACAAGCAGGTGCAGCACCAATAGGTACGAACATCAACGCACCGACCTCTGTACAAACAGGTATAAATGCTCCTAGAACTGGAACGACAACTATAACGGACAACCGAGCAGGAAATACTGCTATGTTGCCAACTGCAGGAAGTCCTTTTGAATCTGCTATTGCTCAAACAACAAAAGGCAACGAAATGTTAGACCTATTGGCTGGTAATTTATCTACACGTAGACTACCCAGTGCACCTGGACTCGCAAGTCTAACGACTCCTTTCCCTGTGTTTCAACAACCAACTTTCGCAGCAGCTGGTGGTGGTCGTTTTGTAGGACAATCTAGACCTATGTTCTCAGCAGGTGGAGGTGTGTTTGAGGGTGGTGGATATGTACAAGGTCCAGGAGGAGAAAAAGAAGATAGAATAAACGCAAAACTATCTAATAATGAATTTGTAATGACAGCAGATGCTGTTCGTGGTGCAGGTAACGGTAGTATTGAAGAAGGTGCAAGAAAAATGTATCAGATGATGGATAAATTCGAAAGGAGAGCATAGTGTCAGAGCAACAAACAACAAGTTACACTCTTCCTCCTGAGTTTATAAGACAATTTTTAGCTGGTGGTGGAGAAGGTTCTGGTGTAGCTGGATTATTTCCACTATTAAATCAGTCAATGATGAATCAGTTTGCCACACTCGGGCAACCTGGAGCGACTCCGTTTACATATCAAGGAGAACGTATAGCTGGGTTTACACCTAGAGAACTTTCAGCGTTCGGTTTGGCAGATCAAGCAATCGGTAGCTACATCCCATTTTTAAATAGACAAACAGCACTGAACGAAGCTGGTCTTGCTACAGGTTTAGAAGGTTTGACTCAACAGCGTGCACAAGCATTGCAGGGAAGAGACATGGGATTAGCAGGTCTTAGAGATGCAGCATTATTCAATAGAATAGGAACAAGAGAAACTCTTAGAGGTCTCGGTGAAGCTGGTCGAAGACTAAGAGGTTTAGAAGGTTTACAAGATAGAGGTTTCAATCAAGCACAAGATTTGTATGGCAGAGCAACAGGCTCTGTCCTAAGTGGTGCTGATAGAGGTGATTTATTTTCTCGTTTAGGCACAGGAAGAACATTAGCAGGGTTAGGTGATGCAACTTCTACAGCTAGAGGTGCATATGGATTACTAGGAAGTCAACTAGGTGGTTCAAATTTAACAGCAAGAGGCACACTACAAGATGCAGCTAGAACATCGCTAGGTGCTACACGTGGTTTTGACCCTTCTTCTGTTTCTAGGTTTATGAATCCTTATGAAGATCAAGTTGTACAACAAGTTTTACGTGATGTGAGAGAACAGGGTTCAGTAGCAGACCAAAGACAAAGAGCAAATGCAATCGCGAGTGGTGCATTTGGTGGATCAAGATCTAGACTACAAGCTAGTGAACTAGCAGAAGCACAAAGATTAGCAGAACTCGATGCAGTAGCACAACTCAGAAGAGGAGGTTACGGTGAAGCGATGGGTCAAGCAGCAAATGCTTTTGAAAACCAACAAAGAAGACAAGCAGGTGCTGCTGGACAGTTAGGTAACATAGCAGGTGGTTTAGGTAGTTTAGCAGGACAACAAGCAACAGCTGGTCAAAACTTATCTAATCAACTAGCTAATTTCGGTATGAGTGGTGGTACAGCATTAGGTAATTTAGGATCAACTTTGTCTAATCTAGGGCAAATCCGTGGTGGAGCATTGAGTGGTCTAGGTTCAGCAATACAAGGTTTAACTGGTGAACGTGTTGGACTTGGAAGCCAACTAGCTAGTGGTATAGGTAGTTTGGGTGCTGCTAGAGGTGCTGCTTTCTCAGGTTTAGGTAACACTTTAGGTAATATCGGTAGACTTGGAGGTAATCTATTTAATCAATACGGTGCTACACTAGGAAGTACAGGCACAATAGCTGGTGGATTACAACAAGCAACAGGTAATCAGATGGGTGCTATAGGTAATAATTTAGGCAACCTACAAAGACAAGATATAAGTTTACTCGGTTCTGTAGGTGGTGCTCAAAGAAACATGAATCAAGCTATCAACGATCTAGCTTATCAAAATTTTGTAGGTCAGTACAATCTACCACAAAATTTATTAGGACAGTACTCGGGCATAGCACAAGGTATCGCACCTCTTGCTGGTGCTACTAACTACAACATGACAAGTACACCAAATATTGATTATTTCAGTTCTGGTCTTGGCGGTTTTACTAATGCATTAGGACAAACATTTATGAATCCGTTTAACAATGCTAGTGTCAATGTTGGTGCTAGTGGTAGTGTTGGCGGAGGCAGTACGGGACCTGGAGGATTTAACTAAAGGAACAAATTATGGCTATAGATCCTAGAATATTAGAACAAGCACTTAGAGCTGAACAAGAAATGCAACGAGATGGTGGTATTACAGATATGTTAACACCACAATTTAATCCTACCGAGTTTGCTGAGGCAGGTTCGTTACCAGATTTAAATTTAGATTTATCTAACGTAATAGCAGGAGGTGGTTCAAACGACCTTAGTTTCGACCCTCAAGAGTTTTTATATAACTCTACAAACTATGACCCAGAACTAAGAGAAAAAGTTAATAACGAAATTGGTCAAGTTTTACTAAACGCACAAGCTGGTGATGAGGAAGATGGCATACGTGCTATAACAGCATTTGCATTAGATGAATCAGGAGCAACGCCACCTGAAGTCGAAGAAGGTTATACGAGTATATCAGATTTAATACAAGCAGGTGGTCTACCTGCTGTTGAACAGTTTGTAAGAGATGTGTACACAGATGGTGACAATACAGAATCTATACCTAGTTGGGCACTTCCTGCTTCTGTGTTCGGTACGTTTTTAATGAACGAGCCTGGAGACTGGAGGCAAGCGATATTAAAAGCTAGAGGAAAAACTGCTCAGACTATGTTTAACCAAAGGGTTCAAAATAAAGCGAACAAAGATAAACTAGAACTAGACATAAAGAAAAAAGCACTAGATTTATTCGCTTCTGGTTCTCCTACAGCAACAAGTCTCGTTGGGTTAGTTGGTAAAGTAACACCTGGATCTTTAGCTAAGTACGAAAA
>TARA_R100000654_G_scaffold73756_2_pt1 | contig 15487 bp, 18 predicted proteins | sample TARA_R100000654 | Tara Oceans TARA_R100000654 (sample SAMEA2622473) | marine metagenome | biome: marine biome (ENVO:00000447); feature: surface water layer (ENVO:00002042); material: "saline water (ENVO:00002010), including plankton (ENVO:xxxxxxxx)" | depth 5 m
TTAATTGTTCCTACAATTGTTGATGATAAAGCTTGATTAGTTAAAGGATCAACTTGATTTGGTTCATAAATTTCAGAAATATAATCTAATGGTATTTTATTACCTGCAGCATCTTTTATATCATAACCATCTACATAGTTACCATACATTATTCTATTATCTTGAAATGTTTGAGCTTTAGCTAATTTAGGAACATTGTCAAAAACTCTTAATATTTCCGCGCTAGATAAAATAGTTTTTATTTTTTTATCTTTAAAAAAAACGTTTTGCGTAATATTATTAGACCATCCGTTATCTTTTTTATTATATGTGTCTATAACTTTTATTACATCATTACTAGAATCTTTAAAACACAAATCAATATCTGTTACTCTTTTATCTCCAGTATTAAATCCTATAGTAAGAGAATTAAATTTGTTTTGCATTGCGTTATTTAAACTTTTGGAAAAGTCAAAATCAAAATCACTTTTAGGAAGAAAAGTAGGAGAAGTAAACTGAGATAAGGCACTATATTCACCGTCAATGTACTTATATCTATAAGCAAAACATAAAAAATTATCAAATAAAAAACCTTCTTCAAGAGGAGGAGTATTTGTTAAAATGATAGTGGGCTTTTCTTTTGGAGGTTTTACAATTACAGACAAATCGTCTTCTACAATTGTATCAACTCCACCAGTAGGTAAACCATAAGTTTTTTTAACATTTATTTTTCGAGGAGGATTGTAGTTATCAGTCCAAAAAAGTAAATCTCCAATTAAGTTAACTCCTGTAATGTGATAAGTTTTATTGAAATTCAAAACACTTACCGATACTACGTGGTAAATTAAATTTTCTGATACTACATTGTAAGATACAATTAAGTCCCCATTGTTAGGGTCATTGATAAACCAATAAATATTATTGTCAATGGGGTCAGCATAGCTTCCTATACATACTGCAGATCCAGATAGTGTAGTTCCTAAAAAATCAACATCTGTTAATTTAGTATTTCCTTTGGCTTTTTCTAATGATCCAACTTCAGATACCGTGCTGGAACCAGTTCTTAAATTTAACGCATCAATGTATTCTCCCTCAGCTAGAATCCTTTCATCATCGGACTTGTTCATTTTGCCCTTTAAAAAACTACTAATGGTTTTCATTCTACTTAATTATTTTGTCCTGTCCTCTAAGATTCATTAACAATCTACCAGGGTGAATGTTGCTCATTCTTATTTTCGCATTTCTTAATAACGCACTTTTGTTTCTTCTAGCTCTTTGTACTTGGTATTCAGGAATACCTAATTTAGAATTTAACAATGAATATGTAATATAAGCATATATAAATTCTTCAAATAATTTATTGACAGTTATTAAGGAGTTATCTCCATTTTCCATACCATCAGAAACATACTCTAATATAACTATTTTACCACCAGCTCCACTGCTGAAATTTATCACACCTCCTTTATTGTCAATTCTAAAAGTAGGTAAAGCATTAGCGGTTTCTGTATTCAATCCAAATCTTTTTCCAAAAGCATAATCAAATGCCCAAAACCCAGCTTCCTCAATATACCATCCGTAGTGCCCGTGAAAAGGACTAGATTCGTTTAGGTATATGCTTTTCTTTCTTTTTTTAATTCTATCCATATCAATGTTAGAATCATTTGGTTTTAATACGTTTCCGTTTTGATCAAATAAAATATTACAATCGTTATCTTGAAGATAAGCTTCTGCATAATTTGTTTGTATATTTTCTGTTAAAGGAAATAAAACACCGTCATAATAAATAGAAACACGAACCCAGTTTACATAGTCAGGAGGTAATATATATTTTAAAGTATCATCACATACCTCAAGTTCTAATATTTTAATTTCTTTAAAAGCATCATAATTTAATTCTTGAATAGCTCGTTTTGCGTGAAATAATATTTTGTATCTTTCTTCATTAGTAGTTAAATTATTATTGTCGTGATACATCAACATATAATTATTAACCACATCCTTTAAAGAAACATATTGATAAGATCCCCAGTTTTTATCAAGAGGTAAATTACCACCGTTTTCGTAATATTGGTATTGAGAAATATAAGCCATTAAATTTCAGTTTGAGTGTTTAATATTTCTGAAGCGTTTGCGTCAGCTACAATCTCTTGATCTCTTATAGATAAACCACTATATTTTAATATTCTAGTTACCAATTCAGCATAGTCCGACATTGGTAATTCAAAGTCTTGATAGTCAGGTTGTGATTGGTCAAATATTGGCTCTCCTAAAGTAAGGGTATTAAACGTCCATTTAGGATTTTTAGGGTATCTAATATATTGTAGCGTTAAGTTTCCTACTATAGTGTTGGGATAAACTCTTAATGAATTAGATAAGTTTGAAGCAGGTGATGGAGTAGGTTGAAAAACGTAAGCTGGAAACTCAGCAGAAGGGGCAGTTAGTAATGAAGAGTTTAATAAATTTATTTTAGACTCATTTACTCTTTCGACTATTGTACTTCCATTTAATAAATCTAATAACGTGTACCAGTCATTAGGAAGCGGATATACACCTCCAGCTTGAGCAATACTAATTTGCATAGTAAAAGTGTCTATAACTTCTGCTAATTGCTTTTTAAGATCAGCTAAACCACTACCAGACAATCTGCCTAATCTATTGTTTTCTTTGTTTATTTGTCTATTGTAACCATAAAAATATTGTTCGAATATGTCTAGTTGAGCTTGTTTTGCAAACAAGTTGAAATCAGAGGGTGAAATATATCCGTAATTATTTTTATTTAAAATAGATAATACTGTGTTTCTTACTTCATTGATCATCTAATTCTCTTTTTTACAAAGATAAACAAAAAAAAAGAGCACTCATAAAGTGCTCTTATAGATAAAGTAAATGTAAAATTATCCTATAGATATTCCAATAACTCTAAATGGATCAATTGTAATATCGTGAGCAACGTCTTTCCAATGTGTTTGTAAAGCAGTTACAACAAAATCTTCTATTTGATCTCTCACATATTCGCTTCCAGCTGCCACAGGAGTATGAACTAAAGTGACTACATCAACAGCTGCCACATCATCATAAGTGATAGTAACGGTAGATGTACTAGCTTGCTCAATTAAACCAATGTTTCCACAGGAAACTAATTGATTATTACTAAGAGTGTCTGAGTGAATAAAATATGCTTTAGAAGTGGGAACTGTAGTTCCTACAGATAAAACTGTTTCGCTGTCTACAGCGGTAACAGTGGTGTATGTGTTGTCAGTAGAGTTGTGAACTATATCACCTACTTGAACATTATTAGTGACAAAAGTAGCACTACTATCGGTTAGCTTGTTAGCTGTTCCAGCAGTAGTAGTTCCATTGGCTAATAATTTGAATACAGGTACGCTTAAAAACTTTTCCATAATTGTAAAAATTAAGCAATTACAATAGCACTTACTGCTTTTGGCAGTTTACCGACTTCTTTTACAACGTTTCTCCAGGGTTGTTGTAAAGCTAATACAACTTCATCTTGAATCAAATCTCTCATTTCTTCACTTCCTGACGCAACTGTTGCGTGAGTAAGAGTGATTTTTTTGCCTCCTCCATAAAAAATAGTAACATTGTCTACAGGATCAGATCCTGAAGCATCTCCTACTTCGATCAACTTAACATCTGATGCAGAAACCAACTGGTTTTGCTCACCTGTTACGGGTATACTTAAAAACTTTTGCATAGTTAAAAAAATTAAGTGGGTTAATAAAAAACAAAGATAATAAAAAAACCCCACTATAAGAAGTGGGGCTTTGACTTAGGATAAGTGTTGAGTGATTATAAACAAACAATTAAATTACCACAAATATAATAATTTTTATTTTAACATTTTGATTAATGCTTCATATATTTCTACATTATTTTCTTTTTTGAAAAAATCAGCTAACACTGTAGAAGGAGTTTCACCAAAAGGAATACTACATAATTTAGTTTTTTTAGATTTTAAATTATAGTAAATCTCTTTATCATTGTTTCTGGTCTTTAATAAAGATTGACCAAACATTTTATCAATATTATCAAATAAATCCAAGTCTGGATCTTCTAATGCATTTAAAAAGTCCTCTGGATTATTTCTAGCAAACAACAAAACATCTCTTTTTATTTCTGAAGAAGCTGCTATTCTAGTGTCTACATTTAAATACACTCTAGCTAAAGATTCCATTTTATCAAAACTCAGTCCTGCGGCTTCTTTTTGTGCTTTAGCTTCTAATTCTAAATACTGCACCTCTTCTTGAGCATCTTTCTCTCTATCTATTTCCTCAAAAATCTGTCCGTTTGCAGGGTGATAATACAAAAACTCTTGCAAAACTGGATTTGTTTTTGGAACAAACAACATACCATCTTCAAAAACCACTGGCTCTAAAACTGAAGTAGCATCTTGCTCATCTTCAAAAGGTGATTTTTGATTTGAAGCATACCTAAGTGGTCTACTTGTTGTTCCATCAAAATGTAAAAGGGGTTTTCTTCGACTGTTTCTTGAGTTAAGAGTATAACTCAAAGGCTTTACATTATTACGTAGCCTATATGTTCTATCTTTTATTTCTTTTTTCATTATATTAAATTTGATTAAATTAAAAAAAGGGGGGTTAAAAACACCCCCCTCTTAAGTTACTATTACTTAAATAACAAGAAGTTATTTGCACCCATAGTACAAAGTGCTCTTTCAGATAAGAAGTTAACAGTCATAACATCTTTATCGCTAGTAGCAGCACCACCAGCAGATCCAGTTATCCAAGACTTATATCTTCTATCTTCAGTTTCTGACGCTCTATATCTTACGTGTAAGAATGGTCTTTTAGCATTTCTACCTAATACTTGATCGTAAACATTAGTTGAACCAGCAGGTACTAATACACCTTCAACAGCTCCACCAACTAAACCACCTCGCATAGTAGGATCGTTTAGATATTTCCAATCTGATTTGTAGAAATCATAACCTCTTCGGAATCCAGTGAATCCTAGGTTAAGTGCCATTTCTTCGTCATTGTCAAACAATCCGTAAGAAGTACCACCTGCACCGTAAGAGTTCTGAGCAGCTAACATATCATCAATAGCAAAAGAAGTAGATCTATTTAAGAAAAGTACATTCTCTTCAATAGCTCCTTGCTTATCTAATCTTTCAACGATATCGTCAAAATCAGCTAATGCAGCTAAAGCTCCAGTCCAAACGTTTCCTCTTTGCTCTATAGCGTGGAAAAGACCTTCTGAACCTTTGAAAGAATCTCCAATAGCTCCTGATAAAGCTTCTGCAGGAACAGCTTCGATCATTGCTGATTCTAAGTAATCATCAAATCTCATTCTTGTTTCGTGCTCTGCTTTTAAATACCAAAGGTATCCATCAGCTCCATCTTCAGTAGATACTTCGATCCACCCGATTTGTGCCATATCAGATCCATTTACTTCATAAGTATCTTTTAAGATAATAGGATTGTTTTCTAAAATAGTGTCAAATGGCTCAAGAGATCCTGACATTCCATTTTGACCTTTTTTAAATTCAGATCCATAAATCCAAACAGTTACTTTTTCATTTGCATCAACTCCAGTACCAACACCAGTATATCCACCAGCTTCGTAAAACTTAACAGTGAAAGTAGTAGCAGTAACACCAGTTACGATACCTTTATTAGAAATACCAGCAAAACCTGTGTTACCAGAAATCATAACTGTATTCCCTATTCTAATAGCAATATTAGAAGCATCAGCAGGATTAAATACCTGGTTAGCAGGAATCAAAACATCAGCTACAGTAAAAGTAGCAGTGTCGGCAGCAGCAGCAGCATTAGTATTGACGCTTGTATATTTAATATGCAATCTTCCTTGCTCAGCCCATTTGATAAGGTCAGAGTTAGAAGGCATTTCAGCTCCCGTCATTCGAAGGAAACCGCTTATTGTTCTATTACCATATCTTTCAAACTCCTTTTCATAGGTGTCAGGAAGATATTGGTTTAAGAAATTAAAATTGGCTAAGTAGTTAGTAGCACTAGGTACTTTAGTAGCACTAGGCTGTAACGCAAAGCCAGGTACATTTAAACTCATTTTTTATGTTTTTATTTTCGGTTTGACTTTATTACTAAACCTCGCCTTGAGGTCGGAGTCACCGCTTTAATTTTGAGCCCTTGTTTAACTGTGGTTTCTGGAGCAGATCTCATCTTCAAATCAATGTTTTTCATTTTTTTATTTTGATTATCTAATGCTTCACTTTTCCCTGCATCATAGAAAAACTTTGCAAACTTATCAGGGTTCATAGCTAAAGCTAATGACCGGTGATATCCATTTACATCAGAAAGCTCTCCTTGATCGTTAGTAAATTTGTTTAAAAAATTACCAATATCAGATTGAGATTTCATTAGTTCATTTCTATCTCCTGGAGTAAAAACATAATCCTTGTCTTCAATTTTGAACTTAAAACCTTTAAACTCTTCTCCGAAAAGATTGGTTGTTTTGTCTTTAAAACTTTCTGATCTTTTTTTAAGTAATTCAGAATTTTTTAAATTCTCCTCTTTATATTCTAAAAAAGCTTTGTAGTCATCTGAAGATTTGAAAGAAGTTTCTTCTGTTGACTCAACAGGAGATTTATACTTACTTTTTTGGTCTTCAAAATACTTCAATGCTTTTGAAAGCTCTTTTTTCTTTTCAATGCCTTTTTGTTTTATAGCATATTCTGAATCAACATTTTCATCAGCTCTAAATTTAGAATCAATTAAAAACTTAATTTCTTCGTTATCTAATTCTGGCTCTTGTTCAGCATAATATTTAAATAAAACACTTTCTGGATCTTCCTGAGAGTAATCTTTATTTAAAGCCATAAAATCAGAGTATCCTCTACCGGTTTCTTTTTTATAGTCTAAATAAGCTTTTATGTCTCCAGGCAATTCTTCATTGTTGTTTTTTTGATCCATAAGGTCATTTAAAGAATTAATCTCTTTATCGTACCTTTCTTTAATAAATGAAAGAACTTGTTCTTCTCCAAATTCAGGAGTAGTGTTTTCTACTACTACTTCTTCTTTTGGTTCTTCTATTTTTTCTTCTACCTGTTCTTCGTGTTTTTGAAGTAACTCTTCTTCCACTTGTTGAACAGATTTTTGTGGAACATCCTCCACGGCTTTTACTTTAATTTCCATTTAATTTAATTTTTTTACAAAGTTAATAAATATTTTATTATCTTATCGCGGTTCAAACTCAGCAAAATCAAAACCATCTAATGTATCTTCATTAGACTCAAAGTTAATAGGAGCTGAATTATCTTTACGTTGTTGTATTAATTTTGATTGTTGGGTGTTTTGTTGGCTAATTCTTTTTGATTTACCTTCTTCTCTTTCTTTTTCTCTTTTATCTATAGCTTGTTCTTCAACGCCTTTTAATTGCATTTGCAAATTAAATTCGTGATCCATAAGCTGTTTTTTAAGGTCCGCTTCATTTTTAAGTTTTTCAATTTCAAATGCGGCTTCAGCTTGTTTTTCTTGCATTTTGATTTGCCCTTCCATCTGCATTTTTTGTTGCGCAGTTTCTGCTGCCATTTGTTGAGACTGAAACTGTGTTTGTGCTTGCATTTGTTGCTCTCTAGCTTTTTGCTCTTGTTCTCGTTGTTGCTTTTTCTTTCTTTTTAATTTAAGAAGTTGATTAGCAACTTTAATATTTTTAACTTCTCTTACATCAATAGCATCCTCTAAACTAATATCTCCTTTAGATAATGCCATTTGAATATTTGCTTCTAATTGAGTTTTTTGTTCTTCATCTGGAGCTATTTCTATAAATATTCCAAAATCAAATAAATACAAATCTTTTATATCATTCAGGCGAGATACATTGTATTTACCTATTTGGTTAATAAACTCTTCTGTAAACTCTGAATACTCTAATATATCGGATATTCTCATTGATATATTTTCAACCATTGTTTTTGTCATATAAAGAGTAGCATCTAAAATATGTCTAGTAGCTGTATTAGAATTTAAAGCAGCCAACTTTTGTAAACCAACCAGTGAGTTTGGATCTGGAGTAGTGCCGTCTCTCGCTTCATTTAATCCCGTTACGGTTCTAATCATATTTAAATAATGATTGTAGTTCTGGATTAAAGCCGCCATCTTTCGTTCACCAGTATTACCTGTAAGTGGTTGGATAGGAACTCTAGCATTGTTAAACTCTCCATCTTGCGTATAGCTTCTACCAACTACACTACCAGTTTGAAAATATAACCTAAGCGCATCCTCTGGATTATAGGCTTGACCTGTTCCTAAATCAACTTCGTTTAATCCATCTGCATCAATAAACACCCCATCTGGAACCATTTTAGCTACAACTTGTTGCAGTTTTAAATGAGTTATTTGTATTTGATCTGCAAAAGGAATCATTCTTCTAACTAAAGATTCTATATTCCCTTTGTACATTCTTGGAGCACAAGCAACAAAAGCTGGTCTAGCGTGTTGTGAAGCAGACTTTGGTCTAACCATATTTTTAGCCAACTCCCATTTTAACATAATATTAGAACCCATCACCATTATCCCTTCATACCAAACTTCAATCTTTTTTTCTACTCTTTCAAAATTTCCCTCATCCATCATTTCTTCTGGAGGATTAAAATCTTCTTGCTTTTCTATTATTTTATATTGACCATTTTCGAATTTCTTTTTCTTATATACAAACTTTTTAAATGTTTTGTAATTAAAATAAAGAAGTGTAGCAGTGTTTTTCTGAAATAAAGTATTGTCATAAAATCTATTGAGGTTATAATAGTCATACCATAACTGACTGTGTTTAGCAATAGTTTCAAGTTCGTCATTTGTTAGAGATGGATCTATTTTTAATAATTCAGCAATAGGAACTGTTTTTACTTCTCCCCAATAAAAACAATCTTTAAAATAAGGATCTTCAGTGTAGCTATACACTACATTGGCAGGATCTACATAATCAATTGTTATTCCCTCTCCGGGTAAAAACTGTTGTTTCATAACTCCAATACCCAACACTGTCATATCGTAATTTACTCTTTTCTTTATGTCTAGGTAATGGTTTTCTTCTAGTATAGTATTTATGGCTTCTTCTTCTGCTATTTCAATGGATGGTTTATAATTAAGTTGCATATGAAGTTCCATCTCTGTGTCGTTTTCAGGTAAGTCTTCCACACCACTTAACGATAATCCTACTCCGAAGTTTTTTTGTATTTCATCAAAAATAGGCTTGTTCAACATATCATATTCTACTTCCCTCTGATACTGACTTCTCATATCCATAGAAAGTGCGTCTTGAGCATATGCTTTAACAGCAAACAACCTATCTGACATTCCGTTGACTACAATGTCTACAAACTTAGGTAAAACCGGAATGGGTGTCCAATCTAAATTTAAATAAGATAAATCACCATCAACTGCTAATTCATTTTTATATTTAGCAACTGATTGTTCCCCTCTTGCGTATAGACGTAATTGTAAAAATTTATTGTATTGGTCATAAAAACGACAAGAGTAAACTCCTGCTCCTCCGTTTCTAAACCATTCATATTGTATGGCTTGACCTATTTTTAAACCATATTCTTGTGTTTCTTTTTCTGCGTCTGAAGCAAATTGATTAGGAAAACTTGTAGACTGTACTTGTATTTCAATGTTTTTCATTATCTTATTAATTCACTTAAATTTCCTTTATTTGTGTATCTTGCAAAGTTAATGCTTATTTTTGACTCTTTCACCACCGGCTGATACAGATGTTTTTGATTAGCCATTATAGCTAATCCTGAGCTAATTGTAGCATCAAACTTAGTTCTTTTATTTATATCAAATCGAGCCCAATCTTCAAGGGTTCTTGTAAAGTACATAGAACCAATACAATCAGATTCTCGATGTATTCCTTCCAAATCAAAACCTACATATTTTTCAATGTAAGCTTCAATGGCGGCTGCGTGAGCTTGCTTTACATCTTCACTAGTATTTGGAATACCGCCTAATTCTTTTTCCGACACGGAAAGTTTTGTATATCTTTTATCTGGTCTATTCATACAATATCCTCTGTAGCCTCTGTTTTTAAAATGATACAATAACCTAGGCTTGTTATTTTCTACGAGTATAGGCATACCATAAAAAACGCAAGCCATTAAAACTTCTTCAAAAAATATCTCTGCTGTTTGAGGTCTAGCTACGTATTCTAAAAAAAATTCATTAGTAGGTGCTTCATCCATATGATACTTCGTCATTCCGTGTAAAGCACCGTTAGATCCACCTCCTCCTACTGTTCCAGAGATATCATAACTGTCACAACCAAAAGCGCCTAAGTGCTCATTACCAGGATAATACCTTCCGTTACGGCTTTCTTTTTTATTTCTTAAATTATTTTTAGGAACCCAACTTACTAAAAATCTACCTTTTGGATCGGGTGACCAAATTACTTTGGTGTCTTTAACTCCGTTCTGCCAATGAAAAGAACCTTTAGTTAAAAAATGTTCTTTAATTAAAGAATCATTATAATCTATTTGTTGATATATTTTCGTTAGATTGAAAAGAGATTGTTTGCTTTCATCTCTAAATGCGTGGGATTCAGTTCTAGGAAACTGACGATAAAATTCATTAAGAGCATCAGCATCGTTTTTTAATGACGCTACTTCATTCTCCCAATAATTAACTGCTCCCATATATATATACTCTCCATCGTTTCCAACAACTGGATTACTAGGCGTTTCTAAAACAGGCATACCATAACGATCTATATATCCTTCGAAATTGTATTCCATAGGAATGAATAAAGAATATAACCCACTCTTAGTCTGACCGTTAGCATTTCTTTTGGTAACGTCAGAGTCATAATAAAGTTTTTTAAAATTATTCCCACCTTTGTCTAATGCGTTGGAAGTAGAGCCCATCATACACTTACCTATAATTTTACTTCCTAATCTTAAACACGTTTTGGTTACCCTCCAGTTATTTAGTATGTTATCTGGCTTATCCCACTTACCACTTTCATCGTGTATAAGGAGCTGTAATTTTTCTCCATCGTATGAGTTGTCTGAAGTGTTTTTCCAGTCTATAGTAGTATCAAGTCCTTCTAACTCAATATCTTCTGTTTCATACATATTCTTCTTTGTGATCTTACTGGCAGGAACCCTATACGCTAATTCTGTTTTTGGCTTGTCCATACCATCTTGTATAGGCTTAAAAAAGAAAGGGTAGTTATTAGAAATAGGAACTACTTTGTCGGTAAATAATTTCTTAGCGTCTCCACCAGTTTTCGACAGTATACCTATCCTGGAATCTTTAGATATTGTACCTGTGTTTACCGCTTCACAAGAACCCATAAATGAAAACCCAGATCGTCTTATCTTTAAATAACACATTCCAAAACTTCTTTTGTCAGCTTTACAAGCTTCCCAAAAAATATAAAATACACGGTTTGCTTCTCTGTAATTAGGATATCCAATATCTATTTTGGTCCACTGCAGATAATTGTAATGCGTACCCGTAATGTAAGTAGGATTACCATTATTCATAAACCAATATCCTAAATCTCTTTTGTCAAATTCAGATTCAATATAATCTACCCACTTATCTTTAAATTCAGCACTTCTTTCATTCCATTGAAATATAGAGTTTATACGCTTTAGTTCTTTGTGGTGCTCTTGTCTTTCCCAATATTGTTCTTGTTGTTTTTTAGATCGAGTATATACTTTCTTAGGTTGTAAAGGTAATCCCACCAAAAGCCCTTGAATATTATATATTTCTCCTAACTTACCATCTTTTGATATGATAACAATACCATACTTTTCATTATAGCCATATTCCCATTTTTTTGTTTTGTTTTTATTTACTAAAACATTTTTTGGAATAAGACCATCTATAACTTTATATAAACTATTTAGACCTTCTTTCTGCAAAACCTTGATTAGTTGTTTTTACTTCTTTTTTAGCTACCCCGTTTAAATTTTCTTTTTCAGTTTCTATCTTGTTTAAAATATCAAAAGCATCTGTTATAGCCAACTTTTTAGTAGCTGCTGCGTTCTTTAATCTATCAGCAGCTAACTCATCTTCAGGGTTAGGCTTTATAATATCTTCTTTAGCTACTTTAATAAGTTGCTCTACAGCTTTATATCCTGCTTCAATTATTTTTAATTTTATTTCATTCGATTCCATTAGAGTTTTATTGTTACGTTATTACATCTTACTCTGTAAAGTTTCTCTTCATCTATAGTAAACTCATATTCTGAATTAGGTTTAAAACAAACTTTATCTCCTTGGTCTACTCCTAGATTTTCAAGTATTTTATTATTAATACACACCTCACCTGTTAAAGGTTGATAAGTATCATTACTAAATATAATAGATTTTTCTTTTAAAGAAGGTTTTATAAAACAATACTCTCCGTGAGAAAACCATTTGTCTTTTTGTTTGTAAGCAAAAAATTGACTTTCATCTACTAGAAACTCATTATCTTTTAAAAAACTTCTTCCGCTTTTTTCTCTGCCTTTCATATCGTAGTATAACTTAAATACATTATGATGAACTAGCAGAGTGTCTCCTTTTTTTATTGGCCCTTTGTAATTTATAGGGGTTGAAACTACTTTAGCAAACCTGTTAGAAACAGTATGATCTTCTTTGGTAGAAGAAATAATAAAATCTACATCTCCTATTTTTTTAACATTATCATACCTTTTATTGTTTAAAGGGTTTACCACAAAACAAAAAGGTGACTTCATATTAAAAATCTAAATTATACTCAATAGCTAAAGGTATAGTGGAATTAAAAGATTTCCACAAAAAAACTTCATCTTCTTTTATGATCCATATTTTTATAGATCCTTCGTATGTATCGTGTTTTATGTGATGAATACTATATTTACCACCTAGAACATTTTGTCCAATTATATAATGCATTGATCCAGACTTATAGTCAGGCCCAACTGATATTTTTCTAATTTCCATTTCATTAAATTAAATTTTATGATTTCCAGAAATGCAAACAAATTCTTTTTACAGAATTAGCTTCAGCATCTGTAGGTAAGTCTGTGCTTAAATTTGAAGTAGGAGTAGCATCATATGCTGCTGTTGACTGTGATAAATTAACATCAGTTAAAGAAACAGTTTTTCCTAAGGGTCTGTAACTATTGGAAGAAACTCTTATAACAATATTTTGTCCATCTGTTAAATTAAACGGCTCTGAAAATGTCCCGGTATTCATTCCTGCTGTAGCACCGTTAATAGTTACACTACCTAATAAAGCTCCAGAGGCAGCAGTTAAGGTTCCGCTATAAATAGCTACATTTATATCTACGCCTGCATTTGTTGTAGAAGACCATAAAGAAACTCTATTAACTCCTGTAATATTTGCATCTGAAACAGCTTGTGTCCAAATAGTCCAAATTCCGTTTTGAGCTGAGTCTCCTGAATATATTTCTAAGGGGGAAAACCCATCATCTTCAGCAGGTGCTGAGACGGCTGCCCATTTCACGCCTCCTGTTTGTGTGCTATCTGCTGTAAGCACGTGATTGTTTGTACCTACAGGCAAAGCTATAGGGTCTGTAACTCCATCACCTACTAATAAAGATCCTTTGGCAGTAACATCTAAAGCAGTAATAGCTGAAGTTCCGCTACCTAATAAAACAAAACCATCTGAAAAACTAGTGGCTCCAGTTCCTCCATCTGCAATATCCAGTGTTCCTGTTATAGATGAAGCTCCTAAATCAATAGCCATCTTTGTGGCTTCAAATACAATTCCACCGTTTAATTTTAAATCAGCGCTTATTGTAGATGGAACAGTTCCAAAATTAATATCTATACCATCTCCAGCCTGTATAGACGCACCTCCACCACCAATAAAGTTAGCTATGGATTGCATTGTTACTGTTTTAGTACTGTTAGAATCGCTAACGTCTGTTAATACTAAATAGTCCCCAGCGGCTGGGGTTATAGAGGGGTAGGATGAGGTATCAGATATTTTAGCCATTTTTTTCTTTCTTTTTTACTTCTCCAGTTTTTAAGTCAATTACAGAATCTTTACCATATTTCTCTATTAACTTTCTTTCTATGAGTTGAAACTTTCTTTTTATTTCTTGAATCTCTTCGATTATAGAAAGTTTTTGTAATTCTGCATCTCCTAAAGAAACTTTTAAAGTGTTAAAATTTTTATTAAGTTCAGTTATGTTATTAAGTTCGTTTTTTTCTAATTTCATTTTATTTGATTTAATTTTATACAAATATAGTTATTTTTTAAGAGCCACATCCCACACAATCAAAATGCGAGTCTTGTGGTTTTACACCATTTAATTTCATTTGAAGATTATGTATTTCATCTCTTATTTCCATATCTTTAATCATATCTCCAGTTAACATTAACTCAAGTTTTTTTATTTGTTTTTCAATCATTGTTTTTCTTTTTTCATTGCTGAACCATAAAAATATCCAAAAATAGAAATTACTATTCCTTCTGAAATACCTATTAAATGTATCCATATATGTTTATTAACTTCAGGAACTTCAATATAAATAATAGCATAAACTAAAAAAACAAATACTCCTAAACCTATTACACCTGTTAAGTTAAACATTAGATCAAATTTTTTAAATTTAGAAACTTCTATCTCTCTTTTTCTAGCTGAATCTCTGTCTTCTACTTCAAGTTTATATACTTCTACTATTTGATCGTGCAGAGCCGCTTTTTCTTCAGGTGTTAAGTCAGGGTCTTGTGATATAAGATTTTTGACAATTCCAAGACTGCCATTATCGGGAAGAACGTCTCCAATAACATCTAAAATTTTTGGTGCTTTCTCTTTTAAGAATTTACCTACTTTTGTATCTTTTAATTTAGTTTTCATTTTCCTATAAGACCTTCAATAAAAGTGGCAAGACTTGCTCCAAAGATAGCTAAAGAAGTCCAAAACTTTTTCTCTAAGCTTCTGATTCTGTTTTCGTGATCATTCTTTTGCTTACTAATTTCTTCTAGCTTAGTTGTAATAACAGCTTGTCCCTCCAATAATTGATTTATTTTTTCTTCCATTGTTTGTAACGTGTTCTATTCTTACTGTCTTTGTAAGCAACAAGTATTTGGTTTCTTTGTTTTGCACCTGGATTATATGATATATGAACCCAATCGGGGTTTTCGTCTGTTCCGAACTCCCAAATCATTTGATCAAAATCCAAATTATCTTTTACAAAGATAAACAAATCTGAGTTATCTGGCTGAGAATGACCGTCTCTGTCCAGGTCTATAGCTTGTCCTTTGCTATGTTGAGATGTTTTACTACCTCCTATAGCCTCATTAAGAGCTTTTGATCGGTATCCAGAAGATATATGAATAGGCACGCCAAAGTAATCTCTAATAGGCTGAAAGATGTTTTCTGCTAGGGCTTTCATATTCTCTATATGCTCTGCTGTGGGAGTGTTGTCAATGCCTTTTCGTAAAGCAGTCCAGCTCTTAGTCATTTCTTTTAGCGATAGGTTTTTAGATAATTTCATTATGGTGTATCTTCTACTCTTGCACTTTCACTCATATTAATACTCCA
>TARA_R100000654_G_scaffold74730_1_pt1 | contig 15467 bp, 25 predicted proteins | sample TARA_R100000654 | Tara Oceans TARA_R100000654 (sample SAMEA2622473) | marine metagenome | biome: marine biome (ENVO:00000447); feature: surface water layer (ENVO:00002042); material: "saline water (ENVO:00002010), including plankton (ENVO:xxxxxxxx)" | depth 5 m
CCCGCCGGAAGGGTTGATCTATCGCCCGGAGATATTCGCAGAGATATACGACTGGTGTTTTGAACACGTAAAAATGACCGTCCACGGGGAGCCGCGTCCCTTCGAGTTCCTACCGTGGCAATGCTTCCTAATCGGTCAGGCTGAGAACTGGAGACGGGAAGAAAACCCCGCCGCAGTTCGCTACCGAGTAGTAGCCGCAGAGGCCGCCAGGGGAAGCGGAAAAACCGCCGCGTCGTTGGCATGGGGTATATACCGCCTAGTCAATATCGAGTACCAGCAAATCACCGTCACCGCTCAGGGGATGCGGCAACTTGGAGACGTTTGGATATCCGCAATTCATACGATGCTCAGAGAGTCGCCCGCATTGGATGAGGTATTAAAGGTATCTAGCACGACTAGCTCTAACGCGTCCGCCAAGTGTGAAAGCACCCAGTCGGCTATCAGTTTCAGGGCGACTACCGGCAAGGCTCTACAAGGGTTAAACGGGATAGCCTTTTGCGATGAGCTAGGAGAAACCGCCGTAGGTGGTGATGACTTCCTCTCAGCAATAGAACAAGGAACCAGCAAGCAGGCCGGAGCGTTCATGTGTTCAATTACAACGCCGCCACCGGCGAAGCTACAGGCGGGACCGTACAACCTCCGCCGATCGGGATGGATTCAGGCCGTGAAGGATGGCCGGACGGATACCCTGTTTTTGCCGTGGGGCATTGATGATGATGATCCAATCGAGGGAGGAGAAACGCCAGAAGAGAGGCGACGCGTATGGTCTAAAGCGTACCCCCCAGGATTCGACGCCGGTTTAAAAACCCTCAAAGATTACGAGGAACAACTTGCAAGAGATCAAGCACAGGACACGCTTGCAGAATTTGAAATTCGTCACTGTTGTAGATTCACGACTAGCGGCGGGGGGGACTGGTTGCCCACGGAATGGATTGAACAGGCGAGCGTAGATATGTCGCTGGAAATACTACGGGGGCGGGATACCTGGGCCGGGATTGATATGAGCAAGAGCGGAGACATGACCAGCATAAGCGCAATATCAGACGTGAACGGTCAGCTTGTTTTATTCTCCTGGCACTTCTTACCAAATCCTGGCAAGCGTTCAAAGTTCTACGCGTACGGCCCAAACCTCGAAGGCTGGAAGGATCTTCCACACGTCAACGTAGCAGAGGGGCCGCGAATAGATTACGCCGCCGTTTCGGGCCGGTTGGACTGGTTACAGAATCATGTAAATCTCAGAATGTTAAAATATGATGACTGGTCAGGGCCAGATGATGACGCGATTCAAGAGCTACTAGAAGAGGACTTCCCATGGTCACCACAGCCGCAGCACGGGCGGGACTGGTCCGGGGCCACGTCTCGCCTGCAAAAGTGGCTCGCCTGTAATGAAAAATTTAGGGCACGTTTACAGGTTCAGCCTGATCCTCTGCTAATCTTCGCCGCGAGTTGCGCCGCTAGAACTGAAGACATGAACGGAAATATTCGCCTTATAAAGCAAAAATCTACCGGGTCGATAGATCCGCTTATTAGTTGCGTTCTCGCAGTGGCCGCACATACGGAAGACAATTCGGAGCGATCAGTATTTGATACGGACGCGGGACCAATGATTTTCTGATTTTTCTAATTTTTTTCTTGCATTCTGTGGTACAATACGCTCATAAACCGGGGGGGGTCCATGCTCGGACTAGACCGCATTTTCAAGCGTTGGAATCCTGAAAGCACGTACGAAGCAAGTTTAGCCGCTTTCGGTGATGGCACGCTCTCCGTGTCAGACACCGCCGCGATAAAACTAGCACCGGCATACCGTGCGTGTTCGATGATCGCTAGAGATATCGCCAGAGCAACGCGGTCTATTCAACTCGGCGATGAGTTTATCCAGGATTCGCCGTTCTTGGATCTACTTCGAAACCCGCACGCAACGTACAACGGAAACCAGTTCTTTACGTTTATGATGTTTGAAATGATGAGCCGGGGTAGCTCATTAGCCGTAATCATTCGAGACGGACGCGGGGACGTTATCGCGTTGAACCCTGTTCCCAATGGACAATGGAACATGGAACAAACCGACGGAATGCGAAACGTTCAGTACCGCGTTAGCGGTGTTAGCGAGAATCTGCAACCGTCGGAAGTTCTACACTTCAAGCTGGAGAACCCTGGCGGGTGGTGGCTGGACGGTACGTCTCCGTGGCGGCAATGCAACGGCTCAGTGCAACAAATGCAAGAGCAAGCAACGACAGCGGTAACAGTGATACAGAACCTTGGCCGTCCTAGATTAGCGATCAAAATACCCGGAAAAGTTAATTCCAACACCCTTAACAACATCAAGCAATCGTACCGCCTAAATTCTACCGGCGCGGGCAAGGCCGGGAGCGTGATGGTACTACCCGAGAACATGGATCTTAAAGAGGTCAATCCGTCCGTAGTGGATTCGGACTTTGAATCAGCCCGCCGGTATAGCGTCGACGACGTGGCTAGGCTAACCGGCGTACCCGCGTCCCTACTAGCTAACCGCCACGACGTGAAATACTCAACATTAAGCGACGAATACGCCGCGTACGTATCGTCCGCACTTGATCCAATAGCGGCGAAGGTATCCGCCGAATTCTCGAAGATACTTCCCGCCGGTGAACTCGTTTTCGATTTCTCTCGAGTACTACGGCCAGGAATGACCGAACAACTGAATGCATACGTGGCCGGTGTCAATGCTGGAATTCTTACAAAGAACGAGGCACGCCGAGCTATGAACCTCTCACCCGCCGCCGGGGGTGACAGCGTAGAGAACTCGGAGCCGGTGGAAAATGCGGGGGTGCAGGACAATGAGTAGCGAGGGAATTCAGCGAAGGTACGCCACGACACGCATGGACGGCGCAACCCTTCAGGGGGTCGCAGTACCTTACAACTCAAGGTCCGGGGAGCTACGAGACTTGAACACGGGGCCATATTTTGAAATGTTTGAGCGTGGGGCGTTCGGAAAAATTCCCGATAGCGTGGCCTTGTACGTCGGACATGATCCGCAGCAAATACCTATAGCCCGCGTAGGATCTGGAACTCTTAGATTTTCAGAGACTCGCGAGGGTTTAATGTTTGAAGCGGATATCAGCGGAAGCCGACCAGAACTCATCGACGCATTAACACGCGGCGATCTTCCTGGAGCTTCTGTCGGGTTCAGAATGAAGCAGGACAAGTGGATTACTAACTCAACACCGCCGGTTCGAATGGTTCGGACTGCGGAGCTTGTTGAGTTGTCTTTGGTCGTGAACCCGGCATACCCGGACGCGACGTTAACGGGGGTAGCCTCCAATGGCTGATTCTATTCGAGAAAAGAGAAGCGCAGCAGCCGCTGAGGTTGCCGCAATCATGAACAATGAAGAAATTTCGGACGCTGATTTCAAGCGAGCCGAAGAACTTGACGCGGAAATCACTGCGTTAGATTTAGAAATCGAAAACAAAACCGAAGCAATGAAAGCAAACGCTGAGCGAGCGCTTGCACGACCAACCATTGAAATCGCTGGAGCCGGTCGAATGAATGACGGTTCTGAACTCGATTCCTTTATGCGGTGGTTCCAATCGGCAGGAAAGCAAGAGCGGGCGCTCAACACTGGCGACGATTCCTCAGTGATCCCTACCGTTCTAGCTGATGAAATGATCCGCAAGCGTGCCGCAGTTTCAGCAGTTCGCCAAATGCCTGCTGTATCTGTAGTCAACTACGAAAACGACACAGAGTTGTCCGCAGTCAACGCACGTATGACCGTTGGCCTCGTTGCCGAAGGTGCTTCTATCACTAACAGTGAGCCAACCTTCCGCCGCGTTAATAAGTTCTTGGGATTGTCTTCAAAAGTTCAAACCCATCTCACTGATGAAATTATCGCAGACAGTCGCCCCGATATTGTCCAGGAAGTTTTACTTCAGCAGGCCGAGGGTCACGGGCTATTCTGGGAATCTCAATATTGTACCTCTACTGCGTTTGATTCTACTGCGGGAGATAGAACCGAAGGTCTAATGGTTTCGCCTAATCAATATACACTAGCCGGATGGGGTGCAGCTCCCAACAATTTAGCAACAACCGAAACCTATGTAACTACGGACGCCGGAACAAAAGTGCAATCTTTAGTTAATGCGAAAATTGCAGACGTTCCCGCACAATATTGGAATGCTGGCGGTAACTGGATTATGGGTCAAGCGTTTTATGCCGAGTTGCTTGGCATGACGGATGATAATGGAAGACCAATTTTCCAACCCAACTTTGACAGCTCAGGCGCTCGTGGACTTGAAATGGGTTCACTGTTTGGCGATCCTGTTTTTGTGACTAGCGAAGCACCAACCGCCGACAGTACCGGAGATGTACTTGCTACTTATGTTTCGGGAGGAACCTACCGCGTTGCAGACCGTGGCGCGTATCGTTCGTTCTTTGATCCATATACGCACAGCGGCTCCGGAAAGGTTGCCTACATCTCATCCATGCGATCAGATGCACGCTTCCTCACACAAGGCGAAGGCGTTTCTTACCTTCTCCATGCTTGACACACGGGGACCGGGGGGGGAACCCCCCGGATTCCTTTTTTTTTAACGGGGGTTTTTATGCTCACTTGTACTAGTCCAGGCGCGCCGGCGTTGACTATCGCACAACTAAAAGCACACATGCGCGTCGAAAACAACGACGAAAACGATGAAATTGAAGCTTTCGGACGAACCGCACAACGCTGGGTAGAGTCGGCGGTACGCCAAACCGTCAACCCGTCATCGTGGCAAATTGAAACGCGTAATTTCATAATACCGCTTGAAATGTCAGCAGTAACTACGGTTGATGCAGTTGTAACGGTTGCCGACGATGGAACAGAAACCGCGTTAACTGATTACAGAGTAGATAAAACCCAAGGCATAACACACGTAATAATCGGCGAAAATGTTACCGCATCCGTTTTCCGTGTTCGATGGACTGCACAAGCCGAAAGCGTATACACCGATGAGCTTAAAATTATGATCAAGCTATTGGCTAGTACCTGGTACTCTCACCGCGAAAGCGTTTCGACTGACAACGTAAAAGAGGTTCCGCACGCGTTAGAGATGATGGCCCGATCTATAACCTTGGCGAGGTTATGAAATGGACGCGGGAAAACTACGTCACCGCATAACTATTCAAGAGGCTACCGCCACGGTCAACTCAGCCGGACAGGCGGAATATTCTTATAGCACTACGGCGGAAGTTTGGGCGAACGTAGAAAACCGCAACAGTTCAAAAAATTCATCAGGCTACATTCAAGCCGCAGGAATGGCCACGTTTAAAATTACAATCCGACACCGCACAGACGTAGAGTTTACAAGCCGCGTATTGTTTGAAGGTCAAACGCTAGAGGTTGTAGCCATTACACACGACCGTTTAAACGTCGCCACGTTCCTAGAATGCGAGATAGCGGATCTATGAACCAGCGAATTTTTAAACATGGAACAGCGGGGAACTCTGTAAAGCTAGAGGTGGAGGCTCGCGACCTAATGAAAAAACTAGGGACGCTAGAGAAATACCCAGCCCGCAGAGCGTTACACGCGGCCGGGGTTTACTCAACTAGGTTAATAGACAAAGAAACATCCCGACTTTATCTAAAGGCCAACTATAAAACGCCGCCACGAAAAAAAGGGTTTCGTAAAAGCATAGCGATCAAAAGCGGTTTTAAATATAAGACTTCTGACGGCTACGGGATTTTAAAATTTGTTTCTTCATTAAATTTCGCACGCGGAGCCATGCACATAGGCCGATGGCTTGAACGCGGCCACGCTACAAACGGCGGCGGAAAAGTTCCCGCTTGGAACCTTCGAGCGGTAGCATTCAGAAGAAAAAAAAGAAAAGCACAAAAGGCTTTTATTAAAGCGTTAGGTTTTTCATTTGATATGGTCGCAAATTCTAAAAATGGGACTGTATCAATGAAAGCCTTAGAATCTTTGTTAGGAGACCCCTGGCGATGAGTTTAAGCAGTGATCTTAGAAATAGAATTATCGCGGATAATAAAATTACCGCTAAGGTCGGCGGGTCTTCCCCGCGTGTCTCGCCTTATGTCCGTAACTCGGCGGACATTTTTCCGTCAATCGTTTATTCGATAGACAATACAGAAATTTTTACAAGTTCACTAGGAACGGTAGACCGTGGCCAGTCGTCTGTATCAGTGATCGCAATAGACCGCGAATATGACGAAGCGGACGCAATCGCTAAGTTAATTATTGAACAGCTATCAGGCTGGAACGGTAGCGGGGCCGAAGATTGTATTTCGATGGTCTCGCCTGTTTCGGTTTCTCACGACGCTGATTCACCTTTTGACGGTACGCAAGACCAGGTGTACCGCGTTACTATTACTTTTAACATCTCACACGGGGGGGCTATCTAAATGGCTATCACTATTAACGGCGGGTCCGCCGTGTTTACTTATAACACCGCAGGAGACACAACTACCTTCGGCGTTCAATCCTGGAGCGTTGACGGGGGCCAAGTCGAACAGATCGACACCACCGGCAGCCTATCTACTCAACGAACTTTTATCCCTGGATTCAAAGGGCCGCAAGAAATAACAGTTGAAGCCCATATCGATGACACAACCACAACAACAGATACAAAATTAACAACCGCAGCCATAGCCGCATGGGAAACCGGCCGCGACAACTGCGCGTCCAGGAATTTGAAATTAAAGGTAGACGATTGCAACGCAGACCCCGCCGGGGTTGTCGATCTTTTTTCGTTAGACGTTCACTTTATCGGGGCGAGTTACTCCGCAGAGCTTGACGGTGTAATCGCAGTTACTCTTACTTTCCGGGTGGCTTAATATGACTAGCTGGGCAGACTTGATGCAGCAACGTACAACCGTTGTAAACGTCGAAGGGTTAGACGTTGAATTGCAAACCATAACGGCGGGACAGCTTGCCGCGTGCGTCGATGATGCGGGAGAGGTTAGCGTATTTCGCGTCATATCTGCAACGGTTAAAAATCCACCGATCACAGCAAGCGAAGCGGAAAATCTAAGCCCTAAGGCGTTGGCGATTCTTGCAGATGAATGCGGAAAAATAAACGGGACTTCTGAACCGTTGGAATAACACCGGAGCGCGCTGGAATTATGAAACTAGCCGAGCGGTTAGGAATGACAGTCGGCGCGCTCCTAAAAGATATGACGGCGGCGGAATTGCGGTTATGGGCGGAGTTGGCGAAGTGGGAAAAAGACCAGGCGAATGCGGCAAACATAGAAGCCGCCAGGAAGGTGTTGGGAAATGGCTACGACAATCGGTGACCTATTCGTACGAGTAACCGCCAAAGATCAAAAGTTTAATCAAAAAATGCGCCGCGTTAAAAAGACTGTTCGCGGCGTTGGAGATTCAGTTGGGCGGATGGGTGCAATGTTTGGTTTAGCATTAGCACCCGCGGCGGCTATTGGCGGTTCACTAGTTTTAGCAACGAAATTTTCTGGAGACGCTGCAAGATCAGCCGCTTTATTGGGTGCAGAATGGCAAAAGACTTCTATGAATATCGGCCAAGGCTTTGGGGAAATTTGGTCTTTAATTTTAGATGATGTAAGAGCGCTAATGGAATATTTAAATGATTCTGAAGTTTGGTCAACAATAGGAAATGCCTTCGCAGACGGGTACAAAGAACTTAAGGAAATGATTGATGTTCTGGCTAAATTTTTTGGCGGAGAATTTGAAGCAAAGCAAGAGCAATTAGCCCAAGGCATAACACGCGGACAACTTAAAGCAATGCAAGCCGAAGCCGCAGCCGGAAAAGGTGGAGAGATAGTCGGTCAATTAAAACAACTAAATAGAACAATGGTTAACGGAGTACCACAATGAACGAAGCATCGCTCTATAAGTGGCAAGTTTTGCGAAGTTCCGCCGAGGTTCCGGATTCGGTTTTCGAACCATTAATTCAAAAAGATTTAGTGTTAATTGATGCTTCGTGCAGTGCATTGCCAATTAACAATGCAGAATATTTGTATGACATGATTTCGGTAAACGCTTATGACGGTATACGCGCTGCTCCGGGAATGCCATACGATCATAAACAAATTGGCGGAACATGGGAAACTCAAGGAAGGTATACAACGCTTGGACACGCTTTGTGCAGAAGGTTGGACATAACTCCACATCCAGACAAAGAGAAATGCTTTTTAGTTGAAATAGAAATTTCAACAATGGGTAGACAATATGGCGGCGGTATTTATCAAACTATGACCACCGGCGCGCCACCTATTCGAGTTCATTTTAATTCTCAAGTAGCCATGCGGCCAGGGTTCCGGATTGCGGATTCTACCGGCGCTCTTAATATTCCCGGCGATATAGAAGTAGACACAAGCGTTACACCAAACGTTTTCGACTGGGACGCTTATAACGGTGAACTAGGCGGAAAGATGATCGACTTCGCTGGAAAACCCGCCAACATTCAAATAGATCAAATGGTTGTCACGATTGAACATATTCGCCGCTGGCCAATTCTCGACTGGAACGGAAATTATTATTTAGGCGATTTACAAACACCGGCCACAGGTGAAAATCGTATTTGTATCGGAACCAGTCGAAACGTAACCGGGGCAAGGAATACCGATTCTATGCTCGGATTCGATAAGGGAACGATGAGGTGTACAAGTTTAGGAGCGTTACCGCTGCACCATGAATTCAAGCTTTATCAATACTCATTTTTATACGATGAGCAAAAACATACAACGCAATTCATACCGATGGTAGCTCAGGGAGATTTTAAAACCGTTGAAGATCCCGAAGGAATTCGCGGGATGCAAGCTATGGAAATTTATGCAAATCAGCCATACATGGACGCCTTCCAATGGTCGCAGACATTCTGGAATTTTACCGATTATGAATGGGACTACCTTGAATCGTTTGGGTGTGGCGCGTGAGCCATCTACCTACATTTCGAAGCGGCGTAGGTGCGTTGACTGCCGACGTTTTGAACGCGTTAGTAGATACGCAAGAAGCCACGAAAATAGAACCGTGGCAAAATCCAGAACAGCCCAACTCTTGGACGGGTCCGACAGTTTGCCGGGTAGTGAGTTCTACAGCAATGGCGGGAAATATTAACCGATGGCTTTATGAACTCGAAACGGTTTCCTTCACTGATTACGTAACGGCCTCACACGTTACGAACACCTGGACAACTTCGACAGGTTCCGAACCAGCAAACCGCGCCGTGAACCTTGCTGAGTTTTGTAACACTTCGACGAATATTCAAGGCCAACCCGTCAGCAATTTACCGACCGGTTTTGCCCTTGCCCCTATTGCTAATGATACGTTCGTGATGGCTTGGAAAGCTCCCGCGCCCGGCTCAGTCGCTACAGGTGTCATTGTCTTTAGCCTTCAAAACGTTATCCAGGGTACGTGCTGAATGTCTCGGGTTTTAGTCATACCCGATCTACACGAACCGGCAACGCATCCCGCCGCGTTGCAATTCGTTAAAGATGTCAAGCGAGAATACAAGTGTAACCGCGTAGTGTTTATTGGTGACGTACTCGACTGGCATTCAATTTCTTTTCACGCGTCAGAGCCAGACGCCCACGGGCCAACCGCAGAACACGCGGAAGCCTTTAAGGGCGTTCAGCGTTGGTATAAGGCGTTCCCAAAAGCAACCGTAACCATAGGAAACCACGACGAACGTATAACGCGTTTAGCTTCTACTGTTCGTATTCCGGCGAAGTTTATAAAAGAGTACGCAGAAATATGGAAAACACCCGGCTGGAACTGGGTACGGGATACGACTATTGACGGCGTACATTACCATCATGGAACCGGGCTAGGCGGAGCCACGCCAGCCCTAAACGCCGCACGCGCCGCGATGGTTTCAACCGTCGTTGGTCACGTTCATTCCGTCGCTGGTTGTCACTGGGCCGCAGGGCCAGACCGGCGTATCTTTGGAATGGACGTTGGATGCCTAGCTGACATTGAACATCCCGCAATGCGTTACGGTCGCCACCTAGTAAAAAAACCATTACTAGGGTGCGGTGTAGTAATCGAGGGCCGTCAGCCGCACTGGATCGCCATGGATTTAGGCAGTAAAAAATACAAGCGGGGGCGGTATGCAAAACGAAAAAAATGAAAAGGTAATGCGAGACATAGTAAGCGTTGCCATTGAAAACGGCGGCGCTGATGCGGTCGTGATCGCCTGGAGTTCAGTATCAAAAAACGTTACGCATACGTTCATTTCAGCGTATGGAAACCGCCACGCCTGCGAGGGTTTAGCGGGTGAGTTGTACGACCGCATAGTGGTAGAATCTGAAGAGGATGAGGAAGCGGGGGATTGATGGAAGAGAGCCAAAAAAATATATTTGAGATAGCTATGGGCGCAGCGTTTACCGGCGTACTAGGTATCTTCGCGTTTTTCTGGAAGATGAGCCACCGCGTGAGTTCAACAGAAAAAGAGGTTGAGAACTTAAAAGAATCCGCGTCAAGAGATTACAAACAATTACGGCGTGACGTTGACTACATACTGTCAAAGGTAGACAACGCAGACAACCGCATACTAAGCATTGTAAAAAATCTTCCGAAGGAGGAAAAATGAACACCAAAACAGAAAAACTATGTGACTGGATAGTTATTTTTGCAGTAATAGCTACCACAATCGGAATGATATTCATGGTTGGTTGCGCCCGCGTTAATGGATTTAGCTCTATTAGTGACGGCGTAGCGTCTAGCGATCAAATGAGAGCCGCAGCAACGGTCGCACGTAACGAAGCCGCAACCCTGGACGAGTTAGCGAACCAAGCCGACGATTCTAGCGCCCGCCTTATAGGGTTCGCACAATCCGCCGCCGATACTCTCGGAGCGCCCGCAGCGGTTGCTACTGGCCTGGGTTTACTAGGCGGGCTATTTATACCAACGCCAGGCACGCGAAAAAGAGAGAAAGAACTTTTAGAGGCGGTGAAAAAATGAACGCTTGGGCGTGTTGCTGCACTACTGGGTCAAAAGTTGGTTGTATTTGGGATTATAGATGGCCTGAAGAAAATGAGGCCCAGCAATGTATAAGTGATATTCGCGACGAACTATATCTAGTTCGGCCGCGTCCAGCTAATTCGTACATGGACCAAACGGTTAGCATAATTAACAACTTAGGGCCGCCAGAATGCGAATGTGTGGGAACGTATCGATATGGAATATCACGCCCGCTAGAGTTCCCAATCACCGCGCGGTACAAGCATTTCAGCGGTACAGAAGAGGCCGAAGGCGCAACCGGCAGCCCGCAAGACGGCGAAGACTTTCCGTATGTTTATGATTCCGGCGCGGGGTTGTTTGAGTGGGGAACTCCCGGCGGCGGCGTAAGCGCACAGCCGTGGTTGCTTTGGCCTCTTAAACCTAGTGGGGTTGACGCCTGCACGGGATACGACGCACAATCGGGAGCTAATGATTTTAACTGTTTTTCTAACGGTTACGCTGGTTCAAGTGTAGGCTGTTCCTCAACTCACATTTGGCCGAATCCTGGTTCATCTTCTAAGAGATACTGCACCAAGGCACAAGAACAACTAATGCAGACGGGAACAATACCTCCAAAAATATGTGAGTCTGAATTAGTGGCTATGGATGTCGGCTATAGATATAAATGGTTAGACAAAATTAGCTCGTACAACCAAAAGAGATATTTTGACCACTGGATCTTTAACCCGAAAACGCAATCTTTACAAAAAGTCACAGGACGGCACTTAGCCGAAACGCTCGTTTGCGTTATGGGCCGTGAGAAATGGTGGTACCTAGACTCAGCAACTAGTCTTCCAAGCGGAAACCCTGGCTCTTGTAGTATCCCGCAACGGTGGGCGTTCGGATGTTCTAAGACCCCACTGTTTTCGCATTCGATAATGTGGACGTATGCGAAACCTTTAAATAGCATTTTAGGACGCGGGGGAAATGAAACTTTATTGATTAAAATTTACAAAGGGGAAACGTTAACACCTGCAGAAACTAACGCGCTTGAGACCGTCGGTATTTTGAATCTTCAGGACTGGGGAAGACCAGAGGGTGAACCAAACAAACAACTTTTATCTTTTTTTTCAAACCCAATCGGTAAAGGCCGCCTAACTACGGTTGAAGAATACTTTTTTGCACAACCGGGAGGTTGGACTTGGGAATGCTCAGGCTCAACAAACAACCGCGCGCGGTGGCCGCAAATCGCCCGCTATTCGTCTTCATTTTTCCCATTTTGCAGACAAATTTTTAATTGGATGCCTTTTAGCGATTGTATGACGGCGGCTCCATTACCTAGTAGTCAATCTCCTACGTGTTACACGGTCGATACATGTAACGGCGTAGGGCCATGTGACGGCCACGGGTGGCCACCGGCGGGGTGTGGTTTTGGCCCTACCGGCCTTTGCTCTTGGGTTCATGATTCGATCGCTGCTGAATGCAACGGGTTACTTTTTTCGTGGGGTCGCTATGGATGCGGGGCCATCGTAAATAATCAGCAGACATTTAAATGTGTTGAAGAAAACGAAGCGACGTTATGCAGAGTTCCTCCGGGCGGAACAACCTGCACGCTTGACCTACCGAAACTACGGTCCGCACAAGGGCACTATATCCCCGAAGTTATTTCCCAAAGCATTCGCAATGGAATATCTGATATTACGCTCGCATGCTGCGGTGGGAGCGGTTTGTATGATTGTTTTAACGCAACATGCCCGGCAAAATCGCCAAATTCACAAGGATGTCAAATACCATGATCACCCCAGGCCAGCAATTTTCAAGGCTTCGAGAAAACAACCCGCAGCCAAAAGAGCAAAAGATACGCGGGCTTGGCGACGTTCTCGCGAAGTTCTTTGCCGCTATCGGCATTAAAAAACGCAAGGGTTGCGGATGTCAAAAACGGCAATACTTGCTAAATAAAATTTTTCCGTTTAGAGTTAAGTAATTGACAGACGAAGACCGATGAATTAGATTCGGAAACAGGGTTAAGTCTGATAATGGATGATTTGTTTAAATTGCCGACGCTAATTTAACACCGCATTTATTGAAGCCGAAACCCTGTTTAAATTTTTAATTACCTTTGAAACAGGGGTTTTAATATGAATCGTATGGACATTAGCGAGAATCTCGCCACCGCAATAGCCGCCATAGGCGTTGCAAATTCGCACGCACGAAACCATTTCACAATTCAGGACGCTTTGGAAAAAGCCCACGGCGTCAGCACGATAAAAAAGCTCGTGAAGGATCTCACCGGTAAGGAATATTTACCGCTTCAATATCACCAGGGCGGCGGCTGGGCACCACGCGACTTAAATCCCGCGTTAGGGGGTGACGCGTGAAAGTTACAAGTAAATGTCCGTCGTGTGGGCGATTTGTTTCAGAGGAAGACGGTTTTTATTTTCCTATTAATTTAAAAGGTTTTGAAGTTGAATCTCTGTGTGTCAAGGGTGCTGAGCTTGTAATTTTTTGTGACAAATCTGAGTGTTTTCCAAAATTGGAGCCTTGCTCATGACCGACTATTTATCACAAGCGTTTGCGACCCTCTTCCCGTCAGCCAGAAAAACCGACCCGATATCGTCCCAACTTACAGCAACGAGAGCGGGCCGCGTAACCGTCGCACAAAAGCTGTTAACTGTTTTCTACGATCACACCCGCGAAGGCGGGTTACCGTTGACAGACAACCACGCGGGGGAACTCGCTGGAGTTCGTTCAGCCCATAAGCGATGCGGCGAACTCAGGAAACTAGGGTTGATCGAAACTCATCACGTAGGTACGTGCCCGGTTACGGGTGAACGTGCTATGAGGTCGATCATCACGCGACACGGTGAATTTACCCATAGAAATAGACTTGCCAAGGCTCAAGAGTAGCCTGTTTCGGCCGGGGGGGTCGGGTGGCCTCGGCTCCTCTGGCTTTTTTTAAAAAGGAATACACGCATGGACCGCGATCGAAGCATAACGACTCAGGCTCTTTTAAAGTCAATTATTGAATCCCAAATACCGGCGGAAAAATGGAAAGGGGCACTCCTCCACGCCTTAGAACTGCACGACAGTCACGCAGGGCCGCCGTTAACCTCGGAAGGCGGCAAGGGGAACGCGATCAAGCCGGGCCGCCTTTCGGGGTCTATTTGCTTTATTGAATCTAAGGGTAAATATCACCGCGTTGGGGTTAACACAAATGAACACGGGAAGGTGTGGGGATCAGCCTGGGGTGAACACGGTGAAGCCGCCGAAAAACTTGGCAACGGCTCACGCGTAATAGTCCATACCGTGATTAAACCCAGTAAAGATCCTGATAGGCCGTGGATTAACTTCGAGTACTTCAAACATCCTGACGAAGACGTAGCCGCGCCACCTTCCGGGGAACGGGTCAACCATAAGCCGACGGACACTCTCGCGGGCGAGTTCACGCCGCAACCCATCACAACCGTTGACGATATCCCATTCTGATGAACGCGGGCGCATTCTCACAACTCGCCGCCAGGGCTCCACAGATGCCCGGCAAAGCCCACGCGGTGCTATTTCACCTTGCTGCAAGTTGCCACGTAAATGGCTTCGTGTCGCAGGTGGGGCAGGACAATATCGCTAAGCGTATCGGGTGCAGCCGGTCGACCGTGTGCCGGGCTATCGTCGTGCTAGTCAACGCCGGTATTCTTGAGCCGCAAGGGTTCAACATTCAGACCGGCGTAAAGCAATGGCGCATACGAATCCCGGCGGAAGCATGTGTCAATACGGACGACACTTGTGTCATTATGGACGACACTTGTGTCACTAGTGGGACACTACCAATAAACCAATTAACCAATAATGAAAGGCATAAAGCCGAAAGGCATTTTCTTTCAGTGGGAAGAGAAGAAAAAGAAAAGAGCAGAGCAGAACGCCTTGAAGAATTAAAGGCTCTAAGACTGGAGGCTTCCTAGTGGTTCAGAGATTCGTTCTCCCGTGGCCTCCTAGCGTAAACACCTGGACGCGTTGCCATCGTTCTAGGGCGTACAAATCCAAGCATTGGAAGACCTATAGCGAAGGGGCCGGGGCTGTTCTTGGGGTTGCCGGCGAAACGATCACGACACCTTGCCGGGTGGTATACCGGCTGGAGCCACCGACACGCCGCAAATATGACCTAGATAATCGGGCTAAAATTATCGGGGACTGCCTTCAAGAGTGGGGCATACTGGAGGACGATCACCTCATCCATTGGTTGACGCTCTACAAGGGGCCGGTTTTTCCGGGGGGCCGGGCCATCGTGAAGGTTTATTCATCATGAAAGGGCCGCCCAAAACAGCCGCAGAAGCGCGCCGCCGGTGGTCTAGTGGAGAGGGCTACCGATTTCGTCAGGTGTTGGAGCGGTTGGTGTGTGAAGAGTGCGGGTTCGTTGCCGATGGCACGCGAGAGATCCATTGTCATCATATAAAGGACAAGGCAACCAACCCCGAACTAACGTTCGTACGCTCAAATATTTTAATAATTTGTGAGGTCTGTCACCTGCTCGAACACGACCGATTTTCCTAGGGAACCCCTCTGCAAAAACGAGGGGGTCGAGGGTA
>TARA_R100000654_G_scaffold16028_2_pt1 | contig 15441 bp, 14 predicted proteins | sample TARA_R100000654 | Tara Oceans TARA_R100000654 (sample SAMEA2622473) | marine metagenome | biome: marine biome (ENVO:00000447); feature: surface water layer (ENVO:00002042); material: "saline water (ENVO:00002010), including plankton (ENVO:xxxxxxxx)" | depth 5 m
ATACGCTACTAAAGCTGCTTTGAAAGAAGGTATAGTATCAGGTGGTGGTGTAGCTTTGTTAGATGCTTCTACAAAAATCACCGCTGACGCGGTGGGTGAAGAAATATTATTAAAATCTATAGTTTCACCTTACATAACAATATTAGACAATGCCGGTATTGAAAGACCTAATATGGTTAACACACAAGGTAAAGGTATTGATGTTGTAACTGGTGAAAAAGTTAATATGATTGATTGTGGTATTATAGATCCGGTTTTGGTTACAAAATCGGCGCTCAAAAATGCAGTGAGTGTAGTATCAACTATTGTTTCTGCAGATTGTGTAATTTCAAATATGAGACTAGATGAGGGCGATAAATAATTTTGTAATAGTTGACAAGCTAAAAGAAGAAAGAAAAACTGAGTCTGGCTTGTTATTAACAGAAAATACAGACACTGACAATAGGTACTTAAGAGCAAAGGTTATATCTTGTGGAAACCTTGTAGAAGGTTTAAGCGAAGGAGATATTGTAAGATATGACAAACACGCTGGTTTTGGTATAGATCATAAAGATCAAATGTATTATGTAATAACTATAAGAGATATTGTTGTAGTTGAATGAAGCTAACAGCGCAAGATCTTAGAGATATTAATCTTTTAAAATATTACAGGCTTGTGCGTAAATGGGCTTGTAAAACATATAGTTTAAAAGACGCAGACTTAGAGTTGTTAATATACCTTGATTGTAAAGGTAGATTCACACGTAAAGAGTTTATCGACGGTACGTATACGTATTCGTGGGATAAAAACAGGTGGGAGAGATTGAGAAGAGACGGTTGGATTGAAACATGGAGACATCGTAATAGAACTACTATTAAATACTCTGTTTTTAAAACATCGTTTAAATGTTCTCAACTCATTAGCAGATTGTATAGAATACTTCTGGCAGAAGAAGATTTACCTTTTTCAGAAAGAAGTGTATTTTTTAATAACCGATCATACACTGATAAAGTTTATAATAAAGCTATTGACGATATGATTAAAGACAAAAACAGATAAAATTATGCCATACGCAAAAGGAAAAAAGTCCAAAACAAAAAGTGGAGGAATGAAAAGCAAAATGATGAAAAAGAAAAAGAAGAAAAAATAAATGATAAATAAATTATTATCTGCAGGTGCAGCTAATCTTGTTAATAGCGTGGGTGGGGTTTTAGATAACCTCACCACGACTAAACAAGAAAAACTCGAAGCACAGGCTAAAATAAAAGATATGATAATGGGTTATGAGGCTGAAATGCAAAAGCAAATAACTCAAAGATGGAAAATGGACATGCAGTCTGACTCGTGGCTTAGTAAAAATATAAGACCGCTAGTATTAGTGTTTTTAGTAGTAGCAACTGTATTACTAATATTTATTGATGCTGGTGTTTTAAGTTTTCAAGTACAAGACAAATGGACTGATTTATTACAATTAGTATTAATAACTGTGATCGGTGCTTACTTTGGCGGTCGATCTCTTGAAAAAGTAAAAAAATAAATGGCTAGAATAGGAACTTATGCTGTAGACTCTACTCCAGAGAATACAGATAAAATGCTTGGTAGTTCACCAACTGGAGAGGTAAAGAATTTTACACTAGGTGATATTGCTACGCATTATTCCTTTACTGGCGCTATAGGTATAAGTGGTCAAATACCATATAGATATTTTAACAATGCTTACAGTGGTTCTAGACCTTCTGGTAGTATAACAATAAATACACCTAACACTAACTTTGCTTTCTCATCTGTAACTACTATAAAGTTAAGCAAGTTTAAACATGGTGGTAATAACACACTACAAAACTTTTACACAGAGTTTGTAGATAAAGAAATTTTAATAGCTGATATTAAAAACACTAACAACTATGGTGTTTATACATGCACAGCTGTTGTACAAGATAGCTCAGAAACAGATTTTTTTGATTTAACACTTATATACAAAAGTGGCAATGGAAATCTTACTAATGAGTTTAATTATATGGTAGTCCTTTTCGCTGGCGCTCAAGATAAGGATTTTACTTTTTTACAAAACACTGGCGCCGCGACGTGGACAATCGCACATAACCTTAACAAGTTTCCTTCAGTGATGATAACTACTGCTGCTGGTGAACAGGTAGAAGCTGATGTTTCACATACAGATAAAAACAATTTAACAATATCATTTTCTGGAGCAGTTTCAGGATTTGCATATTTAAACTAACTAACAAAAACAAAAAACAATGCCTAAATTTTTAAATCATTTAAATCTTAACGGTAATCAGCTTCTAAATACAAAGTTAGAAATTACTGATTCACCTACACAGGCCAAAGGTATTATACATTATCACGATACTAGTAATTCTGTAAGAGTTTACACAGGAAGTGGTAATAGTGATTTTTTTACTCTTGGCGACAACGATATAGCGACAACAAGTGACGCTGGTATAGTAAAAATATTTTCTGACACTGATGTAACCGAATCTGGTGTTAACGCGATTACAGCTACAGCTAGTAGATGGTATGGAGTTCAACTAACTGAAAACGACAAGATGGTTGTTAACGTGCCTTGGGTTAACACTAACACCAATACTTTTAGAACTATAAAAGTTGATACAACCAACGATGGTACTGCTAACGAAACAATGGGCTCTACTGAAGAGTTGAAATTAATTGGAGGTACAAACGTAACATTAGCTGAAAATGCTGGTGTCGTAACTATAACATCTACTGATACTAACACTCAACTTAATAACGCTGGTGTTATTGGTAAAGTGCTAACTGGACTAAATACAGGGTCAGGTGGAACACTTGCTGCTACCGATACTATAATAACAGCATTTGGTAAACTAGAAAACAGAGTAGCGCTAAACGACGCTAAAGTAACTAATACAAACACACAAAGAGACGCTGGTACTGGTATGTCATTAAGTGGTAATACACTTAACGTAAACGTTGGTGCTACTGGAACAACTCAAGCACCTCAATCAATAACAACAACTTCAAATAGATTATACCAGGTTGAAACTGACGATGCTGATAACCTTGTAGTTAACGTACCTTGGTCTGATACTACAATTGCAAATACAGACGTTGATGTAAGTGTTACTAATCTTGAAACAAGACTAGGTCAGATAGATACGAGCGTTACAATTGGTAATGCTACAAGTGTAGATACAACAATATCTGGTGATTTAACAGTTAATGGAGACTTACTAGTATCAGGAGCTACAACAACTTTAGACGTTGCAACGTTAGAGGTTGAAGATCTAAACATAACAGTAGCTAAAGGTGCTGGAAGCGCCGCAGCCGCAGATAATGCTGGTCTTACTGTTGCTGGTGCAGCTGCAACTTTACTATATAGAAGTAGTGGTGATAAGTTTGTATTTAACAAAGCTCTAGAAGCAACATCTTTTACTGGTACTGTAGCATTATCAAATCTTGATATTGACGGTGGTACTGCTTTAGGTGCAGCTCCAGAATCTACTGACTTATTAATTGTTGATGATGGTGCTGGTGGAACTAACAAGAGCATGACTGTAGCAAATCTAGAGTCTTACATGCAAAGCAACCTAACATTTATTCCTAACACAAATCAGTTAACAACGTTTAACATTGGTGTAGATACAAACACTAATAGCACAGTAATAGCGCATAACGAAACGTTAACTTTCACAGGTGGTACAGGTATTAGTACAGAAACTACTGCCGATGGTACAGTAACTTTTACTAACACCTCACCAAACGTTGTTCAAACAACCGTAACAGGTTCTTCTGGATCATGTACAGGTAATGCTGCTACAGCAACAAAACTTGCTGCTGCAGTTACCATTGGTGGTGTAACATTTGATGGTTCTGCTAATATTAATTTACCTGGTGTAAACTCTGCTGGTGATCAAAATACTACTGGTACTGCCGCTGGTATTACAGCTGGTGCAGTTGGTGCTGTTAAAGTTGTTGAATTAACACACGGCGCTGGTGGTGTTACAAATGAAAACAGTAGCAACTCTACAGACTCTGCACAGTGGACAATTACTCATGGTATGGGTGCTAGTAGATTCTATAAAGTTGAAGTTGTTCAAGACAGTGGTAACTATGACACTGTTTATGTAGATGTAACAAGACCTTCTGACACAACTATTAAAGTAATATTTGGATCAGATGTTGCAAACGGAGCTTACAGAGCAATGATTACAAGAATGGCATAGTGTGTATAGCAAAATAAAATTAAATGATAATAAAAATCGAGTACGATAAAACAACTAATAAGATAAATTTAACAAAAGATGAAGAGATAGTTGCTGTTATTAACAACGATACTGTTGTTGATGATAGTAACTCTCTGTCTTTTGAAATAGCATTAGATGTTTCTCAGTACCAAGAACAATTTAACGAAGTATTAAATGGCGACGATAACTAGTACACAAACAGGTAATTGGCATGACACCGGCACTTGGGTTGGTGGATCAGTACCTGCGGCTGATGATTTAGTAGTTATTGCCCACGGCCACAAAGTTACACTAAGTACAAATATACAGTCTACAAGGACTGGTGATGTTACTATTGATGGTAACTTACATTTTGCTAATGGTGGTAAAATGCACTTACACGGTCGTATGACTGTAAAAAATACTAGCAACTCTAATAATGATGCTGGTGAGTTTGTTGAAGGTAGTAGCACGTCAGGCTCTTTGCTTAGTATGGTTGGTGGCACTGAAATTAAAATATCAGGTGATAACTCTGCTCAACACGGTATACAAGTTGATGCTAGAAAATGGTGTGGTGTACAAATAGATGGTGGCGAACCAACGTTAGTAACAACTGTTAATGGTAATCAAGCTCCTAATGCTGATTATATTACCGTAACATCAGCAGCAAACTTTGCTATCAACGATAGAATATCGCTTTATACAAGAGAGTGTGATTATACATTGGTTAATGATGAATGCTTTTTTGTTCACGATGTAGACACTTCAAACAATAGAATTTATGTTAAAAGATATGTTAGTCCTGAAGCAACGATACAGTCAGTTAGCGGTAGTACAATAACAGTTGACGATGCTAGTGTTTTTAGAGTTGGTTATAAATTAATATTTGGTACTGGTGATAATAGAAACGTATTAGATGTTACAGATATAACTGAAAATGTTATAACTTTTGGTAGTTCAGTAGATAACAATCCTTCTTTAGTTGGTGTAAAAGTGTATGAAACCGGTACAGAAAAATATCATGAAAACGGTCAGTTTTGTAGAAGACTATCAAGTGCAGTAGCAACTGCTTATACAGGTGGTACTGGTGTTAGAACCATTACACTTAACGATGTAACTGATTTTTCTGTTGGAGACACAGTTTATATACACATAAGTTTTGCAAACCCAGGAGCTGGAAACCTTGTTAGTTATTATTATAGCACTAGCGGATTTGGAGCTACAAACTTAGGTGGTAACGAAGGTATATGGAGGCTTAAAGCTATATACACAATATCAAGTATTGATGCAAGTGCTAAAACAATAACAGTTGATAGAGATATACTTTTTAATGGTGAAGTTGGTGGACCTGTTGTAAAAATGACAAGAGATGTTGTTATTAAAGCTTGTGATACTAGCGGTAATGATGTAGCTGATGGAGATCAAGACACAGCAAGAGTGTTTTTTAACGTTAAATACTGGACAAGCACTGGTTGGAACAATGCGCCAACAAGAAGAGTTAAAATAAAATACGTAGAGTTTGTAGGTTTAGGTTACAATACCAATGATACTACAAATTTTAGATCAGGTGTAAACATAGCTGGTTACAATGGTTATTATAACAAAGCTATAGATGGAAGCTCTGCAAGCAGCAATACAATACACAATACAAACGGTGTTAGTCAAACAGGCGAAAACTATTTAGATGGTTGTAGTTACACTGCTTATAATTTAACTAGTAATGATAACCGAGACGGTAATGATTATCCTAGTATTACTGTAAGACACCCTTATGGTATGGTTAACAGAAACCATATTATAGTTGGTAGTGGTAGAGGTATGTGGCACTGGAGCTCGCAATACTATATAAAATCACATGGACATATTATAGCTCACTCTAATTATTGTAGTTTTGAAATTGGTGGTGCTTATCAATTTTCTAATGAAATTTCTTATATACAAGGTTATGGAGCTGAAGACTATGGTTATTTGTTATATAATCTTGGTAGACAAAATGACTCTACTCACACAATGTATTTAAGAAGTGAAAACCAACGTAGTTATGCTTTTTATTTTGGTGGTATTTCAATATATCCTAACTATAGAAGGTTTTTTGCTAATAGATATGGTCAAGCAACGTACATAGCTGATAGTAATAGTAGTATATATGTGTGTGATTCTAAAATATACCCTAATGACTGGGATGCTACGTCTAGTATATATAGAACTGGTACTGGTGTAAGATACCCTAACACTTTACAGAACCATGCAAGTTCACATAATTCTTTAAGAGGAAGCAGTGGAACTGGTTGGAAATCTTATGTTTGTTTTGACGAGCATAATTTTAAAGAACAAGAAAAAATAAAAATATACTATAATATAACAAGGTTTCACGGTTTAAAAGGAAGAGCTAGAGATTTGTATTCTTCTTCTTGGAGTGGTAATCCAATAGCAACAGGTTTGCTTCAAGTACCTGCAAACTGTACTGTTAAAATAAAATCTACTATTAGAATAAATGAAACAGAGTGGGACGGAACAAGTAGAGGTATTGATTCATCATCACCTCCTTATATAATAGCTTGTTATGCTCATAATCAAACTTTTGGTGCTAATACATATGATATAAACTCAAATCTTCATCAGTTTTATAATGATGAGCTAGATTTAAACGATTCAGATGAAACAGCAGATTTTTTAAACAGCACAGATGCACAAGGAAAACTACGTAATGGCTTTATAGAATACGAACAACACACTACAAGTGCTATAGGCGCTTTTGAAACAAAAATAATAACAGTACAACCGCAGTATAGAAGTTATAATTTAAAGTTTGGTTATTATCTTCAAGACCACGATTTAGTTCACGAAGGTTGGGAAGCTGAAGATATACATGTGGCTATGTCTAAAGCGCCATCAGGTGGTCCGCATTTGTGGCCAAAAGGCTTTGCAAAGGTAACAGTAAGACCATCAGCAAACTTTAGTTTAGGTAAAAAAAGAATATCAGGAAGATTATAAAATATAAATATGGCGAAATTTTTAAGTAATATAAATTTAGAAGCGGCAAACGATATACAGTTTAAAACAACTGCAGGTGCTAATGCTGGTAAAATATCACAAACAGGTGATGATTTAGTTATAAGCAATGATGTTGGTGATATACTTTTAGGTAATGGTAGTGATGATGTGTTTATTGGTGATGGAACAAATACTGTAGATATTAGGTTTGAGCAAGATATGGCTATATTTGCAGACTCTAGTTCAACAAGAACCTTAACACTAGGCGGTACAAACACAAACTTAGTTTTAGAAAGCCCAAGTATTAGCGGTACAATGACTTTAGGCGCTACAACAATAAATAATAAACTTACGTTCACAACAGCAAATGGTTACATACTTTTTGATTACGAACCCGCAGGTGATGTAGATGAGTATACAACTGAAGTTCCTTTGTTAAAAGTTGATCACAACGGTGCAGAAAAAACAATACTTAGTAGAATAAGTCAACTTGGTGCAGTACAACTTGGTCATGATGATATGGTTCTTATTACAGCTGGTGATGTAGGAGATACTTTAAAAACTGAATTAAATACTATTGCTGAAACAGTTGTTTTTGCTGCTGAAAGTGGTTTTCACGCTTACGGTTTTCCTGGTAACAATACTGCTTGGGCAAATAGAAATGAATTTAGATTTAGATCAGACAGCACAACTGCTAGTGAAAATGGTTTATATATAGGTGATGGCACTAATACACAGTTTATAGATTTAAGTAGAAACTTAAAAAATATAGGTACAATACACTCTGGTGTTATAACAGCTGTTGAGTTAACTACATCTGGTCAAGGCGATATATCTACTGGAACATCTTATCAGCAAGGAAGTGTAAGTGATCCTCAACCGAAAATAAAATCTAGTTTATTAGCTCACTCACCAGAAGACAACACTGCTGTTATACACCCTTATTTATTTAATGATCTTGCTAACTTTGTAGCTAGAGGCGGTACTGTTACTTACAGTGGTTTAAGTGCTAATCCAACAAGTGATGAAACCGCTAGAATGTTTGAGCCAAGCGCTCGTACAGCTAACGCTAGTCAAGCTGAAATAACAGGTTCTACATGGAGTATAGAATTAACAGATTTTCCTAGATCTTTTAATTACGGCACTAGGTTTGGTATTAGCTTTGGGGCTTCTAGCTTTGCACCTTCTTCAATGCTTATAGAATATTCTACTGATAACGGTTCAAGTTATACAACAGCTTTAAATAGTAGTGCTGCATCTACATTTTATCACACTTATATAGCAAATGGTGGTACTGCTATAAACGCTGTTAAATTTACTTTAGGTAAACGTAGTGGTAATAACGGGCCTAGAGTTATGAATATATACGCTTACAACTACGACAGTAGAGGTATGACCGAATATTTTGTAGATAAAGGAGGTGATACTTTATATGGTAATCTTTCTGTTGGTTCTAACTCACTAACAGCTGGTAGTCTAGATATAAATGGTAACGCTGATATATCTGGGACTACAACTACGTCTGGTAATATAACAGCAACCGCATCAAACGCAACAATTTCAGCGGCTGAAAGCGGTGGTGCTACAACAAAAATAATGGGTGCTAGTGTAGGTAGGGTTGGTACATCTAGTAATCATAATCTTGAGGTTTTATCAAATAACACAGCAGCAATAACTATAGATACTTCGCAAAACGCAACTTTTGCAGGCAATGTTACTGCTGGTAGTAATTCGCTAACAGCTGGATCTTTAGACATAAACGGTAATGCAGATATATCTGGAAATATAACTGGTGCAACTTGGAACGGTGGTGTTATTTCTTCTGCATATCTTGATAGTGATACAGCACACTTGTCAGGATCTCAAACGTTTACTGGTGCTAAAGTAATGGAAGGAAATTTAACGCTTGACGATGGTAATGGTGATACACCTACTCTAAGATTTATAAACGGAGATGATGATGTTTATCAGTTCTTCAATGACAGTAGTTCTGACATGAAACTGACAAGAACTAACAATGGAGGTGTTGATTATAATTTTAACGCACACGAAACAGACTATACTCAATCAGTATTGCAAATTGGTGGTACTTCAACATTTGGTACAGATGTAACAATAGCTGGTAATTTAACTGTAAACGGCACTACAGTAACAGTAGATACTACAAACTTAAACGTACAAGATAAAAATATAACATTAAACTATAGCACTAGTGATTCTTCCTCTTCAGCTAATGGCGCTGGTATTACAATACAAGATGCTGTAAACGGCTCAACTGATGCCACTATTTTATGGGACACAAGTGCTGTTCAATTTAAAATTTCACATCCAATTAATGTAAATGGTAATATATTAACTAGTGGTACAGTAGATGGTAGAGATTTACAAACTGATGGTACAAAACTAGATACTATTGATACTAATGCTAATGCTTATGTTCACCCAACAAACGCTGGTAACAAACATATTCCAGCTGCAGGTGCAACCGGTCAAGTTCTTCAGTATGCTGGTAGTGCTGGTACAGCTCAATGGCACACACTAACTAGTAGCGATGTCGGTTTAGGTAATGTTGCAAATGTAGACCAAAGAAACGCTAGTAATATAAACAATGGTACTATAGGAGCTTCATTTTTACCAACAACTATAAGTTCAAATACATCAGGCTCTGCAGCTAGTTTAAGTGGTCTTAGTTTAGGTGATATAGTTTACGGCGGAGAAAGTGGTTATGCTAAATTAAGTGGAAACGCAGAAAGTAACAATAAATTTTTAAGATCAAGAGGTGCGGCAAATACTGCTACAGAACCTGAATGGACGCAAGTTGGTTATAGCGATTTAACTGGTACTGTACCTACTTGGAACCAGAATACTACTGGATCAGCTGCCACTTTATCATCAACACTTGCAGTTAACCGAGGCGGTACTGGAGCTGCTAGTTTAGACGCTGCTGGAATTGTTGAAAAAACAGGTTCTCAAACTATAGCTGGAACAAAAACTTTTACAGGTTCTCTTTTATTAGACGATGGTACAGGCGCATCACCTACCATGAGGTTTATGAATGAAAATAACGATGAAGTTAGTATATTTTGTAACCCTAGTGGTAAAATGAAGTTTCAAACAAAAGCTGATGGTGCTAGTAATGTAGTTCAAATGACTATGGACGGAAATGGTCTTGACGTTGTTAATGGATTAAAAATTAATGGATCAGCTGTTCATGCTACAGACACATCTACTAGTTTAGGTACATCAAACACGCTAGTACCCTCACAAAACGCGGTTAAATCATATGTGGACAATGAAGTAGCAGGTGCTGGTGGTGGTACAATGTCAAATTTTTTACTTGCTGCAACTGGTACTAGTAACACAGCAACTATAGCGCAAGGAGATACAGTAACTTTTGGTGCAGGAACAGGTATAACTGCAACTCGATCTGGAAAACAAATTAATATTACAAACTCTGCGCCAAACGTTGTTCAAACAACTATTACGGGTAACGCAGGAACAGCAACAAAGTTACAAACAGCTAGAAATATTGCAGGAGTATCTTTTGATGGTTCAGGAGATATATCTCTTAATAATAACAATATAACAAACGGTGCTGGTTATACAACAAACACAGGTACTACAACTGCTAGTAACACACAAACGTTTACAAATAAAACTATAGATGCTAACGGTACTGGTAATTCGATAACTAACATTGATATTGGAAACATGACTGCCGCTGTAATTGTAACTGAATCAGAAGGTATTGGTAATAATGATAATGATACTACAATACCTACGTCAGCTGCAGTTGTAGATTATGTGGATAATAACGCTGGTGGTGGTCAAACATATTCAGTAAGCGTTCCTACCAATACAACAAAATTACGATTAACTGCTTCTGGTGGAACAACAGATGATATTGAATTTACAGGTGGAACAGATATAAGTGTTACTAGAACAAATGGTAGTGCTCTAAGTATAGCTTACACCGGTTCTAGTAGTGGTTATACATTGCCTGCAGCAAGTAATAGTGCGTTGGGTGGTATTAAAACAGGTTTTTCTACAAACGCTAGTAATAGAAACTATGCAGTACAACTATCTAGTCAAAAAGCTTATGTTAACGTGCCGTGGACAGACAATAACACAATGGGCCTCGGTTTTGTTGTTGAAGATGGTGATGGAACTGCGGTAACAATAACAGAAGGAAAATATCTTAAGTTTAAAGAAGGTAGTGGTAATGGCATTAATATAAACTTTACTGACATATCAACTGGTAGTAGCACTGATGAATTTGATTTAGATTTTAATTTAAATATTGCAGGCCTTGCTAACGACTTAACCACTAGTTTATTTAATCACGATAGTTATATAGCCATTACAGATTCAGAAGATAGTAACACTACCCACAAAATGTTAGTTGGAGACATGGTAGATGCTTTAGCTGGTAGTGGATTACTAAGCAATGGTGGTACAGGTAACAATGTTGTCGCAATAAACGTTGGCGCGGGTAATGGTATTAGTGTTACACAAGACGGTGTTGCGGTTACTGCGCATAGTAACATTACAGTTAGTAGTAATGGTGTAGCTGTTTCTGATGATATTTTTAATACAAACTTAAGAATTGGTAGAGGAGGTACAGGTATGTATATGGATTACACAACCCAGTCAGATGCTATAACTATTAGAACAGACCACGCAACGGTTGGAAATAATAGCCATGGTAATAGAAAGTTTGAGTTTACAAATGGTGGTATATTTAGATCTTTAGGAACACAAGTTCTTAACTACACTGGTTGGTCAGATAAAAGATTAAAGAAAAATATAAAAAATCTAAATTATGGTCTTGACGCTATTATGAAATTAAGGCCAGTAAGTTATGCTTGGAAAAAAGAAGTTGACGCAGATAAGGCAAATAGTTTAGGTTTTATAGCTCAAGAGGTAGAAAAAGTTATTCCAGAACTAGTTACTGAGTCTGAAACAATTTTTGATGACAAAAAAGCAAAAGGTATTGACTACGTTAAAATGGTTGCTGTCTTAACAAAAGCTGTGCAAGAACAACAAAAACAAATTGACGAACTAAAAAAATTAATAAATGGCAATTCCTCCTGATACTAGTGAAATAAATAAGTATGGTATATATAAAGAAATAAAAGACGATGCTTACATTGCTGCTGGTGACATGACTGAAGAAGATACAGACATGGTAGACATGTCAGCTTATTTACAAACTAAAACACTAAACTCCAACTCACCTAACTTCGCTACTAAATTTGGAAATCACGCGGGGTTTTCAAGCGGTGTTTACGACGGAGAAAGTCAGCTAGATCTTAGCATTTTTGGTGGTTATGACGATGATGCAGCTCCAGCATTTGCAAACGCTAAAGCAGTGTCTAAAACAACATCCGTAGGTACTGCCAATGCAATTAAATTTACTGACACTGACGATACATTTAATATTACAGGTGCTTCAACGTGGTCAATATCTTTTTGGGTAAAAGCTGGTTGGACAGCCAACCTAAATACTAATATACATTTTATTATTGGTCAAAAATCAGGTGCGGCTAAGCAAATTGAAGATATGGTTAAAATTATATATGCTGAAAACACTAATAGAATAGAAGTTAGGTATGGTAACGTTGCTGGTAGTGGTCAATGGTACAATCAAGGTGGTTGGTTGTTTCACTCTCAAGCATCACAATATGTAGCTGGTTACAACGCGGCTGGTTTAGGTACTACGTTTTGGAGTGCTAGTAATAGAGGTAATGTTAATAGTGATAATTATACAATGATAACTGTAACTAATGATGGTACTAATACAGCTGCTTCGTTAAGATTATATTGGAACGCAACTGGTATTGGGACAGCTCCAATACAAACAAATAACAACTCTAGTGCTAGAGCTGGTAATCCAATAAGCACTACTAATGATAGGTTGTGGAGTTTAGGTAGTAATGGTGAACACTCAAACGCTTCAACTTTACAGCAAAAGTGTGGTGATGGTTCAGCTACAGTATATAATGATTTAACTATCTGGAATAAAAAACTTAGCGATAGCGAAGTTACTGAGCTATATAATAGTGGTACAGTATTAAACGCACAGACGCATAGTGCTAGTTCTAATTTAATTGGTTATTGGAAATGGGAAGGTAATGGTGATGCTACAGTATCAAACGATGACTTTACAATATCTGGAGGTTCATCAATAGTAAATAAATAAAATGAATTATTATATAGTAACAGCAGAGGTATTTGACACACTTAATAAAGAAAATATAACGTTTATGCGTAAAAGCATAGATCGTGCACAAAGAATAATAGCTACAACAGACACTGTCAACGACCGTGTACGTAAGTTTAACAATATAGAAACTTGCTCAAACTACACGTTTACAAATCATAGCAGTTGGGTAGGTGATGGTACGGGTATTGAAGTTGAAGAGCTAGAAGAAAACACATATATATCAGAACTAGATGATTAGTGTAATTAATCACTATTTCATGTAATATTATAAGTAGATAAATAACAATAAATTAACTTAAATTAAATAAAATTATGGCAAAAAGAAAAACACCTAAAGTAGACTTGGCTAAAAAATTAACAAAAGAAGAGTTAGACGGTTTACAAGGACACGCAGATCAAATGAATATTGCTAAGTTGCAAATAGCTGAAGTTGAAATAAAAAAACATATGTTATTGCATAACTATGTAGAGTTACAGCAAAAAATGCAAGCAATTAGTTCTGAGCTGCAAGAAAAATATGGTAAAGTAGACGTTGATATACGAACTGGAGTAATTACTGAAATTAAAGATGGCAAAAGTAATTCGTAAAATAAGTATAGGGTCTAATTACAAAAATGATGCAATGCATTATGCTGTTGATCAAGAAGTTTATGGCGGTCATACTATATGTCATATTATAGAAGAAGAGGATAAATATTCTGTTTATATTAAAAAAAACAAAGATGTTTTACCTTGGAAAGATTTTAACAAAAATATGGCTGTAGCTATAGAGTACGATTTACAATACTAATGAAATGCTTATATGACTACATTATATCACCAGTAGGCCAAAGATATAACAATACAAAAAAAGTTGGTGATTCTGAGTTAGTTTTAAACACAGAAATATTTAACCACAAATACGTAAATAGAAACGCTATTGTTAAACAGGTGCCACTGGCGATATACACGCCAGTAAAAATAGGAGATGAAATAGTTGTTCATCATAATGTTTTTAGAAGATACCATGATATGAAAGGTATAGAGCGTAACGGTAGAGCTTTTTTAAACCGTAACGATTTTATAATATCTTACGATCAAGTTTTTGCATACAAAAGAAATAATGAGTGGTTTTGTATAGAAGGTTATTGTTTTGTACAACCTATTAAAAACACAAATATTTTTTCTGAAGACAAAGAAGAACCTTTTAAAGGTATTGTTGTGCACACCGATGGTGTTGTTGAAAAAGGTTCTTTAATTGGCTTTACACCTAACTCTAAATATGAGTTTGTTATTGATGGCACAAGGTTGTATCGAGTTAAATCTAATAATATTACAATTAAATATGAATATCAAGGAAACGAAGAAGCTTATAATCCAAGCTGGGCACAGGGCAGTTGAAGAGTTAATCAACGTTGCTAAAGAAAAAATAATAACTAACACAGAAGATGACGTTAGTGCTGATAGGCTTAAAAACGCGGCTGCTACAAAAAAGTTAGCTATATTCGATGCTTTTGAAATATTAAATAGAATACAAGAAGAAGAAAATATACTTGAAGGTAAAGAGGTTAAAAAAGAAAGCAAAGTGTTTAAAGGCTTTGCTGAAGGTAGGTCAAAATGAGTTACGAACAAAAGCTTTTAAATGTAATAGAGCCTATAAAAAAAACCACTATAACTAGATTAAATAAAAGTAAAAAGTGGAAGTATGGCTATAACAAAGAACATGATGTTATTGTTATAAGTAGAACAGGTCAAATAGGTGATATATACGAAATACAAAACCTTAAAATAGCTTTGCCAAAAGCTAGCAATGTGTATAGCAACAAAGAAAAAAAGTGGATTAGATTTGAGCAGCCAAAACAGTTAAGTAAATTAAAAAATATATTTGACTGGAGAGCTTATCCTGACGAAGCTAAAGAACAGTGGTATGACTATATAGATGAACAGTTCAAGCGTAGAGAGCAAGGTTTTTGGTTTAACAATAAAGGCACGCCAACATATATAACAGGTACACATTATATGTACTTGCAGTGGAGTAA
>TARA_R100000654_G_scaffold28502_2_pt1 | contig 15333 bp, 15 predicted proteins | sample TARA_R100000654 | Tara Oceans TARA_R100000654 (sample SAMEA2622473) | marine metagenome | biome: marine biome (ENVO:00000447); feature: surface water layer (ENVO:00002042); material: "saline water (ENVO:00002010), including plankton (ENVO:xxxxxxxx)" | depth 5 m
AATGAAATAAACTCTTTATATAAGCAACTTGACTATTAGGTGCTATTTTTATAGGTGTAGTGAATTGATTTTTCCATCTATATGGTTTCATATTACTTCCATTTCCAGAAATATTACTTCCTTCCGTAGTCCAGTCATCATTCTTCAAAAATATTAAACTCATATTTTTATATAATTATATTATATATTAATTATGTTTAAACATTTAAAAGTAGATAAAAAAAGTTTAAAAGTTTTTAAAAATAATCCTAAATCAATATGTAATGCGTGTGATACTGAATTAGGTAATGAAAGAACCACTATGAGCGAACACATAGCAGAATATGCTACAAAGAAAAAACCAAAGAAACGAATGCCTAAAAATGAGGAAGTATTCGGCACAAAACCATCTAAAAAATAAGAATGCTGAATTCGGCAGATTTAGGAATTTTCTATATTGCGTTTATGTTGAATAATTTTTTTATCTCATTATAATATATAAAATGAGTTCAAACGATATAGTTTATACTGATGATGAGAGCGATGCTGAAAGCATTATTTTTGAAACAGAAGAGGAAACGATGTTTAAGATGAATGATATTAATCCAGTTAAGAAAAGTTTAGATGAGATGGAAAAGGAAGAACTTTTAGAAATAATTAAAAAAGATAAAGCAAATAAGAAGAGATATATTAGAAAATATCAACAAACTGAAAAAGGAAAAGTAAAAACCAGAGAGGCAAGTAAAAAATATTATGATGCTAATAGAGCAAAAATATTAGAGAAGAAAAGAATAGCATACCAGAAAAAGAAGGCAGATAAATTAAGTGAAAAGAAATATCTTAATTAAAAACATTTTAATATCTATTGTAATATATATTAAGATGGTAATGATAGGCAATAAAGATATTAGCGTTTCTAACGCAAGAAAGATTTTAACATCATATAATAGACATTTAAAAAAAGAAGGGTTCGGCACTACTGGTAAAGGTGGTAAAGGTGTTTATAAAATGACTGCTAATGAGTTAGGAAATTTATTGAAAGAATTTAAAGTTATAGGTGGTAAAAAAATAAAACATAAAGTAAAAGTTCCAAAATGGGAATATGATATTTCAGTAATACCTAAATCAAGAGGGCAAGTGAAAAAAACAAAACCAAAACCAGCACCAAAACCAAAACCAACACCAAAACCAAAACCTAAACCAAAGAAACCAAAACCAGCACCTAAACCAAAACCTAAACCAAAACCTAAAAAAAAAAAGTTAGAACCTCCTCCTTATAAACCTACTAAAAAAGATTTATTTAATAGAAAACAATTAGTAAAATCAATATCACAAGCATATGATTTAACAGCATTTATTAAGGGACAAAAGAAAAAAGATAAACCAGAAATGTTCTTAAATTATGGAACTTTTGAAGATTTATTATTTTTAGCAGTATTATTGAATAATAAAAATGATTGTGGTGTATTATTACCTACTACAATAGGTGGTGGAAAAAAGACATATAAAGGATTTAATAAAAGAATAGCAATATTAAATCAAGGGGGTGATAAAAGTAGTGCTAATCCTAAATTCGCTTTTGATATACCTACTGGAAGTAATGCTAAAAAATTTCAAAAAGAAATGGCGGAAAAAATAGCAGAAGGTATTGTAAGATGTAAAAAGAGAGGTAAAGTAGTAGCAGTAGGATATATTTTAAAACGACATATGAACTTATTATTATTTAATTATCATAGAAAAGAGGTTGAACGATATGAACCTCACGGAGGTAAAACTGGGTTCGGTTTTACACAAACAGCAAAAATAGATGGTAATATGGAAAGGTTCGTAAAAACTTATTTAAATCCAGCACTAAATAAATTAGGACAACCATCATATACTTATCAAACATTAACACAATCCTGCCCTAAACCAGAAATTGCTGGAACACCATATAGAGGACTACAAGCAGTTTTTCCAGTAGGTAATAAAAATAATGTAGCACAAAAAGAAATAGGTGCTATAACACATAATGGTAAAGAAACTAAAATAAAAATAAAAGTTGCTGACCCAAATGGGTGGTGTGTAGCATTTAGTGCTTTTTATTTAGACCAGAGATTGAAAAATTTAAAAGCAAAATCAAGTGAAGTAAAACGAGAAATTATGGAAGGTATTAAAAAGACCAGTTCTATGATGTATGCTAAAAGAGAAAATGTTAGAAATGTAATGAGAAATTTAGCAGAACTACAAGCAAAAGAATTAGGAAAAATGAAAGAATATCAATCATTACCAGAAATACAAAAAGTATTAATGATGTTAGAATTAGATAAAGATAATAAAAGTTATAGTGATACTGCTACAAAGATATTAAATTTATTAGAAAAAGTTTATGGTAAAAAAGAATATATGAATGAATATCAAAAATTTAATGATAGAGTAAAAGCAGATTTAGTAAAATTAGGAGGTAAAGATACTGGTAGTTTCATAGCAAATTTAAGATTATTATGGTATAATATGGTAGAAAAACATATGATACAAAATTTAGGTATAAAAACTAATTAAATAATTATAAAAATATTCTATAATTATATAATGCCGATGAAGTATAATGGAAGTAGCAAAAAGGGAATGCCCTCAAAAACTCACAAAGGAGATATGGATTATACCACTAAAAAAGGTGATAAAGATTTTCATAAAAAGATGAAAGGTAAGAAGGAAGAGAAAAAGAAACGCAAACCTTTCCAGAAAAAGAAAGGACAAAAAGTTTTTACAGCAAAGAATGGTAGAAAATATGTTAAGAATGAAAAAGGACAAGTGAGATTTATTTCTAATAAATAAAAAGTTTTAATTTTTTAAAAAATATTATAGAATTATATAATGACCGATAATAGTGGAAATGATTATGTTTTAGATGATAATGGATACAAAATACCAGTAGGAGATAAATATCCAGATTATCCAGTAGAATTATGTGATATTATTCAAGGGTGGAAATTAGCGTGTGTAGAAGGTAATAATGTAGCATTAAATAAAAGAAAAGAATTAAAACCACCTACTAAATTAAGAGATAGACAACTTTATAAAAAAGCAGGAGATGATAAATGGTGTTATTGGGAAAAGAAAAATAGTGATGGAACTTTATGCTGTGAAATGAAAATGACGAAGAAAGGTGCTGAAAGATGGAAAAAGGTAAGAGCAAAAACTGGTAGAAGTTGTGAAATATGTGTTAAAGCATAAATTAAATCTCATTATTATATAAATGTCTAAACCAGCGGATAAAGATTTATATGATAAAATAAAAGCAAAAGTGTATAAAAGAATACCTAAACATAGTGCTTATCGTAGTGGTATTGTAGTTCAAGAATATAAAGAAGCATTTAAGAAGAAATATGGTAATAAAAGAAGTCCTTATATAGGAAGAAAAGAAACGAAAAAAGGTTTAAGTAGATGGTTCAAAGAGAAATGGAGAACACAAGATGGTAAGGTAGGTTATAGAAAAAAAGGAGATGTATATAGACCTACAAAGAGAATAACAAAAGATACACCTACGACCTTTAATGAATTGAGTAAAAAAGAAATAAAGAAAGCACAGCAAGAAAAGAAGACGAAAGGGCGTGTAAAAAAGTTTAAGGATTAAAATTATATGTAGTAATATTACAGAGAATGGAATATTCCGCTTTGATAAATACCGAAAATATCAAAAAAGAAGTAAAGAATTATCTGGATAATCTAAATAGAAGATTTTATTATATTGTATTTTTTTATTGATTATGTAGGTAAAAATGCGATTTATAAGGGGTATATCACAAAATAAAATTTTATATAGATTTTCCTTAATAACTATTAAGGATTTTATTAATAAAAGTTTTTCAAAAAATATTTTTTAAGAAGTTGAATTTTTTAAAAAATGTTTAGTTAAAATATATAGAATGGATTTTGTTAGTAGTCAGTATAACAACACAATTCCCAGTAAATCTACTTTTGTTCCCAGCGACAACCAGTTAGAATACACAGACGGACAGACAATTCGTTTTGAAGTTCCAGCATTTATGGCGTTTATTGACCCCAGACAAACTTATCTTAAAATGAAAGTTGCTATTAAAAATAGTCCAGCAGTATTGAGATTAAGTAATAAATGTGGAGCACATAGTTTAATTCGTCAAATTCGTATCTACGATTTAAATTCAAATACTCAATTAGAAACACTACAATCATATAATCAATTAGCAGAGTTTCTACATCATTATAGTGAAAATAGAACTATTAGAAATAAAAGAGGTATAACAGAAGCAGTAGAATATACCAGTAGAGATTATGGAAGTCCTATTTATGATAATCTTCCATCAAGAAATGCTGATAATTCTATGTTTTATAATTCTTATCAAACTGGTAGTGTTGCTTTTACAAATGCTGGTTATATGAATGGTGTTGCTAATGGTGTTATTCCAGAAAGTAATGAAGTTGAAGTTGCTTTGAGAATGTATAGTGGTATTTTAGGAGAACCTAATAATAAAATGTTCCCTGCTATGCTTACAAATGGACTTCGTATTGAGATTGATTTAGCAACTGCTAATGAAGCAACTCATATATGGAGTGGTGCTGGTGTAGCAAACGCAGTAGGAGCACCTATTTCTACTCTTACTGAAAGTTGTCGTTTTGCTATTGCTGATTGTGCTGGTGGTGGTGCTGGTAATCCTCTTACATTTAAACTACAAATGGAAAAGAATGCTGGATATAATCAAATAAGTTCAGTTGGTGGTAATACTGGTTTAACTGATGAAGCATTCGGTGATGGTGTTAGATTAGTAAGAAAACAAATGGTGGGTGCTATGAATATGTTAGTAGGTAAAAAAGTTTTTGCTTACAAAAACAATAGTCAAGCAGGTGTTCCAGCAACTGCTACGGAAGTAGGTTTTATTCAATCAGTTAGTTGTAATGCTGATGAAAATGCTGGTGGTTTAGCATCTGTTGAGGTTGTGTGTTCTAATCCTAATGGTGATGCTAATACTGATTTTCAAGGAGGTGCTGGAAGAGGTGGTGCTGGAAGTAATGATGATAAAAAGAAAAATAATAGTTTATGGATTAAGGATACTGATATGTTAAAAGATAATGCTGATAATGTCGTTCAACCTACTTTATCGGTTAAAGATATTGAATTAGTTGTAAAAACAGCACAACCACCTAAATCATATATTGATGCTCTTATGAAAGGAACACAGAGTGAAGCAGGAGCAACTTATGATTATTATACTTATAATGTATATCGTAATAACATCACATCAAGCGAACAAGTAATTCAGTTAAATGTTCCTGCTCTTAATATGAGGGCAACATCAGCATTAGTTAAACCTACTGAAAATGGTTTAGCAGAAAATGTTTTAAATGATAATTTAGCGAGTTGTGTTGATAATGTAGATAATTATAATTTCCTAATTGCTAATAAACAACAACCTACACAGCGTGTATCATTAGCAAATCTATCTGTTGCTAATCCATTAGTAGAGCAAGTTGCTCTTTTTGAAACTGAAAAAGCATTAGGTTCATCAAAAGTTGCTGTTAGAAATTTAGACCATCAAAGTCAAAATCTAATTATAGGAAGAGCATTAGCAAGATATGGTGGTGTATATCCATTAGTCAAAGATGGTGGTTTTCAGTTAAGAGTAGATTATAAAGGAGCACCTAATAATCCTCAAAAGAATAAACTATTTATTACTTATGTAGGAGGATTGAGAAGATTAATTGTAGGAAAAGATGGTATGAGAGTTCAAATCTAAATGAAATTTTGTTGAGAAATATTATATAATTTTAAAAAAATTAAAAATATATAATAATAGTATATAAGATGAGTTATAATGGAACTACGAGAGAATTTATACAAATAAATCCTACGAATTTAGGAGATGGAAAATTTAGCGACCGCTCTGGACTTAACCAGTTAATTTTTGATATACCCAGAGTGCCTAAAATTATGAATGGAAAAAGTTTAAGAATTAACGGACAATTTAAGGTATTAGCAGGAGATGGAACTACATTACCACTTAATTCAACTGATTTTTTTAGTAATGCCCCTACAAGAGATTTTTTTATTGATGGTAGGACTGGCGTTCATAGTTGTATAGAAACATTATCAATTCAGTCCTTAAATGGTGCTACATATTCAACAATTAAATCATATAATCGTCTTACAGCATCATTACTTCCTCTTAATGATAGTATTAATACTTATCTAAATGGTAATGATAGTGGTTTAGGTGGATTAGGTAAAGATGTTTCTACTGCTAAAAAAGTTGATAGACCTTTTGATTTTAGTATTCCTCTATTAGATGGATTTTTACAAGGACAACCAGTAGATTTACAACTGGTTCAAGGTTTAAGAATTGTAATAACTTTGGCGAATAGTAATTATGTTATTCATAATAATAAATGGAGAAATACAGCATCATCATCAGCAAAGGCAGATGGTGGAGCATTTTATGAATTAAGTGATTGTATATGCTCTTTTGAAGCAGAATGTCCTACCGAAGAAGGAAGAGTTGCTATGATGAAAAATAGAAATGGTGTTATGGAATATAACACATATAGTTCATTTTATAATGTTCTTAACAGCGACGACCATAATATATCACTAAATATCAATACTGGTAGAACATTAGCAGTCATTTCTAATATTATTCCTTCCAGTTGGGTTAGTAATTATGACTATGATAGTCAAAGAACTACACAAGTTCTAACTGCTAATGCTGGTGGTGTTTTAGAAAATAGAGTTCTTCTTAAAGAAATTACATTTACAAAAGGTGGAATGAGATTACCATTAGATTTTGAAGTTGATAGTGAAGAAACAGAAGGAGAAGGTATTGCTGATAGTTTTAACAATTGGGAAGAAATAAATGCTATTAGAGATAGTTGGGTTAGTGGTAATTTTGTTAAATCTCTTACTACTGAACTTTCTAATCCTTATCAAAGAGCAGGACAAGCAGGAATACAGATTGCGAGATTTGATAGAAAAAATTTACCATCATTAGTTGAAGAAGATAAGGTTCAGCAGTTCAATATTGGTTTCTCAACTGATAAGATTACTGATAATGGAACTAATTATAAAGGAACACCATTAGGAGTTCGTATTCAGCATAATTTACAAGGAAAGCAATTAGTGCCTCATTCTCTATTCCTTTTTGTTAAACATAAAAATACAATAATGTTTCAAAATGGTATGGTTAATGTAATGAATTAAATAGTTTAGGATTAAGTGAAAATAAATTAATGTTTAAAAAATTTTAATTTATTTATTAATAATATATAATGAGTGGGCGTTCTTTACCAGATTTATTGAGAACTAATGTCTTACAAAGACCAGAAACACAATCAGTAGATACATCAATACTACGACCAGTTAATTTTAACCAGAATAGTTGTAAGTTTGTGTTTGAGAAAAAAGGAATTTTAGACAGCAATTCACATCTACAACTTAAAATTAGAGTAAAAACAGAAGGTGCTAATGTAGCAACAGCAGATAAATTTTATGGTTATTTACCTACTTCTACTGGTGCTCTTTCACTAATTCGTAGAGCATTTCTTACCATAGGTGGTAGAAGAGTTAGTAATTTAGATGAGGTAGGACAATACGGCAGTTGGACGAGATTACATTACTCTAATGAATATAAGAGAGGAGTAATTATACCTAAACAAGGTGGTAATGATATTTTTATGGGTTCAACAGCAAGAGGAGTTATTCAACAAAGTGCTACTGCTATTAATTCCAGAGGATTTGACGCACCTTATGGTGTTTTAGGAAGAGAAGGAACTGAATATGGTTATGTTAATTCTGGAACTGGTAGTGGATTACAAGATGCTGATGAATTAGATAGATTAACCAGAAGCGACCAGCAAGTTAGAGGTAGTTTTGATTTGTCGCCTACATTTATGGTGGGACTTTCTCAACTTATTCCATTTATGAGGGGAATTCAACTACCTTTGTTCGCAATACATCAAGAGGTGGCGTTAAATATTGAATGGAGTGATGATGTAGAGGGAACAAGGTTGATGAAAGTTGTTGAAAATCCAGCATTAGGTGATATTACTACTGAAATTAGCGAACCAGATTGTCTTATCTGTGCTGATTATCTATTTTATCCAGATTTGATGGAAGGATTAGCAGATGAAATTATGAATAAAGGTGGATATGATATTATGTATGATGAAGTGCTTACGCAGGAAAATACAATTAATTTAGCAGGAGCAGGTAATCCAGAAAGTTTTGATATTCAATTAGCATATGGTGGTAAGAAAGTTAAATCAGTTGTCGTTCAAAGACAAGATGTAGATGGTGCTAATTTAGTTGTTAATCTAATTGGAAAATATAATTCATTAGGTTATAGATTAGGTAAATCAGTTCAGTTGAATATTGATAGTAAAAATTATTACTCTATGCCTCTTAAAAATAATTCACTACAAAAAGCAGAAGCAGATAATGTAGAAGATGGACTACCTCTTATGGTTTGTGATTATAGATGGTGTTGGAAACCTAATGTAGATGATAATGGTAATAATGCTGTATTGGGTATTACTAATAGAAAACTAAATGGTGTTGAAGAAAGTAGTGAATGTGGAACACAGAATTGGACTGGTATTAAACTTTCTAATGCTTTCGGTCAAGGTAAAAGAGTAAGTAATCTTCCTATGATTTATAGTGAAGATATTACACAATCATTAGGAACTGATGGAAACCAGAGAAGGTTGAGATTTTTTGTAAAAACACAGAGAGTATGTAATATTTCATCTGGAATTGTAAATATTGTTGAATAATTGAATTTTATGTGTATGTATAAGGAACTCAAAAATTTATATAGATTTTCCTTAATAGTTATTAAGGATTTTATTAATAAAATATTTTTATCTAATATATTATTAATAATGCCCTACCAGATAAAAAAAGTTGGAAAAAAGTATAAACTATTCAAGATTAAGGAGAAAACCTTTGTGAATAAAGAATATAATTCAAAAGAAAGTGCTGTAAAAGCAGGAATGGCGATGATGAGATATAGAAAAGAAAAACCAGTATTAAAAGGAAATAAACTATTAAATGCTAATAAAATGAAAAAAGAATTAACAAAAGAACAGAAGGAAACATTAAAAGAACATTCAAAACATCATAGTAAAAAACATATGAAGATGATGAGAGATATGATGAAAGAAGGAAAAACATTTAGACAAGCACATAATAGAGCAAAAAAGTTAGTTGGAAATTAAAATATAATGTTATAATAATGAGTTATACTATAACAGCATATACAAGAGGAAGAGCAAAAGCATTAGGTGTAAGTGTAAAGCGAAGCACTAATAAAAAGAAGAAAATAGATGTATTCAAAGATGGTAAGAAAGTTGCGAGTGTAGGAGCAATTGGTTATGGTGATTTTCCTACTTTTAAGAAGACAAAAGGTAAGGAATACGCAGATAAAAGAAGAAGATTATATAAGATAAGACATAATAAAAATAGACATAAAAAAGGAACACCGAGTTATTATGCCGACCAGTTGCTTTGGTAAAAAATATTTAAATTATTCATAATATCTAACTAATATATATTATGAATTCAACTACGAGTAATGTTGTTATGACTGGTGAAGGTTATGGATATGCTACTATTATACTGGGTGTATTATTTGTGTTAAGTGAAGTATTACCATTTGTTAAAAAACATAGAGGTAATGGTGTATGTGATACTTTGGTTTGTATGTTGCGTGGTTCAAGTTGTTTGGCGACTAAATTAGCAGATGTAATAGAGGAGAAAAAAGGTGATGAAACTGCTGATGAAAATGTATAAATTTATTTTAATATCTTTTATTATTATATAGTAAAATGGCGAGTTCAGTATATAGTGCTTACGCTCAATCAGCAGGTGAAATTAATAATAATTTAGCGTCTTTTAGAGAAGATGTAGATAATGTAAAAGCAGTTAATAAGCAGTTAGAAGCGAAACAAAAACAATTGGTTCAAGGTGCTTACCAGAAAACAGATTTAGATGCTCTACGAGGATTAGGTGAGGAAGTAGGTATTAGAACATTTAAAAAATATGGTGGTAAAGCATTAGATTATGTAGATAATAGATTTTTAGGTGGAAAGATTGAAAGTGATACAGAAGGTTTTAAAAATATTCTCAAAAATAAATTTAATCAGTTAAGAGGTAAAGCAGAAACAACAGCAGATGATTTAATGGGTAGAGGAAGAAATGCTTTTAGAGAAGGTGAAGGAAGATTAGATGGTTTGAGAAATAGAATTAATGAAAGAATTAGTGGAGGTAGTGAAAATGCTGATGGTGATGTGGAAATGAATGAAATTGGTGGAGGTAGTGGAAACGCAGAAGGTGGTGAAGGATTTGAAGCAGATGGAACTGAAACCATAGATGCTTTGGACGACCCTGCTAATGTTGATGATGAAGCGATGGGTGATATGAGTTTTGAAGATTTTATGAACCAGTTTAGTGTGCCGAGAACTGAAACTGGTGATATAGATTTTGATAGAGCAGGAGAACAATTACAGATGGGAGAAGAAGATATGAGAGGACAGCAATTAAGAAGCAACGCACCAGAAAGAACACCATCACAAGCACCAGAAGAAACTGGAACTGAAACAAAAGAAGACGCACCAGAAACAGAAACAAAAGAAGGAGATGGGGACGAAGGATTAGAAGCAGGTGAAGAAGAATTAGCAGATACTGGGGCAACAGAAGGTGTTGAAGAAGGTGTTGGAGCAGGATTAGAAGGAGTTGGTGCTGGTTTAGATGCTACTGGTGTGGGGGCAATTATTGGTGTTCCATTACAAGTAGCAGGAGCAGTTTTAGAAGGAGGTGCTCTATATGAAGCAGGTAAAGGTATTGTAGATTGGGTAGAACAATTATTTGGTAAAAAACCAGATGTTCCAGATGTTAAAAAAGTTGCTATGCCTACACAGATGCCTACATTAGCACAGAAGGGAATGTTAATAACCCCTACTATGGATACATTAGATACACAACCATCTTTTGCTGGTGGTTGGTAAATGTTAAATGTTAAACGCACTAAAATATATTTTTTATATTAAGGATTTAAAAAATATATAGAAATTTTTTGATTTTATTTATTTAGGCGTTTTTTTCTCAAAATAATTTTCCTCATATATTGTATAATGGAAAGTTTAGGGAGTTTTCAAAACGAATTATTATCTACGGATAATATAATGACGAGCACACGCTTACCACGCTACATCACATTCAAGAACAATATAGATATAGCAGAAAATAGTAAGAGAAGATTGAGAAAGATTTTTGGTTTAAATTTTAAAGGCATAAAAGGTGTAAAAGCACAAAATAAAATTGTTATGGATTACGCAAAAGAGTTAAGAGGAACTGGAAAAAGATTTAGGAGTATTAGATACGCATATAAATTTTTAGCACAAGATTACAACGCTGGTGTAGAACAACAGCGAGAAAAAATATTGAAAGCGAGAAAGATAAGAAAAGAATTTGAAAAAAGATTAATTAAATTTAAATTATCTAAAACTGGTAAATTATGTATTCAAAAAGAAACATTAGATGTTTTAGGAATAGAACAAGTTATTAGAATTATTATGGAATTTTTAGCAGGTGAAATGGTCTTATTATATGCGAAGGGTGTTGAGATTGAAGGTGATGGTGATGTTAATGAAAGTGAAAAATATTATACACTAACACAAGGTAATTTAGAAAGATTAATTAATGCTTTAAAAGCAGTTCAAGAAGAAGAAGAAGTAGTTGTAGATGAAAGTGATATACAATATGCTTATGTATTAAGTGAAACAACTGAATTATGTATTGAATTTATTGATTTTGTTGAAGATGATTTAGATGCTTCTGGTAAGGTAAAAACAAAAAAGGGTGGAGCATTTTTCAAGTATCTTAATAAAACTAAATTTGATTTGAGTAGATATGGTGTTTATCCAGAGGTAGTTCCAGATAATTATAAAGATAATTGTTTATATAAAGCATTACAAAATGGTGGTATGAATAAAGATAAATTAAATCTTCTTACCAGTTTTGTAGTCAATCGTGATGTTCCTATGAGTAAATTAAAAAAGGTATGTGAAAAATTACATATCCAGATTAGGTTGAGAAAAAAAGATAGAAGTGATAAAGCAATAATATATGGTAAAGGACATAATGAATGTTATGAGATTGGATTAGTAGATAGACATTATTTTTTGATTGAAAAATGTGATTTTACTATGTTTGCTCTTAAAAATTATTGGGAGTTGATAAATACTGACTGGGAAGTAGATGAGATAAAATATTTTTATAAAAGAAGAAAGAATAGTTTTAGTAGTGATGAAAAAAGAAAAACTGATAGTTTCAAAGTAATGAACTTTTTATTTGAAAATAAAGAAGAATACTTAATGCCTATATCATTTGATAAAGGTATTTTAGAAACACAATTTGTTGATAGAGCATTTGATTTTGATAATTTAGAATATGATGAAGAAGAATGTAGTAAAGTAAATGAATATGATGCTGAAAAAGAAGATTATAAAGTATCAAGAGGTAAAGAATGGAAGAAATGGTATTTTGATACTGAAAGTTATAAACAAAAATACAAGAACAATAAGATTGAAGCAGAGATACAAGAACTAATTGATAATCCTAAAAAAGGTAATAAAGCAAAGATAGATGAACTAAAAAAGAAATTATACTCTTATATTCACATTCCTTATATGGCGTGTGCTGTAAGTGATAGAGGTGAAAAGATTACTGCTTATGGTGATGGTTGTTGTAAGTTAATGTTAGAAGCAATTGTTAAACACACAGAGGAAAGAGAAAGTGGATATGAAACTGGTGAATATAATATCCAGATGGGTTGTATTGATAAGGTATGTAAAAAAGCATTACTTATAGCACACAATTGTAATTATGATTACAGATTTTTCCAGAAGTATTTATATTGTATAGACCAGAAGACAAAAGGTTCTGGATTGATGAATGCTACTGCGAGATATATGAGTTTTAAACAAAAGAAGACGGAGGTTAGATTACAATTCAAAGATAGTTTGAAACTTATTGCTATGCCTTTGAGAAAGTTTGGTAAATGTTTTGGATTGAAACAAGAGAAAGAGGTATTTCCATATGGTTTGTATAATAGAAAAAATTTATTAGATAATTGGGTTGATGTAAAGAAAGCAAGAAAATATTTAACAGAAGAAAAATTTGTTATGATGAAAAAGAATTTGAAAAGATTAAAATTAGTTAAGACCATAGATGGTAAGAAATTATTTAATATGATGAAATATGCTGAATACTATTGTATGATGGATTGTAAAGTATTGAAAGCAGGATATGAAACATTTAGAGGTTGGGTTTTGAACCAGATTGATATTGATATTGATGGTGTTTGGACTATTGCCTCATTAGCAGATAAATATATGAAAAAGAATGGTGTATATGATGGTGTATATCAATTAGCAGGTGTTCCACAATTATTCATTCAAAAATGTGTAGTTGGTGGTAGAACTATGTGTAGAGATAATGTTAAATGGAGATTTGATAGTATCAAAAATAAACAGCATAAAGGTAAGAAGATGGCGGATTATGATGGAGTTAGTTTATATCCATCAAGTATGTATAGAATGGAAGGTTGTTTGAAAGGACTACCTAAAATTATTGAAAAGAATAATTTGAATTATGACTTCTTAAAGAGTGTTGATGGTTATTTTGTAAAAATAAAAATTACAGAAGTAGGCATCAATAGACATTTTAGTTTGATGAGTGAAGTAAATGAAAATGGTGTGAGGGTATTTCATAACGATATGGAAGATAAAATAATGTATGTTGATAAGACAACATTAGAAGATATGATTAATTTTCAAGAAGTAAAATTTGATGTATTGTGTGGATATTATTATGATGAAGGTAGAAATCCTTTGATAAGAGAAGTTATTAAGAGGGTATTTGATTTGAGATTGAAATTAAAGAAAGAAAAGAATGAAGCACAATTGGTTTATAAACTAATTATGAATAGTGCTTATGGTAAGACAATATTGAAACCTATTAATACAGAAGAGGCAATTGTGAGTGAAAAAGAAAAAGATACATTTATAAAGAAAAATTATAATTACATTATGGAATATGAAAAGATGTGGGGTAGTAAAAATTGGAGATTTAAATTACATAAGACGATAAACGAGCATTTCAATAATTGTTGTGTTGGTGTTGAGGTGTTAAGTATGAGTAAAAGAATTATGAATGAAGTAATGTGTTTATGTGAAGATTATAATCTTACAGCATATTATCAAGATACGGATAGTATTCATATGGTTTGGGACGATGTTGCCGTCTTAAAGAAAAAATATAAAGAAATTTATGGTAGAGAATTAGATGGAAAACAATTAGGACAATTTCATATTGATTTTGATTTAGAAGATGATAATGGTAATGAATGTGATAATGTTTATGCTGAAAAGTCAATCTTTTTAGGTAAGAAATGTTATATTGATTGTTTAGTTGGAACTAATCCAGATGGTAAAATATGTAGAGGACATCATATTAGAATGAAAGGTGTGCCTAACTCTACAATAAAATATACAGCAAAGAAAATGAATATTGGATTAGATGAGTTATATGAGAGATTGTTTTATGGTGAAAAAATAACTTTTGATTTATTAGAAGGTGGTAATAGATGTAATTTCAAGTTTCATAATAATGGTTCTGTTAGTAGTATGGTTGATTTTAAAAGAGCAATCTGTTTTAAATAATTAAAAATATTTTGTTAATAAAATGCTTAATAGTTATTAATGATTTTATTAATAAAAATTCATCTTCCTTATATACCCCTATAAAATGGAAAAATGGGGTATTTGAATGATTTAGGAAATTATAATATTAGTAGAATATATATGAATAAGAAAGATAAATTAAAAACCCTTTTAGTTAAGAGCATTAACCGACTTAATGTTATTAAAGTAAAATATCACTATGTAGTGATGAACGAGAAGATAAATGAAATAATGAAAGACAAGAGAATTACGAATAAGAAACTGATTGAGATACTAAAAAAGAATGAGGCAGATATGGAGCGTATGGAGGACGAAATACGATTTTTAACTCAATAATTTGAGAGCATATATGATGTAATATTTTAAATAAATTATTACATAATATTTCACACCTATAACATCAATATTGAAAATAATTTTCAATAGATAAGACGCTAAATGGTCTTATAAACTTTGGGTAATTTTTTATCAAGATTGATGCTGAATTTTTGTGGTAAGAATGCTGAAATCAGCACACACCTTAATGGTCTTTGGCGGAAAATTGGGTCAAGGAGTTTAAGAGCAGGTTTAGGTCTGGTGTCCCAGAAAACCGCTATTTATAAT
>TARA_R100000654_G_scaffold17903_4_pt1 | contig 15319 bp, 8 predicted proteins | sample TARA_R100000654 | Tara Oceans TARA_R100000654 (sample SAMEA2622473) | marine metagenome | biome: marine biome (ENVO:00000447); feature: surface water layer (ENVO:00002042); material: "saline water (ENVO:00002010), including plankton (ENVO:xxxxxxxx)" | depth 5 m
ACGCCCTTCGCATATCCGCGAAGCTCTGACGCCTGTACTGGCGCGCCGCAATGAAAGGGTCTGTACTCAGTGCTGGCATCTTCCCAAACACTGCTTGGGTACCCATGCCCTTTTTAATAAAAGGCAGATCCAAAGATTTCCACGCCCACGTTTTGAACGGGCCAAAACCGAGGGCATCCCAGTTTCTGGCTAGTGTAACCCAACCCGGCACAACATTATAATCAAAGTATAATGAGTTTGCATAACCAACGGATGCGTCAATCTTTAGCTCTTCAAGTTTGTCGAGTGCCTGAGCCCCTTTATAAGTGCGGTTTCCAATCACCACTTCGTACTCATCGTTTGGAATGATGTCATTCTTTTTAGGAAATATTTCTCGCTTGTCTTTTGCACTTAGTTTTCGATCGTCTTTCAAGCTCGAATAACGTTTATACTCTGATTTTCCTCGGTACACAGTGCCAAGCAGTTTGTTGTTTTGGCTTGGGTCCACAAAGGTGTATGACGTGCCCGGAGCCATATCAAACACGTCTTCATCCAGTTGCCGCAGTGCTTTGCGAGTATCCGTCAGTTTGAATATCGAATCACCTGCTTGATAAGCAGCGTCAGCGGTTTTCATAATAGTGCCAACCACTGGAAGTTTACGCCATCCACTGGTCAGATTGTCTGCTGCCCGCATTGCTGGATTGCTATAATACGCATCAAGCACCATGTTGGCCTCACCATTTAGTAAGTTGCTGTTGCGTAAACCTTTATCAAAAATTGCTTTGAGCCTACCCCGTTCGACGACTGACAACTTTTCAGGGTTCTTGGTAAATGTCCGCCACAACTGTGCGTTATTCATAAGCTCTATGTACACCTGCTCTGGTAAGGAGCCGTCACGCGTCATCTTTGCGAACACGTTACTTACAACATTTGTAAGTGCTGTTGCTGGTCGCTGTGTGGTCAGGTTGCGTTTGATCGCTGATGAAGTGTTGCGCATCATCCCGAGAAAGCTATCGCCTTGATTCATTGCCCTAGTAGAACTGAAAGCCCAACCAAGCGTCGAAGTCATTGACCCGCCAAAGTTGCTGTCTACATACATATCGCCAAGGTCGCCAAGTATGCGGCTGTGCCCCGACATGTCCTCACCAGCAACCGGCATTTTCTTACCAACAATGCCCGCACTTGCTTCAGCCTGCGCCATTTTCGGTGCCTTCTGTTGCTCAAATGATGGCAGGGCGTATTGCTTCCAAGCTGTGTAAGAGTTTGTGCCTCTGTTTAGTTTAGATGCAGCCTCTGTCACCATTGCCATGGCTTCCGTTTCTGACTTGCCCGTTATTTCCATGACCCGCTTGACTACTGAGGGGTTAGGTGCCGAGCCCTGACCGCCGGCAGTCGTAAGCAAACGAGATTCTAACAAGGCTGGTTTACCTTTGAGCACCATAGGCAAACGACCGTTGTTAGTTACATCGACAGCAATCTCTGCCAGATACGCAACTGACGGATTGTTTACCGACGAGCGCAAAAACGCTTCAGTGCCAAACTCTCGTGCTAACATCTTAGCGATAGCAGCCTCTTCTAGTTTGCTGCTTAGCTGGTTGCCCATTGTAGTAATGGCATCTTGTTGCGACTCACGCACCAGTTTCGCCATGCCAGGGCGTTTCTCATCAGCAATAAACTTGCCAAACAACTTTGACATAGCAACAGTTGCCGGAGCTTCTCCAGGCACAGTTGCCAACTGAAACACTGGATCAATAACTGTAAACTCGCTGCCTCTTGTGCGTCCGAACGCAAAGTCGTTGACTAGCTTTTCCACTGCCGCAAGGTTTGCTGTACGGGTTGCTGCTCCGCCTTGTAAAACCTGACCTTCTGACAGTTTATTATATACGAACTTGCTGAACTGCTGCCGCATTTGAGGAGCACGCAACAGGTTAGCACTAGCGTTGTCGAATAAAATGCCGCCAAACATATCCATATAAAACTGTCGGGTAAGGTTGATCCCACCGCCAACACCAGCAGCCTGACCGCTCCCAAGGTCCAGTGCTGATCGACGCAAAGAATCCACAGCTTTATTAAAGCCCATGTCAGACTCAGCCAAGTCTTTCGACAGCCTATATAATGCCTTCAAACCAACTGACGCATCATCAGGCGTAAATAAGTTGACGGCTTGCACAGCTTGCGAAAACGGAAGGCCCTGCTGGGTAGACGCATCAGCAATCTTTGGGGCCACTACCCGAGGATCAAACCCGTCTGGCAATGCTCCTGTCTCACGGTAAATCGCTAACTCGTCCGGCTTAAGATAATCAAAACTGCCTACAGCACCACGCCCTGCTTTTGGAGTAAACACGACTGAAGTTGGCTGATAACGCACTTGTGTTCTACCGAAACGTGTCTCACCCATAATGCTCTCAAGCGCTTCAACACGCTGCCTGCGCAGGTCAGCATCCAAAGCGTTCAGGTCATCATCAATTTTATCAAGTGCGTCTTGACCTCGCTTCTTAGTGCGTTCGATAAGAGCGTCAGACCGTGCGGTTTGCTTTGCAGCATCACGTTGCACCTTGCTGCCAACCTCTTCCTCTAGCCTGCGCTGAACATTAGCTAAGTCATCTTGTAGACTGCGCGCTGCCGCTGCTCGCTGCTCTTGTAAATACTCCACGTATTGAGCACGAGATGCAGCAATAGCCTCATCAGCATCACCACCCAATCGCTTGACCGCCTCATAGTCATCAAGCAGGCGCAACTGCCGATCGTTTATTTCCTTTAGAATAGCCCGCTGCTCGTTGGTCATCATGTCGCCAGACTGACGATTGTTTAGACGAGCCTGCAATGTTTTGATTCGTGCTTGCTCACTTGCAATCAACGCATCTAAATCAGCAGCGGTTTTCTTTTTAGACGCCTCCAGTAACTCATCCAGAAATGCAATGTTGCCCTGAACTGATTGACCCCACTTACCAAACTTCTTGTCTGCAAGTTTAGCCGCATTTGATTTTGCTGCCTTGGTTGATGATGGGCGTCGAACCATAAGACCATCATAATCCGGGTGAGGCTCAAACCCGTGACGGCCGTACCACTTAGTAAGCTCAGCCGCAGACATTGTGCCACCCTTTGGGATAGGCTCTAAGCTAATCGTAACCCCAGCTTCGTCAGCCATCTTGTTTATTTGTTTAAGTATTTTTGAGCCAGCCCCTTTACCTCGTGCGTCGGTGAACACAGTCAGCATTTCGAGATGCACATCAGAAACTTCAGGGGCGTCACCAAACTCGTCAAAAAATGCAGTTTGGCCATCGTCCCAAACCCTATAACGATCGTCTAGTGCGTGTGGGTTGGTTTTCTTTTCATATAAACTTTTGAACTTTTCCGCTTTAGCCGAAGCACCTGAAACCGGCCGCACACTTTCGCCACCTACAACTTGGTCCACACGCCGCTCAACTGCGTTATCTTTCTTAAGTTTCGCAACAGCCTTTTCTGACTCTGCTTCTGCTTTGGCTATTGCGGCTTTTTTGTTTTCCTCTGCCCTTGCAAGGCGTTTTTCGTTTTGCCTTTTTTGCCGTTCTCGTTTTCGTTGCAACTCAGCAACACCTGCAACAATACCTGTTTCCTCTGACAGGTCTACCGCTAAATTCATGCGGCCCATTTCTTCTTGAAAAGTATCAGTGCGCAGTTGTCTGTAAGAGTTTTCGGCATCAACTAAAGCCGCCTGGTTTTGCTCTGACGGCTTCTTAGCCGCCGCCTCTTTGGCCTCTTCCAATTTATTATATGCGGCGACCACGGCAGGGTCTGCATCAACCTGAGCAATAACCTCACTGCGCTGCTGATAGGCACGTTGCACAAGATTGTCAAAATCCTGCTTGGACATATTTTGTTTTACCATGTTGAAAAGGTCAGTCATGTCTGACTCACCACGAGCAACCGCCGCACGCATTTCATCTAAGAACTGTGACGCTTTCATTGTGCCAAACGGGTCAAGCTGTGTTGCAATGTTGCTAAACAGTCTGCTTGTCCACGCTTCTGCTTGCGCCACTTTTGGCCGGCTCTGGAAACGAGCGGCCCCTTTTGTTCCGGCCATCTTCCGCAACTGCGCCATGTGTGCAACACCTAGAGCACCAGGCACTAAAGCCAGCATGGTATCTGATACATCGCCATCACTAACGCCATAAGTAAGAGCCGCCAACTGAGCCGCTGTCTTCGGCGAGGTGAACCCATCTTTGAGACGCATTTTAGGTAAGGGCTTATTGTTAGCCAAAGCATTGGCTGCCTCATCAATGAAGTCATCCCTTAGAAACAACTTGGCAAGACGTGCTTCGATGGCCCGGCCTGCGCCCGTTCTAAGGTTTGCCCGCATCTGAGCAATGATTTGATCCCGCCGATTGACGGGCACATCAACCCAATAAAGGTCCGGGTCTCTAAGGTTGACCCCGGCTCGGTCTGCCATTTTGTTTATCTTATCAAGCACAGCACCAGCAGATGCAGATCCAGCAGACTTGAGCATGCGCGCCATCGGCAGAAACGCCATAAGCGTTGTAATCGGTTGTGTCCGCAAAGACTTTTGAAAGTGCTCGGGAGATGCGAAAATAGCCTTCATAGCGCCAGCGATTGCGCCTGGAAACTGTTCGCCCTTCGCAAACCCCATGGCGAACGACTTGCTCATCTTATCAAAGAAAGTGTCGTCAGCAGTAGCTTTGACGCCATACTTGCCAGTCTCAAGGTCTCTAATCCAATCAAGAAACGAAGGGGCTACAATAGACGAAAGCTCGCCGATGCCGGCTATGTTGTCACCTAAGTCATCAGCGACATTTGTCCAAAAGCCATACCCCCCAGTGCGTCGCAGGCGATCCTGCTGAAGTTTCTCCATGGCCTGCATGGTTTGATCAATGCCTTGCTTATAGGATTCGCCGCCACGAGACCGGGCATATTCATCATAATTTTTCTGTAGCTCGTAATACTGCCGTTCTAAATTTTCTCGAACGCTCTTGGGTAAGCCAGGAATGTTACTGAGTAAGCCAAATGTCGCCTCGGTGCCGAGCATAAGGCCAGTTCCGCCAATCGCTCCAGCAAGGCCGCCACCTGCGTGCAATACGCCCGATCCCACTTTGCCCGCAAACCCAACCTCGTCCTCACCAAAGAACTGACCCGTGCGGTCTGCAACCTTAGCGTCTAGGTTCAACTTAGCAAACTCACGAGCCTTTGCGTTTAGCTCTGGGTTGTTCCGGATGCGCCGGCCATATTCAATAACCGTCTCTTCTGGCCTACGCTCAAACTCTGTATACTTGCCCGACCGGTAAGCACCACGAGCCTGCATAACCACCGGGTCGGCTGCGGTAATACCTTTGGTCCCTTTGAACCGACCAGCCAGCAACGGCTCATCCATAGCCTTGCCTAATGCAAAGGCTTCTTTTTCTTCATCCGTTTCTGGTGCCCGTGTGACAAACTCTTTGTCTTCTGGCTCGGTCATAACCTGCGGGACTTCACGCTCAGCACTTATAAATGCCTCGCCAACAGCTTCCGCTTGCTGTTTGGCTGTCTCCTGCACCGGTAACGAAACGCCTAAACCCTCTTGTATATCGCTGCGCCTGGCAATCGACATCGGGACTGACCCGATCGTGGTGTCACCAATCTGTACGTCACCCTCTTCAGACAGACCGGGCACAACTAAATCTTGCTCAGGCTGCTGCACGCCGCCCGGAACCAAAACAAAGTCTAACGAATCCTTGAGATTAACTGGCTCGATTCCATGGTTCTCTTTGAGCCATTGAGCCGCCCCCTCAAAGTCCTCTGGGAAAGCTGCCTTAGCCTCTTTCAGCCATTGACGAACAGTTTTTGCCATAGCTATTTAATACCCACATCGGCAAACGATGATGGCTTGCGCTTGCCTTCGGAATCTCCGGCTGCAATACCAGTGTCTCGCTCGGTCTGTTTTGCAAGAGCCTGTTGGAATTCGTCTCTTTTGTTTCGCACGGCCGTTATTTCTTGTTCGAGGTTGCTTAGTTGCTCATTGAGGTTATTGGTCACGCTCTCGCGCAAAAACCCAGAACTAAGTCGTCCTAAAATATTGGTTTTTTGTCGGCGTAAATCATTGAGGTCATCACCGGCTTCCCTAAGCAAACTTTGCCATGTCCCACGCATTTGCTTGCCCATTGCTCTGAGTTGTTTTTTCTGTTCTGCCGTTGCTTTTCTATCCATGTTTGCCAACACAGCACGCTGATAAGGCGTAAGGGTGTTTAGCTTGGCTAAATTTGCAGCAATCTTTTGCCCTTCGATTTCTAGTTTGCGGTCTTGAAACTCTTCTTGGCTTTTGCGTCTTGCAATTTTCTCTTGTAGTGCAGCATCTAGCCCAGCAGCCCGCTGCTCTGCGGCAGCGGCTTTGCGCTCAATGTCTCTTTCTCGGACGAGTTCACGCTGGATAGCGCCCGAGCGATTGAAGTATTGACGTGCCATGTTGATGCGCCGCTGTGCGTCCGTCGCAGCACGCCGCTCATAACCACCACGATACAAATCCATCAGCGAACGTGGCTGCGCTTTGACCTGCTCAGCCTTCTGCAACTGTCGCAGTGCCTGCAACTCCAGCAGTCGGGACAACTGCAACCTGCGCTGATACTGATCGTTAGTGCGATCAACACCACGGGTTCGCATCCGCACTTGATCCATCGAACTTACGCCCGTTGGCTGCATGACCCCGCTCGTTGCAACCTGCTCAGCAAGCGGCTCTGTTGTTTCAGTGCTTGCCGGGGCTGTGGCCTGCTCAACTACAGCCTGCCCAGCCTCAGCCTCTTGTTCAGCAAACAAAGTGCTGGGGTCCATACCAATATCATCAATTGATTGCTTAACCGCTTTAGGTAACTTGCCGTAAACTGTTTTACCGCCCAGTTCCGCAGCCTGCACGTCTGGGGTAAACACGACAGGCAACTCATCCACAGAACCGCCAACAGTCACTGGGGTCAAGTCAGGCTGGATGCGAGGACGGTCCAACTGGCTCAGGTTCATGGTCTGCATTAAGTTCTGAGGGTCGAACTCGACCTGCGGCAACTGCATGGGAGCCATTTTAAAACGATCAACGGGGAACAGCGGGACTTCGCCTTGCGTTGTAATAACAGGTCCCGGTGCTGTTGCCTCATTGATTGGGCTAAGGCCAGCCACAGCACTGGCCAGCAACTGCTCTTTTTCTTCAGGGCCAAGCTCAGCTAAAATTTCATCGAGAAAGTCCATGTGCTTAGCCCAATCTAAACCCTTGTGGCATCAGGGTGACATTGACGCCCTGACCCAAACCACCCGGTAAGGTTTGACCACCCAAAGGCATCATCATTGGTGTAGCACTTTGCATGAGGGGCGGTGTTGGTGTCAAAACGTCGCTAGTGCCCTCAGCAATCAGTCTTTCAATTGCTTCCCTAAGCATTTTGTCCTGCTCTGTTTCGGCCTCTTCACCGCCAAAGATTGGCAAACCAGCGGCTGTCTTGACTGCCGCAACCGGCAAATCAACAAGAGCCTTTTCAGCCAGCTTGCGTTTGATTGCTGTGCCAATACCCATTTGACGTTTGGCAGGTACATCACCTCGCATAATAATTGCCATTGTTTGCCCCTATCCAATAAGTAGTCTGCCAGACTGACCCACTAGAGTCGCCTCGCTCATGTATAGATTTCGCTCCACAGAACCCTCTGGATACCTTGACGCCCTACGCATCAGTTCGTCACGGTACGCCTCAGCCGATATACCAGATGTATTTTTCAATGCTTCAATGTCGTTGACAATGGCTTGCATATTAGCAGCACCGGTTTGCACATCTCGCTGAGCGAAGCCTAACTCTGCCATTGCCTTCTGCCGCAACACGTTGCCAGTATCTACGGCTGACTGGCCTAACATTTGATTGGCGGCCTGTGCCGCTTGCAGTGCTGTTTGCCGACCAGACGCTTGCGATGCCCCACTGCCCAGCAATCCTTGAACCCCGGAGCTTGCTGCGGTTGCTGCGCCAACTGCGCCCATGTTGCCCATTAGCACCTTTAGGGCGTCCGCTCGTCTCTGGTTTTGCGCTTGTACAGCTTGATCATACGCACCTGAAACATTCCGACGAGCGGCGTCGAGTTGGCCGCTAAGCATATCCTGCTGTTGATTTACAGCCGTCATATCTAACGGTTGCGCAGGTGGTGATGCGCCACCAGCCGGCGACCCATAAGATTTTTCTGGGTCCACTTGCCTGTCAGGCACATACGCACCAAACGAAAGAAACTGTAATGCTCTATCTATCGCCGACATAAAAACCTACCTTTGCAACTGCATCTTACCAATAATGTACACGTTGATTCCACCCGCTCCTAAGACTTTATTAGCACTGCCTGTTGGCCACTCCGCAGCGGTTGACGGCTCAACCCCGTATATGCATCTCACCTCTATGTATTGATCAAAACCATTTAGACTTGGCGCTGCCTCCGCAACCGCCGGATCAACATTACAAACATTTTCACGATTACCGTTGCTGCTAAACGCATACTGTCGCCCAGCATAATAAGGGCGACCCTGTGTCACATAGCCTTTGCCTAAAGGCCCTGCTGATCCGTGTGTTGAATAAACTATCGGCACAGGAAACAAACGCTCTTTTAGTAGCGCTGTGGTGCTTGCAGGCGTCAACATCGTGTCTAAATGCGCAACCTGTAAATAGTCATATTGCTGTGCTCTCACACCGTGCAATATACCCACGCCAACCTCAACATAACGTTTATCTAAAGTAATTGCGCCTGGCAGCAACCTTATTTGATCCGTAATGCCTGACATTTCTAAGAACACATGATGTATTGTAAGAGGATACGGGATTGGAACTAATGCTTTATCATACAAAAATTTACCCGGCACGGTGCTTGGTGCAGACCCGCTCTTTGCAAACTGATAGCCGTCAACGTTCGAGCCATTGATTTCCCCGCCCGCAGCGGCGTGTTTTAGCATGTTGATATTCCAACAAAAATAACCGCTGTCTTCTTTAAGTGCCTCTTTGGGGTAGGGTGTTGCTGCTACCTCGCTTTGATTATGGGTTGTAAACCTGCCCGCTTCTAAACCTTGCAGCATTTTGCGATCAACTTGCTCGAAATGTGTTTGCACACCATATTGTGCGTCTTCAGCACTTATAACTGAACCTGTAGCAGGAGTGTTGATATTGAGAGTGTCGTTATCACGTCCGTACAAAGTGTTAATCGGAGCGTTTTGCGCAGGGTAATCTGTCCCACCATTGAGGTAATCACCAACAACCTCTTGAGTGTCTCGCTCTACCACAGGATGATTGAAAGACGCTTTGATTGTGACGCTAAACAAAACATCTGTGTGCTCTATGTTCCACTGATAAACGTCATAAGGGTCCATAACAATAGACAGATCACGCAATATTGCCGGGTTTTTAGTGTTGAGCATTTGCGATAAATCGAGACCGCTGATAAATACTTCAGCTAACTTGCTTGTTTTAGGTATCGAATCAATGGTGCCGCTGCTCGTAGGGTTGTTTGTTATTTTGCTCAGTATCAACTTAACATCCGACCACAGTGTTGTAGTTGACGGCTGACCGGTATTTTGATCAATCACATGACCTTGATTCATTTGATCAAAACTAAGGCTTATACTGTCTAACACAATAGTTGGTGTATTAGCTTGTGCGACCCGATCAGTATTGAAATGGTCTTGTAACGGCGGAAGCGTAAAATAAAACTTTGTATCATCTACAACATTATCAAGTTGCGACACACTCCAGCTAACAGAAAACGGTGCTGACTCCTGCTGTCTTTGATCCTTAGTAAAGTTACCTGCAAAGTTTGACGCAATACTAGATAGGTTGCCGGTCACATGAGACGGCTCAATCTTGACGCCAATGGGTAGCTTTTTGTCGTCAACCTTAGCCACGAAGCTGCTCCCTAAAGAAAATAACAAACGTCGGCTGTCCGGGGTGCATTGTAAAAGGGGCACCTGATGATTTCCACGAAAAATTAGCGGATGCGCCTAACTCATTTGCAAAAGCTAGTCGAAAATTAACACGAGCAAACTGGTGGATTGGTATGTTTAGCGCAGACTTTTCTAGTACAAATGTGCCTTCTGCGTTTGATGAACTTTTGGCATCTGCCGGATACAACGGAAACATGTCATTAGTTGGCGCTGTGCTGTCATTGAGTTGCGGCGTTTGATAAACCCGTGGATCGAAGTTAAAATAATGCAACTCTTTTGCGTTCAACGTTCTGTCTTCGGGGGCAGTCACGTCGTCAGTGTCAATGAGCAACTGCAACAGACTTGGCCCGTTAGTGTAAGGCGTTGTTGATAACTTAATTGGAAAGCTCTGATCGATGTGATCAATATGCACGCACACCGTGTCAATAATAACAGGCCGCTCGAATAAAGTTGATACTGTCCACAGGCCGCCGTCATCTGTTCTTAGCGACCCAGATGTTGAGGTTGCTGCCTGTATGCCTTTGGCCCTGTAATACTTAGTCGATGCAGCATCTTGCCAACTGTACCACAGCCACGGCGCACTAAAAGTCAAAGCACCCGCCCCTGCATTTGCTGCTCTTGGGTAAGCACCAATGCAAATGCAACTCACTGCACGACTTCGACAAACGGCTTCAATTGGTAAGTTGTTGTTGTACTCAACAGCCTCTGAAACCGCCTTTGATATACGGCTGCCGTCGATTGTGCTGTTTGTGCTAAACTGCTCGTCAGTGATTCTGCGATTGCTCATGGCACCTCACCAACAACCGTAACATTGTTATGGCCAACGCCGGTTAAGTTCACGCATCCAGTTACATCAACATTGGTTGCTGCGCCAGCGTTTGTAATGACATGACCAGCAGATTGCTCCCCGTGAAACATACAACCAACCACATTGAGCAGTCCGTTTTTAATAACATCTATGTATACATCAGCAGCCCCGCTGACTCCTGCCGCTTTTACAATGTGGCATCCCTGCAAGATACATCGGGCGTTTTCGCCGACAACAATAGCCGGTGTGTTGCTGTCACAAATCAATGTCATGTTTCTCAATATGGCTGTGCCTTCGACAACAACCTGACTAACGCAAACAGCACCCGGTGCGCCTGTAAGGCTTGCCCGATCAGCCTGAACAGTAAAACCAGGCCGTGACCCTGAGCCAATCTGCACACCAAAGTCTGCGCTTTTTATTTCACGATACTGCTCTTGGTCACTATATCTAAAGTCACCAATCAACCCACCAAGCTGGCTAATGTCCAAACCTATATCTTGAAACACCCTGGCTACGTTTGTTGTAACAGCGTTATTATCCATCAGGTTCGACCCTTGCGCCTGTTGCCACCAACAGCAAAAACACTCAGCGCCATGCGGTGCAACTTCAGTTGATCAGCCTTATCTTCACACCACCCATAAACACCTGTTTTGATTGTTTCGCCACGAGCGTGCGCACTTAGTGCAATACGGTTCAACTCAGGGCTATCAATAAGGTAGGCGTCAGAAGCCGTTGCTGTAGGAGACCATTTAGCCAGCCCGTCAAATATCCTACGATTGTTCAACATTCTTTGTCGAATCGCTTGCAACTGCTCATACCGCCGTGTCGCAAGATTGGGCGCATTGTAATCAGGGTATTGGCCGCTGCGTATTTTATAATCACCGCTAAATATTGTGTTATAAATATTGCTTGTTGATTTTGTCGTCGTTGTTAGGACGGTGTTAATACCACGAGCTTTCAGTTGCTTGCCCTCGTTCATGCCTATTTGACCTGTTTGATAACCGTACTCAACTGAGGTTTTCAAACGATCGTTGTAGTTGCGGCTTGTCGCAGCATACCTATGTTTGAAGTTGTAAATCATTACCGGGCACTCAACAAAAGCCGCCCCGTCGTAAACCTGCGCAGCCGTTACAGCTAAGTTGGGATCAATATCAGCGTTGGCATCTGCAACCAGTCGCAGCATAACCATTGGCAGACGACCAACAATCGTGCGCCTGGCTGATGCGTAAGTGTCTCGCTTTATGTTTAGTTGGTTAGCACCCGGCGTAAATGTGTAAGCTGCATACGTCCCTGATTCGGGTGGCACCCCATAACCATCCAGCGTAAAGTTGGCACCGAAAGTCAGAGTAAAATCAATCGACACAGAAGCAACAGCCGGGGGCCAATTTAAAAAAGACTCGATGTCGATAACAATCTCATAAATCTTTTTAGTGTGCGTTGCATCATCCAGCACCTTTGGCGGGTTTACATAAAACGCTACTGGATAAGTAGCAGACCAAGCACCGCCGACCATCGAATACTTATAGCGCCCCAGGCCGTACTCTCGATGGTCTTCTGTTTCACAACTGCGGTCAACCGCACCACCTAAACCCAGCTTACACAAGTAATATGATGTCGTTTGACTCGCAGGGTTGAGGCCATTCTCATCGCTGTCGTTTAGGCCACCGCAAACAATGACACCCCTGGCATCAGCCATAACCTGCAAAGCGTTGATTGTTTGACGCTTATACACTTCGCCTGTGCGGTTGTTTGCACACAGCGGCCAGATAGCCCACGACTGAGCACGGAACTGATACACTAACATGTGGTCTGCATACGAAATGAATAACGATTCAGTTTGCGGCTCGTATGCTAGGGTTGGCTTGCCTTGATGCCTATATATAATACTGGGTTGCTTCTTGCTGCCGCCAGTTCCGTTGTTTGGAAAGTATTGACTCATGGGGTCAACAATGCCGCTGTCCCAGTAGTCAACAATCGGGTCACTAATGTCCTGCACCTGCTGTCCCGCTCCGGCCATGTGCACACCACGACTGCTAACCCACGCCACACCAAACGGTGTGGAGCAAACTGACCTAGGCCCTACACAACCAACCTTGTCGCTAAGCCGAACATGCTGGACATCCACAATGTTTGCAGATGCGGGACCGGCACTGACTCTTTGATTTATCGCTAAGAAATGGACGCCTGTTTCAGTAAACGCATAGATGTTGTTGTTGAACTCACCGAGTGCTGTAATTGCGCCTTCGGTTTGAAACTCTGCGAAGTTGTCTGCCAAAATGGCACCAGGCTGACCAACATCCGAAAAGAACACCACACTGCGCTGCGCATAAACCACACGATTCTTACTAAGAACTGCCGCTGTTGCACGAGGAAACTCTGACTTGTTGAGGTACACAAAGTTTGTACCATTCAAACCTCTAGTGCCGGCAACCGGTCGAATGACCGAGCCCTCAGAATAACCAACTTGATTATTGAAACCAACAAAAGCGCTGCTGCTCATAGCAAACGGCGAAAACACATCAGCAGAAATTTTCTTTGTACGATTAGCTGCAATGTCGATGCCGTGATAAATCCACACACCGTAAGGGCCTAAACACATAACAACCGAGTCGCCCGACTGCACAAACGACACATCTTCAACTGCTTTGTCGTAATGCAAACTTAGGTAGTCCATCGGCAACGTAGCAAAAGCGTATTTGCTCGTAATGGTTGAGGTTGATTCAAAATGGTTATGTGCCTGCGGTATTGTTGCGTTAGTCGTAAACTCTGACGTGTGTACTGTCAGCAACTCTTCCCACTGATACCCAGTGGTCACATCATAAATACTCACAACAACACTTTTAGATTTACCGTGTATTGTTTCGAGCAGGTTGACCGGTGCCCCGCTTGGCTGCTCAGCGTTAGAAAGCTGCACGTCTACCTCAAAGACTGAGATGACCTGTCGGTGTCCAAAGTTGCTATTATATAGAAAGCTACCGAGATGCCTGGTGTATCCGCCTGAGCCTACACCCGTCCCTGTGCCAGGTGTCATCACACTCGTGTCTAACTGCTCAAGCTGACCTAGCCCAGGCCGCACCTCAACTGTATTGCCACGGGTTGGCCTCCATAAGTTTGCAAACCAGTCTGGCGTGGACGGGTCACGCAAATCTATGCCGGCCTTGGGGAAGATGTCCAACTCAGGATAGCGTGCCGCCATAGTATACCCTAAAATAAATGCGTAACTGTCACACGATCAAAGCCGTCAGTCAGTTGACCATCTTGCAAGTATCGCAACAAAGACGCTTGATTTGTGGCCATCTGCGCAGCAACAAGCTGATTAGGCTGACCATCACGAATAAAATAGCGAGTCGTTGCCATAAGCACAATCAACTCATGGAACTGTGGCAAAAAGCCGTCTTCTATTGGCTGTGATACGTCAGTGCTAGAAGCAGCAAAAACAGTGCGAGGCTGCGGGAAATACTCAATAATAAGGTTCTCAGGGAAGCCGCCGTTGAACATAAGCGTCTGCCTTTGCAACATGTAATTGTACATGTTGTTTGACATGTTTAGCGACTCACCACGGCTAACCGGCATCAATCGCCAAGTTCTTGTTTGTTCGCTGTCTGGACCAGACTGACCCCTGTACAGGTTGCTAATCGTGTCTATTGGTCCGGTCAGTGTAGTGAACGCACCTACACCGCCTGACGTGTCAACAAACGAACCCATTAGCGGCGTGTTGGCAACTTTGCCCGGATAAATAATGTCTTTGTCATTGAGGTTGAGAGCAAACGCCACCGGCTTAGAAGATGTCGGCTGTGACGTATACCCTGCACCATTTGCCGCCGTTAGATTTACAAAGGACAAGAGCAAATCAGGACGGTGCTGCCGAATAAACTTTAGCCAATCACCAAGCCCGAAGTCTAAGTATTGATTCACCTGAGCGTCTGTTAGAAAAGTGCCGTCAGGATCATCAACATAATCTCTGAACAGATTTCGCGCTTCCGTTACGTTCATCCGAAACCTCCGCCTTGAGCAGGTGCCTCAAAGATAGCAGCCTCTCGCTTGCCTTGCTCACGATTGATTGCCCCTTCTGATGTTCCGCCTGCCTGCTCTTGCGGTATGCTTTCACCAGGCAGAAGCGGCCCACCTGTCAAGCCGGGCACGCCGCCAGGCTGTTGCGGCTGCTGTGGTTGCTGCACTGGGTACAGCGGCTTCGACAACTCCTGCACAGCTTGCGGGTTACCTTGGGCCACAACCGCCCGATACACATCATTGACCGCTGCTTGAATCTCTGGTGGTAGCTCTTCCATTTCTGACGAAACGCTAAACTCTGCAAACACCTCAAGCATTTCCTTGAGCGGGTCTGTGGGCATAATCTCAACCGCAGCACCTTCAAGAACAGCTTCGAGCACGTCCAAAGCGTAGTTATAACTGCGGACAGTCTGAGCAATTTGACTATCCATACCAAAGAAGTTGATTGCTCGCCTTGCCTCTTCTGGTGAGATAAGTTGCAACTGAAACATTTGCAGTGCTTTGCGCTCACGGTTTTCTGTGGTTTGCGCAAACAAGCTGCCAGCTTCAAAAAATATATCGGGCTGCTCACTCAGGTCTGTATCTTTTAGGTTCTTATAAAACATGCCGCCGTC
>TARA_R100000654_G_scaffold74500_1_pt1 | contig 15288 bp, 24 predicted proteins | sample TARA_R100000654 | Tara Oceans TARA_R100000654 (sample SAMEA2622473) | marine metagenome | biome: marine biome (ENVO:00000447); feature: surface water layer (ENVO:00002042); material: "saline water (ENVO:00002010), including plankton (ENVO:xxxxxxxx)" | depth 5 m
ACGAACTATTCACATAATGACAGAAGATATATTATGAAACATTCAGTAGTATTTGAGGGTGGAATTGATAAAGTTAGCACCCTGGCTGACGGGAGCCTGCGAATATACGTAGGTACTCCTGAGTTAGCAAATGAAACTATGGTTAATCTTTTTAGTTTAATCAAAAAACCAGGTTATGTATTAATATCAGCTAATAATATTAATCAAGACCAAATAGATGCAGTAGAAAAAGCTACAACAAACACAGAGTTTAGCGAAAAAACACCAAGTCAAAGGTTAAGAGGCGTACTTTACAAGTTATGGGAAAAAACACAGCCTAAAACTATGAACGGAGACACAGGCGAAATGGAGTATGTAGACTTTGATTTATTTTACAAAAGGCAAATGAATAAAATAACTGATCACTTTAAAACAAAATTAGACTAATGACAAAACACAATAAATATTATTATGAGTTTGACAGGAATATGAGTTCAACTTATCCTGTAAAACAAGAAGAGAAAAAGGTTTCGTATAAATTTGATTGGCATTTAGAACAAGTAACTAAAGAAGTTGTAAACTTGTTAAAAGAAAAAAACAAAGCATACGGAAATACAGCATTAAATCCACCTAATATATTTAGTAAATTAGATTCAGCTGAGGCAATATGCGCAAGAATTGATGATAAATTATCTAGAATAAAAAATAAAGGTATTAATGATCAAACAGAAGATACTATAAATGATTTAATTGGATATCTTTTATTACTAAAAATGTCAAAAGAATGATTTACATATCTCTTACAATAATATTTATTGTGTTTTTTTTAATAATTTTACAATCTTACGAGTTATTAACAAACGAAAACAACGAATTAATTAAAAATTTAAATAATTATGCCGAAAAAAAAGAAGCTGAACAGTTCAAATCCCAAATACAAAAGCCAAAGCGAATTAAAGATAAAACCTATAAAAAAGAAAAAGCTAATGTGTGAAGTTAAAGGAATAAAAATATATGGGGTTTGGTATGAATAAACAAGACCAAATAAGATATTGGAAAAAGTATAGGGCCTATTTAATCAGATGGATAAAACGCATTGACAAGCATATTGCAAAACTTAAACGCTAACGTTATAATTTAGTATACCTTGTAATCCATTTTGTCTGTTATATATAAAAGCCTGAGCTTTCTTTATATTTCCTATAAACCCTTTACTATCGTGCCAATAGTCTGTTGCAGACATAGAGGATAAATTTCTTACAGTAATACCGTTAAGCTCTTCTATAGCTTGTAGTTTTGTCGCTTTATTAGTATGATAATGACCTCTATGAACTTCTACATAAACAGTATCACTCCATAAATTTTTAAATCTTTGAGCTATAATTCCAGGCAAATCATTTATTTTAGGGCCATCACCATGATCCGATATAATTAAATTATTACCATAAGGTATTGCTTTCATCAAACAATCATTATTATCCACTTTTACATTCTTATTTTCTTCATAATACAATTCTAACGTGTCGCCTAAGTGCATTACAGATTCTCTATCGTGATTTCCTGGTATTACCATAACATGCACATCAGCCACCTCTGCTAATATATCTATAGCTTTTATCATTAATCTACGAGCAAATCTATACATATCTATATGATAATTGCTGTTAAATTGCGGCGTTCCTTTTGTCGTAGATGGTATAGGCCAGTCTCCGTCTGAGTTTAATAAATCATGACCTACGATAAAAAGTATCTTATCTATATAAAACCCTTGCGCTCTGTACAAAAGATGCTCTATAGCGTTTAAAAGACGCTCTTCAGCAATCTCCATACTATATTCGTCGTTTTTGATACCAATTTTACCTAGATGTAAATCAAAAGCAGATATTTCTAACAAATGCAAATCATTTCTATCATCAGGCCTATTTCTTTTTATTTTTGCAACCTTTGGAGATATATTACGTAAATCTTCTATAAGTTCCTGTTTGATTTTTTTTATATTTAGTTCTGGTTTTATTTTTTTTAGAAAAGCTTTAGTTCTATACATCGTTACAGTTACTGGATTTCTGTCATTATCAAAACCAGTTACTTCATATGTACCTATATCGTATTTTTCTACCTCCCAAAAATCTAAATCAACTTCACATGCGGCTAATAAATCTTCTAATGATTTTACTCTTGTGCAATTTTCTGCAGAAAGCACAGCATTAGATTTAGTTTCTTGAAAATTTATGACTTCTTTTTCTTTGGGTTCCGTGTCTGGATTTTTTCTTCTTAAGGCTCTTGCTAAGGTTCTTATTTGTTCATAATTGGTGCCAAATTTTTTTGCTGTATCTGCATACTTGCTACGCATTAGGTTAGGATTTTTTAACAAATATTCCCGTATCTTATCATTTAAAGTCATTTTAAATTTTTTAATTTTCTTCAACACCATATCCGTGTTGACTTAATAGTGTTAAATTTACGGGAACAAGTGCCTTTTTTGAACGACGACCTACAATTTTATTAACAATATTATTAACAGTCTTTTTATTTGTAAATATTTCGCCTTTATTGTAGCCTTTTACAATTTGATTTTCTAATTTATAAATTTTGTTTCGGTTGTCTTTAAAGGTCCAGTTGCTTAGCCATATAGGAACTTTGTACTTGCCGTTTGGATTATGCATCTATTTTGTATGTTATATTCAAACGAGCGCCTGCTGTAACATATATGTATAAGGGTTTTTTTAATCCCTCAAAAATAGTAGTAATGTCTGATATACTCACTGTAGTTTCTACAGGTATTGTTTCTACATAGATAAGGTGAGGTCTATTTTTTCCATCACCAGAGGTGCCAAAAGAATCAATCTTTCCGTCGGTAACAGTATGTACATCTAAATCTGCAGGATTTCCGTATGTTAAATAAAATGCAACTTTGCTCTCTGATACAGTGTTGTTTTGCGCAAAAATACCTTTTACAGATTGTCCAGGATTCAGCACCAAAAGTTCCTGAAGCGTATTTGCTTTAGTTTGTTTCATGTACAAAGAACCAGCTAAACTTTGTGATCTAAAATTTGAGGAGTAAACTTCACTCCTATTTCTTTCATCTGATCTAAACTCGGATGCAGCAACTTGTGCTTTTTGTTGTGATAAAACTCCAGTAGGAGCCTCTTCCATTTTAGCTCTATTTTCTTTTCTTGTTACGTATTTAGGTCGTGTTATACTACCCTTACCCGCATACTTATCTTTTATTATAGGCATATTATGTGTTTATTTTATTTATTACTTCGTCTAATTTTAGCAACACTTTATTTAATACTTCCTTTAATTCATCATGACTATTGTCATATGCAATACCGTCTAAATTTTCATTAATAGTGCTTATTGCGCTGGCTAAGTCTAAGCTAGCATCTGTTAGTTCTTGTGTGATAGTTTTAATATTAGACATTATAAAAGAGGTGTTTTAATTACTATTGTTATAGACATATATACTTTATCGTTGGCTTGTAACATGGCTGGCAATATTAAGTCTCCTGCTGTTAAATTTAAAGACCTGTCTAAATCTACACATTTTACAAAACCCATGTGATTGCTGTCAGCGCCACCTGTCAGGTCTCCTGCAGCATATGCTTGTAAAGTAAATGTAGACGCAGTAGTCTTTCCACCAAACGTAGCGTAAGTAGAATGAAACAATCCTAGCGCACCTTGAGTATTGCTTTGATTATTTCTTATCATTCCGTAAAATCCGCACAAAACAGCATCATCATAAGGAACTACAAAACCTAATTGTTTTCCTCTAGCGTTTCCAAAAGAAGTACTGCCCACAGTAGTTCCGTTAACACCAGAATTTGTGTTGTAATTGTGTGTAAATGGACCGTTTGTTCCTGCTAAAGCCCAATTTGTATCTATGTCTGAGTTACCTATAAACGTTATGTACTGATATGAAAACTTAGTGTCTACGTGTGATTTCAGACCTGCTGGCGTTACTGCTCTGTCGGTGTCAGTTCCAGTGTCAGCTTCTCCTGTTGTTGCTAACTCTACTACACCTTTGTTGCTATCTGTAGCAATTTCAGCTGTAACAGTTACATCTCCAGTAGCCCCAGAAACATCTATACCATTACCAGCAACAATACTAGTTACCTTAGCGGCTGAGTTTGCAACAGGTAAAACACCTGTAACTTTAGTGGTCAAATCAATACCTTCACTTTTTATTGACACAGCTCCAGACTCTACTGAAAAACTTTGTGAACTAAAGCTGGCAACACCCTTATTAGAAGTAGTAGCATCCTCTCCTGCGATTGTAATAGTTGTACTACTTGAACTAGTATCTATGCCTTCTCCTCCCGTAATAGTAAAGTCAGCACTACCAGAAGAAACAGTAGCTACATTAGAATCATCAGTAGTCAATCTAACGCCCGTTACGTCTCCTGTGTTAGTTGTATATCCAGCACCGTTTGTTATTGCGTTGTTATTTAAAGATATATCAGCTGAACCATCAAAAGCAACGCCCGCAATATTTCTTGCGGTTGTAAGTGTAGCAGCAGATCCAGTTGTGTCTTGATTTAGTGTGGCTACATTTCCAGCTGCTAAAGTGCCTGTAACATCATTAGCTAAATCAATAGCATTTCTAGTAATCTCTTGTCCTGATATAGTTATATAATCAGGCGTACCAGCTAAAGTTACTTCATCATGAGACGTTGATGTTGCTTTAACTATTTTATTGTTAGAGTCTAATCCTAAGTTACCACCACTAGCTATAGTTCCTGATGATACGTTTTCTAAAAAAACATCATTACGAAACCTAGATACTAGGCGTTGTATGAATTGTCCTATAAATTTCATTTACAAATTTCATCTATGTACTCTATAGTTACTTTTTCCCCTGCTTGTATTGCTTCAGAAATATCTGGATATATTCTTTTGTACGCATTAACTGATTTGCCAATGAATCCATTTGACACCATTTTATTATTTTCTTGCGTATCACCCACAAGTAAACATCCAGCAGTGTGCTCATCAGTATTACCAGTGTGTATAAGAATCCATTTAAAATTTGGCACATCAGTGACATGCAGCATGCCTTTATGCATACTACCATATTTTTTTTTGTATCTTTCATGAAAACCTCCTTCAGTTCTTAATTTGATTTCATAGACGCCAGACGGCACTCTAGTTTCTCCCATTACTTTATCTTCTCTATATTCATCCTCTAACGTGTAACATAGAAAATCAAGCTTATTTTCTTTTTCTAAAAAAAGTAAGCCAGAAGTACTATCCTCCTGGCTACTAAATCTAACTACTTTTAATTTCATATTCTAATTGTCTAATGCATCACAAATTAAATATTGTATGTGTTGATCTGCTGTAGATGCTGTAGCTTGTATACTACTTCCTGTACCATCACCATTTAATTCCATTGGAGCAAAGAAACATTCTCCTGGTTTTAGGTCTGCTAATTCTAAAGCTGAACTTTCAGAAGCACTTGCCTCTATTTCTACTGGGTAGTCCGAATCTACATTTTTTATAAAAACATATACTCTGTCATCATTAACGTCCGATAAAGCAAGTTCACTGCCTCCTGTTTGTGCTAAATGTTCACCTGTATATAAACACTGGGAAGTAGTATTACTTCCTGATTCAAAAGATGGACTATATGTAAATACAACTACGCCCTCTGAATCTGTTAAAGTAAAAGTTGCGCTAGCTGAAAAAGTTGTTGTCATTGTTGCCATACGTGTATTTTTTTATTTAATTAATTATGCGTTTGAATCTATTTCTACTGCAAAGTATTCTACAGTTACGGTAGCTGTATCAGCATCCCCTCTTATAACTCCAGTATCTCTTAATATTGTAAAACAAAATTCACCTGGCTCTAACACAGCAATAGTGTTGTCTGCATCATCAGCCATAGAGATAGTAACAAAATTAGTATCATCAAGATTTCTAACATAAACAACTTTACCAAAAGTTGGAGCAGTCATTATAACCGTACCGCCTGTCGCTATGTTTTTTCTTCCTGTCTCTACTTGATCAATACCAGTTATATCAAGTTGAAATGAACCTGATTGAGATTGCGTATAACCACTGGCAGAACTTGCCGTACATGATATATCTGCATTAAATGTATAATTTTTTGCCATTGTGTTTAATTTTTACAAATTTATGAAATTTTTCTTATATTTTTTAGATTCTTTTAGTTTTTTAAGCTCTGCGCATTTCTCGTACTCCTCCGTAGTACAAAAGTAATCAATTATTTTGTCAATATCCTGATTATTAATTGTTTTTTTTGGATTGAAAGGTAAAGAACATCCGTTATATTCAAATAAATCAGAAAAAGTTAGCTTGTCTGTTATAATCATATAAGAGTTCATCATAGACTCTCTGACTAATTCTTCTGGTGAATTTTTTTCTTCTGTCATAATTATTTTTTTACCTTTTCAAAAGACCTTCCTCCAAAATACGCACCAATTACTGTTATTAAAACTAATTGAAGCAAATCAACCCAAGATGATTTAACCTCAAACTGAAGAGTGCCAGCGTCTATAAATATCAACAACATAGTGCATACTATAATAAAAATTAAAACCATAGGCCTAACGTTTTTACTCAACCATGAATCTGATTTTAAATCTGCTTCCCAACGAGATGTTATGTTTTTTTCCATCTCAACTTCGTAGTTAGCAATTAGCTCTTTTATTTTTCTTTCTGCTTCTAGTTTTTCTTCATTAGAAGTATGCAGGCTATCAATAACACCGCCAACGTTTTTTACTAAATCTGAAGCGCCTGAAGAAAATATTTTACCTAAAATACTCATAATTAATATCCTCCTGTTCCGCCTCCTGCGCTAGAATTCATCGTAGGTATTGTTGGCGCTGCGTTATTTGGTGAAAAATCCTGATCAGCATCTGCGCCAGGATTGGCTGTAGCTTGTGTATGTGTTGCTCCGCCCATATACCCAATTTGACCTTGATATTCATGAGTATGCGTTCCTGTTAAACCTCTACTTGCACCCCAAGCAACAGCTTCTCCTACTGTTGAGTATAAAGGCACTCCATTTATTGTTGTTAATAAAGCCATAATTTATTTTGTTTTTACTTTTTCAAAAGCACTAATACCAAAACAACCTAATGTTACTAAAACAAAAGAGTTGTATATAGTGTCATTTATTACTAATTCTCCATCTCCTACATAGCCCATAAAAGCTATACCTGTTACTAAATCAGCTACAGCAAAAAGAACCATTACAGTAAACGATATAAAACCTACTATATTTTTTTCGTTTATGTTATTTTTATCTTTAAAAATTTTCCACATATTATCTCAATTTTATTTTCTTTTCTATTGTACCATCACTATATATATAAAAAAGTAATTTATTATTTTTTGTTTTTGACTTTCTTCCTAACACGTCAGTAATCATTATTAATTTTTTTTCTATTACTCTTTTTAAAGGTGGTCCAGCCCAAGTTCCTTCGCAGTAATTATATGTAGCTTGACAAATAGTGTCCCATTGATTTTCACAACAATATTCATCCACTTCTATTACCCAAGCATAACAAGGGTCGTTTAACCAGTAAGGTGTTCCTGGGCCTGTAATACACCCAGCATCGTACAAACAAGAAACACTGTCATTAACATTTGCTTGTTCGTTGTAATTATAAGCGTTTACGTCCATACACCCTTCCACCACTGATATACACGAACCATTGTCAGTATTAGCTGTCGGATCAAAATTGTAAGCAGAACTATCCATACAACCATAAACATAAGGAATACAACTAAAATTTTCTGTATTGGCCGCTGGATCGTAGTTAAGCATACTAGGATCAGTGCAACCGTAAATATAAGGAACACAAGAGTTATTGTCTGCATTTGCTAAAGGGTTATAGTTAAACATAGTGCTGTCAGTACATCCATATACAAAAGGTATGCAATTTCCATTGTCAATATTAGCTAATGGGTTGTAATTAAAAGCAGTTGCATCCATACATCCATATATTATATCTATACAACTTCCGTCATCTACATTAGCTGTTGGATCATAATTAAAAGCGTCTGAATCCATACAGCCGTATATGACCCCAACACAACTACCATCATCAGTGTTTGCTATAGAGTCATAATTTAACGCAATCGGAGATGTGCAACCTTCTATTACTGGTATGCATGTGTCTGCTGTGTTTGCATTAGGATTATAATTGAAAGCTAAATCGTTCATACAACCTAATATAACAGGTATACATCCGCCATTATCAAGATTTGCTGCAGAATTATAGTTAAAAGCTAATTCGTCTGTGCACCCCCATATCGCTTCTGTTTCGCACGACCCATCATTATAGTCTGCTGTATAACCTTGCGTGTAATACTGTAAGTATTGTGGGTCTGTACAACCAGGATTGTAATAACAACTTCCATCAGAAGTATTAGCGTTAATATCGTAGTTGTATGCATAAAAATCCATGCACCCATAAACATATGGATCACATATGGTAGGACAATTAGGTAATGTTATATAGTTATCTGGAAATAATTTAATTCTATTATTCCAGGGGTTTGTCCCACCTGACAATATAATATTGCCTTCTGGGTTTATTAATTTAAACCCTACTTGATCAATAGTAGCGTCTGAACTTGTTTGGCTGTAAGCTCTTACAGTTACAGGGTGATTAGATTTTAAATTTAAATTAATAATCTCAACAGAAGAACTTATATTGGTATATGGCCCATATGTATTTCCAAGTTGAGACAATACTATATAAGCGCCATTCCATCCATCTCCACCGCCATCAGTTAAATGGAGCGAATAATTACAACTGTCTTCCATAAGAGGAACATTAGCTGCAGGATCAAAATCAAACATAGTTGTATCCATACAGCCTATTACTCTAGGTGTTGTACATAAGGCTGGGTTCATTATGTCTGCGGCTGGATTAAATTCTAAATATCCTGGGTTTGGACAGCCTACAACAGGTATCCAACTACAATCTTTCATAACAAACAAGTCTGATGTGTCTGCGTCACCAAAGTTCAAATTATCACCAGGCGTTAAACTGTATATTGTGTCACCGCATTCATCTGTAATCATCACTCTTCCGTCTATACCTCCAAAACAAGACCCGCATATTCCGTCTCCGTATGAGTCGTATATTATAAACTGAACTGTATCATCAATCGGAACACATATTGTTTGACTATATATATTTCCTGAACCTGTGCTTGAAAAAAATCCTTGTGGTAAAAACAATAAAGAACTATCATTTTGGTTTACAATACGCATAGAAGTTTCGCTAGCATATGTATCTGGCGTAAACTCTATTGTAATAGAAGTATTTGTACTGTCTTCACAATCATCTTGTGGAGGTGGTATAGCTAAACAAACATCTGGCAAGTTAGCTAAAGGATTATAATTGTCAAAGAATGGATCCATGCAACCCTCTATACAGGTAAATTCATTAGCAAATATCGTGTCAGTAAAACTACTATCATTCATTTCTAATACCACCCAAAAACCTTCTGAGCTAGCAAAAGGATCGCCAGGACTATAATTATTAATAAACATATAGTTCGTGTCTAACTGATTACTCCAATTCCAAGAGTATGTATTATATGGCGTTCCTCTGTGTATGGTTTGTATTGCGCATCCACTATCTAATGCATTCCACTCCATCCAAGTTCTAGCGTAACCAAACATGCATGTGTCTTTTACTGTTAAGTTTGGAGCACAATTAGGCTGCGGAGATTGTTGTGCAAGGAGAGCGTTCAAGCCAAAAACCAAACACATCAATAACACATATACAAATTTTGAAATATCTTTTTTCATTTAAAAATCACTCATAAGTTGGTTATCAATCTCTTCTTGCACTTCTTCTTTTGTTGCTACCATTTTAAAACTCAAATCAGCTTGAAACCTAGCAACCTCTTCTCCGTCCTTTAATATTATAATAGTAGGTATAACTGCTATTTTATGTTTTTTTTGTGCTTCTTGATTTTTTGCTATGTCCACGTAGGATATAGTTTTTATTTCTTGCAGTTCTTGAGCCCAGCTAACTTGATTTGCTGAATTCCATTCGGCATTAAATATAACTATCGCCATCTGAGAATATGCATTTGTACAAGGCATAAATAAAAACGAAACAAATAAAACCTTGCCAAATATATTCCATAATAGGGTTTTCATTATCTATTATAAAGCTTATCCTCTATTTTTTCAAGAGTCTTTTTTATTTCTTCAACATCTTTTTGTGTATCTAAAATAGTGTTACGAATCATTTGGTCTTTCATGTCAAACTCCATGCGTGTAACTTCTGGACTTGGAGGCGCGGGCAGCTCTTTAGCCTCTGCTATGTCTGCCTGTAGAGTAAACCACATACCCACTAAAGTAAAAATTAAAACAGCTATACCCCCTAATGTTTTAAGGCTTACTTTAAAAGACGTGTCTTCGTTTAACTCTTTAGTCATTTTTTACAATTATTTTCACAACCCCAGTTTAAACATACTTTATTCAAAGTTATTATTTTTACAAATTTACAAATTATTTCTTTCATTTTTAAAATATTATATAATTAACACCAAATTTAAAATCATACCACTCTCTATTCCAATATTTGTTGTATTTTCCTTCAGCAAAATATCCTAGACTTTTGTTGATTTTTATTCCATATATTACCCCTGCCGAATAATCATACCACTGGTCATCTTCAATGTAATTATGATATGTAAATTTATTACCGTCGTTATAATGATAAGGTAAAAGATTACCCCAGGCATGCAGCCATGTTTTTTTATTATACTTGTAATAATCAAAACCTATAACTATTGAATGCTGTATAATACGACTTAATTGATTTCTTTTTTTGTCGGTGTAATCTGCTATAACTTGAGGAATTACGTTTTCCTTCCACACCTCAGGACTAGTAGCAACTATTTTTCCGCTAGGGTCTTTATACAAACTGTTTGCTACATCTACAGAATACCCTTCTTGTATAGCTAAGTATGTGTAATGTAAATTACCATTATCCAAGATCCATTCTTCTAGCGGATTATATCCATAAGGCTCTGCTAATCTATGTGTTAAGCCCACGCTTATAGCTAGGTCTCTATTTTTTTTATGTCTATACCTTTCAGACAATTCAAAATATTCTACATCTGCAAAACCATCTTTTACATATTCAACCTTTGCGGCAAAATGATCTACACATAAAGGCCCATCGCAATCATCATCCGAGCTGTATCTTATAAAATGATGCTGGTCTATAAAGTCTACACCCTGCTGTCTAGCATAGTCTACTTCAAACAAATACTCAAAACCCTGTACTTTTCCAACTGTAGCAGCATCAGTGTAGTTAGATTCACTACCGTCATAAAAAGTTTGTGCTTTATTTTCGTATCCAAACCTAGCTATCTTTCTTATGCCAACGGTGACAGAATAATCGTAAGGCGTTTCTATAATTGATTCTTTTAGTTGGCCGCTGGTAATTGAATAATTTTTTACATCACTTACAGATGTTCCTCCATTTACTGCAGCATACACAGTAGAAAATTTTAAATGTTTTTTTAGTTGTTTTTGTAAGTCGTAATTTTTTATGTAATCTATAGTTAGTTGTTGCGCACAACATTTTTTTGGCGCAGTGCAACTAATTAATACAGACAATATTATAAATATAATTTTTTTCATTTTTAATAATTTCCTCCTAACCCTGTTACGTCTAGGCTTGGTGTAATTGTAGTAATTGTTGGTCCATTAGATAAAGTTGCATTGTTTCCTACGGTAGCAGCAATACTTGTTCCTGCCGCGTCATTTGCTTTCCAATAACCTCTTAAATTGGCTGACTCTATGATTGACATGTCCATAGGACGATGATTATTGTAAATAGTATTAATTTGGGTATCTGTTAATGCTTTGTCCCAAATAGCTACATCTCCTACAAAGCCTTCAAATTCAGAGCCAATATTTGTTGTTAACCCTGTTCCTATGTTGAAACGAGGTGAAGCTCCAATTAGCACATCTACTCGGTGACTGTTAAGGTTTACTTCGTCATATTTTACAAACCATTTATTTTCTCCTAAAGCATTATTACCTGAGGGTGAAGGTGCTGTAGTGTGTGACTTATCTGTTCCTGTTGAGGTACTTGTAATTTCAGGAGCTGAGCCAAAATTTGTAGAAGATGTACCGTTTTTGTCACCAGCCACAGATCTACCACCATCTAAAAATATTTGTTTTATTCTATTTCCATCCCAAGTGCCTACAGCTAAATGCCATCCGTCACTTCTATATAAATATCTCTTAAAATCTGTTGCGCTTGTGGGCTCCCTTCCCATGGCAAATTCTGTGGTTGGATTTATAGCGCTAAAATTTCCAGCTCCGTCTGTAAGTTTTACACCGAATTGTACTCTTTTATTTGTAAATTGTAAGAACCACCCACCGTTGGCTGCGCAACTTACTATCATATGATTGGTTGTAGCGTTATAAGGACCCCCTGAAGAGGTAGATACATCTAATTTAAACCATGCAGCCACCGTCAATCCCCCGTGAAGCATTTTGATTGTACCGTCTGCTGGAACATCACCATTTACGCCTAAGCCAGCAAAATCATCATTACCGTCATATTGCACAGAACCTGTCATTTCGTATGGAGGAAACGCTTGATATTTTGTTGTGCTTAGTCCTATTCCTAGTGCCATATTACTCTTCAGTTAAAGGTCTGTACCAAATATCATTTTCGTCTTGCATTTTTTCTCTAATTTCGTAATGAGTGTAAGTTTGTTTTCCATCTAAAAATGAAGGAGTATCTCCCTCATACTTTACAAAAAAATAATTATTATCTACACTATATCTTACAGTTTCTTTACTGTCCTCAAAAACCAAATTAAAGTCTACACTGTCTATCTCTGAAGACTCTAATATTACATAATATCTACCAGGATATTCTGCCATTATTTCCAGTTTTTTCTGTTAAGAACGTACTTCCAAGTTAGTTTTGGTATTTTTACATTGTAATAAAAACGACAATCGCAATCTTTAGAATAATTTTCTTTTGGCTTTACTTTAACCCTATTACTTCTTTTTGCTAGTTTTTGTATAAAGCCCATTTTTAATGGCCTTTTGGTGCAAAATAAACTACACATGCTCCACTTGCCATAGTTACTTTATCCCATTTACCATAAATAGTAGTTCCTGCGGCAAAAAGTATACTGTCGGTTAAATCAACCCCATTACCTCCAGCTCCTATTCCGTTTGCCCCGTCTAAATCATTTTCTGCAGTTACGCTACTTATACAACCTACCTCGCCATTTAAAGATTCCATAGCACTAAAAGTTGAGTCAGCGTCATCGGAATTTAATATTGTAATAGCACAAACATAAACTTTTGCGCTTGATCCTGTTAAATCTATTCCAGCTGTTCCTGATAATAACGTAGAACCAAAAGCTCCTAAACGGTATTTATTGTGATCAATGTTTTTAAAACTCATAATTTTTATTTTTTATTAATATCCTACTGGTGCTAAATAGCATACACACGACCCGCTATTCAACTCTACATGGTCCCACTTTCCATAAATAGTAACTCCTTTTGGAAACGTTACTGATGAGGTTATAGTGTCCATGTTTGTACTTGTTGATTCATTTGTAGTTCCACCAAAAGCCCCACCCAAATCATCTTGATCTGTAGATGTGGTAATAGAGCCTACTAGATTATCTAAGGTAAGCATTTTTTCAAAACTGCAATCCTCTAAAAAAGTTATTGCTATAATGTATCTACTTGAAGATGCTCCTTCTAGATCTAACAAAGCGCCGTCACCAGTTAAATATACAGATCCGAATTGTCCAAATGATGCTTTAAATAAGTCGTTAACGTTCATGTATTATTTTTTTACAAATATAATGAATTTAATTTAGTAAGTCTTCTCTCAATCTTAGAAATTGTTTTCTAGTCTCAGCATACGGCAGCACTTCAAACTGCAAAGTTTTTAATGCTCTTGATGTGTTTTTGTCTGCAAGCGCGCTCTTTCTTTGTGTTTTATCTCCAGACACAGCCTCGCCAACCATTCTTGTTACATTCTTTGCCGTACCATAAGAAGCTGGAACTATTGTATAATTTACAAATCTTCTTCCATCTATCATTACAAATATATCACTTGAAAACTTTTTTAATGTTTTTATTGTTGCGGTATCTGGTTCGTCTTCATCTTCTAGTATAGCTATCAATGACAGCACGGTAACACCTAAACCTAAACCAGATGCATACGCTCGCATTTCTTTCTTTCTTTGCTCGCTAGAATTGTTAAATATATCTATAATTTCTTTTTTAGTTATTTCACCTGCAAAGTACCTTTTAAATATATTAGAAGCAAATTCGTAAGAGGCTCTATAGCTACCGATTTGAACTTCACCAAATCTATCTATATCTTCTGCTTTAAATCTATCTTGGAAAAGTGTTACAAACCATTTTTTAAATTGTAACAAAGCTCTACCGTATGAATACATAGATAGTAAGCTAGCATCTAAAGCTGTATACCCTTCACCATGTAGTGTAGATATTTTATTGTTTATTGACATAACTCGTTCTTCGGTTATAGAGTCAGGATTGTTAAACTCTTCTTCAGTTAACATACCTAGGAATGAAGCGCCTTGTATATAATTTTCTGACAAATCCATAAAACCGTAAGCCCATTGTTCTATTTTTCCTGCTAATCCTTTTTGTTTATTAAGATGCACAAATTCATCAAAACTAAATTCAACTACTCTTTTGTCTCTTAATATTTTTTGTGAGTTTTTTAAGTTTCTCCAATATCTAGATTCTCCTAATATAAATTGCTTGCCACCACGTTTACGTAGTTCTTGATACTTACCTGCTAGTAAATTACCTATACCTACAGTCAAATTGAAACCAAGCAGCCTTAATGATGTAAGACGCACAAAGCCATCTATAACCTTATCTCCTGTTTTACCAACAGCGCTTTCTTGTTGTTGCCTTCCTAAGAAACCTTCTTTCCACCATCCAGTTAAATACTTCACTGCATTTTTATTATCTAGATTTTTATTAAAACCTATAATAGCATCAGTCAATACAGAAAGTTCTGCCATACCAGTAAAACGATTTTCATTTTGCACTACATCGCCATTGTCGTTTATTGTAAATTTACCTTCACCATTATAGAATATATGTCCGCGCATAAATTCTAACATAGCATTGTGTATATCATACGATATGTTTTGTGCTTTTATACCTTTACGTCTTTCGTACTCTTTGATAAGTTCAGCGTCAAAACTAGTAATGTTATCTGACCCTATAAGTCTTCTCATCATTTGCCCGTCGTTAACAAGCGCATCGTA